>Ga0310697_10006947_pt1 | contig 10701 bp, 11 predicted proteins | sample 172DNAGHGlowgp2_FD_203883 | JGI IMG/M metagenome (GOLD analysis project Ga0310697, IMG submission 203883) | Sheep rumen microbial communities from Palmerston North, Manawatu-Wanganui, New Zealand - 1728 DNA GHGlow gp2 (v2) (version 2) | ecosystem: Host-associated > Mammals > Digestive system >...
CCAAAGTGACGTCGTCTCGCTGGAGCGTCGCGACGGTAAGACCTATGTCCGCATAGCCGACTATGAAGAATTGCGGCTGCTGTTTGCCAAGCTGCTGGCAGAGATTCAGCGCATCAAGAGTGAGGGCGACTTCGAGGCAGCCCGCGAACTGGTGGAGCGTTATGCCGTCAAGGTCGATGCCGAACTGCACGCAGAGGTCTTGGAACGCTACAAACGCCTGAACCTCGCCCCCTACAAGGGCTTTATCAATCCTCAGATGCTGCCCGTCACGGATAGCGAGGGGCGGATTACCGACATCCAACTGAACTACGACGAGAGCTACGCCCACCAGATGTTGCGCTATAGCTCCGAATATGGCACATTGATATGAACGATGAAATCAAGGAAATTAAGCAGTCGTTCCGTCTGATGATGGACGGCGCGGTGGCACAGTCGATGCGCGACAAAGGCGTCAACTATCACCTGAACTGGGGCGCCACCCTGCCGCGACTGCGCGAAAAAGCCGATGAAATCGGCAAAAACTATGACCTGGCGATAGCCTTGTGGAAGGAGAATGTCCGTGAATGTAAGATTCTTGCTACGATGATCATGCCGGCCGACAGGATATTGCCCGAGGTTGTTGACATCTGGATGGAGCAGACGGAGACGGTCGAGATAGCCGAGCAGGCGGCTATGAACCTCTACCAATACCTGCCGTTTGCACCCATGAAAGCCTTCGAATGGATTGCTTCCGACCGCGAGCTTTACCAGCTTTGCGGCTTCCATGTATTGAGCCGTCTCTTCATGAAAGGTCAGGCGCCTAACGAGCGGGGTATCAATGAGTTCCTCGACCAGGCTCACGTAGCACTTCAATCCAAGAACGTCTCAGTCCGCAAGGCTGCTCTGAATAGTCTGAACCGCTTTGCCGAGCTAGGCTTGGTCTACCAGCGAATGGCCGACAGCATCCTGAGGCGTATATAAAAAGGTGTTAATGCCGATAGTCCTTTTTGGTGAAAGTAACCGTGAACAGCACCGTCTGGGGAGATTTCTCAGAATGGTAGGTGTAGGCGAAGTTGTAGCCCTCCTCCTTGTATTCAGACACCTGCGTGGTATTCTGCAGTTCCGTCAGTAGCGCCCGTCGCGCTTCTTCCTGGTTCAGCGTACCCACGTTATCGGCCCTGCCCATCAGCGTGTAATGGTAGTGGAGTGTCAGCGTGCTGGCATCAAACGTCATGCTGTCCATACGCAGCACGTCCGACATAGCCGCCGGACAATTCTTCTTCGTATAGAGCTTCGCCTCGCGGGCGGCTTTCTCGCTCATCGACTCTTGGCAGGCCGTCATCAACAGTACCGCCAATACATACATCGTTAGTCTTTTCATTCGTCGAGTCTTGGTTTATTATTTCGCTATCGCCCTGCAAAGTTAATCATTTTTCCGTAAAACAGGCCGGTCAGCCTATTTTTTTTGCGGTTTCTTTTGTATTTCGCACGATTTTCATTAATTTTGCAAGCAATATGGAGAAACTATTGGAATTATATAATCGGTGGAGTGGGGCGATGCCTGCCGTTACCGAACAGTTAGCAGGGTCTGGCAGCAATCGCCAGTACGTCCGCCTGACTGCCGCCGACGGCAGTACGGTTATCGGCTGCATCGGCACCAGCCGCGACGAGAACCACGCTTTCATCAGTCTTGCCCGTCACTTTACGAAGCGCAAGCTGCCCGTGCCACAAGTGCTGGCGGTCAGCGACGACGAACTGCGATACCTGCAGCAGGATCTGGGCCACGTGTCACTCTTCGATGTCATCCGCGGCGGACGCGATGCTGGCGGACGCTATACGTTGGCCGAGCAGCAACTGCTGAAGCGCGTGATTCGCGAACTGCCCAACATCCAGATTCGCGGTGCTCGCGGACTTGACTTCACACAATGCTATCCCCAGCCTGAGTTTGATATCGACTCCGTGCTCTTCGACCTCAACTACTTCAAGTATTGTTTTCTCAAGGCTACCGAGCTCGACTTCCACGAACTGAAGCTTGAGGCCGACTTCCGCCTGCTGGCCAAGGACCTGACGAGCGAGCGGCAGGAGGCGTTCCTCTATCGCGACTTCCAGGCACGCAACGTGATGCTGGTCGACGGCAATCCTTATTTTATTGATTTCCAAGGCGGTCGACGCGGACCTTATTACTACGATCTGGCCTCGTTCCTTTGGCAGGCCTCAGCGCGCTATCCTCATAAACTGCGTCGTGAACTCGTCTTTGAGTACTATAATGCCTTGAAGCTATATACCGAGGTGCCCTCTACCCATCACTTCGTCAGCCGGCTGTCGCTGTTTGTGCTCTTCCGCATCCTGCAGGTGCTCGGCGCTTACGGCTTCCGCGGCTACTTCGAACGTAAGCAGCACTTCATCGACTCCATCCCGCCTGCCATCCAGAACCTGCGTGAACTATTGGCCAGTACGCGTTTCCCCTATCCTCATCTGACGGACGTGCTGCAGCGCCTGTGCAGTCTGCCACAGTTCCAACAGATAGAGGTGCCCGCTGAACGTGCCGACGGCTATAAGACCACAGACCGCAACCCCTACAAGGCTCACCCCAAGGACGGTCCGGCAACTTTCTCGAAGTACGATGCCCAAGGCCCGCTGGTGGTCAAGGTGTTCAGCTTCTCCTTCCGCAAGGGCATCCCCGAAGACGATTCCGGCAATGGTGGCGGCTACGTCTTCGACTGTCGCTCCACCCATAACCCCGGGCGCTACGAGCCTTACAAGCAGTTGACGGGGCTCGACGAGCCTGTCATCCGATTCCTGGAGGACGACGGCGAGATCCTGACCTTCCTCGACAGCGTCTATAAGCTTGCCGATGCCCACGTGCGCCGATACATCCAGCGCGGTTTCACGTCGTTGATGTTCTCCTTCGGCTGTACCGGCGGCCAGCACCGCTCGGTCTACTCCGCGCAGCACCTGGCCGAGCACATCCACCGCAAGTTCGGCATCGAGGTGCGTATATGCCATCGTGAGCAAAATATCACCCAAGTGCTTAAAAATGCTTAAGGCGCATCGACAATCTCTTAACTTTTTTGTAACTTTGCACACGGTATGAAGCAAGCGATGATATTTGCCGCAGGACTTGGCACCCGCCTCAAGCCACTCACCGACCGCATGCCAAAGGCACTTGTCGAGGTGGGAGGCCAGCCTTTGCTGTGGCACGTCGTGAAGAAACTGCAGGCTGCGGGCTACGAACGTATTGTCGTCAACGTCCATCACTTTGCCGACCAGATCGTCGACTATCTCCACCAAAACGACAACTTCGGCCTCGACATCCGCATCAGCGACGAGACCAGCGGACTGCTCGAGACGGGCGGCGGTATCAAACGGGCGCTGCCGCTCTTTGATCCTACCGAGCCGATCCTCATCCACAATGTCGACATCCTGAGCAATATCGACCTGACGACCCTCCCTGTCGACGCACCGACGCTCCTGGTGAGCGAGCGCACGACGAAGCGCTACCTGCAGTTCGACGACACCATGCGCCTGCAAGGCTGGATAAACATCGAGACCGGAGAAACGAAAGGACCAGCGGTCAGTCGCTCTCATCTCTCTCCTTTCTCCTCTCTCCTCTCTCCTCTAAAAAACTTTGCCTTCTCGGGCGTCCATGTGTTCCATCCGTCGCTCTTTCCGCTGATGAGCGACTGGCCAGACCGTTTCCCGATTATGGACTTCTATCTCTCCGTCTGCGACTCCCACCTCATTCGCGGACTTGAACTACGCGGTCTCCGACTGCTCGACGTCGGCAAGCTCGACACGCTTGAAGCGGCAAACGACTTTCTCAAACAATTATAGATATGCAACAGAAGATTATTATTTTGGATTTTGGTTCGCAGACCACGCAGCTCATCGGCCGTCGTGTGCGCGAACTCGACACCTTCTGCGAGATTCTTCCCTACAACAAGTTCCCGGCCGACGACCCCTCCGTCATCGGCGTCATCCTCAGCGGCTCGCCTTACTCTGTCCACGACCCTGAGGCGTTCAAGGTAGACCTCTCACAGTTTGTTGGCCGTCTGCCCGTGCTTGGCATCTGTTACGGAGCGCAGTTCATCTCGCACACCCTCGGCGGACGTGTCGAGAAGGCTGACTCGCGCGAGTATGGCCGTGCCAACCTCAAGACGGTCGACACCACCAACCCCCTGTTCAAGGACTTTGAGCAGCATTCTCAGGTGTGGATGAGTCACGGCGATACCATTACCGCCATTCCCGACGACTTCCAGGTCATCGGCTCTACCGCCGACGTGACCAATGCCGCCTTTGCCTCGACCAAGCAGCCGATATGGGCTGTTCAGTTCCATCCAGAGGTGTATCACACCCTGCAGGGCACCCAGTTGCTGCGCAACTTCGTCGTCGACATCTGCGGTTCACGCCAGGAATGGTCGGCAGCCTCGTTCGTCGATAGCACCGTAGCAGAGCTGAAGGAGCAGTTGGGCAACGACCGCGTCATCCTCGGACTTTCCGGCGGTGTCGACAGCAGCGTGGCAGCCGTGCTTCTCAACCGTGCCATCGGCGAGCGCCTCACCTGCATCTTCGTCGATCATGGCATGCTACGCAAGAACGAGTTCCGACAGGTTATGGACGACTATCAGGGCCTGGGCCTCAACGTCATCGGCGTCGATGCCTCCGAGAAGTTCTTCACCGACCTGGCCGGCGTCACCGAACCCGAGCAGAAACGCAAGATTATTGGACGCGACTTTGTCGAGGTCTTCAATGCTGAGGCCAAGAAGATTACCGATGCCCGCTGGCTCGCCCAAGGAACGATCTATCCTGACCGTATTGAGTCGCTCAACATTACCGGTAAGGTCATCAAGAGCCACCACAATGTAGGCGGACTGCCCAAGGAGATGCACCTGCAGCTCTGCGAACCTCTGAAGTGGCTGTTCAAGGACGAGGTGCGTAGGGTGGGGCGTCAGCTCGGCATGCCTGAGCATCTCATCAGCCGCCATCCCTTCCCCGGTCCCGGCCTGGCCGTCCGAATCCTGGGCGATATCACGCGTGAGAAGGTGCGCATCCTGCAGGATGCCGACGACATCTACATCCGCGGACTTCGCGAGTATGTCGACACCGACGGCGAGACGCTATATAATAAGGTGTGGCAGGCAGGAGCCATTCTGCTCTCCACCGTCCGTAGCGTCGGCGTCATGGGCGACGAGCGTACGTACGAGAATCCCGTCGCCCTGCGTGCCGTCACCTCTACCGACGCCATGACTGCCGACTGGGCACACCTGCCTTACGACTTCATGGCTAAGGTCTCCAATGAGATCATCAACAAGGTTCGTGGCGTCAACCGCGTCTGCTACGACATCTCCTCAAAACCACCCGCAACCATCGAGTGGGAGTAGGCCAAAACAAAAGGAGGGTGTGTCAGAATAGGCTCATCCTCTTTTTTGTTTTTCCGATAAAAAATGCAAAAATTACAGCTCACAATGCACGTCGTTTGAGAAAAAAATGCTTATCTTTGCAAAGCGATATGAAAGAAGATGTAAGACAATAACTGTTTCGTAAGCTGAAGAAAGAGAACTGTTTCTGGTCTTACGATGTGTCGAAAATGAAGTCTATTTCCGACGAGTCACTAATTGAGCATGTCCTTTTATATCTTGATATTGAAGACATTAACCTGCTTTTCCCACTCTTCGGCTATAAAAAAGTTAAGCGTGTCTGGCTGGACTGTGTAGCACCTCAGGGAGCAATGTTCAGACCTTACAACATCCTTTATGCGTGGTATTATTTCGGGGCCAAACGTCCGGAAGCATACGTCAAAAGTATTGAGACTCGTCATATCAACCGTATAATGGCAGTCTGAACATGGAGCCGAGAAGCCCGAAGTCAATTGGCCATCAATTAAATCTGAGCTGGAGAGTATAGGTACCATCAAGGATTATGAGGTTGGAGGATTCGATTTCGTTTCCTTCAATTTCGAAGGAGTAAAGCTGTTCTTCTATGCAGCTCCCCGCAAGGCGATATCCTCCATGAAACGAATTCCCTACCTTAATAATATGTATTTGTCAGATATGGAATCTATAGGTGCGATGAAAATGGAAGCCATGCTTCGTCGTGCTAAATTCAGGGATTACTACGATATCTATTCAATATTAAAAGAAGGTGGCGACTTGAATAAGATGATATTGGCAGCATTAGAACACTCTGACCACAAGTTGCGCACTCGGGGGTTGCTCAATATGCTAACGACTGGAAAGAATTTCATCAGAGAAAAGGGTTTTGAAGAACTATTACCCGTCTATGATGTTACAGCCTACGATATTCAGGAATTCATCAAGAAAAAACTGCTTGAAAGCAAGGGAGAGTAAAATGGAAGTAATCGGCTTGCCGCTTGCCAGAGCAAGAAATGGTCGCGCCGTTCCTTCCATTTCTCGTCTTTGTTTCGTACCTTTGCCTTTGAAATGATTGCGTAACAAACAAATATAGTTTAGCATGAAGAAAAAAACGGCACGAAGCAGGAGATTTCCACAAAAATTCACTACTTTTGCATTTAGAATCCCTTGATAAGGGATGGCTTTTATGCAGGGATTAATATAAAACAAATAAATTAACGGCTCACAATGAAGTTATCTTTTCATATTGTACAACTGTTGAAAGCGAAGTCGGGCAGTGACTTGCGAATACCGATTGACTGTGAGTTCCTGTCGCTCGACATCCAGAGTAAGACAGGTGTTCGCATTGGCGCCACCACGTTAAAGCGATTGCTGGGATTTGCACAGGACGAACGTACGCCTCATGTCAGTACGCTCGATGCCATTGCCCGTTATCTTGGCTATGCCCACTGGGAGGAACTGACGAAAATAGAAGATGCAGGCAACTCCGGCTTTGACAGTTCTGACGAAGAACTCCGTTCCGTAGATTTGCCTGTCGATGCTTGTGTAGAGATTACCTATCTTCCAGACAGAATAGTGAGATTATTGTATCTTGGCAACCATCGTTATCGTGTTGTAGAAAGCCAGAACAGCAAACTTCAAGCAGGCGATGAGGTGGAAATCCAAAACTTCTTGCTGCATCATCCCCTATTGGTGCTCAATGTCTGGCGCAATGGCGATTCTTTGGGACAGTTTACTGCAGGTCGCGTTTCTGGTCTGTCGTCCGTAAAAGTTCTATAAATGGAGTCATCTCAGTTTTCTAATAGCCAGTCACTATATGAAGGAATGGAGCAGGTAGACACACAGGGAGCCACCTGCGACACTTTCCGTATGAAACTCTATGGTAAGCTGCACTTCCTGAAACGGCTGAAGCCAGAATATGCCGGCGATGTCCGCTATCGAGAAGCACTTCGCAAGGAGTTCGAGACTGGCTATCGGTTAGAGCATCCGAACTTGGTGCGATATATTTCGCTCGACAATGACGGCATCCTGATGGAGTATGTCGATGGCGAGACACTTTCTCAGCGGCTTGTCACGCATCCCGACTATTTCAAGAATAGGAAGAATACCGATAAATTCATCCATCAGTTACTGGACGTTGTCAGTTACCTCCACAGCCATCAGGTGCTCCACCTCGACCTGAAGTCCGACAACATCATGCTTACCCGTATCGGCTCTGACGTCAAACTCATCGACCTTGGCTGCTGCTATACTGACACCTTCCCCGATACCACAGGCCATACCAACACATTCGCCGCCCCAGAACAATTATCCATTATCCATTGTCCATTATCCATTCAAACAGACATCTTTGCCATTGGTCGTTTACTTGAATGTCTGCCAAACCACGCCATATATAATAAGGTGATAGCTCGCTGTACTGCAGAGCGTCCTGCTGACCGTTACCAGTCGATAGAAGATCTTGCGAACGACCTCCGTCATAAACTAAGCTTTTGGTATGTTCTGGCGGCGCTTGTCATGGCTATAACTTTGGTGGCCGCTCTTTGGACTTTGTACCCCCATCAGCAACCGCCATCGCATCCTGTTATTCAAGAGGTACAAACAGACTCTGTAGCAATAAAGCCCAATGATACGCTTCCTCAGAATCCGTCTGTCGCAGTTAGTATAGGTGTTCTGGAACAGAAGGTTCAGAAACGTGACGATAAGCAGTCGATGGAAAAAGAGCTGGACCGCATGATGGATGCCGCCTACCGAGCAACCATCGCCACCTTCTGCGATTCCGTCTTTCCGTCATTGACGGTTGGTCGTCAATGGGAAAGACAGTCCTCCGAGTTCCATGCCCAGTCCCTACAAATTGCTGCCGATGTGTCAAAGAAGTATCCCGACATCCCAGAAAACGTCATCATCCAGCACGCCGAGTCCCGCTTCCAGTCCCTCGCAGGCTATGTGTTCAACAGGATGCGTGAAAACGGACAGAATCGATAATTTTTACGAAATGGAAGAAATGGTTGTTCCTTTTCTTCCATTATTCGTCTTTGTTTCGTACATTTGCAATCGATAAAGTATTAAATCCTAAATAGAAGAATGTATGAAACGGAAAATGTTATTATTGGCTTTCTGCGGATTAATGAGCACCGCAATGGCCGACTGGACTTATGGTACAGCTTACTTTAAAGGCAGCCAGCCCTCCTCATGTATGAGCGTAGGCGGCGTGATGATTTGGTACAGCGGTTCCCTTTCCCAAACAGGAAACGAAGGCGGAGTGCAGATATGGGAGGGCACAGGCGATATCTGTGTGGTATTCCCCAAGAACTATAACGGTCCCCAAATGCGCTTCCTGTCAAAAGGTGGCACCGTCCAAATCCAGACATTGCGATAAAAAATGTGAAAAAGCAGCCCACAATGAACGTAGTTTGCTAAATTATTCTTATATTTGCAATGTCGCATTGAAATGCGACAGACATAGTAGGAAGCGTTTAGCTTTCATCTGTACCGAAAAGTCTGGTAAACTTTAACGTAAAGCAGATGTTGAGTGAACACGTTCCCTCCTTGGTTGGAATATTCTTTGTGTAGCCATTATTGGCCCACATCCAGTATATCCTCCAAGGGTGTGGGCTGTTTCTTTTATCTCTTTACAGGTTTTACCAGAGCCTTCGGTAGGATAGACTGAAAGGCTCACACTTCTGTTATAGGATGATCTTTAAATAAAATAATAAGATGAAGAAAATACCCCAAACCCAGTACACAGCAAGATTAAATGCTATTTATGAAGAATTGCATTTTAATGCTGATGATTGTTTCTTTGCTGATATTGTATTTAGTAATCTCGTTGATGTCACCGACGAGGTAGAGTCTGTTTTCCATAATGGATTTGAACCGCATGATTTTTATGAGATGATGAATCGACTTTCAGATTCTGAAGACTTTGTTCAATTATTGAAAGACACTAAAGCTGATCAGGTTTACAATATGCTCTATGATATATTAGCTTTAAATACCAATTTCCGCTATGACTTTTTCCGTGATATACCTCGTATTCTATATGAAGAAAATCCATTAATGATAAGAGATGTGGAGGAACTACGTAATATAGATAATGAGTTCGAAAATATGGGTATAAAGAGTACATGGTACAATTATCTTAAGAGAATAGGCATGCATAACCAATACATGCGTATCAAAAATAGTAATCCAAAATATTAATATTATGAAAAAGGTATTTATGTTATTGGCAATGATGTTGGGGGCAACCAACATGTTTGCGCAAGATTATGACCTCCAAAGGTTAGCAGAGGCATTGAACAATTATGAGTTTATCAATTTTGACGTTGAGTTTCACGATGGCCTCTTGAAAGTTTACAAAAATGGAAAATATGGATATATCAATAAAAAAGGGGAGTTAGTAATTCCATGTGTCTACGACGAAGCAGGGATTTTCTCAGAAGGCTGGGCTTATGCAATAAAATATACTTCTCCTGATGAAGAGTGGGGAATCCCAATATTAACAGCTAGCTTTATTGACAAAACTGGCAAACTTGTCTTAGAGTCGCAATATACTATCAAAAGTAAAGCACGCTATAAAGACGGGTTAATAGTGGTATTAAACGACAATGGTCAATATGGTTATATGAATCGTCAAGGAAAACTTGCTATCCCTTGCAAATATGATGATGCAGAAGACTTTTCAGAGGGATTTGCACGAGTTCTAATGGACGGCTCTTATTTCTTTATAAATAAAGAAGGAACCATAAAATCCAAACAATTCAAAGACGATGTCTCTACGTTTGTTTGTGATGGATTCATTCGTTATGGTGGAAATTATCGAGATTCTTATGGAGGCTTGAGTTATGGAGACGGGTTCTATAGCATAAATGGAAACGCATCCATTCCCCTCAAATATAATGGAGCTGGTGATTTTTCTGAAGGTTTGGCATTTGTAAGTGAAAACAATAGTTCTTGGAAAGGTTTTATTGATAAGAATGGTAAAAGAGCGTTGGATTTTAAATATCTTGTAGAAGATGACAAACCAAAATTCAAGGAAGGATTGGTTGTTGTATTAAATGACAATGGGAAATATGGTTACATGAATCGTAATGGTAGAATGATTGTTCCTTGTCAGTTTGATGAAGCTCGCAATTTCTCTGATGGATTAGCTGCTGTTCGAGACCATGAGAAATTGGGATTTGTGGATAAGTATGGTAACTCCACTTTTAATCCTACTGCAAGAACTGACATTCCTCAAAACACAAATAAAGAAACATTTGATGCTGTTGAAGCGAAACTTTCATCTGTAGAAGCGAAGGGGAGTGTTAACGACCCTGTTACGAAAGAGCAAGCAATACAATTTCGA
>Ga0310697_10006951_pt1 | contig 10699 bp, 10 predicted proteins | sample 172DNAGHGlowgp2_FD_203883 | JGI IMG/M metagenome (GOLD analysis project Ga0310697, IMG submission 203883) | Sheep rumen microbial communities from Palmerston North, Manawatu-Wanganui, New Zealand - 1728 DNA GHGlow gp2 (v2) (version 2) | ecosystem: Host-associated > Mammals > Digestive system >...
AAGACGAGGGACGAAGCATGTTCATGACCTCGGAGGAAATGCTCATCGATTTTTTGCGCAGGCATAAAGAGGTTGATTATCAGGGTGAAAAAAGAATATGGCAAATTAGTATTTGCGTAAATTAAAGAGTTTTCGTACTTTTGCAGCCCGAAATTTTGAAGATTGAAATCGAAAAAGATGAAAAAAGCATTATCGATTTTTGCAATTGCCTTATTGTTAGCAAGTTGCAACCATAAGAAAGAAGTCAAACTGATTCCTGCCGAGAGCTTCAACAAGGAAGTGGAAGGCAAACAAGTGTCGCTTTATACCCTGCACAATGGCTTTTTGACGATGCAGGTCACCAACTATGGTGGTCGCGTTGTGGCGCTTTGGTGCCCCGACCGCCGTGGCAGTTTCGAAGACGTGGTTTTGGGTTACGACCATATCGACAAGTACATTAACAACGAGGGCGAACGCTATTTGGGCGCTGTCGTCGGACGTTGCGCCAACCGCATTTCCAATGCTAAGTTCACTATTGACAGCGTTGAATACCAGCTTACCAAGAATGACGGTGAAAACACGTTGCACGGCGGCCTCATCGGTGCCGACAAGCGCGTTTGGGACGTGACTTCGGTCAACGACAGCGTTATCACGATGCACACCGTATTTCCCGATGGCGAAGACGGTTTCCCCGGCAACCTCGACGTGACGATGAGCTACACCTTGACCCACGACAACCAGTTTGTCATCCGTTATTCGGCCAACACCGATGCGCCCACTTTGTGCAACTTCTCGCACCATTCCTTCTTCAACCTGAAGGGCGAAGGCAACGGCAACATCCTCGACCACGAACTGCAAATCAATTCGCGCTACATGACCACCATCAACCAGCAGATTGTGCCTACGGGCAAGTTCTCGGGCGTGAAGGAAACGCCGTTCGACTTCCGCGAAAAGCACACCATCGGCGAGCGTATCAACAAGAACGACGATCAACTGACTTGTGCAAAAGGCTATGACCACAACTGGATTATCGACAAGAACAACCCGAAGGCCTACGCCTGGAACGCCACCTTGACCGACCCCGCCAGTGGCCGCGAAATGCAAGTGTGGAGCGACCAAGTGGGACTCCAGTTCTACAGCGGCAACTTCTTCAACGGCAAGTGCAAGGGCAAGAGCGGCAAGGCTTTAGGTTATCGTGAAGGACTGGCTTTGGAGACGCAATATTTTCCCGATGCCATCAATCATGACGCTTTGGCCCCCGTGCCAGTGCTGCGTCCTGGCGAGGAGTACCACCAGATTTGCATCTACAAGTTTGCTGTGTTGCCCAAGGAAACCAAGAAATAAGTTTTCAGAAAAAAAGATGAAGCCTCGTGTTGACAAATGCGAGGCTTTTCTTATTTTTGCCGTATCAAAACCAATGGTTATGCTGAAATTCAAATGTCCGCTGCTGGCGGTTACTGACATGGAAAAAGCCATCACCTTCTATGAAGAAGTGATTGGCGACCGCGTTGCCTTTCATTTTGGCGAGAATGTCCAATTCGAAGGTGGCTTCGCATTGCAAGAGATGAAAAAATGGCGTTCTATGATCCATGACGCAAAAGTCCGTAGGAATGGCAATGACGCTGAGCTTTATTTCGAAGAGGATGATTTCGACGGGTTTATCGATTATTTGAGAGGCTTTTCGGAAATCCTGTATGTTCATGGCGTGGAGGAAACGCCGTGGGGACAACGCATTGTCCGTTTCTATGACCCCGACTTCCATATCATCGAAGTCGGCGAGCCTATGGATGCCGTCATCAAGCGCTTGTTTGATTCGGGCATGACGGTGGAGCAGGTCTCGGAGAAATCACAGTATCCCATCGAATACGTCAAGCGTTTCGCGAAATGAACTATCTGTCGGTCAACGCTATATCCAAGTCGTATGGCATCAAGACTCTATTCGAAGACGTCACTTTTGGCATTGAGAAGGGCGACAAGACGGCGCTGATTGCCACCAACGGCTCGGGCAAGTCGACCATGCTGAAGATTCTCGTTGGGCGGGAAACACCTGACTCTGGGACGATTACCTTCGCCAACGACATTAAGATTGGCTATTTGGAACAGCTGCCCGTGTATCCCGAGGGTACACGAATTTCGGATTTGTTGTCCGATTTGACCGACGAACAGCACTTGAAAGCCCGTCAGTATCTTACGCGCTTCGCGTTGAACAATTTGGAACAAAGTGTCGACGAGCTTTCGGGTGGACAGGTGAAACGTCTGGCCTTGGCCTTGGTGCTGCTCCACGAGCCTGATTTGCTGATTCTTGACGAGCCTACCAACCATCTCGACGTGGAGATGGTGGAGTGGCTGGAGAAGTTCCTCACCCAGTCGAGCATGACGCTGCTGATGGTCACCCACGACCGCTATTTCCTTGACCGCGTGTGCAATAAGATTTTTGAACTCTATCAAGGCGTGATGTACACCCACAACGGCAACTTCGACTATTATGTGCAGAAAAGCCGCGAGCGCGAAGAAGTGAAACGCGCCACGGCCGAGCGCAACAAGCAGCTGCTGAAATACGAATTGGAATGGATGCGCAGTACGCCACAGGCTCGCACGGGCAAATCGAAAAGCCGTATTGATGCGTTCTACGACCTGAAGGAACGGAGCAAATACCAAGAGCAGGACGAACGACTTGAATTTGGCCTGCAGATGCAACGATTGGGTGGCAAGATATTGGAAATGAGCAATGTGTCGAAATCCTACGGCGACCTTCCCGTCTTGAAGGACTTTGACTACGTCTTCAAGCGTGGCGAACGTATCGGATTGATTGGCAAGAATGGGGTAGGGAAGTCCACCTTCCTGAACCTGATAACGGGTGCTGTTCAGCCTGACAAAGGAAGGATAAAGACCGGAGAGACCGTGACTTACGGCTACTATCGGCAGGAAGGCATCAAGTTCGACGAGAGCAAAACCGTGCTGAGCACCGTGCGAGACATCGCCGAAGTGGTGACCTACGGCAAAGACAAGGTCTATACCGCCGACCAGCTACTGGCGCATTTCATGTTCCCCTACAAGATGCACCGCCAGCCCGTGGCTTTGCTGAGCGGTGGCGAGAAACGCAGGCTCTACCTGCTGACCATCCTGGTGCAGAATCCCAACTTCCTCATTCTCGACGAGCCTACCAACGACTTGGACCTGTTGACTTTACAGAAATTGGAGGACTTCTTGCAGGGCTACAAAGGTTGCCTCTTGGTGGTTTCCCATGACCGTTTTTTCATGGATCAGGTCGTCGACCAACTGTTTGTCTTCCAAGGCGAAGGCAACGTGAAAGGTTTCATGGGCAACTACAGCCAGTATAAGGAATATTTGGATGCCAAACTGAAAGAGGAACGCAAGGAGAAATCGGCGCAGAAGAAAGAGGAACCCAAGCCCGCGAAACAACGCGAGAAGGTGAAACGCTCGTTCAAGGAACAGCGTGAATATGAGGCTCTTGCGAAAGATATGGAAGCCCTTGAGCAAGAGAAAACCAGCCTTACCGAAGCCTTGAACAACGAGACCGACTACCAGAAACTCCAACAGATGGGTAACCGATTGCAAGAAATCAAGGACTTGCTGGATGAAAAAGAGTTGCGTTGGCTTGAATTGGATGAAATTGGAGGATAATTTTTATGATATGAACGATTCTATTAAACAGATACCCAAAACTTGGCTCTCCAGGTTTCTTTTGAACGATCAGCTGATCCTCTTGTGCATTGTCATCAATGCCATTGTCATTTTCATTGAAGAAAGCGGCATTCACAACGTGTTTCTGCTAGTCATCGACCAGACCTGCATTTTGATTTTCATGGTGGAGATGATTGTCAAGCATATCTATTTGGGGTTCAGGGGTTATTGGTCGTCGGCTTGGAACCGACTGGATGGCATCTTGGTGTTGCTGTCCATCCCTCAGCTTGTGCTGGTGCTCTTGCCGGACATTCATTATGACTTGTCCATGATATTGGTGGTCAGGTTGTTCCGTATCCTTCGTGTGTTCAGGTTAGTACGGTTCTTCCCCAATTTCAGTGCGCTGATCAAGAACCTGCGCTTGGCCATGAGCCAGACGCGAGCCATTTTCATGGCCTTCTTTGTGATTATCTTGGTCTTTGGCCTTGTCAACTGCGTTGTTTTCAGGGACTTGGCGCCGCAGTATTTCGATACGCCTTGGAAGTCCATCTATTCGGTTTTCAGGATTTGCACGGTGGAAGGCTGGTACGAGATCCCCGATGCCATTTCGGCGGTCACTTCCCCGTTTTGGGGCAATTTGGTCAGGGTGTATTTCAGCGTGTTCCTTTTGTTGGGTGGCGTCATCGGCATGTCGTTCATCAACTCCATCTTTGTCGATGCCATGGTGAGCGACAACAACGACGACGTGAAGGCGCAGCTCAAGGAGATGGAGAAGAAGATCGACCGGCTTTTGGAAGAGAACGAGAAGCTGAAGGCGAAACAATGAAAATGCGGAAGGATGTTTTTTCCCTACGTTTTTATCCATATCGCGTATGATTCGTGATTATTATGTAAATTTGCAACCTCAAAAACGTCATCGAAATGCCAAACAAAGATACAAAAGCCCAATTTCAAGCGGTGCTGTCGCAATGCCGCAAGATGTTTGTCGACAAGATGAAGGATTATGGTCCGGCATGGCGCATCTTACGCACTCCTTCAATCACCGACCAGATTTTTATCAAGGTAAAGAGAATCAGAACGTTGCAGACAGCTTCAGAACGCCTTGTAGACGAAGGCATTGAACCTGAGTTTGTAGGCATTGTCAATTATGCGGCCATGGGTATCATTCAGCTGCAACTCGGCGTGGTCGACCAACCCGACTTGAGTGCGGAAGAAGCCACGCAATGGTTTGACAAGGTAACCAACGAGGCCTTCGATTTGATGAACCGCAAGAACCACGACTACGACGAGGCTTGGCGCGACATGCGCGTCAGCTCCATCACGGACCTGATTATGACCAAGGTGCTGCGTACCAAAAGCATCGAGGACCATGGCGGCAAAACGCTTGTTTCCGAAGGACTTGACGCCAACTATTACGATATGATCAACTATGCGGTTTTCGCTTTGATTTTGCTCGGGGAGGAGGTTTGAGATGGTACAAAAAAAAGTGTTCAGTTGGCTCAGTATCGGCATAGCCTTGGCTTCGGCTGTTGCCATCTATTTCCTGCCTGCGTTTAGCTTGTTGTTTCTGATATTGTTGATTGCCAATGTGTTGCTGGCTGTCTATTCGGGTTTGCGTCTCCAACGCGACAGCGTCATGGCGAGGTCTCACTGCGAGGAACGAAGCAGGAAACAATCCGGAGTGTTGCTTGTTTGCAGGCTTTTGGTCGGCGCATTGTTCATTTTCAGCAGCTTCACAAAAGGCGTCGACCCGCTCGGGACGAAATACAAAATGCTTGATTACCTGTCTGTTTACGGTATGACATGGCTCAACGACTTCGCCATGGTCTTGGCCATGTTCATGATTTTGGCTGAGTTTATTGTTGGCATTTGCTTGGTAACCAATATCTTCCCGCGATTGGCAGTGCTGGGTGCCACCTTATTAATGTTGTTCTTCACGACTACCACTTTGTTCGATGCCATTTATGATTTGGTGCCGGATTGTGGCTGCTTTGGCACGGCCATCAAGATGAGCAATTGGCAGACGTTCTATAAGAATTTGGTCATCGATGCAGTGCTTATTCCGCTGATTTTGAACAATAAGCAACTGAAAAACAGCCTTAGATGGACTGTTCAATTTGCCATTGGCTGCGCCTATGCACTTGCGTTCTTGGCTTTCGAGATTTACAACTATCGCCATCTGCCTGTCGTCGATTTCATGAATTGGAAAGTGGGCAAGCAGATGAACGCCGAACCAGCTGAAGAGAGCCGTATCTATTTGACTTACAGAAACAAAGTGACTAGTGAAACACAAGAATACCTTTCGCCCGACTATCCTTGGAACGACTCGGTGTGGATGTCGCAGTGGGAATTTGTCGACCAAAGGGTGGAAGGCGGCAACAATTATCTCGGATTCTCGGCATTGGACGAAGACGGCAATGACGTTACGGAAAACATTCTGACCACAGAAAATCTGCTGATGTTCACCTCTCACGATCTCTCTAAGGTGACGGAGAAGGAATGGTCGAAGATAAAAGAGATAACCGAAGCCGCTGAGAACAATGGCTTTACGGTGGTTTGGGCTGTGGCCAATCCTCCTGAGTATGTGGAACAGTTGCGCGAGAAATATGGTTTCCTCTATGAGGTGTATTATGGCGACGAGTTGGAAATCAAGACGATAGTACGTTTCAATCCTGGACTGATTTGGCTCGACAATGGTCTGGTGAAGGATAAGTGGAGCGCCATTGATTTCCCCGTGGGACAAAAACTGCAAGCTATAGTAGGGTCGAAGCAGGAATAACAACTTTGATTTATGACCATGACCACGCATACGTTGGAATTGGGTTTTTATTCCATGGCTGATAATATGCCCTAAGGAAAGCTACAAGGCCCGCAAACCTTGTCAAAGTGGTCATGGTCATAGTCAATGGTCAGGGTAAACAAACGCAAGAAAAGAAGAAAGACTTAAAAACACAATGGGAAGCTACATTATTAGGAAACTGCTCTACGGTATCGCGGTGCTTTGGGGTGTCGCGACGCTGGTGTTTTTCCTGTTCAATATCCTCCCTGGCGACCCTGCGCAAATGATGCTCGGGCAGCGTGCCGACAAGGAGTCGGTTGATGCCATTCGTGAAGAGTTGGGTTTGAATCAAAGTCTTGGAAAACAATATGTTGACTATCTGAACGACTTGGTGCCAATTTCGTTCTACGATGTTTCGAATGGCCAGCAAAAACTGGAAAAAATTGGGCATTATGCCAAAATCGCCACGATTGGGACGACCGCCATCGTATTGAAAGCACCCTATCTGCGCATGTCGTACCAAAGCAAACGAGAGGTGTCTGAGATTTTGGGCGAAGCCTTTCCGAACACCTTGCTTTTGGCCTTCGTCTCCATTTCCATTGCAATGGTGTTGGGCTTGATTATCGGCATTTTAACGGCTGTAATCAACACCAATTTCCTCAATAAGCTGACTTTGTTCATCACGACCATCGGCATGTCGTTGCCTTCGTTTTTCGCTGCCATCTTGATGGCCTGGATTTTCGGTTTCCTGCTCGAACATTGGACGGGACTGAGCATGACGGGCAGCCTCTACACGGTCGATGAATACGGTAGGGGAGAGTTCCTCAGTCTTCGCAACCTCATCTTACCCGCTTTAACGTTGGGAATGAGACCGTTAGCCGTGGTTACAGAGCTGACACGCACATCGTTGCTCGAAGCCTTGTCGATGGATTATGTGCGCACGGCTCGCGCCAAGGGTTTGAAACCTTTCCGTGTCATCTGCATCCATGCCTTGCGCAATGCCTTGAACCCTGTGGTGACGGCTGTCTCAGGTTGGTTTGCCTCGCTGTTGGCAGGCGCGGTTTTCGTGGAATATGTCTTCGACTGGAAAGGCATTGGGGTGGTTGTAGTTGATGCATTGGACAAATATGACTTTCCGGTCATTATGGGAGCGGTTTTGCTGATTGCCGTCATGTTGGTGATTGTCAATATTTTGGTTGATATTATTTATGGGTTCATTGACCCGCGAGTACGAATCAATTGAAACACAGATATGTTATCGAATACGGATGCACACGGATTTACTGGATGTTTGCGACTGGTCGCAAATTCGGTGAAAATCTGTACTAAACCGGAACACATTCCGTTCTATCAGAGCAATCCGTGTTCTAATCTTGAAATCTTAAATCTTTGAATCTTGGAAAACATAGGAAAATACGAATTCATGGCTGAGCCGTTCCACTGCGATTTTTCGGGACGGATGTTTCTTGGGCATCTTGGAAACCAAATGCTTAACGCCGCCGATTTTCATTCCACCGACCGTGGTTTTGGCATGAAATACCTGATGACCATCAACCGCTCGTGGGTGCTGTCGCGATTGGCCATCGAAATGGTGGAAATGCCTGCGCAATATGAGCATTACAGTGTAGAGACTTGGGTGGAAAGTGCGATGAAATTCTTCACCCAACGTAATTTCAGCGTCATGGGGAAGGAGGGGCGCGTGTATGGTTACGGCCGTTCCGTGTGGGCGATGATCAACACCGAGACGCGCCAGCCTACCGATATTTACGCTATCGACAACGGTGCCATAGACAAATGGATTGTGGCCGACAAGCCTTGCCCAATCGACAAAGGCGGACGGGTGAAGATGACTGGCGATGCCGAATTGGTTCGCACGATTGACGTCAATTACAACGACATCGACATCAATGGGCACGTCAATTCGGTGAAATATATTGAGCATGTGCTTGACCTGTGGGACGTTACATGGTATCGCCTGCACCGACTCAAGAGGTTCGAGATAGCCTATGTGGCCGAAACACGCCAAGACGACAAGATGAGCCTTTATCGCGAACAAACCGCTGAAAATGAGTATTGTGTGCGAATAGTCAAGACTGATGGACTGGGGAAAGAGACCGAGGTCTGCCGCTGCAAAATGTTATTTGAACCAATCGTCGAATGAGGAAATTTGCCGTTATATTATTGTGTTTCATGTCGTTGTATGCCAAGGCACAATTGCAATCCTGTTGCAATGTCATCTCTGGCGGCTATAATTTTTGGTTGTATCTTCCCGACGATTATACGCCGTCCGAACCCAAGCCCGTGTTGATGTTTCTGCACGGCAAAAGCTTGAGCGGCAACGATTTGAATAAGGTTCGCGATTATGGCTGCATTGATGCCATCGAACGAGGAAGGGAAATTGATGCCATCGTGATTGCGCCACAAACGCAAACCGCTTGGATTCCATCGAAGGTGAACGATGTATATAATTGGGTAACAGAGAGTTTTAATGTCGACACGACCCGTTTTTATGTGATTGGCATGAGCATGGGTGGCTATGGCACTTTGGATTATGTGGCCACTTATCCGCAAAGGGTGGCAGCAGCGATGGCGTTTTGTGGTGGTGCCACGGTGACTTCGCTTTGCGGTTTGAACGACGTTCCGCTCTGGATCATCCATGGCACGGCCGACACGGCTGTGCCCGTCGGTTGCTCGCAACAGGTGGTGGATGCCATGGCCGAATGTGGCGATGCCGATTTGCTCCGTTTCGACAAATTCGAAGGGGTCAATCATACGCGACTGGCGCGGTTGTTCTACATCGCTGAGACATACGATTGGCTGTTTTCCCATGCTTTGTCTGACTCGGTTCGAGCGGTAAACAAGGACGTCGTCATCACGAAGGAGTCGCTCAACAATGCCTATTCTGACTTGTCACGCAGGAAACTCAAGGTTGTGAATTTCAAGAAGGCCAAATGATGCTAACACCGGTTTCGCAAGCCAAACGGCAAAGAACGCGCTTGCGCGACTTGAAATCCTAATTGATGAGCCACGACACGCCGCAGCCGATGGCGAAATGCTTTCCGAGGTTTTTCCAGTCCAAGTCGGCCTCAATGTCAAGTTGCACACGGTGCGATGGCATCCAGGTGAAGCCAAACTCGGTCATGAACTGGTTCTGTTCGGAGTGGAGGTAGTTGTAGGTCTCGATGAACGCTCCAAGGCTTTCTGTGATGTTGCCACCTATGCCCAAGGCAAGGAACACTTGGGGTTCAGCCGTCTCGCCATCCCATTCCAAACCACCGTTGTAGCAAATCCAAAAGCGGTCTTTGATGATGTGCTCGAACAGCAAGCACAACGATGGCGCAATGTGCGAAGGCAGCAGCTCTTTCGACCCGATGTGCGGCGACTGCAACTCGGCTCTGATGCCCACATTGGGTAGGGCATTGTGGCTTTCGTACAATCTGATTTTCGTCCCGAAATAAAGCGGCGCAATGCCGAAAGTCGGTTTGGTATCGTTGCCGAAGTTATACAACAGGAAATCGGTGCCCACCCGAAGTTCCACATTCTCGATGATGCCATATCTGACGATAGTGCTGTTGAGGGTCATGACAGAAGCCCCATCTTTCATCGATTCATAGTGGAAACCGTTGTCCCAGATGATTTTGTGCAATGGTGTAACGTCGGTGCCATCGGTATAGCCTGGTCGGTCGGGAACCACGGTTGGAAGCTCGTCTTGGGCATGGCATATACTTGTACACAAGCTAAAAATAAATAGTAATGGTCTGATTTTCATTGCAAAATATTTAGTTGAGTGTTAAGAGACAATCGAGATTTCTGCGTCAATTACATAAATGTCGCCTTCTTGGTCTTTTAGAACATTTCGTGGGATGACATCCCAAACAAGGAATGAATCGTTGCTAAATTTCTTATCGACGGAATTTTTTGTAAAACCTAATGCCGACATATATGTGTCGATTTCAATTTGTGTGGCTGGTTTCGCGTTCTTTATCAAGTCTTGTCGGAGAATGGGCATGACACTACGTCTGTCATATCCAGCAAATCCAATGAAATAGTAAAATGTTTCATAGAAAATGCTGTTGTGTAGTAGTACTTTATTCAACAAGTTAATAATACCACCACTGTTTAACAAGTTGTTGATTTTGAAAATGGTATCTTGTGCGATAAAAGTGTAATTCTCATTTCCAGATGGACCAGGTACACCTAGTTTGAAAGCCTCGTCCATAGGAATCCAAAGGTCGTTTTCTTTGGCAAAATGCTCAGCTACTCTTTGTTCTATTTCAAAGTGGTTCACATTTTCTT
>Ga0310697_10006953_pt1 | contig 10696 bp, 7 predicted proteins | sample 172DNAGHGlowgp2_FD_203883 | JGI IMG/M metagenome (GOLD analysis project Ga0310697, IMG submission 203883) | Sheep rumen microbial communities from Palmerston North, Manawatu-Wanganui, New Zealand - 1728 DNA GHGlow gp2 (v2) (version 2) | ecosystem: Host-associated > Mammals > Digestive system >...
ATAGACCACCAGAGGTGAGTCTGATCCATCTGGCGACGCTCAATCTCCGACATCAGTTTGTCGTAGCTCTCCTCACGCACCGAACCGCCGATGATCTCACCGATCTGCGGGAACAGCACATCGGTGCCCTGCATGGTGGGACCAGGAGCCACAGCCCCCTTGTAACCGATAGAGCCTCCATCGGTAGTGTCTTCGTTCTGCTTCATATAGAACGACTTGAAGGCACGGGGGTAGTCGGTCATGATGACAGGTTTCTTGAAGTGTTCCTCCACGAGGTAGCGCTCATGCTCAGAAGCGAGGTCGTCGCCCCAGTTGCAGGGGAACTCAAACTTCTTACCTTTCTTGATAGCCTCTTGAAGGATATTGATTCCCTCGGTATAAGGCAGACGCACAAAGGTCTCCTTCAGCACACCCTCGAGACGTTCGATGAGTGTCTTGTCAATCATCTGGTTAAGGAACTGCAGGTCATCCTTACAATTGTCGAGTGCCCAGCGGACACAGTACTTGATGAAGTCTTCCTCCAGGTCCATCAGCTCTTCCTGATCAAGGAAGGCCACCTCGGGCTCTACCATCCAGAACTCAGCCAAGTGACGCGGAGTGTTGGAGTTCTCAGCTCGGAACGTGGGGCCGAAGGTGTAGATGGCTCCCAGCGCAGTGGCTCCCAACTCACCCTCCAACTGTCCACTGACGGTTAGTGAGGTCTGCTCACCGAAGAAGTCATCATCGTAGATTATCTTTCCGTTCTCGTCCTTCTTCAGGTCGTAGAGATTCTTGGTGGTTACTTGGAACATGTTTCCTGCACCCTCACAGTCACTAGCAGTGATGAGCGGTGTGTGGAAATAATAGAAGCCATGCTCATGGAAATAGGTGTGGATGGCCATCGCCATGTTATGACGGATGCGCATCACGGCACCGAAGGTATTTGTGCGCAGACGCATGTGGGCGTTCTTACGCATTGCCTCGAACGACTGTCCTTTCTTCTGCATGGGGTAGTCGTTACCGCAGAGTCCGTAGACGACTATCTCCTTGCACTGTATCTCAGAGTTCTGACCAGCGCCCTGGCTCTCTACCAGCACACCATTAACGCCGATGCAGGCACCAGTAGTTACCTGTTTCAGAGTCTCTTCGTCAAACTGTGTGGGGTCAGCCACTACCTGAACGTTTTTGATGGTAGAACCATCGTTGAGTGCGATAAAATCGACAGCCTTGGAAGAGCGGTGGGTACGTACCCAGCCCTTCACACAGACATCTTTACCATACTCCGTGCTCTTCAGCACGTCAATTATCTTTGTTCGTTTCATGTTTTTTTTGCTAGGTTTTTCTAGTTTTTACTAGTGTTACTAGTTTTACTAGTTATACTAGTTTTACTAGATTTTATTACTCATACGCTCCCATACGCAGACGGTCGACCTCATCCTCTGTGAGGTAGCGCCAGTCGCCACGACGCAGGTTCTTCTTGGTAAGCCCGGCAAACTGTACGCGGTCGAGCTTGGTAACCTTATAGCCCAGGCTCTCGAAGATACGACGAACGATGCGGTTCTTTCCTGAGTGTATCTCGATGCCTACCTGCTTCTTATCTACAGGGTCGGCATACTCGATGGCATCGGCCTTGATTTCTCCATCCTCGAGGGTGATGCCCTCTGCAATCTGCTGCAGGTCGTGAGCAGTCACGTTATGATCGAGATAGACATGGTATATCTTCTTCTTCAGATATTTGGGATGCGTCAGCTTAGAAGCCAAGTCGCCATCGTTGGTCAACAGCAGCACGCCAGTGGTATTGCGGTCGAGACGGCCTACGGGATAGATGCGCTCAGGACAGGCATCCTTCACCAGATCCATCACCGTCTTGCGTTGCTGGGGATCATCACTGGTAGTGACGTAGTCTTTTGGCTTATTGAGCAGTACGTACACCTTCTTCTCGAGTGTGACGGGTTCGTCGTGGAAACGCACCACGTCAGTACGCAGTATCTTGGTTCCCAATTCAGTTACCACCTCACCATTGACAGTGATAACACCTGCCTGTATCAGTTCGTCGGCCTCACGACGGCTGCACTTACCTGCATTAGCCAGGTATTTGTTCAGGCGAATCGGCTCATTGGGGTCGAAGTGCTGTTCCTTATACTCAATGCGTTTCTTCATGCTGTATTTAGCATTGGGATCGTAGTCGGCAGTACGAGGACGATAGCCGCCCTGTGGACGCTGTCCGTAACCACCACGCTGCTGATAGCCGCCCTGTTGTGGACGCTGACCATAGCCACCACGCTGCTGATAGCCGCCCTGCTGTGGACGCTGGCCATAGCCACCACGCTGCTGATAGCCGCCCTGCTGTGGACGCTGTCCATATTGTTGGCGAGGCTGATAGCCGCCCTGCTGTGGACGCTGTCCATATTGTTGGCGAGGCTGATAGCCGCCCTCCTCACCTTCCTGATTATAACGTGGACGATAGCCGCCCTGTTGAGGACGCTGCTGATAGCTGCTATTATTATAATTAGTACGCGGGCGATAGCCATTGCGCTGAGGAGCCTGCCCTTGCAGACTTGCGCCAAAGCCTTCCGGACGGAAGCCGCCCTCATCGTTGTTCTCTTGTCGGTTGTAACCTGTGCGCTCATAGCCCGATGTCCTAGGGGCTGTATGAATACGCGGGCGTGGTGAACGGCCTACTGGTCGATACCCTCTCTGATAACCCTCGCGGTTACCGTTCTGTTCCATGTTCTGTTCTTCCTGTTTGTTCTCGTTTTCGAAATCCATATAATTTGTGTTTTTTATGCGGAGCCTCACGGCTCTCATGTTTAAAAGTTGAAATAATAAAAATGTAAATTATTGAAATACTAATTCTTCATTCTCAAATACCGGTATAGTTCCATGGTGTGATGTCCATCAGTTCTGCTTTCACAGCCTCACTGACCTCCAACGTCTGGATAAAGTCGTGGATGGTCTGTTCGGTCATCTTCTGGTTGGTGCGTGTCAGTGCCTTCAGTGCCTCGTAGGGATGCGGATAGGCCTCACGGCGCAGGATGGTCTGTATAGCCTCTGCCACCACTGCCCATGTATTCTCCAAGTCCTCATGGAGTTTTTCCTCGTTGAGGATGAGCTTGCGCAGTCCTTTCAGCGTGCTTTGGAAGGCTATGAGGGCATGTCCCATGGGCACACCGACATTGCGTAGCACCGTAGAGTCGGTGAGGTCGCGCTGCAGTCGGCTGACCGGCAGTTTCTGTGCCAGGAAAGCAAGGATGGCATTGGCAATACCCAGGTTACCCTCAGAATTCTCATAGTCGATGGGGTTCACCTTATGTGGCATGGCACTCGAGCCCACTTCACCAGCCTTGATTTTCTGCTTGAAATAGTCCATGGAGATATACATCCAGAAGTCACGGTCCAAGTCGATGACAATGGTATTGATGCGACGCATGGCATCGAAGATGGCAGCCAACCAGTCGTAGTTGCTGATTTGAGTGGTGTACTGCTCACGCTCCAATCCCAGTTTCTCACTGACGAATTGATTACCAAACTCCTTCCAGTCGTAGCCGGGATAGGCCACGTGGTGGGCGTTGTAGTTACCCGTGGCACCACCGAACTTCGCCGTGACGGGTGTTCCCTCGAGCGAGCGCAGCTGCTCTTCCAGACGATACACATAGACCATCACCTCCTTGCCCAGGCGAGTGGGAGAAGCGGGCTGTCCGTGAGTCTTCGCCAGCATCGGCACGTTCTTCCACTCCTCAGCATAGTCGTTCAACTGCTCTATCAGTTCCTTCAACAAGGGGATATAAACCTGTTCCAGAGCCTCCTTAATAGAAAGGGGTACGCTGGTATTGTTGATATCCTGAGAGGTGAGACCGAAGTGTATAAACTCCTTAGCATTGACAGGGAAGCCACTGACATTGTCAAGTTGCTCCTTGATAAAATACTCCACGGCTTTCACGTCGTGATTGGTCACTGCCTCGATATCCTTCACGCGCTGTGCATCGGCAGGGGTGAACTGTCGATAGATGTTGCGAAGTTGTTCAAACAAAGTGTGGTCGAAATCCTGAAGCTGAGGCAGTGGGAGCTCGCACAAGGCAATGAAATACTCTATCTCCACCCTGACACGATAGCGTACTAAAGCATACTCCGAGAAATACTCACTCAGCGATTCTGTTTTACCCCGATAGCGACCATCAATAGGCGAAATGGCCGTCAACAAACTTAAATCCATTATTAAACTTTCCGATAATTATCTTTTCAGACTGCAAAATTACTACAATATATTCAGATTCAAGCATGAAGTCGGAATATTTTTTTGCTTTTTTAGTTTTTTTTGTTTAAAAACAAAAAGTCGCACCTTTCAGTGCGACTTTGTGGGCGTTGACGGATTCGAACCGCCGACCCTCTGCTTGTAAGGCAGATGCTCTAAACCAACTGAGCTAAACGCCCTTCTTTCGTTTTGCGGGTGCAAAGGTAAGAAGAAAAATCGGAAAGAGAAAAAGAAATCACAAAAACTTACCGCCACTTAACATCTTTTAATATTTTACCCATCTTTCTTCTCTTTTTTGGCACAGATAGCCACGGCTTTCCACCTAACACTTAACACTTTCCACCTAACACTTAACACTTAACACTTAACACCTAACACCTAACACTTCAGTTCAATTCTGAACGTAGTGCCTTTTCCCACCTCCGACTCCTTCACGAAGATACGGCCTTTGTGATATTCCTCCACAATGCGCTTGGCAAGAGAAAGCCCCAATCCCCACCCTCGACTCTTGGTGGTAAAGCCTGGACGGAATACGTTTTTCACGTTCTTCTTCTTGATGCCCTTCCCATTGTCTATGACCTCGATGGCCACGGTGTCGCCTTCTTCAAAAAGCCACAAGTCAATCTTTCCACTTCCCCCCTCCATGGCGTCAACAGCATTCTTACAGAGATTCTCAATGACCCATTCAAAGAGCGAGGCATTCATCTTCACGATGACAGGATGCTTAGGGTAATGGCCCTTGATCTGCACTTTCTGTGAAGTGCGCTTGTCCATATACTCGATGACATGGTCGAGCACCTCGTTCATTGAAGCCTCGACAGGCTCTGGCAGTGAACCAATCTTAGAGAAGCGCTCGGCAATGAGTTGCAGACGCCTCACGTCCTTGTTCATCTCAGGTATCAGGTCGTCATCGGGATAAGTCTCCTTCAGCACCTCCACCCATGCCATGAGCGACGAGATGGGCGTCCCCAACTGATGGGCAGTCTCCTTCGAGAGTCCCACCCACACCTTGTTCTGTTCGGCACGTTTCGAAGAGAGCAAGGCGAAGATAGCCACCACGACAAAGATCATGACGATGCCCAATTGCCAATACGGATATTGGGTAAGTCGTTTCAACATGGTCGACTCGTCATAGCAGAGATATTGTGTGGTGAGCGAATCGACCTTGATCGGGATAAAATCGCCCGAGCGTTTCAGTCGCAAGGCATAGTCTCTGACATGGGCCGAGTCTTCGATATTACGATAGTCACGCACCTCACCCTCTGAATCGAGCAGCACTACGGGGATGGTGTGATTGCCCTCGATGACGTTAAGCGCCAGCGACACATCGGTATCCTCGTCAGCCTGGTTCAGAAAGTTCATGGCCTTTGCCCACAGCTCCATCCTGTTGCGTTCCTCCGTCTGTAGATCACGCACCAGGAAATGTGACACCAGCAGTGATGCCACGGCAATCACCACCGCAGCCACCACCAGCCATATCTTCACTTGTCGTATTCTATCAGTCCACTGCATACATCTCTTTAAACGCAATTGCCCCCGAATTATTACATCCGGGGACAAAAAAGCGAATTGGGTTAATATAGAATTATACTGTCAGCAATCTCTCAGGCAGTGTAGGCATGGCACCGTTCTGTGTGCAGACATAAGCGCTGACCTCTACGGCGCGCTTATGAGCCTCCACCACGGGGACACCACTGAGGATGGCGGCACAGAAGGAGCCCGTGAACGAGTCGCCGGCGCCTACGGTATCGGCTACCTTTACCTTAGGTGTCTCTTGGAACGACATCTGACCAGGCGTGAAGACGTACGAGCCGTTGGTACCACAGGTGAGCACCAACATGTCGAGGTTGTACTTACCCAGTATGAGCCAACATTTGTTTTCAATGTCGAGACCCGGATAACCAAACATACGTCCGATGAGTATCAGTTCCTCGTCGTTGATCTTCAGGATGTTACAGCGCTGTAATGACTCGCGGATGACCTCCTTGGTATAGAACTGCTGGCGCAGGTTGATGTCGAAGATCTTCACGCAGTCGGCAGGAGTGTCGTCGAGGAAGCGCTGGATGGTAGTACGACTGACCACGTTGCGCTGAGCCAACGAGCCGAAGCACACAGCACGACAGTTATGGGCTATCTTAGCGATGTCCTCATCGTAGGGGATATTGTCCCATGCCACGTTCTCCTTGATGTCATAGGTGGGAATACCCTGTTCATCGAGTTGCACCTGTACGGTACCTGTAGGATAAGGCACCCGAGGCAGGAGGTCGTTCAGGTTGTGCTCACGCAGGGCAGCGATGGTCTCGTCGGCCAACTTATCCTCACCCAGCGCACTCACGGCGATGGTATTGTCCATGCCCAGGAACTGTCCTGCATGGTATGCGAAGTTGGCAGGAGCGCCACCCAGTTTCTTACCCTCTGGAAGCACATCCCACAGCACTTCTCCGAGGCCTACTACATAACGTTTTTCATTCATAGTCTTATGCGGTTTTTAATTGCTTAATATACGTGAAGAGATAGAGCACGCCCACTGCCATCACCAGCACTGCGCCGGCCTGACCCATGGCATCGCTGGCAAAGCCCATGAGAAGAGGGAAGATGGTGCCACCGAAAAGACCCATAATCATCAGTCCGCTGACTTCGTTTTGTTTCTCGGGCATAGCTGTGAGTGCTTGAGCGAAGCACATAGAGAACACGTTGCTATTGCCATAGCCTACGAGAGCTATACCAATATAAAGCAAGGTCTTAGTGTCGCCTACCCACATGAGAATCATCGAAGCAGCCATCATGACCACAGAGATGATGAAGAAGGTGCGGGTTTTCAGCACACGAAGGAAATAGGAACCGGTGAGACAACCCACGGTACGGAAGATGAAGTAAAGTGATGTGGCAAAACCAGCCTCAGTGAGCGACATTCCGGTTCGCTCCATCAACAGTTTAGGAGCAGTGGTATTGGTACCCACATCAATACCTACGTGGCACATGATGCCGAGGAATGAGAGCAGCACCACTGGCACACCCAGCAGACGGAAGCAGTTGGCAAACTGTCGCCCTATGGCTGGTTGCTTTTCCGATGTCTTCATCTCTTCGTGGATAGGTGTTGTCCAAAGCAGGAAGGTGGAAACCACGCTAATCACGAAATAGATGGCGAAAAGCACACGCCAGTCTAGTCCGAAAGTGGGAATGAGTGCCTTATAGCCCCATCCAGCTATCAGTGGAGCCATAAACGAGGCAATAGCCTTTACAAACTGTCCGAAAGTGAGTTGTGAAGCCAAGTTCTCGCCACCACTGACCAGTGCCATCAGCGGGTTGAGCGAGGTCTGCATCAGCGTGTTGCCAATGCCAAGTAGTGAGAAAGCCACCAGCATCAGGGGGAAGCTATTGCCGAAGATGGGCAGGAGCAGCGACAGAGCCGTCACTACCATTGAGAGCAGCACTGTGTTTTTCTTACCTATCTTGTTCATCAGCACGCTTGTGGGCACGCTGAAGATGAGGAACCAGAAGAATACCAGCGACGGCAGCACGTTGGCCACGCTGTCACTTAGATTTTGTTCAGCTTTCACATAATTGGAGGCAGTACCTACCAAGTCCACGAAGCCCATGCAGAAGAAGCAGAGCATCAAGGGTATGAGAACAAGTTTCTTTGAGTTTGACATATTTTTTTGTTATTACGTTATTACGGGATTCTGAGAGTTAATAATTCATCTCGTAGATGGTGGCCTTGCCGCCCTTTACCTTTATAATATTATAAGGTTCAGCGGGGAATACCAGATTGGTCATCGCCATGCGTCCTTCAGTGTCGAATGCCTCGACAGAGCTACGGTCGACGAAGATGCGCAACTGCTTGATATCGCCATATACGGGCGAAGTGGTCACGCAGGGGAAAGCTTCGCTGAAGCTGGCATAGCTGCGAGTACGGTCCATGGAGAAGGTCTTGGCAGCAGTATCATACCTCATCACCACCTGCTCGCCCAGTGCGTTGGCGAGTGTCAACTCCATATCGCCCTGCACGTCGACGACGATCTCACAAGCCTCAGGCAGTTTCTTCACCACCTTGCCACGCAGAGAGAGCAGTTCTTTTGAAGGTGTCACGCCACAGTATATCTCACCATTATATTCGAAGAGATCCAAGTCACGTGGCACGGAGTTGGCCGAGCGGAACTGCTTCGTGGGCACCTGGTTGGCATACTGCCAGTTGCTCATCCATGCCAGTGCGATGCGGCGGCCGTCAGGGGCATTGTCGAAGGTCACCGTAGCGTAGTGGTCCTTACCATAGTCCATCCATCGGGTGTCCTTATGGTCGCAAGTGAACTTATGTCCGTCGAACTCGCCGATGAAGTACTGTGTGGCCGAACCGCCGAAGGGACCTCCGGGGTTGATGTTACAGATGAGCATCCACTTCTGCTTGTCGGTACCACGCACCTGAAGCTTCATCAGGTCGGGACATTCCCACACACCCTCGTGACAGCCGTAGCCTTTGCCAAAGGTGCTCTCAAAGGTCCAGTCCTTCAAGTTGGGCGACGAATATATCCACATCTCCTGCCCCACCGCCAGAACCATGTTCCACTTCTGTATCTCGGGATTCCAGAAAGCCTTGGGGTCGCGGAAGTCCTCCTCGCTGCTGACCAGCACAGGGTTGCCTGCATATTTCTCAAAGGTCTTTCCATTGTCATTGGAGATGGCCATCGACTGCGTCTGACTCTGTCCGGCAGAGGTATAGAAAGCCACCACCTGATTGTTCTTCTTGTCGACCACGCACGAGCCACTGAAGATAGAGCCCAGCGCATCGGCCTCGATAGCAATGGGCTGCGCCTCCCAGTGTATAAGGTCTTTCGAGGTGGAGTGTCCCCAGTTCATATTCTCCCACTGCGAACCGTAGGGGTTCCACTGATAGAACAGATGGTAGACGCCATCCTTATAGAACATGCCGTTAGGGTCGTTCATCCAACCATAGAGAGGGGTATGATGATAGACGGGACGATACTTCTCACGATTGGCAGTATCAAAGGTATCGCTCTGTTTCATCTCACGCCAGCAGAGGAAGTCTTTCATGGCACCGGTAAAGCGACGGTCGCCATGGAACGTGATATCGAGCAACAGTTCCTCTTCACCAAAGCGGCGTATATCCAGAGGCACATAATAGTCCACCTTGTCCACCGCCAACTTCACATTGAAAGTCTGCACCTCCCTGTTGTTGGCAATCACTTTGATACTCGCATTGTCCTCACGCTCCTGAACAGGCAACAGCAGATAATGGCTGCCGACCTTCACTTGTTTCATGGCATGATTCTTGCCCAGTATTCTCTGAGCATTGGCCGACAGTTGCACTGCCAGCAGCATCATGAAAAGAGTCAAAAATTTCTTCATTGCGGTTTTTAGTTAAATGATGAATCTGTTGCAAAAGTAAGGAAAATGACCAATGTTTCCTATAAAAAATGATACAAACAATAAGAAAAATCGTTCATTGCACCATAATTGGTACGACATGAACGATTTTTCCATGAAACTAACTACTAATAACAAATATATGGAGCGCTTTACTTCACCATTTTTTTACCGTTGATAATATAGATGCCATTGACCCTTGGCTCAGCCAAACGGATACCAGAGAGAGAATAAACGGTATTCGTCTGCTGAGTGCTTACGGCACCGATGCCCACCGTACCATTGGTGACGATGTCGATATTGGGACACTTATTCTTGATGACCTCCCAGTCGGCTTCCCAGATACCGGCTCCCTGTACGTCGAGTTTGGTAGCGGTAGGAGCGAGTTTGGCTGCCAGCAGCGCAAAGTCGTCGTAAGCCTCCGGATGCCAGTCGCCATCCCAGGTGTTCTGGTAGTTGCCCTTGCCAATGGTTCCCGTGATGGTCACTTCGCCGTCGAGTGAGTTGTCGCTCAGCGTCCTGACAGCCACGTCTCCAGCCATGGGGCCTTCGAGCTGGATGTCGTCGACATAGAAAGACTTGCCCTCACCGTCAGCAGTCTCCTCGTAGGGCCAGATGGCGAGCACATTGCTGCCGGTATCTGTTATCTTGTCATTGTCGGGCCCGACGGCAAACTCGTAGGTCATCACCTGCCACTCGCCGGGGTTGTCATACCAGAAGATGCGCTTGGCATTGTAAGCACCATCCTTGCCCTCCAACTGCACCATCACGTTGTGCTTGTCGGCCATCTTCAGGCGGAAGGTGATACGGCGCAATCCCTTGAAATCAGCATCACCGACGGGCAGTGCAGCATTATGGTGTTCCTGATCCCAGCCGCCAGGGTTGGCCTTCATGGTCAGTTTCAGACATTTGTTGCCATCTTCGTCGATAACGGTAGGATCGGCACGGTTCCAGAATCCACCATCGGAACCCAGCTCCCGATCTTCACCATTCCACAGCACTTCCTGTGCATTACAAACTGTTGCAGTAAGCAACATTCCGAGTAAAAATACTTTCTTCATAAGCTTTTTTTTTTTAATTGCC
>Ga0310697_10006954_pt1 | contig 10695 bp, 4 predicted proteins | sample 172DNAGHGlowgp2_FD_203883 | JGI IMG/M metagenome (GOLD analysis project Ga0310697, IMG submission 203883) | Sheep rumen microbial communities from Palmerston North, Manawatu-Wanganui, New Zealand - 1728 DNA GHGlow gp2 (v2) (version 2) | ecosystem: Host-associated > Mammals > Digestive system >...
GCAGCTGGTGTTCAATGATACCATCTGGAATGTGACGAAGGGCTATGTGGGGATTGACAACGGCGTGGTGACTATCGACAACATCGCTGGAGGCCGTGATGAACAGTTTATCCGCATCAACGGTAAGGTGTCGCATGATCCCGATGACGAGTTGTGCGTGGAATTGAATGATATGAACCTGGACTACGTGTTCGAGACATTGGACATTGACCATGTGGACTTCGGCGGCAGGGCGACCAGCAAGGTGTATGCCAGCGACCTGATGTCAGGTTCTCCACGCTTGTACACTCCCAGCCTGTTCATTAAGAATATCAAGTATAATGATGCCGTCCTGGGAGACTTTGACATCAAGGCCGAGTTTGACAGCGCGACCAAGGGCATCCTTGTCGAGGGAGGAATCGAGCAGTCCAATGGCAAGTACACCTCGCTCGAAGGCGGCATCTATGTCGCCGATGACTCGTTGTATATCGAATTTGGTGCCGACCATGCCAATGTCGCTTTCCTCAAGCCCTATATGGAGGCCTTCACCAGTGATGTGCAGGGTGAGATGTCGGGAAAAGCCATCCTGTTCGGCAATTTCCATACCATCAACCTCGAGGGAGACATTGTGGCCGATTCTATCCGCTTCTTCTTGGATTATGTGAACTGCTGGTACTCGGCATCGGATGTCCCCATCCACATCATCCCTGACTACATCGAGTTCAGCGATATTCCCATCCATGACCGTGAAGGTCATCAGGCCAAACTGGGCGGCTGGCTCAAGCATGATGCCTTCCACGACCCGGTATTCAACTTTGCCATCACCGATGCCCGCAACTTCCTGAGCTACGATACCAACCCGAGCGTTAATCCTGACTGGTATGGTACCATCTATGGCAACGGTGCATGCTTTGTCGATGGCGGACCGGGCATTGTGAACATCAGGGTAAACATGACCTCGGCGCCGCGCAGCAAGTTCACCTTTGTGATGAGCGACACCGAGCAGGCCGATAATTACTATTTCATCACCTTCCGCGACCGCGAGGCGATGGCCAAGCCCGTCGAGAAACAGGAGGTGGATACGCTGAACCTGATATTGAGCCAGCTGAAGAAGCAGGTGAAACAGGAGGAAAATTCCGAGCCTAGTGCTTATAACATCGACTTGCAGGGCGACATAACCCCCGACCTGGCACTCACCGTTGTGATGGACCCCGTCGGCGGAGACCGCATCAAGGCGACAGGTAATGGCCACATGCGCCTGACCTACAACAACCAAGGCGAATTGGGTACCTATGGCAAATACACGCTGGACAAGGGTACTTATAACTTCACACTGCAGGATGTCATCCTCAAGGATTTCACCATCCGTGATGGTAGCAGCATCAGTTTCCAGGGCGACCCCTATGCCGCTGTTCTGGACCTGGAAGCGGTCTATTCGCTCAATGCTAATATCAATGACCTGGACAAGTCTTTTAGCGATGACAAGAACTTGGCGCGCACTAACGTGCCCGTCCATGCTCTGTTGCGTGCCAAGGGCATTATTTCACAGCCAGAGATATCGTTTGACCTGGAGTTCCCGTCACTCACCACCGACTTGGAACGCAGGGTCAAGAGCATCATCAGCAGCGAGGAGATGATGAACCGCCAGATCATCTACCTGTTGGCACTCAACCGTTTCTATACGCCCGACTACATGGTGGGTAATACGGCTGGTCAGAACGAGTTCCTCACGTCGGTAGCATCATCGACCATCGCGGGCCAGCTGAGCAACATCCTGGGCAAGATGACCGACAACCTGTCCATTGCGCCCAATGTGCGCACCAACAAGGACTTCACCGATCTGGAAGTCGATGTGGCCCTGTCCAGTCAGTTGCTCAACAACAGGCTGTTGCTCAACGGTAACTTAGGCTACCGAGACAATACCTATCGCCAGAGTAACACCAATTTTATTGGCGACTTTGATTTGGAATATCTGCTCAACAACAAGGGCACCTTCAGGCTCAAGGCCTATAACCACTTTAACGACCAGAATTACTACAGGCCCAATGCCTTGACCACTCAAGGCGTGGGCATCGTCTGGAAGCACGACTTCAACAAGCCCAAGAGCAAAACGACGCTGCAGCGTAATCCTGACCAGGACTCCATCCCCAAGCGTGAGCCCACGCCCAGTGACGGTCGTGACAGTGCCGTGCGCCAGCCGGTACCGATGGTCACGTTGCGTCCATCTCAACAAACTCATTCCTCGACTGGACAATGATGAAACGCATGGTCATATTGTTATTGCTGGCATGGACGTCGAGCTTCGCATGGTGCGATGAAGTCCTCCTGTCCACTGATAGCATTGATGCTGCTAAGAATGACAGTATTGCCATGCAGTTTAGAATGATTTCCAGGCAACTTGATAGCATTGCTATGAAGGTAAATGCCCGTGATGCACTTGACAGGGCTGCTGTCCAAATAGATAGCCTGGATGCTAAGGAACGCTGGAAACATCTCGTCCTGCGGCACGGGTGGAGCATCAATGACACGTCGATTTACTATCCACCAGTGCTCGACTTCGGTGTCAAGGCCTACCGATGGCTCAATCATGCCTTGAATTATTATGACTCGGCCTATGTTGTCAATCCTGGGAGGGGAAAAAAGAGGTTTAAGGTCATGATCAAGAACAGTAACTGGCTTGACTTTTACTCAGGGCATTTGGGCAAGTGGGAGACTCCCGTGCAGCTCAACAGCGATGTCACGTCATTGTTCGGTTTCCATATCAGCGGTATGGGTCTAAGTTTCACCTATATGCTCAACGCGAGGGACCTGCTGGCAGGAAGATTCATCCATAACCGCAGGCTGCAGTTTTCATTTACCACCTCACGCATTTTTATCGAGGGATACTATCGCAAGAATGACCAGAGTACAGTCCACTTGCATCGGCTGGGTAAGTGGATGGGTGACGACATTTTCTATGGTCTCACGCGCGAGGGTTATGGTCTGGATGCCTACTATATCTTTAACCACACCCATTATTCCCAGGCTGCAGCCTACTGTTTCTCCAAGTATCAAAAGCGCAGTTCAGGCTCCCTGCTGGCGGGCATCTACCTCAGTCATCAAGATGTGGTGATGGACATGACCTTCTTGAGAAGTGATCTCAAGATTCATCTGCCTGATCATGTGACTGACTACCGTTTCCGCTATCGTGACTTCGGATTCATGATTGGCTATGGATACAGCTGGGTGTTCCATCACGGCTGGCTCTTCAACGTCACCGTGGTGCCCAGCATTGGCTACCGTCACAGTTTCCCCAATTCCATTGAGGGTCTGAAGTCCCTGTTGTCTACCAATCTGAACGGTCGCTTGGCTCTGGTGCGCACCGCCGGCAACTTTTTCTACGCTTTCAACTTTAACCATGAGGGACATTGGTATCAGAGCGTCCAACACAGTTTCTACAACAGCTACAGCAACTTCGACCTCACCGCCGGCTTCCGTTTCTGATAGGCCTGATAGGTCTCATAGGCCCTATATGACTTATAGGGTTCATAATGAAGAAATATTTGTTTGGGGGTCTAGGAGTCTCGTCATTTTGTATTAATTTTGCAACGGCTACGGGCCACACATCGTGTAGTAAATTTAAAGGTGCTATTAGCCCTATATGACCTATGAGCCTTATATAAAAGAAAGATGAGTGTAACGATATTAGGAATAGAGTCGTCGTGTGACGACACATCGGCTGCCGTGTTGCGTGACACGGTATTGTTGAGCAATGTCATTGCCAGCCAGCGCGTGCATGAGGCCTATGGTGGTGTGGTGCCCGAGTTGGCGTCTCGTGCCCACCAGCAGAACATCGTGCCTGTTGTGAGCGAGGCCATCCGTCAGGCGGGCATCGACCGCAAGGACATTGATGCTATCGCTTTCACGCGCGGTCCTGGCTTGCCTGGATCGCTCCATGTGGGTACCTCGTTTGCCAAGGGGTTGTCCCTTGCGCTCGACATCCCGCTGGTGGACGTGAACCACCTGCACGGCCATGTGCTGTCTCATTTTGTCAAGGAGGATTCTGATGCCGAGGTGCCCGAGTTCCCCTACTTGTGTCTGCTCATCAGCGGTGGCAACAGCCAGATTATCAAGGTCAATTCGCCGCGTGACATGGAGGTGCTGGGACAGACCATTGACGACGCTGCAGGCGAGGCCTTTGACAAGTGTGCTAAGGTGATGGGCCTGCCTTATCCTGGCGGCCCCATTATCGATAAGTTGGCTGCCGAGGGAAACAACAAGGCATTCAAGTTTGCCAAGCCCCATGTCGATGGCTACAACTACAGCTTCAGCGGACTGAAGACATCGTTCCTCTACACCCTGCGCGATGCGCTCAAGGAGAACCCCAATTTCATTGAGGAAAACAAGGCCGACCTGGCCGCCTCGTTGCAGCGCACCATCATTGAAATCCTGATGGACAAGTTCGGCAAGGCGATCAAGGACACAGGCATCAAGACCATCGCCATCGGTGGCGGAGTGTCGGCCAACAGCGGTATGCGTTCCGCCGTTGAGGACTATGCCCGCCGTCACCGCCTCAAGGCCTTCATCCCCAAGCGCGTCTTCACCACCGACAACGCCGCGATGATCGCCATCGCCGGCCACTACAAATTCCTCGACAAGGACTTCTGCGACATCACCGCTCCTCCTTTCCAGCGAGTCATCATTTAAAAAAAGTCTCCATCTGGAGGGTTTTTTGATTAGAGATTAGTGGGATTTAGTTCACAAATATGAACGGTCTTGCGACAGTGTCCCAAAACTGCGACAGCCTGTTGCAGTTTTGCCATGGGGGCATACCTTGAAGTTGATGCAGAAATTCGGAAACGATGATGAGGCTATTCTATATTACGCTCAGGAAACCATAGCTATAGGCTGGAGCAGAGACTTGTTGACCAATACTATCAGCATACAGATGCACTTGAGAAAAAACGACACTGCTGATAACAACTTTGCATTGACATTACTTGATACGGAATCGACTACTGTATTCACGGCCACTCTCGCTGCAGCATCAACAAAACCATCGGTATCACCAGCTGCCTATGCAACCAATTCGGCTACGTCTCCCTCAACGAACACCTCACCCTCGATAAAAGGAAAATCATAGTAGTATAGTCCTAAAACAGAGATTACTGCTGAGTACGGCAACAGGTGGATTATATAGTCTTCTTGCAAAAACAGTGCAAAAATAGGGCGGCATATTCCGAAATTCCGATATTAGTTGTAACTTTGCCAAATCATCAACCATTATAATTAACCATCATAGAAAAACCATCCCTTTTTCTTAAGAATAATAGCAACTTGGAATGAGCAAATTCAAACCTGGAAATAAAGTCATTAATGTAAATACTGGTGAACATGGCGTTATTCTCGTTGTTCACGAGAGGAGTCGCCGTGGTCAATTTTACAGGGTTCATTATGCCGATAGGGAAGACGATGAAAAGAGTGAAACTCTTCGGCTTGATGAAGATCTGACTGATCCGTTCAAGAGATGGGAACAGGGCATGTTTGGCTATTATTCTGAGTTTATGAAAGGGAATACTTCCTTTAAAATACGCAGCTCAAATAATAGCACCATTTCCTCCCTGAAGGCTTCCAGAACACTATTCAAACCGTATCAGTTCAAACCTTTGTTGAAGTTTCTTAACTCCGATAATCGACGATTATTGATTGCCGATGAAGTGGGTCTTGGTAAAACCATTGAGGCTGGTCATATCATGCTGGAACTAAAAGCCAGAGGTGAACTTCGCAACGCATTAGTGATTTGTCCGAAGTCATTGATGTCAAAATGGGCTACCGAACTATCCGATAAGTTCGGTTTGGACTTTATTGAGATTGAGAAAAAGGAGACCTTACTGCACGAGCTCAAAAATCATAACGGCCACGTGCTGGCAACCCTGAATTATGATAAAATCAGAGATACTAGCGACATCACCAAATACATAGAGAGAAATAATGTAAAGTTCAGTCTCGTTGTATGTGACGAGTCACACAAACTTCGCAATGATACTACACATATCTATAGAGGTGCCGAAACTTTGCTCATTAATGCTGACAGTGTGGTTTTCATGTCAGCAACACCAATCATGATTGATGAGGAGAATCTTTACAATCAACTTCATTTGCTGGATGCCGACACGTATAACAATTCGGAGGTTTTTAGGAACAATGTTCAGCTTAACCGTCCTTTCGTGAGAGCTCTTAGTCAACTCAATAATGGAGTGAATTTAGCCGGCATCGCTAATGAATTGAGATCAACTAATGTTGATATTATCAATGTCATTAACGATGAGGCGAGAGTTACTACCGTATGTGTTGATGAGTATTTTAAAGAGTATCCCATATATCAGCGAATTATCCAAAACCTCACATCTGGTACGGACGATTATGCCTTAAGGGCGAAGATACAATACGATTTGTCGGAGATGAGCCCAATGAGCACAATCTTTTCGAGAACAAGAAAGCGAGAGGTGACCCAAGATTGGAGCCAAGCAGAACGTGAGCCTCGAACTTACCGTGTTGATTTCACGCCAGCTGAGCTTGAAGGCTATAATGACTTGATAAGTGAATATATAGAAAGTCATGAATACCTCGACGAATATGGCAGATGGCACTCTGGTGCGATGGGATTAGTGACTCTTAAACGGCAACTTGCTAGTAGCGTATGGGCTTGCAAGAACAGTGATAATGACTTGGATAATTCCGTTGACCAATATGCAAACGAAATAGACTCAAAGTTCGATGCACTCTTGGAAATCCTCAAGATTGTCTTTAAAAGTGAAAACAAGAAGATTATCATTTTCGCAGTTTTTCATAAGACACTGAAATACCTTAAGCTCAGATTGGCAAAAGCGGGGTATAAAAGTGCTATCATTTATGGAGGCGCAAAAATAAATAAGAATGAGGTTCTTCACCAATTCCAAACGGATGATACCATTCAGGTTCTTCTGTCATCAGAGGTAGGGAGCGAGGGCCTTGACATGCAGTTTTGCAATGCTATTGTTAATTATGACCTCCCGTGGAATCCTATGGTAGTTGAACAGCGCATCGGTCGTATTGATCGCTTTGGACAAAAGTCTCCAAAGGTTTACATTTTCAACATCATTGTTCGCGAATCCATACTTGAAGACATCTACGAGAGACTGCTCTCGAGGATTGGCATCTTTAGAGAGTCCATTGGTGACCTGGAAGCAATCCTTGACTCAGATTTAAATCCAGATGATGGTAAAAATATTTCAATTCGGGATGCGCTGAAACAACTAGAAAGAGATTTCTATTCAAATAAGCTTACAGAGGAACAAGTTGAGAAGAAACATCAAGAAATAGAACGAGCTATAGAGAATGAACGACTTAATCTAAAGAAAATCGAGGCGGGTTTAACCGATACACTGACAAATGATTCTTACTTTAGGGATGAGATTAACAAAATAATCAATAACAACGCATATGTTACATCTAACGAGCTTTATTATTTTGTCTCTCAAATCATTAAAGAATATTTGACCGTATGTGAGCTTAGAGAGACTGAAGATGAAATGATCTTTGAGTTTGTTATCCCCAAGAGCGACCCTAATTGCTTAAAGAGATTCCTTCAACGTTATGAGCCTAGCGACGATGAAAGTCATAAACTTTTCACTCATTTTATAGCGGATATTGAAGAAACTCTTTCATTCAAAATTACATTCGACCAAGAAGTGGCGTTCATGGATAAATCTATCGTTTTCATCAACATCTATCACCCTATTATCAAAGCGGGGGTTAGACTGTTTCAAGAGACCCAAGACACATCCAAAAATACTTTCTTTTTTGAGGTCAATGCTGGTGACTTGCCCTCTTCTCTCAAGAACCGGTGCTTCATGCTTGCTCTATACAAAGTTAGTACTAGCCGCTCACAGTACGGAGATAAAGTCGTCACTACAGATTCGCTATTCCCAATTTTGTATGATATAGAAAAAAATGAAGTCGTTCATGAAACAGAACTTACCGAAAAGGTCTTAGGAAGGATACAGATTGGTGGGCAATATGCGCCTCTTGGTGACTACAAATTGCCAGATACTGAAACGCTCGAGGACATGCGTTTTGAGATGAAGGACATTGTTGATAATCATGTAGCAGAGATACGTGCAGACATTAAAGACAGGATTGAGAACAACAAGAAAATGCGCCTGGAACAGACCGCTCAATACTATGCTTCGCGTGAACGGAATTATGAGACAGCTATAAGCTATTATGAAACGTTGCGTGAGTCTGCGATAGAACAAAAGAATGATGAAAATCTTCGCCGTTATGAAAACACATTAAGACTTTTAAGGCACAATTTGGGAGAACTTCACTCGAAACGTGAAGCGGAGGAAGAACGCATCAAGCGAGAAGCGTATCTGAAAGTAACATCCACGATTACGTCATTGAATCTCATTAAGATAGTATAGTCTCATGGAAACAAACGATAAGATTAATGTAGGATTAGATTTTGGTACGCATCAAACCAAAATTTGCATTCAGAGAATACCAGATGAAGGTCATGGAGAGCCGTCGTATGAATTCTTTTCATTTAAGGATCTCAATGGAGATAGCTCCTACTTCTTGCCATCGCTTATTCAAATCAATAAAGACGATACTCTATCTTATGGATTCGTAGATAAAACGATGGAGAAAAGAGCGGGAGAAGAGCCTAAACTTGAATTACTAGAAGCGCCAGAAGTAGATATAGAAAAGAAGTCACAAAAGCTTTTTGAAAAATATGCCAATTTGGGCCAGGATGAAGATGACAAACAATCCCTAATCACAATGCTCAAATTGAAATACAAACAAGACCAGCAAAGAGTAGAAAAGGAGAATGAAAAACGTCGTTCTATATATGATCAGGCATTAAAGAAATACAAGTCAGAACTCAACACTTTCAGATACTTCAAACAAGCCACATTCTCGTTACGTGATTGGACAGCAAAAATAGACTCACAACGACTTTGCATTTGGTATCTTGCCTATGTGATTTTCCTTATTGAAGACAAAATAGGAAATCTATTTTCTATTAATATGGGCATACCAACAGATGACAATTCTTTTGACAAGAAGAAACAACTTGCAGTAAGTGTATTGGCAAGTGCTTATAATCTGGTTGAGAATGTCTATCACAACGATATAAACGCTTTTTTGAAAGCGCCAATCAAAGAACTCATGGAGAAAACTGAAATGATACACTTTTCTCCTGAGCTGATAGTCGATTATGCCATTAACGTCTTTCCTGAAGCATACGCAGGCCTTCTTAGTTTAACTGCAAGAGGAAAAATAACCGAAGGCATGAGTTTGACGGTCGATATTGGTGGCGGCACCACAGATATTTCATTCTTTACGATAGATGATAGAAAGCCATGCATCTATAAGTATTGGTCTGTTCCATTGGGACTTAATTATTTAGCAGAGGAATCAGGATTTGACTATTTTGACCACAACTTCGAAGAATCCTTCAATGAGAACGCATTAAGCTCATACAACCAGGAAAAGACAAATGTCATCAGAAAATTGGTGGGTTTTTTATATGGAAAACTATCAGAGATAGGTATTTCTAAAAAAAACCTTTCAGAAGCATTAAAGAATCGAGCAATCGTCTATATGGGAGGAGGAAGTAGCTTTACAAGCATTATTACTGAGCTGGGGCCATTCAACGAGATCCATATGCTTGATTCATCAATATGGAAGGAAGAGCAAGTTGCCGATAAGTCATCGGTTGGAGACCTCAGTAGATTGTTGTCCATCTCATATGGGCTAGCTTCTGCCAAGAATGATGATGAAGTGAAGCTATACTCTATTAAGAATATATTCGGCATGGCTTCTAATAATAAAAAAGAATCGCCGCAAGATAGATACGTTGATAAAGATATGTGTTGATATGGCTACATTAAAACTCATACAACTGATAAATTATGCCAAGGAGAACATCGATGATGAATATTCGATGCAGGTATTAAACTATACCTTAAGGCGCTTGGTTACACATCCGATATTACCAGACCAATCATATTATGTTAGGATTGAAGATGGATACCTTGAACAACCTGTAGGAATCAGCGTCTTCAAAGAATTCAGTCGCGCTTCAAGGTTGATTCCAATCTTGCTGTCGCTTAGAGCCATTTGCATAAATCACGATTTTCTTGATTTATGCAAATCTAATGAATTGATATTTGTTAAATCTCCTGTTGGATCTAATTGGCGATTCATGGTCCCCGTCATTAAAGAATGTGCTTCTGATGAAGATTTCAACAACCTGCTGTCTATGCTGGATTCTTGTTGTGAAAAACAAACTTTTTCGGAGCACCAATTGGCGATATTCAATAAATACGCTATTGCTCCTATTCCAAAATATAAGAATAAGGTTCTTGCTAAAGAAGCACTAAAACTGTCTCAAAAAGTCGGCGAAAGAGTTATTGGAGATAATGCATTTTTGGGGAACGATGAACTGACTGAGTATGAAATATCCGAAGGCATTCAGTATGTTGGAAATACCGCATTTGCTTATTGCCAAAATCTGGAGCAAATCACTATCATTCCTGAAGAATTAGCTTTTGGGAAATTTCCAATCATTGAATGCCCAAACCTGAAAAAGATTATAGTTCCTGACGGATATTCAAAGTATTATTCAGAATTATTACCATACTACAAGGACATCATTGTCGAATCTAGTCAAAAATCTATAGATGTAAA
>Ga0310697_10006957_pt1 | contig 10693 bp, 7 predicted proteins | sample 172DNAGHGlowgp2_FD_203883 | JGI IMG/M metagenome (GOLD analysis project Ga0310697, IMG submission 203883) | Sheep rumen microbial communities from Palmerston North, Manawatu-Wanganui, New Zealand - 1728 DNA GHGlow gp2 (v2) (version 2) | ecosystem: Host-associated > Mammals > Digestive system >...
TTGCGTCGGACAAGTTCAAGGTATACCATATTCTCAAGCCAATGAGAACGGTCTTTTAGAATTCCTTTCTTTAAGCGTACTTTGGCGAAACAGGGGTCGACAACATAGTATTTGTTAATCGTTTGCAACAGTCCTTTGCCCTTTATCTCGAATCGTGGAACCTTGTATATCAAGTATGCCTCGCACATTGCATCGAGGTATTTGGCCACCGTTTCTTTGTCAACCACAGTTCCTTGACTTCTCAATGTGTCTGAGACAGAACGAGGTGACACATATGAGCCTACTGAATCGAATATAAAATCAAGTATCTTGTTGAAGTCGTGTTTATTGGTAATATTGAGACGTTGGAAGATGTCTTTTTCCACAATCGTTCTTAATATGCTATCAGCAAACAAATCGGCTTGTTTTTCACCAACCTGTATTTGTTTAACATATTCAGGTACACCACCGTAATATATAAAATTCGCCAAAGTTTCTATTTTTGTCAAGTTTGGCGATTTTGACATTATAAAATTGTAGTATTCAGAAAATTGTAATGGTAGAACATTAATCTCCACATAACGACCGGTAAGTAGTGTTGCCAGCTCTCCAGAGAGCATATACGCATTGGAACCTGTGATATATACATCTACATTAGGTTTTATATAAAGGCTGTCAACAAGCCGTTGGAATTCTTTCACATTCTGAACCTCATCCAGAAAAATATAGTTGGGTTTATCTTCCACCAGACGTTGCTTAATGAGGGTATGAATTTGGTAGATGTCACCTATTGCAAGAGTGTCGAGGTCTTCAAAATTATAAAACTGTATTTGCTCTTTTTGAATTCCGTTTTCCATCAGCTCGTCTGCAAACATCATCAACAGTGTTGACTTCCCGCAACGTCTCACACCAGTAATGACCTTTATGATATTCTGGTCTTTCAGGTTGCGCAGTTGCTGCATGTATTGTTTGCGATATATTAAATCTTGTTTTTGCATTTTATTCCTTTTTGAACTTATTGCATTGATTTCAAGATGGTCGTTTCCTTCAATACATTCAATATTATTATTTTCTGCTGCAAAGATACGAGTTTTATTTTTGTTACACGTTGGCTCCACATGGTCGCCGACCTCAGTTCAAGCAATCGATTGTTCAAGATTTACACATTTCATAGTTCTATAAACACAGGCATTCCCTTTATGTGATCCGGATGATCCTCGGCTATTTGTTCTATCAAGCTTTGCCCATTTAAAGTTTGCGTATTCAATGATGATTCGACAAGCTTAAATGTCATGTATGTCTTTCCGGGCTTTTCTTTGGGATAGCCTGCTTCTTTTAGTTGAGCACCTGACATCTCTGCACACGAATCTATATCAAAAATCATCTGTTTGTTCGGATGGTCGACATCATACAGGACCAGATGCGATGTCCGCTCAAACAATTCCGCTTCTCCCGCCATCGATCCCTTTCTTGCGCCAAGACGGATATTATATATGTTTTGCTCCTGAATCCAAGTTAGATGTTTTTTGTTTTTGTAGCATCCCAACAGAATGGTTTTGCTGTCGCCAAAGAAATCAATAATACTATTGTCAGCACTATCCCATGAATACCTCTCATAATCCTCTGCAGCTATCGGTATTTCGTGATTGTTCTCTTCACCATTAATATAAGGGATTACATTGCTGTGCATTGGAGCAATACTAGTAGAGTCTTCTTCTTTGTTATAAATAGCAAAGGAATGATTCCTTTTATAATTATCTACTTGTGCCATTACTCCATCCACGGTTTCATTATTCCACTGGGGTGGGTACCCATTTTTAAAGAGCAGAATTCTTAAATCATTATCCAGTTTACTTTTTAAATGCCCATTGTTAAGGTAATCTGCGAACACTGTTGAACCATCAACCAATTTTTTAATCTTCTTGGCTAATTCTTTGCATCGTTCATCAGAATATTCAAAACCTTTTTCTTCACGCATCTTGACAAGTACATCGTAAAATGCTTTTTCTTCGAACGATATACCGAGTTTTTCAAAACTCTTCTTGTCATCCTCCATCTGACGCATAATGTCAATCAGCTCGTCACTAAGAGAGTTGACACGCTCATCAACAATCTTGCCTATCTCGCTGATGGTCGAAGAGGCTACCTCATTGGCATATTCACGACTGTTGTATTGGTCAATAACCTGTTGGAGCAACTTGTCATAAACCTCTGCACGAGTTTTGTTCGTTTTTCCGTAGTCCTTGATGCTCTTCTTTAGTAGCTTTACGAGCATTTCAAAACGAGTGTTTGGAAGAGCCGTCTTCTCTAACTCTTTCTTGAAATCATCTCCGTAGATGTCTTCCATACCGCCGTCTTTCTCAAGAACAATCTCTACACTACTACATCCAATGGCCTCCTTAACCATCTGCTCCACATGGCGGTTCATCGTTTGCACATTATGCTGCATTTCGGTCATCTTTCCAAGATAACCGGCAATACCCATTAGACATTGTGCCCATTTTGCTTCCTCGTCGGTAATCATAGGTGTGCCGTCTTCCTTCAGAGCATTCTTGACAATATTATAAGCAGAACGCATACGCTTTACATGGCCGGAGAAGAGCGTCTTCATAGATGGATTCTTCTTTGCCCCCATTCCTGAATTTCTGATGATATATTCTGCTGCATCGTGCAGGAATCGGAGTCTTGTCAATGCATCCTTTGTAAAGAACGGAGTAAAATCAAGTCCCTGCATAATGCCCTGTAGTACGCTTAGCTCGTTCCTAAAAACCTTATATGTAGCTGCTTCATCAGAGACATCTACTGAGTCGCCATTATACTTTTTGATGGCGGCTTTCATGTTCTCGCGAATTCCTAAATAATCCACCACTAAACCACAGTCTTTTGTCTTGTATCGACGGTTTACACGGCTGATGGTCTGTATCAGGGTATGTTTCGACAATGGTTTGTCGTTGTAGAGCACTTTTAGACACGGCACATCAAATCCTGTGATCCACATATCCACAACGATGGCAATCTGGAAGTTCGACTTGTCATCTTTGAAGCAGCCCTCCAACATCTTGCGATGACTGTCATTGCCGAATGTGGCCCATTCCTCTTTGCTGTCCTCATCCTTAACACGAGTACAAACAACATTCAGCATTTGCACGGCATCCATTTGGCTCAGTTCCTCTTCTGTGTACAAACTCTCGTCAAGCGCTTTCTTCTTAATGCCCCATTCTTTACGAATCGCTAATATTTTCTTATAGAGGTCGAATGCAAAATGACGGTCGCTGCTTACAATCATGGCTTTCTGAACCAAATCAGGATCTAGTTCGCGCAACTGCTCGTAATGTTCCACAATATCCTTGGCCATACGTTCCAATCTATCTGGATTACCAAGGATTTGCTTCATCTGCGACATATCTTCCTTACTCTTGTCCACATCCTCTGCCGTTGCTCCTTCTGCCTCGCATTTCCTATAGTATTCCTCTATCTTCTTGGCTTCTTCCGAATTGAGAAAAACTCGGGCAAGGCGGGCATTATACGTTATCGGAACAGTAATCTGGTCGTTCTTGGCCTCTTCCATCGTGTAACGGTCAACCTCGGCACCAAAAACCTGGATAGTCTCTTCTATGGGTGTTCCAGTAAAGCCTACAAATGTTGCGTATGGCAACGAATTATGCAACTGTCTGGCAAAGGTCTCCGTAAAGAATGCTCCAACCTTAACCTCCTTGCCATCAGACGGTTGTTTTTTTTCTTTCTCCTTTCCTTCAGTGACAATCTTCATGCGACTGCCCATGTCTACCTGTGAACGATGGGCTTCGTCACTTAGACAGATGATGTTTGGCCTGTCCGAAAGCATTCCTTCACCTTCGGCAAACTTCTGTATAGTGGTGACGTAAAGGCCACCCCCAAGATTGGCCTTCAATTCTGTACGCAAATCTTCTCGGCTCTCGAAAACCTTGACATTGGTGTCTTCAAGATAGGTCATTGCATTACAGAACAGCAACCCGCTTTGGTCTTCCAAGTCGCTACGGTCAACGATGATAACAATGGTTGGATTATTCATCTGAACCGTATATCGACACATTAACTGTCGGGCCAGGAAAAGCATCGTATGTGTCTTTCCGCATCCTGTTGCACCAAAATAGGTGCCACCCTTGCCATTGCCTCCTGCTGAATGGAGTGCTTTGAAAATACTCTCACGAAGCAGTCGTGTGGCGAAGAATTGAGGATAGCGGCATACAATCTCTATTTCTTTTTGTGCCAGAGCCTCATCGGCAAAATATACATAGTCGCGCAATATCTCTAAGATTCTTGTAGGACATAATGCGCCTTGTATCAGTATTAACATCTCGTCAATACCAATACGTCCGTTGGGGTCAGTATTCTCTACCTTTTTCCAAGCGTAATAATAATCCTCAGGTGTAAACTGGCTTCCCATACGAGTGTTTGAACCGTCGCTAATCACCGTCAGCGCCGCATATTTCATCATCGACGGGATGTCTCTTCGATATCTCACGCATATTTGCTCCCAGGCATTGCTAATGGTGGCATCTGGGTCAGCAGGATTCTTCAATTCTATCACACAGAGAGGTATGCCGTTTACCATCAACACCACATCTGGCCTTCGGTTTTCTTCACCTTCCAGCATCTCAAACTGGTTGATGCAACGGAATATGTTCGCAGCAGCTACATCCTCGGCATCAAAGTCTATGTAATAAACCTTAAACGCCTCGCTCCCGTCCAACGGTTGGTAGTCATATCCTGTATGACAAACCAGTTTATGCACCGCTCTCGCTGTCAGATAATCCGTCGTCTCACTTGTATTACGCAAATTGGCAATAATCTGATCATAGTCAAGTTCGGTCAGATTCTTGTCACCATAACGCGACTTTAGATAATTGCGCAAGTCGGGTTCATAAAGGGCATCCGTTATGAGCCTACCCTCCAACTCACAACCTGGAGTGTATTTCCAGCCTGCGTCGTAAAGTTCCTTTACAAAGACCTCTTCGTATTCGCTTTCGTGAAACCTAACGTTTATCATAGGCATATCCTCCTACAGTTTATCTGATTCGTGAATTAAATGCTGCATTATTGCAGGGCATATCTCTCTACTCAGCCTATCTGCCTCTTCTGCAATACGCTTTGCTTCTTCCGCACAATGATATATATTAACTATGGCTCTTTGGGTGTCAATGTTAGGGAGGGGAATTCTCACTTCTTCCATATTCTCATAATCGAATGACTCGCGTGCACTACCCAACGAATGAAACCTTGCATATCTGTCAAACTCTGGACGCTTAAACCAAAGCAACAGATAATTTGGATTCAAAACCTCTGTGTCTATTATTTCAAACGTAACATATGAAGATGATACAATATAATCCTCTGAACTTGTATTGAGAGCTAATGTTATCTTCTCGCTATTTCGTGATGTTATCGTTACAAAGCAAAACTGTTTAGGCTTTACAATTTTGTATGGCAACAACGAAACCCCATTCATATTAGCCTTGCTGGGGATAAACTTCTTTTCAATACTTAATCCACGAAGATTATCCAATGTGTATTTGCCGTCACTATTCCTTACATCTATAGGTCTGATATAATTACCAAGCTCAACAACAGAAAAGTTTGAATAGTCACCTAATATGTCTTTTAAGTCTGGTGCATTATTGAGAGTCTTTATATTTTGCTTCTCAATCGATATAATATCCGTCAGCGAAGAGTTAGCCATCGTAATGGCTTCTTCCATACTATAAGATGGTGTTTTGTCTACAAATCTGATATATTGACTTGGAACAAGGCTCCATCCCTTCTTTTCAATTTCTTCGATTGTGGCAGAGTGATATAGCTCAGCTTTGTCATAAGCTTCATAGTCGTTAGTGGTCTGCCAACCATGATAGATGTCACAAATCTGTTGAATCTGCTCTTCATTGAAGACGACAAATGTCTTCTTAGATTTGTCTGTCTTGATGGTGCTATTATTCTGGTTCCATTGTCGTAGGTCAACAAACAACACTTTCCCCTTACGATTACGAAGTTTACGTCCGTGCCAAACACCACCCTTTTTATTCTGGTTAAGAATCCAGAGGGTTACACTCGTGTCTGTACTATAAAACATTTCACGCGGCAGAATAAAGATAGCTTCCACCTTGTCATTGCGTATCAGTTGTTCGCGAATGGCAAGAGTATCTTCATCTTCTAAGGCACCATTACTCAGAAGGAACCCTGCAACACCATTTATCTGGTCAAGATGATAGAGCATGTGCAGAATCCAAGCGTAATTGGCATTGCTAACAGGCGGGGTGGCATATCCTTTCCATCGGATATCTTTAGTGAGTTGTTCTTCCGTTCGCCAATCTTTTTTGTTGAACGGCGGATTGGCCATGATATAATTGGCTCGGAGATTCGGATGTTTGTCATTGGTGAAAGACGAAGCATTGCTGTCCCCCAAATGATAGCTGATGCCACGGGCTGCAAGGTTCATCTTGGCAAGTCGGTAAGTGTCGGGGTCGCTCTCCTGACCATAGACACTCACGTTGCGTTTGTTGCCACCATGTGCCTCAATCATTCTGACACTCTGCACAAACATTCCGCCACTACCACAGCAGGGGTCGTATATGGTCCCATCGAATGGTTCAATAAGGCTGGCAATTAATTCTACTATGCTCTGAGGTGTATAGAATTCACCTTCTTCCTTGGTGGAATTCACGGCAAACTGCTGGAGGAAATACTCATAGACACGACCAATAAGGTCAATGTCCTTGAAGTTTTTGGGTTCAATCCTATTGATGTCGTCCATCACGCCCTTCAATACGGCAGGTTCTATACGGGCGTTCACAAACAGGTTAGAGGGAAGAGCATTCCTAAGATTCTTCTCAGCCTCCATCAGTTTGGTAATACCGTTATCCAGCTTGAGAGCCCTCTCACTGGCAGGAAGCTTTATCAGCTCTTCCCAGTTATAATCGTTTTTGAGGTAGAACACGCCATCTTGTTCGTATGATGACTTGTTCTGTTGCATCATCTCGATAAAATCCGTCTCCTCCTGTGTAAGATTTTCCTCATTCTTTCCAATCTGTTTTAACACGTCATCCTTAATCTTCTCCTTTTGCTCATTGAATCTCGAACAGATAAAACGCAGAAAAACGAGAGTGAGAAGCATATCGCGTTTTGTGGTCATATTAGCATTGCCACGCAACTTGTTGCGACATTCAAACAGAATGTCCTCCAGATTCTGCTGCTTTACAGTATTCTTTTTGGCGTTTGTTTTTTTAGCCATATTGATATCTTTATTCAAATTATTTTTTTCCTAGTTCTCCGCACCGATATTTGTAAGTTAGGAAATTATTCAGGCAACTGTGCATGTTCGACAGAAACATGTTCACTCCCATTATGGTGTCAAATAGTTTGAGAAAGTCTGTGAGTACATCGCCTTCAATAATCTTTTCACATCTTGAGCTGTACATTTTTTCGACATCCATATGGGTTTCGATATTGCGCTCATCCCTCCACCACGAGGATGTCTTTGAGTGCTTCTCAAGTAATGATGTCAAGTTCTCATATTGGTGTTTAATCTCATCGGGGAAATAACCCAATACGCAGAAAAGTTTATTCCATTCTGATTTCTTTTTTGTGTTTTCTTCAAATCCATAGAGTTTTTTGAATCCCTCATTCAAAATAACTCTCAACTTTCCTCGCATAAAACCACGATCAATATCTTTATCGGCAAGAATGAAATATTTGCTGGCGACCATTCCGTCGGTCATTGTCATCAGAGTAAAGAGCATGGTTGAAATCACCACACGTTGGACATTATGATAGATATCATGGAACCCTTTAATTCGTTCAAGTTCTCCAGTTATCATTTCCAGCCCCATCAAATTGTGTGCAATAGTTTCATCTGTCATCTTCACATACTCGCTCCGTTCTGCCGCGTTAAGAGTTTCTCCAGAATATTGCACATCTTGAAAGTAATCCTCGTACTTATAGTTACGAATCGGAAAAAACCGGATGTCTTCTATTTTAACATCTTTTTTCATTCAATGTTTTTCTGCTATATAAATTAATTTGCAAAGATACACAATTTTTCTTGAATGGCGAAATGTATTTTTCAACGGCTATTAAAATAGAATGCTGTTATAAAATAGTCACCGAGAGGACATGGAGAATGTGATTGCTCCAGCCCGATGCACTTGGCCGTGCTGGCGTCGCAGGCCGTGTCTTCTGCGGAGCCAGGCAGAATGGGTTAAACGGGCACGATGGGTTTAATGGGCATGATGGGGGTAGGTATGGGGTGGACGGCCGATAACGGCCACCCACGGGAATTGCTATTGTTTCAACGGCTGTTAAAAATAGAATGCTGTTATAAAATGGTTGCCGAGAGGACATGGAGAATGCGTTTGCTCCAGCCCGATGCACTTGGCCGTGCCAGCGTCGCAGGCCGTGTTTCCAATGGAGCCAGGTAGAATGGATTAAACGGGCACAATGGGTTTAATGGGCATGATGGGGATAGGTATGGGGTGGACGGCCGATAACGGCCACCCACGGGAATTGCTATTGTTTATGGGGTGTTTGTGCAATGGATCATTCATTGTCCCCCTTCGTGATTTCCCAATGTCCGTACCGTCTGCCACCCACTCGTTTTATCTTGTTGTCTTCCTGTAACTTGTTCATATATCGTACCAGCGTCCTTCTGGCAATTCCAAGAGTATTGGACAGATTGTCCATCGTGGCTGACGGCTTGGCGCGTAAGGCGCCTATAATCCTTAGTGCCATAGTGCCATCCAAGGCGCTGTCGGATTTGGCACTATGGAATTCATTGCCCATGCTATGCTTGTACTCCTCAATCTGTTTCAGCAGGTTGTCGCAATGATGCTGGAGCATGAAGGTCTTGAAATTCTTTGAATCTTCTGCTTCTTCGCTTTGTTCAAGAGAGCTGATGTATTGCTTACGTTTCTCCTTTTTCACTATCGACGGCACCACGCCAAATTCGTACTGTATCATATTCATCACCAGTCGGCTCATACGACCATTACCGTCGGCCCAAGGATGAATATTCACAAGCCTGTAGTGGGCTTCGAAACTCAAGTCATATACCGCTTCAATGTCTGCTTCGTGCAGGTGTTTCCGCTCGGCATTGAGCCATTGACAGAATTCCTGTAGCCGACCGGGAACCTTCTGATACGACAGATATGACCTTTCTCCTATTCCGGCACTCACATTCAAAAGTCTCAACTCACCCTTGGCTGCCGAAAAATTGCCCAACATGGTGTTGTATTCCGACCCCGTGTTTTTCATTACCAATGCCGAAAGGCTACGTAGCTGTTCCACCGTATAGTCGTTATGTTCGCGGGCATAGACAATGCTCTGTTCGTAGGCGGCTTTCAGGTCGATGTTCATCATCTGTTCAATAAGGGGTTTCTGTGCCCCGATGCCTTCGTCGAACAGCAGGCGGTTCTCTATCTCCGTCACTGTCGAGCCCTCGATAGCGGTAGAGTGGGTGATGATGGAATAGAGATAGAACTTGGCGTAATTTATCTGCTCTCCTATACCAAGTTGATTATATTCTTGAAGGATGTCCTTAATATTTTTCATAAAGTATCCTCCTTTCTGTCATTTGAGTGGCATTGGTGGATTGCAGCGTCTTGTTGTATAACGTCGCCAATCCACCACTCGCATCAAGATATTTGTATAACTTGTCGTTGCTCATATCTTATTTTTCGAACTGCAAAGATACTCATTTTTTCAAGAATGGCAAAATGTATTTTTTACGGTTTTAATGCATGCAATCTAAAGCATCACTATGTAGGTTGGCATTATACGGTGACGGTGGCGAGGAAGAGGGAGGGGGAGACGCGGCGGTTGATGTTGCGGTGCTGCCGGTTGGCTTTCTTCTCGTCGGCGGAGAGGGTGGGTATGAGGGCGGTGTTGGCGGCTTCGACGATGGCGTAGAGGTGGAAGGTTAGGGGTTGGCCGGTTGCGACTTCGTCGCTCACGTCGGGGAGGTCGAAGGCGGCGCGGGCGGAATGGCGCTCGACGCTGGCCATGAGCATGCAAATGTCGGCATCGGGGGAGACGGCATAGATGTGCACGATGTCGTCGGGACGGGCTTTGTCGTGCAGGTTGGGGTGGAAAGTGAGGTCGATATGGAGGCCGTCGGTGTGGATGTCGCTGGTGCCGACGGCGGGGAGCGGGCCTCGGGCAAGGAGGAGGGCGGGGTAGTTGATGTGGACCTGGCCGTCGCTGTAGACGAAGTTGTCTTTGTTGAGGCGCGAGAAGTAGTTGGCTTCGGTGAGGCCGCGGTCGTGGGCTTCCTTGGTGAGGCCGCGCTGGAGGACGGTGCCGAAGAGGGAGGCGGCGTGCTGGCGCGCCTTGAAGAGGGCCCGCTGGCGCATCTGGGCTTCGGACTTGCGGTCGTTGTATTCCGCCGGCAGCTGACGCGAATAGGTTCGGCCGAAGCGGGTGTAGTGGACGACGCGGCCGATGGTGCCGGTATAGTTGATGATGGAGGGGTTGACTTTGGCCATAGTGTGATGCTTTTGGTTCGGTAGTTACAACGGAGTTACCTTGGCTTTATTGTACGGTTACCCCGGAGAGGGGTGGCGTAGACTCAACTACCAAGTGCAACACTGTTGTGCAAAGATAGGAAGAATTTTTGTTTTGGGGAAGAAAAGTTCAAAAGTTTTCTTGGGCGGAGATTCAGTTCGGTTTGCACAAAGAGGATGTAATT
>Ga0310697_10006958_pt1 | contig 10693 bp, 5 predicted proteins | sample 172DNAGHGlowgp2_FD_203883 | JGI IMG/M metagenome (GOLD analysis project Ga0310697, IMG submission 203883) | Sheep rumen microbial communities from Palmerston North, Manawatu-Wanganui, New Zealand - 1728 DNA GHGlow gp2 (v2) (version 2) | ecosystem: Host-associated > Mammals > Digestive system >...
TCTTCACACCGCGGTTGTTGAGGATATTGCTTAAGTTGAGCGAGAAACCGAGATTGTATTTCCTCTGGATGTACCAGCTCTTGCCGGCAGAGGCGTTGAGAAGGAATGCGGACTTGAATCTCTCCTGGCCCGCCATGTAGTCAATGAGAGCAGGGTTTGCCTCATGTCCTCTAAGCGCGGTTTCAGTGCGGTAGAGAGGGTTCATGTCGAGGTATGCCCTGTCGAAGTACTGTCCGTTGAGTTCGAAGAACCAGTAGCTGTTGGTGCGATAGTTGAGCGCGATCTCGGTTGCGAACTGAGGGGTGCTCGGCACATAGTGCTTCTTGTAGTGGTCGACCTTAAGGGTACCGTCGAGATTCTCGTCGTAGAGAGGCACACCGTCGGCGGTAGTCCCTACGGGAACATAGACGGGGTGGTTCATCCAGTACGGGACTTCGGCATCACGCACGACCTCGGCGCTGTTGTCGACGGTCTGGACCATGTGGGGGTTCGAGGTGTAGATGTACTCGCCCATGCTGAGCACTCCGCTCACGGAAAGTCCCTTCACGGGGAGAGGCACCTTCACGCCGAGCTCGATGCCCATGTGGCGCTGGTCGATGCCGGTCATTGCGAAGTTGGTGAAGCTCTGCTGAGAGTCATCGTAGAAGCTCATCACGTCGGTCTGGTCCATGATCTTGGTGTAGAAACCGGTTACACGGGCGCTTACCCACTCAGAGGCTATCTGGTAGTTGAGATCGGCCGAGAATGTCTTCTGGGTCTCGAGGTCGCGAACGATGGTATTGCGTGTACGCGGCGAGATGAAACTGTTGTTGAAGGTCGGAGCGTCGTTGAAGTAACCTACATTGGCGCTCACGCGGCTGTTGCCGAAGAGATCGTAGGCTACGGAAGCCTTGGCCGCATAGGTGAGGAACTTGACCTTGTCGGACTTTCCGAACGAAGTCTGGCCGTTGGAAAGCTCGGTGAGGTCAATGGTCTGGCCGTTGATGTCGGTGGTGAGGATGTGGGAGCCGTCGGGGTTGGCACCTGCGAAAAGGCCCTTGCGGACAAGACCGTCACGCCAGAAGGAGGTCACGCCTACCTTGGCGCCGAGGCCCGCCGAGAACTGGCCGAGCTTGTAACTGCCGTGAGCCCATGCATCTGCGACACGGATCTGGGCGAGGTAGTCGTAGCCGTACTTGCCGCCCCTTCCGATCTTCTCAGCCGAACCGTGGGAGAGGTAGTAGTCGAGGTCGTTCTGAAGAAGAGCCTCATTGGCAGCGAAGTCGCGCTCTGCGAAACTGTCGATATTGAGGAAGTAACGCCCGCCAAGCAGGTCGTTCATCTTCTTGTAGTTCTCCGTACGGTTGATACGCACGTCGGCACCTCCCTTGACGGTAAGGGCATCGCTTACCCTATACTTCGCGCTGGTCGCGAACTGGATGTCGTTCTGGTCGACATGGCGCTCCTCAAGGGCGTATTTGCTCCGGCCGTCGGGATTGTGGTAGTTGACGTTGTACAGGCGATCCCAGTTGAGATGCTGGATATTGTCGTAGTCGGCTCCCTTGTGGGTCCAGGCGTACATGGTCCAGTCGTACTTCTCCTGATTGACGCGGTTGTAGTCTTCGTCTTCCATGTAGTAGTAGCTCGGAAGGTTGCGGTAGTAGTCGGGACGGGGGTCCATGGCGTCGTACCAGTCGAGAGCCGTGTAGCCGTTGAAACCGGTCCTCCAAAGGAGGGTGGCGTTCGCAACGAGCGGAATCTCCTCGGGAGCGTACTCATACTTGAGGATGGTGACAGGCTCGAAGGTATGGCGTACTCGGGAGTTGCGGACCTTTCCGTTCTGGTAGCCCCAGTTGCTGTTGTACATATTGTCGCCCATAAGGTCGTAGACCTCCTGGGTCGATGCGTTCTGGGCGCCCCTCTGGCCGGGAGTCGCAAAGGTGATGAGGTTGAGCCTGCCGGCATCGCCTATGCGTTTGCTCGCGCCCAGGTAGTAGGCGAACGAACGATAGTACACGCCGTCGATCCAGTCGTTGCCGCCGGCGCGCACCGAAGCGTTGAAGGCATAGCTCCAACCGTTCTCAAGCTCGCCCGAGGCATAGGTGGCCATGAGGCGGAGGCGGTAGAGCGCGCTGTTGCTGAGCACGGAGAAGCGCCAGCCGGTGCGCACGCTGCTGGGGATGGCGTGGATGTTGGTCACGCCGTTGTAGCCGCCGAATCCTTCGTCGCCGGACTCAAGGCCGATGGTGGCGTCTTTAGAGCGCATTGCCTCGTTGAGGCCGCTCCAGAGCGAGAACGGAGAGTAGCCGGTAATGGCGTCGTTCATCTTGATACCTGCGAGGTAGACATCCTGGGTTTCGGAATTGTAACCACGGTTTTTGAAACGTACCGAGCCGAATCCGAAACCTGCAACGTTGGTATAGACGTCGTTGGATCCGAGAAGGAGGGTCGGGGTGTCGGAGTAGCCGGTGTCTTCCATATCGAACTCGGCATAGTTGCTCTCGTCTGCCTCCTGGATAACCGCCTCAGGGGTGAGGGATACGAAGATAAGGTCTTTGATGAAGCCCTTGTCGATCGTGACGAAGACAGTAAGGGGAGCAAATTCGGCTGCTGAAACCGAAAGCTGGTAGACGCCGTCGGCTATGCCTTCGGCGAGGAATTCGCCCTGGGAGCCGGAAGTGAATTCGGCGACAGTGCGTCCGTCCTGCGAAAGGACCATGGCTGCACCGCTCACGGGGACCCTGCCGGCGCGGCTGACCACCGTACCCTTGACTCCGCCGGTCTGGGCGAAGGCGCAAAGGGCTACGAGCAGGGCCGCTGCGACTGAAAAGAGTTTTTTCATACTGTTATTTCTTGATTACTATATACGTGGGATAGTGGTCAGAATAGCCTCCGATGAAGGATCCGCCGGAGAAAGTACGGAAGGGGGTACCCTTGTACTGACCGGTCTGCTGGGTCATGAAGTCCTTCTGGAAGATGCGGCCGTAGTACTTCTTGCGGCCGAGCTTGATGGGGCGGATCTTGTAGCCGCCGTCGGGTGCATTGAGCAGGTTGTAGTTGACCTGGACAATATCGTAGATATTCCACACTCCCTGGTAGGCGAGCGAGCCGTAGCCGTTTTTCAGAAGGCTGATGAACGGGTCGAAGAAGTCTTCGGGAGTGACCTCCTCAGGCTTCTCGCGGCCGCGCAGATAAACCGCCTGGCTGTCGTCGGTAGGGTTGTCGTTCATGTCACCCATCACCGCGATCTTGATACCGGGATACTTCTCTTCCATCTTGCGGGAGTGGTTGTAGATAATCTCGGCTCCACGGCTGCGAAGGTTTCCGCCCTTGCCGCCTATCCTCGAGGGAAGGTGAGTCACGTAGAAGGCGAAGTGCTCGTCACCGATCAGGCCGTGGACCATGAGGATGTCACGGGTGCGGAAGTAGCTCGTGTCCACGTCCGAAAAGTCGATGTCGGAGTTGAAATCGAATGGGATGGACTCGCTGTCGAGATACTTGAACCTGTCGGGCTTGTAGAGCAGGCCGACATCGACGCCACGGCGGTCGGGGCCGTCGTAGTGGACGATCTGGTAGTTGGCCTCGGCGATCTGGGGATCTGCCACGAGGTCCTCGAGCACGAGCCTGTTCTCGATCTCGCTGACGCCGAGGATGGTGTGGTACATCTTGTTGTCTTCTTTCATGGCGCGGATCACGCGGGCCATGTTGTGGACTTTCTTTTCGTACTTGTCCTGGGTCCATTTGTTGCGGCCTTCGGGCAGGTACTCTTCGTCGTTCCTGGCAGGATCGTCGTAGATGTCAAAGAGGTTCTCGAGGTTGTAGAACCCGATGATGTGCGTCTGGGCTCCTGCGCTCAGGAAGGCGAGCAGCAAGACGGAGATGGCGGTGATAAGTCTTTTCATCTCTTCTTAGTGATTGGTTATTTCCACCAGCTGTCGGGGGTGGATTCGATTTTGGTGTAGAGGTCCTTGCCTACGCGTGCTTCGAGGTTGGGGAAGAAATCGATTCCCATCTGGTCTTCGAGATCGTCGATGGTCATCGACTGGCCCATGATCTCGGAGTCGGCGTAGTATTCGTGGTTGAAGTAGAAAGCGATGGCGGTGTAGCCTCCCTGCTTGGTGCTGTTGCCGATAGTGCCGCTTTTCTTGAAGCCGAGCAGTGCCTTGAAATAGCCCACCGGCACCGGAATGGCCTTGCCGTCGTTGTCGTAGGCATAGTCGCTGTAGCCATTGAGGTCGCAGCCTGTGACCACATAGAGGGTGTCGAACTGGTTGGACCAGGTGCGCACCTTACCCTCGAGCGAGGCCCATGCCTTCTGGTTGAGCTCTCCCTTCTGCGGGGTCATGTTGGTTCCGTAGAAGGTCTGCTCATTGGCTCCTGAAGTCAGACGGTCGGCCGACGGCAGCTGATGGCCACGGTCGTAACCGCCCTTGAAGCCGCTGAAAATCACAGGCTGGAACTCACGCGGCACCTTGGGGTCGAGCGCCCATTTGTCGGTTCTGGAGCCGGAACCGGCCAGATTGTTGTTGAGCGGGTATGCAACCCAAATCGCAAGGCAGGCTTGCGGGTCAAGGTAGAACGAGTAGTTGCGCTTGGTGACGCCTCCATGCTGCATGTCGTGGGTGAAGAAATACAGGTTGGGGTCGTCGGTGGCGGGAAGTTCGAGCCATCCGGGCACGGGATCGGAATGGAGCCCCGCGACGGGATTGTTTTGTTTGACTCCCCTCTGGGTAAACTCAAGAACGACATCGTCGCGCCCGACACTGAGAACTATCTTGCACGAACGCTGGTCTTCGTCATAGTTACGGGTCCAGCCCAGCACGACTTTCTTGGAGCCGGCCTTGCCCTCTTTGACAGAAAGGCTCACCCACTCTTCGGGAAGATCTTCTTCCGAAGCAAGATCCGCGTAGTCGATGGTAAGAGTCCAGTTGCCCGTAGCCTCGACCGTCAGATACTGGCTTCCCTCCTTGGCTGCGACAACAGGGTTGGCGAGCGTAAGGGCGTTTTCGGTGACGACAAGCCCCGATCCACCCTGCCCGGGATCCTGAGGATCGGGCTGGCACGAAACGGCCATAGCGGCAAGCACAAGGGCTGCCGCTACAGCGCGTATCGAGGCCGAAAGTCTGCCGAACATTACTTCTCGCAGATTACGAGGATGCTGTCAATGTAGACGGAACCGCCATAAACAACCAGAGTGAAATCTTTTGTTGCTCCATCTACCGTAATCACTTTAGTCTCGGCGACACTTCCGGTGGTGCCTACTTTGCCATAGGATTTTTCCCATGACGAAGTATAATCGCCGGAAGGAAGAGTTGTATCGGACGGGATTGCGAATATCGTACGGGATCCTGTTTCTTTATTGATTTTGATAACGATTCGCTTTACATTCGTTCCGAATTCAGGCGAGGTGATATTAGCTCCTCCCTTGGCTCGAAGCTGAATATATTTAAGATCTTTTTTTGCGCACACGTTACCCGTCCATGTACCGCTTTCACTTGTGAAAGTCACGTTAGCATAGTTATTAGTGGTCTGTCCGCCTGCGGTAAGAGTAGCTGCAATTTCGTCTGTTGTAAGCTCATAACCAACTTCGTTTTCGCCAACGGTAGCGTCAGCCGCTTCTTCCTCCTCCTCGCCTTCGTGCTGGTTATTGCTCAGCGTGAGGTCGGTGTAGATGATGTTGAAGTAGTTGCTGCCGCTGATGCCTACGAAGTAGCCGGTTGCGATGATCCACTTGTCAACGAGGGTTTCATCGACAGAGACTGCTTGAGAGAGGCTTCCCGTGCGGGCTGCGTCCTTGACCTTGATATTGTAGTAGTTGCCGCTCTTGGTGAGCTTCCCTTCGAACTGCACATAGCCGAAGAGGTTGTCGTATGCGTCGAGTGCCGCAGCGTCGAGGATAGTCGGATCGGGATGAACGACCTCGTTGTTGCTCGAGTTAACGGTAACTTCGCAGTTGACGAGTTCGGGCACACCGTTGTGGGTAGTAACCTCGCCATTGACGGTGACGTTGTCTCCGAGCTTGACCTTGGCTACTGCTTCGGCGTCAAAGACATAAGAAATGCCGTTTGCCGTCCTTACAAGGAAGCCTGCCTTGGAAACTGCGACGACAAGGCCGGTGACTTCGTTCTGCTCTGGCTGACCCTCTTCGTAGGAGTCGATGATAGCGTTGACAACTTCGTGCTGCTGCTTGGCTGCATAGTATGCATACTGGCCGCGGATAACCACCTTATAGCCGTTCTTGAGAACGCTGCTGTACTGATCCTTGGAGGCCTGCTCGACTGAGTAGACGTAGATGGTGCCGGTTTCGTCGGTGAGGTCGAAGCTGCAGAACTTCTCGTTGAAACCACTGATGGTTCCGCTGAGCTTGTAGTAACCTACGACGTCTGCCTTCTGGATGAACTCTGCGACAGTTGCGTCCTTAGCCTGGTCGGGATCGCCGCCTTCGGGAGCTGTGTACTCCTCAACTACTGCCTTGACAATTTCGTGCTGCTGCTTCTGCTCGTAGTACTCGTACTTGCCGGTGATGGTGATGGTACCGCCGTTCTTGATCTTGTCGGCCCACTGCTCCTTCGAAGCTGCTTCCATCGAATAGACGTAGATTGTTCCGGTCTCATCGGTAAGGTCGAAGCTTGCGTAATTGCTGTTGTAGCCGCTGACGGTACCGCTGAGGCGGTAGGTCTCGGTGGTGCTGGGGTTGGCGATAAGGTCTGCTACCGTGGTGGTGATGATACCGTCTCCCTGTGCGCCTGCCTGGCTGACCTTCACAGATACCTGGTTACGGATATCGGCAAAGATTGTGAGGGTAACTTCCCTGTCCCTATCCGGATTGGCAAGAGCGGAGATTGAAACAGTCTGAGCCTTGGAAGAAGCCTTGATCACTGAAGACTTTGAGGTCACTGACTGGCCGTCAACTTCTACGTTGAGCCACTCTGCAGCATCGTCTACCCCGCGGATGTTCCAGTCGAAAGACGAAGTGACGGTGAATTCGACACTGCCGCCGGTCTGGGGGATAACGATGTCTTCTTTCTGACTGACCTCGAAGGTGTCTGTTCCGAGCCCTTTTTCGGGGTCGCAAGCCACGAGTGCAGCACCAGCTGCAACGATGGCCAAAAGGTAGTTTCTAAGTTTCATATAGCTGTTGTTAAAGTTATTTTCACACAAGCTTCCAAATTTAGTAAAAGTTGACGATTTTCCCTAACTTTGTGTAAACACTGTTGACATCTTTTTATGAAACGCTTTCTGACCACATTCGCACTCGCGCTTCTGGCGCTCTCCGCTCTTGCCCAAGTCAAGCCCGTGACCGGCACCTTCCTCAACTTCTTCTGGCAGGACGAGCGGAACAACTATATGAACCCGCGCGGGATTGACAACACCGACCCCGACCTCTGGCGGGTCAAGATGGAAGAGCTCCACGAAATAGGCGTGGACTGGGTAGTGCTTGTGGCCGTTGCCAATGAAGGGCGCGCCATCTACCCTTCTTCCATCATGGAACGCGGGTATGACCAGTCGCGAAAAAGTCCGATCGACGCCGTGATGGACGCCGCCGACAGCCTTGGGATGCACGTATTCATGAGCTGCGGCCACGCGCGCAACCAACTCGACAATCTCAGCGACCCGTTCGTAGTCCGCAGGCAGAGAGAGATGATCGAAGAGCTTTCGTCGATCTACGGCAGGCGGCCGGCGTTCTACGGCTGGTATCTCCCCGTGGAGGGCTGTATGATCCCCTGGCTGCCCGACGCGGGAATCAAAGGCGTGAACGAGGTCGCCGCCCGCGCCCGTGAGCTCACCCCCGGAGTCAAGATCATGATTTCGCCATACGGCATCTTCAATGGCGACTTCTCCAACCCGAAGTTCGCCGAGCAGATCTACAAGCTCGACGTGGACATCATCGCCTACCAGGACGAAATCGGCTGCGTGCGCGAAGACTACCCGATGCGCGAGATGAAGGAGCATTTCCGCATGCTCGCCGACATCCACGCGAAGTGCGGCATCGAGCTCTGGGCCAACATCGAATCATTCACATGGGACCGCCGCCCCAACAACTGGTTCTCAACCCTGATCCCCGCGGCCTTCGGGCGCTATCTCTCTCAGCTCGTGGGCGTCAGCCAGGCCGGAGTGACGAGGGTCATCAGTTTCGCAGTTGCGGGCATTTTCGACAAACCGGGATCGGCCTACCCGCTCGGGCAGCCTGTATATTCCGCCAAGGCTTGGGAGAATTATCGCGGCTGGCTGGGTGGCGACCGCCGTTGGAAACTGCTTGAGAAGCTTCTTCTCGACGATTCCACCCCCTTTGAGGATCCGTCCGACCCGCGCTGGCAAGTCTTTGGCAGCAAGATGGAACACATCGTCGACCTTGGCTGCTCCAAACCCGTTCACAGCGTTGCCGGGCTCTTCCTCGACAGCCGCCGCGACGGCATCGACTTCCCCCAGAGTTTCGAAGTCCTCGTCTCTGACGACGGAAATGAATTCCGCCATCTCGCTACCGTCACACCAGAAAGCTGGCCTAACGACTACCTCGACACCTGGTCCGACGTGGTTTTGTCAGACCTCTGTGCCGAAAGCACCTGCTGCGGGGCCCCTGTCTCCGCCCGCTACGTCATGGTCCGCGCCACCGTCCCCGCCGGCCGCGCCATCTACTGCTCGCGGATACTCGTCAATCCATAGCTAAGTGGCCCCGCCGACCGCTCCATCTACTGCTCGGGCATCTTCGTCAATCCATAGGTCGGAGCCGAGTCGCGCTAGTTGGGAGGTATTAGCCCACAGGCAAATCTAGGGGTTAGGCAATACTGGTCCTGGTCAGGCCTAACAGTTGGGCAATACTTGCCAAGGTCACGCCCAACAGTGCCCGGGCTTCTATCCTCGTCTTTCTTCCCTTCCTTCTCCCCTTCTTGCTCGAGAATCTCACCGGCCACTCAGCCGCGCCTCGCGCGGCGTCCCGGGCCTCTGAGGCCGCGAGGTATCGAGCGGCCGGGCTTCCAAGGCCCCCGCCCTGGTTATGGCGGGGTGCATGGCTTAAGCTGCGGCATCAGCCGCACGGCCGGGCCCGGGACTTTGCCGAAGGGAAAGTTGTAGAGGGCGAAAAGGCCGCAGGGGGTTCGGGGGAAGCTCTGCTGCCCCCGTATGATAAGCCGCCCCGACGAGCTCGGCGCAGCGCGATCTCGCGCATTTTTCTCCCCTGTAGGTTAGTGGCCGTGCTTACCACCCATCCACAAGGGGGTGGTAAGCATGCTTCCTAGGAATTCCGTCAGTAAATCGGCTGTTTTACTGACGGAATGGGTAGTAGAAGGTGATTTGGTTAGTAAAATGACCGATTTACTGACGGAAAAGGACATCAGATGCGCAACCACCGGTCTTTTGCGGAAACACTGCGCATCCAAAGGGGCTACCATCTCTCCTACGCGATTAGCAAGTCGCGGGCGGGAGTGTCCGCGGGGCTCGGTGGTTTCGTCGGTTTTCGGCAGTTACCTGATCGGACTGACGAGTGCGACAGGCTCGCCAAGATCGACCGGGCAAGCGGGAGCGAGCGGCTTACCAGAGTAACTGCCAAAAACCTCCGCTCCCGCCGACCGGAATTCCTTGCCCGGGCACAAATCCCTCGCGCCACTCGCGCGGAAACGTGATTGGAGTGCGGAGGAAGTGCCACACGCGAGGGCTTCGCAGGGCGAAGCAGGGATGGGGGCAGAGTAGTATATATATTTATCAGAAAATCGCCGGGCAGGGCCGGTGATGACGAGAAGGGGCGGGAAAGACACAAAAAATGGACTTCCCTGACAAATGGAGTCGGAGAAGTCCAAAAACTAATAAGTGTCTGACTACGAACTACTCTTGCTTTGCGAAGATCGCAACATATCCGAATGGATGAATTACGAAACGGTCAAAGTCGGTATATTGCCAGCTGTTATCCCATGTGTACGAATCCTGAGGCATGGGAGTACACTTGAAATAGAGAGCAATTGAGCCCTCCGGGACTGTAATTGTTCCCTTGCAGCCAGCCCAGTCAACGCTGATCGGGTACTCGCCGGGAGTATAAGCCTGGGCGGCTACGGTTCCGTCGATAAGAACGGCGCCGGTAGTGGCATCAACGCTCAAGGAAGAAACCTTATGGGGAATCTGATCGAAATTGGCGCTCAAATCCAGATCTCCAGTTCCAAATTTGTTCTTTTCTGCAATCAGGATGCGATCCCAGAACGCACCGTCGGCTCCTGCCTGATAATCAACAGTCGCATTGGCGGCATCCACGATAAGGATATTGTCCTGCTCTTTGTAGACGGAAGAATTCCACATCCAGGATTTATCTTTGAAGGCCTCGATCTTGGTAATATAAAGACCACCATGGATCAGCATATCCGTAACCTTATAGGTCCCGGCAAAAGCTTCGGGAACTGAGGGTGTGGGAGGGACTATCTCCTCGATGATGAGGTCCTTGATATAGACACGCACGTCTGCGGGATTGCCTCCGAATGCGATGGTGAACGCAATGCTCTCGCAATCGACACCGTCGAACTGGTCGGAAACGACGAGAGGGGTATTGGCTGTGAGGACCTTGGTAGTCTCCCAGATGTAGCCGTCTTCGTGGGCCTCGGTAGCGGGATCGTCCTTATTGACCTTGAGGAATGCGGCGGGCATGTCCTGGGTCGCATACAGAGTATACTTGATGGTATATTTGCTCGAAGCCTTCAGAGGGAGAGAATGTCCTTCCGTCGTGTAGATGAAT
>Ga0310697_10006961_pt1 | contig 10690 bp, 6 predicted proteins | sample 172DNAGHGlowgp2_FD_203883 | JGI IMG/M metagenome (GOLD analysis project Ga0310697, IMG submission 203883) | Sheep rumen microbial communities from Palmerston North, Manawatu-Wanganui, New Zealand - 1728 DNA GHGlow gp2 (v2) (version 2) | ecosystem: Host-associated > Mammals > Digestive system >...
GGAGGTTGCTCCGGCAGCATAAAAATTATGCGAGGGTACGACAAAACGCGGAGGCGTTTGTGAGCCTCCGCGTTTGTTATAACTTTCAGGCGAGTTTTTTCAGGGATGCCTGCATGCGCTTCAGGGTTTCGGATTTGCCGAGGAGGTAGGCGATCTCGAAGGCACCGCCGGGAGTGGATTCCTGGCCGGAGATTGAGATGCGCATGGGCCAGAGAACGGAACCGGTCTTGCGTTCCCACTGCTGGATCTTCTCCATGACGACATCGTGGATGTTCTGCTCGGTCCAGTCGGAGATTTCTTCCAGGACGGGGAGCAGGAGGGGAAGGACTTCCTTCGCGACGGACTCATCGCTCTTCTGCTTCTTGTTGAAGAAGATGGCGGGATCATAGTCCGGCATCTCCGCGAGAAAGGCGATCTTCTCCGGGATGCGGGAGAAGATATCCGTGCGGCTCTGCATGAGCTCAGCCAAGCGGCGGTAATCCACGTTCTTCCCGGCGAGGACCTTGTCAAACCACGGGGTGGCCATGGCGAGGTAGGCTTCGGGGTCCATCTTCGCGATATACTGGCTGTTCATCCACTCCAACTTGTTAACATCGAAAATGCCGGGCGAGTTGTTGATGCGGTGGATGTCGAAGGCTTCCACCAGTTCCGGGAGGGTGAAGAACTCCCTGTCCGTGCCGGGATTCCAGCCGACGAGCGCGAGATAGTTGACAAGCGCCTCAGTCAGGAACCCCTTATCGATATAATCGGAATAATAGGCGTCGCCGTCCCGCTTGGAGAGCTTATGGGTAGCGTCCCGCATGACGGTGGGCAGGTGGATATAGGTCGGGATCTCCCAGCCCAGGGCGGTATACAGATAGTTGTACCGGGGCGTGGAGGACAGGTATTCCATGCCGCGCATGACGTGGGTGATGCCCATGAGGTGATCGTCGATAACGTTGGCGAAATTATAGGTGGGCATGCCGTCCTGTTTGATGAGGACCATGTCATCCATGGACTCTGCATTTTTGAAGGTCATATCGCCGAAGACTACATCGCTGTAGCTGGTTTCGCCATCGGTCGGGGCGTTCATGCGGATCGTCCAGGGGATGCCGGCTGCCTTCTTCGCCGCGATCTCTTCAGGCGAGAGATGCAGGCAGTGCTTGTCATATTTCCAGGTACCGCCGGCGGCTTCCACAGCGGCACGGCGCTCCTCGATCTCCTCCTTGGAGCAGAAGCAGTAATAGGCATGGCCGGACTTTACAAGCTGCTCCGCATAGGGGAGATAAGTGGACTTGCGCTCGGATTGGATATAGGGACCGCAGGGACCGCCGATATCGGGGCCTTCGTCCCAGTTCAGGCCGCAGGCACGGAGGGTATCGTAGATGACCTCGGTCGCGCCTTCAACAAAGCGTTCCTGGTCGGTATCCTCGATGCGCAGGATGAAGCTGCCGTTGTTCTGCTTCGCGTAGAGGTAGGCGTAGAGGGCGGTGCGGACACCGCCGAGGTGCATGAAGCCGGTGGGGCTTGGAGCGAATCTTGTTCTAACTTGCATTTTATTTCCTCCGGAAATCAGAATTCAAATCGTGAAGGAGAGAAGGGGGCTTTATGCGGGAGCTTCCGATCGCCCCCGCGCCCTTCGGTTTATTTGCTTTGCTTTGCGAAGGTATCACGTAAGCCGACTGTCCTGTTATAGACCGGGAGGTCGGGGGTGGAATCGGGATCCTTGCAGAAATAGCCGGTGCGCAGGAACTGGAAGGTGGTGCCGGTTTCAGCTTCAGCGATGACTTTTTCGGCATAGCCGCGGCAGACGACGAGACTTTCCGGATTGAGGCGGGAGATGAAGTCCTTCTTATCGGCTTCCGCTTCCTCATCGTCCAGGTCATCATTCAGGAGGGGCTCATAGAGCCGGGCTTCAAAGGGGATACAGTCCGAGGCGGAGACCCAGTGGAGGGTCTTGCCTTTGATCTTCCGGTCGGCCCCGGGGCTGCCGGAGAAGGAATCCATGTCCACGGTGCAGCGGACCTCGGTCACGTTGCCATTTTCATCCTTGACGCACTCATTGCAGCAGACGATATAGGCGCCCTTGAGGCGGACCTCGTTGCCGGGGAACATCCGCTGATACTTCTTCGCAGGAACCTCCATGAAGTCGTCCTGCTCGATATACAGCTCGCGGCCGAAGGAAACCTCACGGGTGCCGAGCTCAGGATGATCCGGATGGTTTTCCAGGGTAACAGTCTTCGTCTTGCCCTCGGGCCAGTTGGTCAGGACGACCTTCAGGGGCCGAAGGACGGCCATGGCACGGAGGGAGGTATCACCCAGGACATCGCGGACGCAGTGCTCAAGGACGGCGTAATCCACGGTGGAATCCGCCTTGCTCATGCCGATGGTATCGACAAAGTTCCGGATGGCCATCGCGGGATAGCCGCGGCGGCGCATGGCAGAGAGAGTGGGCATGCGCGGATCGTCCCAGCCGGCGACGTAGCCGCCTTCCACTAGCTGGCGGAGATAGCGCTTCGACATGACCGTACCGGTCATATTCAGGCGGGAAAACTCGATCTGGCGGGGCCGGGCGGGGAGCATATTTGCGCTCTTTTCCACCACCCAGTCATAGAGGGGACGGTGGATCTCATACTCCAGGGAGCACATGGAATGGCTGATCCCCTCCAGCGCATCGCCGATGGGATGGGAGAAGTCATACATGGGATAGATGCACCACTTGTTGCCGGTGCGCCAGTGCTCCTTGTAGAGGATGCGGTACATGGCCGGATCCCGCATGACGATGTTCGGGGAGGCCATGTCGATCTTCATGCGCAGGGTCTTGCTTCCCTCCGGGAACTCGCCCGCCTTCATGCGGCGGAAGAGGTCCAGGCTCTCTTCGGCAGGCCGGTCGCGCCAGGGAGAGTTCTTCCCGGGCTCGGTCAGGGTGCCGCGATACTCACGCATTTCCTCCTTGCTGAGCTCATCCACATAGGCCAGGCCGCGGCAGATCCAGTCCTCTGCGATCTCATAGCACTTGTCGTAATAATCGGAGGCATAGAACTCACCGCCGGTCCAGTGGAAGCCCAGCCAGTGGATATCCCGCTTGATGGCTTCGACATACTCGGTGTCCTCTTTGGCAGGGTTGGTATCGTCGAAGCGCAGGTTGCACTTGCCGCCGTATTTCTCAGCGGTCAGGAAGTCCATAATCAGGGCTTTGCAGTGGCCGATATGCATATATCCGTTCGGCTCCGGAGGGAAACGGGTATGGATCTCGGTATAGCGTTTATCCTCCAGATCCTTATCGATCGCATCCCAGATAAAGTTACTGCGGACAGTGTTCTCTTCCGAACTGACTTTTTCCATAAAAGGCAGGCTCCTTTTCCATCGGATGTCGTCACGGGGACGAACTTCAGATATTATACATGGAAAAGAGGCAGCGAGGCAAGTAAAAAAGCCAAAAAAAGCCTTGTATTTTACAAGGAGGATGCGGTATAATACGACGAATGGAAAACAGAGGGGGGACCGGCATGGAAGAACAATTCAACACCATGAAGATGAACCCGATCGTGGGGACCGGAAACGAGGCGCACGACATCCTGATGTATGTCTATAAAGCGCTGCAGGCCAAGGGCTATGATCCGATCACGCAGTTGGTGGGCTACATCATTACCGGGGATCCTACCTACATCACGAGTTACAACTCCGCACGGAGCCTGATCTGCAGGCTGGAAAGGGACGAGATCCTGGAGGAACTGGTCAGTTCCTATCTGGAGACTCATTCGGAATTTTAGAAAGGGATTTCGCGTCTTTCCGATCACCCTGGACCTTCGGACGCGCCTCTGTTGACAGAAGGCGCTTTTTTAGTTGCCTTTCCGGAAAAGACGTGTAAGCTTTTCGACGGTAAGGGCGAAGAGGGAGACGGCCAGGAGGGAGACGATCCACTGAAGGAACGCCTGATCCGGGCCAAAGAGGCGGCGCCAGAGCATCCCCGTGAGCCGGATGACCGGCAGATGCGTAAAGAAAATGATCCGGGTGAGATCTCCGAGGCGGACAATGGCGCGATTCCGGTTCATCAGATTGGCGATGACGGACTTTTCCGAGGCGACAATGAGCAGAAAAACGATTTCAAAAGGATGGAAAAGCACGTATTTCAGGAGGACCGGGCGGTACAGGGAGAGAGCGGTGAGAATGGCCAGGAGCGCGAGGTACAGCACATCCAGTGCCCGAGGAGACGGCTTCCTGACAGTGGAACGGAAGATGTGCCAGGCACAGAAGCCGAGAGTAAAGTCCAGCGCCCGGTAGGCCGGGAAAATATAGATGAACCATTCATAGTAAAACTCCGGAAGGAAATGCTTTGCCAGCAGTTCGGAAGCCACCTGGATCACAAGGCAGGCGAGGAGGATCGCCCGCGCGCCGAAGCGGCGGACGGCTTTCCGGATGAGCGGGGTGATCAGATAGCAATAAAGCAGGACCGGCAGGAACCAGCCTGTTCGGCTGACACCCCAGCAGATCCGGACATCCGGGATCCACGACTGGGTCAGGGAGCAGAAGGACAGAAGCTGCCAAAGCGGCGCCTCGATCTTTACCGGGCCGGCAAGGACATCCAGAATGAACACCGGGACCGCCGGCAGGATGAAGAGCAGATAGGAGCTTTTTATCTTCTGAAACACATAGGAGGATGAGGAACGGAAGGAATCCAGGGATGCCGTGCCTTCGCATTTGCGGGCGATCAGGAAGCCGGAGATCAGCAGGAAGAACTCCACGCCTCGGTCCCCGAGTTTGGGGAGAGTGCCGGGGTACAGGCTATTGAGGTGCCAAAGGACGATCATCAGCATCGCCCAGCCTCTCAGCCCCTGCAGGGATCGAATCTTCTGGTTCATCATTTGTGTCGGGGGGCTTTCCGTAAGGAATCGCACGCATACCGCGGCGGGTGAATCAACACACAATCGACCTTTATCCGCCATTGGCGGCGGCCGTTATGTGCAGCTCGCGCACCGCACGCGACAGCGCCCACATACCTCCTTCGGCTCATAAACTATGTGGCGGGACTTTCCGGAACGGGTGGACGGTTTTGCGGTTCCGCTTCCGCATAACGAGCAGAGGCCGTTCCCTTGTTCCGCCGTCCCGCGGTCTGCTGCTGCCATTTATGATAGCTATCGTGTGCGGGAAGGTCAAGCTTGTTTTTGTTGGCAGCGGGGGCGGAATATGGTAGAATACGGCGGTGGAACGGAAGGAAGCAGGAGACTGCTTCGTTGAAATACAAGGGCGGGGAACCGGCGGAGACCGGAAACAGCCTCGGGAAGAGGGAAAAAGGATGAGCGGAAAGATTCGGGTTGCGCTGGCGGCGATGCTGATCTGCCTGCTGGCGGTACTGCCTGCACTGGCGGCGGGCGTTTTTCAGTTTGCGGACAAGAGCGTGTCACTGCGCGAGGGAGAGATCTTTCAGACAGCGCTGCGGCGTGAAGGTGTGTACGACGGGGACGGAGAGATCACCTATACAAGCAGCAAGCCCGGAATCGCCTCCGTAAGCGGCGACGGAACGATCACCGCGGTGACCAGGGGAGAAGCCGTGGTGTATGCAAACCTGATGCGCAACGGAAAGCGGGTCGGCAGGGCCCAAATGAGCGTGAAGGTGATCCGCCCGGTCACGAAAGTCACGCTGAGCACGAACGGGCTGGCGGTGTATGAACCGGACGATCCGACGATCGCCGGACTGCTGCGGGAAGCGACGGAATACCGGGTGATCGCCGTAGCGGCAGGGGCGACGGTCAACCTGTCGGCAGTATGCACGCCGACGGATGCCAGTAACAGGCAGATTACGTTCACGACGGATGACGAGGGCGTGGCAAGGGTCGTCAACAATAAAGCGCTGAAAGCCATCCAGCGGGGCGAATGCACACTGACGGTGGCGAGCGCGGACAACCCGGAGATTACGGAAACCTTCCGGGTGCTGGTGACCCAGCCGGTGAAGGCTGTCGTGATCCAGACGGAGACGACCGCCGTGGAGAGCGGCGCGATACTTCCGCTGACGGCGGAATGCGAGCCCGCTGACGCGTCCATCAAGGGCGTGGTATGGGAGAGCAGGAACCCGCAGATCGCGAGTGTGGACGCGAACGGAAATGTGAAAGGCCTGAAACGCGGAAGCGCCGTGATCACGGCAACGCCAACGGACGGATCCCGGGTGAAGGGCAGCGTCACCATCTCGGTGATCCAGCCGGTGACAGGGCTGGCGATCAGCCCGGCGGAGATCGGGGTGACGACCGGGAAGTATGCCCAGGTGAAGGCAACTGTTCAGCCGGCGGACGCCAGTATCAAAACCCTGACATGGACCAGCTCCGACGAGAGTATCGCGACGGTGGCAGGCGGCAGGGTCACGGGTAAAAAGGCCGGCACCTGCACGATCACCTGCTCGAGCACGTCCAACCCGGAGGTGACAGCCAGCGCCACGGTTATCGTGAGCCAGCTGGTGAAGAATATCGTATTCACGACCCCGAAGGAGGAGCTGAGCTTCCGGGTGGGCGAAAAGATCCAGCTCCAGTGGGCGACCGAGCCGGCAGACGCGACGGACACAGCGGTGGCCTTCCGGAGCGCGCATCCGAAAATCGCGACCGTGGACAGTGACGGCGTCGTAACGGCGGTCAGCCGGGGAACGGCGAGCATCTATGTGACGGCGCAGGACGCTTCCAGAAGACAGGCGGCTACCCGGGTAACGGTGATCCAGCCGGTGACCGGTGTGGAGATGCAGAAACCGATGTACTATGTACAGCTGGGCTGGGGCGGGAACGTTCGGGCGGTGGTGCAGCCCCGGAACGCCAACAACCAGAAAGTGCTCTGGTCCTCGATGGACGAAGGCATTGTGACGATCCGGTCCAACGGTACCAGCACGGGGCACGTGGAAGGCCTCCGGAGGGGAACGACGACGATCACCGCCTATACGGAGGACGGCGGATACACGGCGACGGCAGACGTCCGGGTCGACAACTTCAATGAGGTCGTGATGGCTGAAGGCCTGGAAGTGAACGGACAGAACCAGATCCGGATCGTGCTGCGAAACATGAGCGACAACATCACGCTGCAGAATATCTACTATACGATTGAGTGCTTTGACCTTGCGAGAACGCCGATCATCTGCAATACGGACGGCGTGAGCACATCGTTCACGGGGTATTATCCCTTCGAGGTGCTCCCGAGGGAACGGACGGTCCACGGATGCTTCCGGTTCCGGGATTATGTGATCGACCGGCCGCTGGGAATCGTGATCCTGACGGTGACCGGGTGGAAGGATGTGAACGGGGTTTCGTGGACGATCCCCGAAACGGAGCGCGTTCCGAGGCAATGGGTGAGTCCGTATTTGTATTAAGGAATTTTACGATCTTCCGGGGCTGCTGCCCGTTCTTCGCTGAAATAAGCACACCGGCTTGCTTTCAGGGCGCTTCGAACCCCTTAAACCCCTTCGGGTGAAATGGTTCAGAATAAAGATTTTCAAGGAGAGATATCGCGTCTGCGGACGCGACCAGGGCTTTCCGATCGCCCTGGACCTTCGGCTATGGCAGATATAGTAGTAATTGGTGCGGGGCATGCCGGGTGCGAAGCGGCGCTGGCGGCTGCGCGGATGGGGATCGATACACTTCTCCTGACACTGAACATGGACGGCATCGCGCTGATGGCCTGCAACCCTGTGATCGGCGGGAGCGCCAAGGGGCACCTGGTCCGTGAACTGGATGCGCTGGGCGGGGAGATGGGCCTGGCGATCGACGATACCTTCCTGCAGAGCCGGATGCTGAACATGGGCAAAGGTCCGGCGGTCCATTCCCTGCGTGCGCAGGCGGACAAGCAGGGATACCAGAACCGGATGCGCAGGGCCCTGATGACCACGGAGCACCTGACGGTCCGGCAGGGAGAAGTGGCCTCCATCGAGACGGAAAACGGCCGGGTGACGGCGGTAACCACGGTCACCGGAGCACGGATTCCCTGCCGGGCGATCGTCGCCGCGACCGGCGTTTATCTAAAGGGCAGTATTATCATCGGAGAACACAGACACGACGGCGGCCCGCAGGGTCTGATGAACGCCTCCGAGCTTTCCGCAAGCCTGCAGGAGCTCGGCTTTGAGCTGCGGCGCTACAAGACCGGCACGCCGGCCCGGGTCGACGTGCGGACGATCGACTTTGACGAGATGGAGGAGCAGAAGGGCGACGAGCCGGTAATCCCGTTCTCTTTCCTGACAGACCGGAAACTGGAGAATACCTACAGCTGCTACCTGACCTGGACCACGCAGGAGACCCACAGGATCATCCTGGACAATCTCCACCGGGCACCACTTTACAGCGGTAAAATTCACGGGATCGGCCCGCGCTACTGTCCGAGCATTGAGGACAAGGTGGTGCGCTTTGCCGACAAGGAGAGGCACCAGATCTTCCTGGAACCGGAGGGAAAGGAGAGCCGCGAATGGTATGTGCAAGGCATGAGCACCTCCATGCCGGAGGACGTGCAGTGGGCCATGTACCGGACGATCCCCGGGCTGCGGCGATGCGAGTTTACCCGACTGGGCTATGCGATCGAATACGACTGCATCGACAGCCGCGAACTGCGGCCGACGCTGGAAAGCCTGCGGATCGGCGGGCTGTTCTGCGCCGGGCAGATCAACGGGACGAGCGGATATGAGGAGGCGGCCTGTCAGGGCCTGCTGGCCGGCATGAACGCGGCGCTGACCCTGCAGGGGAAGGAGCCGGTCATCCTGACCCGCGACATGGCCTATATCGGCGTGCTGACGGACGACCTGACCACGAAGGGGACGGATGAACCTTACCGGATGATGACATCCCGGGCGGAACACCGGCTCTACCTGCGGCAGGACAATGCTGACCTGCGGCTGACAGAGATCGGCCACAAAGCCGGACTGGCCGGGGAAGAACGACTGGAACGGACGAGGAAGAAGAGGGAAGAGACGGAGAAGCTGCTGCAGGAGCTGCAGACGACCCGGTTTGCTCCCGGGGAGGCACTGAACGGACTGCTGGCGCGCAAGGGAGAACCGGAGGCTGCCGGAAGCCAAAAGGCGGAGGATCTGCTGAAGCGTCCGGGGATCAATCTGAAAGATCTGGCGGAACTGCATCCGGAATGGGCGGAGGTATCGCCCGCCGCGGCTGAGCAAGCGGAGATCTCCGTCAAGTATGCCGGATATCTGGAGAAGCAGGAACAGCTGATCCGCCGGGCACGGGCGTTGGAGGAAACCCGGCTGAGTCCGGATATTCCGTATGAGGAGATTGAGCACCTGCGGCTGGAAGCCAGGCAGAAGCTGGCGAAACAGAAGCCCGTCAGCCTGGGGGCTGCCGGGAGGATTCCCGGGGTGAATCCGGCGGATGTGGCAGTGCTGGAGGTTTGGCTAAGGACAAGGGAGCATAATAAAGCAGCCGGTTCATGATGAACCGGCTGCGGTGTTTTTGAATCAGTCGTAGTTGCGGCGGGGAAGCTCGATGCCGAATTCGCGGGCGGTGGACTCCAGAATGTCCAGCGCCTTTTCGATTTGCTCGGGTTTATGCTCGCTGATCACGCAGAAGCGGAGACGGGCCTTGCCCTTGGGGACGGCGGGGTACATGGCCGGGGGTACGCTGACACCCCGTTTTTTCAGCTCGTTGGAGAGGAGCCATGCATCCTCATCCTTGCCGACCAGGACCGGCAGGACGGCAGTCTCACCGGCCAGGCAGATATCCAGGTGGCGGCGTTTCGCGCTCTCGGTAAAGGAGCGGATCGCGGTGCGGAGGTGTTCCATGATCTCCGGATGGGCGCGGAGGGTGCGGATCGCCTCCAGGGATCCCGCAGCCAGGGCCGGAGAGATTCCGACGCTGAAGACGAAGCCGGGCATATTGTAACGCAGGTAATCGATGAGGCACTTCTTACCGGCCAGATAGCCGCCGCAGGTGCCCAGCCCCTTGGACAGGGTGCCGTACTTGATATCGATATCATCGCCGGCGAGGCCGAAGTACTCATCCACGCCGCCGCCGGTCTTCCCGATGACGCAGGCGCTGTGAGCTTCATCCACCATGAGGAAGCAGCCGTACTCTTTCTTGACACGGACAAAATCCGGAACAGGCGCGATATCGCCGTCCATACTGTAGGCGCCTTCGATGACGATGAGCACCTTCTCGTAATAGGCGCGCTGGTTCTTCAGGATGGATTCCAGGGCCGCCACATCACTGTGGGGGAAGGGCCGGGAGGTCGCGTCCGAAAGCTTGCAGCCCTGCTCGATGGAGTTATGGGCCAAAGCATCGTAAAGGATCAGGTCGTTCTTGCCGCAGAAGTTGCCGACGAAGGTCACATTGGTGGAATGGCCGCCGACGCAGACCACGGCGTCCTCGGTGTGCTTCCAGTCCGCGATCTCTTTTTCCAGGTCCTTGTGGACCTGCTTCTCGCCGGCCAGCAGGCGGCTGCCGCTGGCACTGGTGCCGTACTTGTCGATGGCGGCCTTGGCGGCGTCCTTGACTTCCTTGCGGCCGCTCATGCCGATATAGTTGTAGCTGCCGAATTCCAGGACTTCCTTGCCGTCGATGATACCGGTATCAAGGAGGGGCGACTCATGGGTGACGAAGTAGGGATTGTCTCCCTTGCCGACGAGGGCCTCCTGGCGCTCAAGGAAGTGGCGGTACTCCGGGGAATCCTCAAAGCGGGTAATGGGCCGGACGGGCACGCGCTCTTTGGACTTCGTGGTGTCGGAAGTGCCGTCGAGCAGGTTCTC
>Ga0310697_10006963_pt1 | contig 10687 bp, 9 predicted proteins | sample 172DNAGHGlowgp2_FD_203883 | JGI IMG/M metagenome (GOLD analysis project Ga0310697, IMG submission 203883) | Sheep rumen microbial communities from Palmerston North, Manawatu-Wanganui, New Zealand - 1728 DNA GHGlow gp2 (v2) (version 2) | ecosystem: Host-associated > Mammals > Digestive system >...
TGACTTCGTCGCAAACTGCTCCGAAGTACTGGCCTTCGCCGTCCCTGACGAGCCGGGCGGCCTCAACAACCTCCTCTGCAAGTTCAACGACGCACAGGTAAACATTGAGTATATGTATGCCTTCCTTGACGCAGAAGACAAGGACAACGCCTATATGATCTTCAAGGTTTCAGACACTGAAAAATCAGAACAGGCGCTGATCTCCAAAGGCCTCAAACCCCTTTCACAGGAAGACATAGACAGAATCTGAAGAAGATATGATTATTAACACGGGACAGCGGACAGACATACCTGCCTTCTATGCCGACTGGTTTGCAAACCGGCTTAAAGAAGGCTTTGTATGCGTCCGGAATCCGTATAATCCGAATCAGGTCAGCCGATACCGCCTTGACCCGGAAGTGGTTGACTGCATTGCTTTCTGCACCAAGAATCCGGCACCCATGTTCCCGTACATGGACCTTCTCAAGGACTATGGTCAGTACTGGTATGTCACAATCACCCCCTACGCAAAGGACATTGAGCCGAACGTACCGGACAAACACAAACTGCTCGAGGATTTCAAAGAGCTCTCGGAGATTGTCGGCATAAACTCAATCGGCTGGAGATACGATCCGATTCTCCTCTCAGACCGCTACACAAAAGAATACCATCTGCGCGCATTTGAGCAGATGGCCAAGGCGCTTGAAGGTTATACAAACACCGTGGTTATAAGCTTTGTTGATTTATACCCCAAGGTTGTCAGAAATTTCCCCGAGGTCAGGAAAGTCACTAAAGCAGACCGTCTCGAACTCGGAGAAGCAATTATAAAGATTGCCGCAGACTGCGGCATGACCGTAAAGCCCTGCGCGGAGGGCGACGAGCTTGCGCAATTCGGCGCTGACTGCAGCGGCTGCATGAAAATCAGCGACTACGAAGCCGCCATAGGCAGCCGCCTCAACGCGCCGAAGACCAAAGGCGCCCGCGCCGAGTGTGCCTGCTATCTGTCCTGCGACATAGGAGCATACAACACATGCCTTCATCTCTGCAGGTACTGCTATGCAAATGCCGAACCGGAAATTGTCATGCGACAGAACAAAATGCATGAGCCCTCTTCACCTCTGCTTATCGGACACCTGACAGACGATGACATCATACACGATGTCCCGCAGGAGTCATGGACAGACAAACAGACACAGTTGAAACTGTAAAAAAAAGATCGGTTCTCCGGAACCGATCTTTTTGTTATCAATTATTTCTTGCTCCTGACAGGCAGGATTTTGGAAGTTTTTTCAGCCTTACCGTTTTTGACCTGCCACTTTTTATACTCGGCGGCATCGTCCTTTATTTTTGACCAGACATAGGCCAAAACCGCGGCATCGTCGGCCATGCCGGCAACCGGAATCCAGTCGGGAATAAGGTCCGTCGGAATGACAAAATAGATGAGTGCTGCCGCAATCGCCTTAATTGATTTGCTCGGTATACGCCTGTACTCACCCTTCTTGTAAGAGCGAAGCATTTCAATGAGAAGAGGAACATTCGCGAGGTCTTTACCTACTTTCGGAATACGGGCAAGTTTTGCTTCCGCATCCTTCAGGAAAGAATCCATCTTCTCATCGTCGGCAAGCAGGGCATCTGCCTGTCCTTTGAGTTTTCCGAGAGCTTCTACGATCTTATCTCTGCTGATAATCATATGCCACACCCCTTCGACTCATTCTACCACAAGAATTATTCCCACTCAATGGTTGAAACGGGTTTGTCGGAGAAATCCCAGAGGACTCTGTTTACGCCGGGAACTGTGGCAATTATGCGGTCACGGATGGTTGTGAGAGTCTCCCATGAGAGCTCAACAGCCTTAGCAGTTACGGCATCCTTGGTGTTTACGGCACGGATGACAACTGCCCATCCCATATAACGTTTGCCGTCCTTAATACCTGTGGATTTCATATCCGGTACTACGCAGAAATACTGCCAGGGTGCCGGATTCATCTTGCCTATCTCCTCACGGACGATGGCGTCTGCTTCGCGGAGTGCCTCGAGGCGGTCACGCGTGATAGCGCCTACGCAGCGTACGCCGAGACCCGGGCCCGGGAAAGGCTGACGGTATACCATGCCGTCAGGAAGACCGAGGGCCTTACCTACGACGCGAACCTCATCCTTGTAGAGGAACTTGACGGGCTCAACAAGCTCGAAGTTGAGCTCCGGCGGAAGTCCACCGACATTGTGGTGAGCCTTTACGCCGTCAGATTCGAGTATGTCGGGATAAATTGTGCCCTGACCGAGGAAGGATACACCTTCAATCTTCTTTGCCTCTTCGGCAAATACATCGATAAATTCCTTACCGATGATTTTTCTCTTTGTCTCGGGATCATCGACACCTGCGAGTTTGTCAAGGAATCTGTCAACAGCATCAACATAGACAAGGTTGGCGTCCATCTGATTTCTGAAGACCTCAATTACCTGCTCGGGTTCTCCCTTTCTGAGGAGACCGTGATTTACATGAACGCATGTGAGCTGCTTGCCTATCGCTTTGATAAGGAGAGCTGCGCATACGGAAGAATCCACACCGCCTGAGAGAGCAAGGAGGACCTTGCCGCTTCCCACCTGTGATTTGATGAGTTCAACCTGCTCATCGATAAATGCAATTGCCTGTGCCTCAGTCTCTATACGGGCAAGGCTCTCAGGTCTTACATTTGAAGACATATCCATCATAGTGCTTATCCCCCTTAGTTTGTATAGTTGTCAAAGTAGCCCTGAACAAGAACCACGGGTGTACCCTTGTCACCTGAACCGGATGTGAGGTCACAGAGTGAACCAATGAGGTCGGTGAGCTGACGGGGAGTCGTGCCTTCGGAAGCCATATTACCTACGAGGTTTGCTTCCTTGGATTTTATGGATTCGGAAATGGCTTTCTTGAGTTCCTCTCCGCTGAGATCTTTAAAGTCATTATCCGCAAGATACTTGAGCTTGAGCTCATTCGGAGTACCGATAAGGCCGTCTGTGAATGCGGGTGAAACAACCGGGTCGGCAAGCTCCCAGATCTTACCCTGAGGATCCTTGAAAGCACCGTCGCCGTATACCATTACTTCAACATGCTTTCCGGTTGCCTTGAGGATTCTGTCCTGAATGTCGAGGACGAGGTCCTTGCACTCACGGGGGAAGAGTTTAATCTGATTCTCTGTTGATTTGTTGGAACCGAGAAGACCGTACTTCTCGTTGCATCCGCTGCCGTTTACCGGAGCATTCATTATGTCATCAAGGCTGCATACTGCCTTGGCACCTGCATCGACAAGGATGCGCTTTGTACGTTTTCTTGTATGGATGTCGCAGTTTAATACGCAGTCAGCATACTGAAGGATTGTCTTCGGCTGATTTGCGAATATAACCTCAACCTCTGCACCCTCTTCTTTGATGAGGTCAGAGTAGTAAGCGACATAGTCAACACCGGTGAACTCGTGCTTGTTTTCACCGAAGAGTTCTCTGTATTTTTCAAGGGAAAGAACATCGGAATAAGGATTGATGCCTGCGGCGTCAATCTTGTCGAGAGACACAAGGCTGTTACCTACCTCATCTGAAGGATAGGAAAGCATAAGGACAATCTTTTTGCAGCCCCTGGCAATACCGCGAAGGCAGATGGCGAAACGGTTTCTTGAGAGAATCGGGAAGATTACACCGACTGTTCCTCCGCCGAGTTTTGCCTTTACGTCAGCGGCAATGTCGTCAACCGTGCAGTAGTTGCCCTGTGCACGCGCAACAATCGATTCCGTTACGGAGATTACATCGCGGTCACGGAGCTCAAAGCCCTCGTACTTTGCCGCTTCCAAAACACCCGTGGATACTATTTCAGCCAGGTTATCACCCTGGCGGATGATGGGCATGCGAATGCCGCGTGAAACTGTGCCGACTCTTCTTTCATACTGGTCCATAAAGAGAACTCCTTTATAAAAATTTTACGAATCAATTATACAATGTGCGCTCGTTTTCGTTCAATTGCCGCAGTTTAGAAATTTGTATTATATTGTCATATAACTTTTGTGTAAATATTCCAAGTTGTCATAACAAATTTACTTTGTCTCCTGCAGTTTTTTGATTTCATCGCGGTAGTGCGCGGCGAGTTCAAAGTCCAGAACACGCGCAGCTGCGTGCATTGCGCGCGTGAGTTCATTAATAGCCGCCGCGCGTTCAGCCTTGGTCATACGCTTACCCGTCTTTGACTTCTCAGTGTCAACCTTGGATGTTATTTCTATAATTTCACTGACATCCTTTACAATTGTCTTTGGAGTAATGCCGTGCTCCCTGTTGTACTTCTCCTGGATTTCGCGGCGCCTGTATGTCTCTGTAATTGCGCGTTCCATGGAAGGAGTCACGGAATCCGCATACATGATGACCTCGCCCTGCGCGTTACGCGCAGCGCGGCCGACGGTCTGGACAAGTGATGTCTCGGATCGCAGGAATCCTTCCTTGTCGGCATCGAGAATTGCGACAAGTGAAACTTCCGGTATGTCGAGACCTTCACGCAGAAGGTTTATGCCGACAAGGACATCGAACTCTCCGAGACGGAGGTCGCGGATAATCTGCATACGCTCTATGGTGTCGACATCATGATGCATGTACCTGACCTTTATTCCGAAATTCTCAAAGTATGCGGTAAGATCTTCCGCCATCTTCTTCGTGAGAGTCGTAACGAGTACCCTCTCTCCTCTTTCGGTTCTCATGTTGATCTGAGATACAAGGTCATCTATCTGGCCCTCAACCGGTTTTACGGTTATCATCGGGTCAAGCAGGCCGGTAGGACGTATAAGCTGCTCAACGATCTGAGCGGACTTCTCACGTTCAAAGTCGCCCGGCGTGGCCGATACGAAGATTGCCTGGTTTATGTGCGAGTAGAACTCATCAAAGTTGAGCGGTCTGTTATCAAAGGCACTGGGAAGACGGAAACCGAACTCAACGAGGTTCTCCTTCCTGGCGCGGTCGCCGGCATACATGCCGCGGACCTGCGGTAATGTGACATGTGACTCGTCCACAAAGAGAAGAAAGTCATCGGGGAAGAAGTCGAGAAGCGTATACGGAGTCGAACCCGGTGCACGTCGCGCCAGAACCCTCGAATAGTTCTCTATACCGCTGCAGATGCCCGTTTCACGGAGCATCTCCATATCGTACTCAGTCCGCTGCTTTATACGCTGAGCCTCTATGAGTTTGCCCTCTTTTTCAAAGAATTCCACTCTCTCCCGGCATTCCTCGAGAATATCGGCAATGGCTTCATCACGCGTCGCGCCGTCTATTACATAGTGCGACGCGGGATAAACGGTCGCGTGCTGGAGAGTATTTACGACCTCTCCCGTCAGGGGCTTGAACTCGCAGATACGCTCGATTTCGTCACCGAAATACTCCACGCGTATGGCGAGCTCCGAATAGCCGGACGGGAAAATCTCGACCGTGTCTCCGCGCACGCGGAACTTGTCACGGATGAAGTTTATATCGTTTCGCTCATACTGAATGTCAACGAGTTTTCTGATAAGCTCATCACGCGGTTTTTCCATTCCGGGGCGAAGCGAGATAATCATATTCTTGTAGACCTCAGGGTCACCTATCGAATATATGCAGGAGACTGAGGCTACGACAATTACATCACGCCGTTCAGACAACGCAAAAGTCGCCGAGTGACGCAGACGGTCTATCTCATCATTTATCGAAGAATCCTTTTCGATGTAGGTGTCGGTCGTCGGGACATAGGCCTCCGGCTGATAATAGTCATAGTATGATACGAAATACTCCACGGCATTGTCCGGGAACATCTCGCGGAACTCCGAACAGAGCTGGGCAGCCAGGGTCTTGTTATGCGCCAGGACGAGTGTGGGCCTGTTCACCCTCTCTATGACATTTGCCATGGTGAAGGTCTTACCGGAGCCCGTAACACCGAGCAGAGACTGCTCTTTAAAGCCCTTGCCGAGTCCCTCGACAAGAGCGTCAATTGCCTGCGGCTGATCGCCGGTGGGCTTGAATTTACTTTTTAAAACAAACTTATCCATACAAAAACTATAACATAATTCTGTGCTAAAAGACAGTTGTATTATAATTGCTTTTTTTGATAAAATAAAAGTGCATTTCAATCGAAATATTTCCAAAGGAGAAAACCATGGCAAACAAAGAATTCGAGATACGCAAAAAGCGCATGACCGACGTCGCTGCAGGCCGTATTCCCGACAGAGTTCCTGTTTGCGCGCTCATGGAGACCTACGCCTTCGCCTACGCGAACGCCACGGTTGCAGATGCCCAGAAGAGCATAATAAAACACATAAAGTCGTACAACAAAATCTATGAGGATATTTACTACGACTGTGCCTTTATGCCCTCCATGTCACACGCTTTGAAACTCTCCCAGGGGCTTGGTTCAGATGTCTTTTTCGTATCTGACGACGGTGTAACCGTACAGCACAAGGAGTTCTGTCCCATGACCGAGGATGACTACGAAGACCTTATCAAAGATCCCGTAATGTGGATAATGGATGTCTTCATTCCCAGGAAGTACCCCGGTTTTGACCAGACCAACGAGAAACAGAAAAAGGCCTTTCTCGGCTCGCTCAAGCCTTTCCTGGAGTTTGCCCTCACAACCATGGCGGGCAACATCTATGTCAACAAGGTGCTTAAACTTCCCGTTGTAGTCGGCGGCTCGGCGGAAATGCCCGCAGACATGCTCTTTGACTATCTCCGCGGTTTCAAGCCGACAATCACCGATATCCGCAGGAGGCCGGATGAGTTTGAGAGAGCGGTAAATGCGCTTCTTGACTACTGTATTGACCTCATGCGCATGACATATATGATGATGGGCGGCACTTCCGCCGGAATGCCCATGATGGCAGGCAACCTGATAAACGGTATCATCAGAAGGAAGGATTTCAGGTTTAAAGAGTTCCCCTGGATGTTCAATCCCTGTCACATTCCGCCCTTCCTCAATCCCGACCAGTTCAGGCGCTTCTACTGGCCGACATACAAGGCAATGGTCGAATATCTCCACTCACACGGCGGTCATATGATGACCTTCTGCGAGGGTGACTGGGGTCCGAACATAGAGCTCCTCTCCGACCTGCCGGACAACTCGGTAACTTTCATCTGTCCCACTGAGAGGATAGTCGAAATAAAGAAAATCGCAAAGAACAACTCGGTTATGGGCGGTATGCCGCAGGCAATGCTCAAGGACTCCTCGCTCGGCGACTGCCTCGACCAGGCCAAGCGAATTGTCGATGAGTGTGCGCCGGGAGGCGGATTCGTATTCTCGACCGACAAAGTGCTCATAGCCCCGACTGACGCGCAGGCAGACAACCTCGCCGCAGTCAACGAGTTTGTTCACTCATACGGAATTTATTAAACGGAGAAAACACAATGACTGATTTCAAGAAAAACAAACAGCTCTATCAGGAGCGTGTAAAGCGTATGACAGACGCTGCCGACAATAAAGTTCCGGACAGAATTCCCGTCTGCTCTTTCATCGAAAGCTACGCCCTCTCATACGCCGGCACGACCATAAACGATGTACAGGGTCATATATTAAAACATGTCAAAGCATACGGTGACATCTACAAGGACATATACTTTGACTGCGCCTATGTACCCTATCTCACCCACTCAATCAAGATGGGTAAGACACTCGGCTCCGAAGTCTTCTTCGCCTCCGACGACGGCGTAACCCTCCAGCACAAAGAGGACTGCCCGATGGTGCCTGAGGACTACAAGAAGATCGCCGAAGACCCTATCTTGTGGATTCTCGACGAATTCATTCCGAGAAAGTTCCCGAAATACGACAGCACAAACGATGAGCAGCTTAAGTCCTTCTTCAGTTCCCTCCCTCCCTTCCTTGAGTTCGCGGGGACACTCGTTGCCGGCAATTTCTACTTTGAGAAATTCCTCGGTATGCCGGTAGCGGTAGGCGGCTCTGCAGAGATGCCCCTTGACTTCTTCTTTGACTTTCTTCGCGGTTTCAAAGGCACTGTCATGGATGTCAGAAGACACAAGGATGACCTCATCCTCGCAAAGAACGCCATAGCGGAATACAGCTATGACCTCATCAAGATGACGCACCTCATGATGACAATGCCGCCTCACATAAAGGACCTTCCCTGGCTCCTTGACTACGGTGTAAACGGCGTTGTAAAAGGCGGAAATCCGAAGCTCAAACCCTTCCCCTGGATTCTTAACCCCTGCCATATGCCGCCTTTCCTTTCAGACAGCCAGTTTGAGGAACTCTACCTCGATGACTTCGTCGCCATAGCGGATCACATCCAGAAGTGCGGCGGCCACATGTTCACTGTTCTCGAAGGACAGTGGGGCGAGCAGAAACTCAAGTGGCTCAACGAGCGTGTACCCGAACATTCAGTAACATTCGTCGTCGAAAACGATGACATATTCGAAGCCAAGAAGATATTCGGCACACGCCACTCGATTATGGGCGGTATGCCGCTCGCAATGCTCAGAGAGTCTTCAAAATCCGAATGCGTGGATTACGCAAAACGCCTCGTGGACGAACTCGGTCCGGACGGCGGCTATGTTTTCGCCACAGACAAGGTACTTCTTGCCCCCGGCGATGTAGACATCCGCAACTACGCAGCAGTCAACGAATTCGTACATGTTTACGGCCAGTACAAGTAAAGGAGAACACTTATGGAAAAGACATTACCTGAATATCAGTATGATAAAAACGAGAAGACGCTCTCCCAGACCATGATAGGCTTCGTCCGCGGAATCCTCGAGAAGATCTGCCCTATTCTGAAATTCGGCCCCTTCCCGAAACTCCTTGACCGCCTCTTCGCGAGCCAGTTTGCACGCTCATTCCTCGGCTCATACGCTATGCTTCTTCTCATGTAAGTAAAACAAAAAGGACTCCCTTTGCAGGGAGTCTTTTTTATGCTTTAATTAAAAACAGTCCGTGCCTGTTGCTGCTTTCCGGGTGGAGTTGCAGTATATATAACATTTTGGTATTATTCTACCAAGGCATAAATCGGATTCTGAAAGGAGATATTATGGCAATTCAGAAAAGCAATTTCACATTCACATCCGCGTCAAAGAAAAAAGTTGAGATAAACTGTTTCAAATGGTGCGACGACGCGGTAAAACCCATCGGTGTTGTCATAATCACTCACGGCCTCTCCGAGAACGTAGAGATGTTTGAGGACCAGGCCCGTTTCCTTGCGGAGAAAGGATACATCTGCATGGGTATGGACTTCCTCGGTCACGGTACAACAAACGGACCGGGCTGTGTCGGCATTACTCCTAACGATACAAACGAAGCCATATGGAAGGATATGTACAAAATCTACTGTATTGCGAAAGAGGAATATCCGGAGCTTCCCGTATTCTCTTTCAGCCACAGCATGGGTTCCATGATGGTTCGCACATTCCTCGCAATGTACAGCGACAAGCTCGACATTAAAGCATGTTTCCTGACGGGCGATTCAGCTCTTCCGTCTTTTCTCTACAAACTGGTTCCGGCAGCGAATATTCTCGGAAATATCCTGACCAGATATGATAAAGATCTCAAGAAGAGACGAGAGACATTCAAAATGACCGACTACGGTCAGGATGTACCTTTCGCCAAACTGTTGCCTTTCTTCTGGCTTTCGTTTGACAAGCAGAACAGAATCAACTATGTCAACAGCCCTTACAGCGGCGGTGCAAACTCGGATTTCCGCCATGTGATAACATTTGTAATCAAGGCTTTAAGCACCTTTGCCTATGCGGATAAAAAAGGCTGGGCAGAAAAGATTCCGGATGATACCGTCATACACCACGGCTGCGGCCGCTGGGATATTCCCGGTTTCCTCGGCTTCGGTCCGAAAGCGGTGCATAAAAAGCTTTTGAAGGCCGGCAAGAAGACTGAACTTCATCTTTATCTCAGAGCTCTTCATGAGGTACATGCGGAAAAGGGAATCAGGAAGCAGTTCCACAGAGATCTGCTGAAACTCTTCAATGACAACAATCCGCTTCTGAAATAAAAAAACTCCCCCTTCCGGGGAGTTTTTTATTCTCTGGAGAACTGCTTGTTGTAGAGGTCGGCATACTCGCCGTTTGCGGCGAGAAGCTCATCGTGGGTTCCCTCTTCAAGAACGCGTCCCTTGTCGATTACGGCAATCTTGTCCGCGTTTCTGATTGTCGACAGACGATGAGCGACGACTATCGTCGTCCTGCCGACCGACAGTTCATCGAGTGCCTTCTGGATTTGGATTTCAGTGGCATTGTCAAGTGCGCTGGTAGCCTCATCCAGGATAAGGATTGGCGGGTTCTTCAGGAATACCCTGGCGATTGAAAGGCGCTGTTTCTGACCGCCGGAGAGTCTGATTCCGCGCTCTCCTATCTCAGTGTCATAGCCGTTTGGCATGGACATTACAAACTCATGTATGTTGGCGCGTTTTGCCGCCTCGATTACCTCCTCGTCGGTAGCGTCAAGCTTGCCGTAGAGGATGTTTTCCTTTATTGAAGCATTGAACAGGTAAACATCCTGCTGAACAATTCCGATATTCCTTCTGACAGAAGCTCTTGTGAGCTTGTTTATGCTCTTTCCGTCAAGAAGGATATCACCGTCAAGGACATCGTAAAAATGCGGTATGAGATGGCAGATTGTAGTCTTGCCGCCTCCGGACGGTCCGACCAGGGCGTATGTCTCACCGCTGTTTATCTTAAATGAAACATCACTGAGAACATTCTGTTCCTCATCCTCAGA
>Ga0310697_10006964_pt1 | contig 10686 bp, 6 predicted proteins | sample 172DNAGHGlowgp2_FD_203883 | JGI IMG/M metagenome (GOLD analysis project Ga0310697, IMG submission 203883) | Sheep rumen microbial communities from Palmerston North, Manawatu-Wanganui, New Zealand - 1728 DNA GHGlow gp2 (v2) (version 2) | ecosystem: Host-associated > Mammals > Digestive system >...
GACGGTTTGAACTTCCTCGGCGCCGAAGGCACCTTCAAGTTCTGGGCCGAAAAGAACGGCTGCACGGGCTCCCCGAGCAAGAACTCCAACGGCTGTGACGAATACTCCAACTGCAAGGACGGCACGAAGGTCGTGCTCTGCACCAAGCAGGGTGGCGGCCACGACTACGGTGACGCAAGCATCGGCTGGCCGTTCCTCAAGCAGTTCACGCTCCCGGCAAGCTTCGTGAAGTAAGTTTGACTTCATAATTCATCCTATATACGAAAATCGCCTTGGTTGAACCAGGGCGATTTTTATTACCCACAAAATTTTAGGCGTTTCTCATTTTTTACATTGATTTACTGCATCAAAATTGTATTTTTATAATCTAGAACTATTATACATATATATTTAGGTCATCCTTGGAAACAAAAAAGGAGTAGATATGACCATGTCTAAATTCATAACTTTTGCAGGAACAATCGCTGCTCTTAGCTCCCTGTCGTTTGCATGGAGCATTACCGGCGGCGTGTTCACGAACATGGGGCAGCCCATTCCTGGCGTAAAAATCACATCTTCCAATTATCCCGAAGTTAACGCCACCACGACCGACGGCGGCTCATTCAGCATTACTGGCGGCACTACCGATGCATTGCGCCAAACCTACATCGCAAAAGAAACCATTCATTTCGACAATAATGTCATCAGCATTACGAACGTCAAGGCGAACACGATTACAGTATCTGTGATGGACGCACTCGGTAAGGTAGCCTTCTCCCAGACACAGCACAACGTCAACGGGACTCTGAACTTCGACTTGAACAGGACGTCTGCCAAGGGTGCCAAGTACATCCGCATCAACGCAGACGGACACCGTAACACTTACCAGCTTGGCAAGACTGTTTCGCTCCTCAAGGAAGGCGACCCGCTGCCAATCCTCATCTTTGTGAAGGACGGCTACGAAAACCACACCTACACCATGAAGGCCGAAACGGAAACGGACGTTTTTATCCAGATGCAGCCGGGTACAAGCCAACCGTTATCGAGCGCCACGGTCGAACCGCCAAAGTCAAGCGCAGATGCGACCAGCAGCACTACTGAACCGACCAGCTCTTCCGCCACGGTTCCGGCTTCCAGCGAAACCGTTTCTTCTAGCAGCGCCGCTCCGGCAATTGACTGCTCTGCCAAGACGCTCAAGAGCGACACGGAAATCATGGTCGATGGACGCAAGGTCATTGTGAAGTTCCCGCCCAACTTCGCGAATGATAAGCCCGTTCCGATGCTCATCAACTACCACCAAATCTTCGGTAGCGCCGCTGACTGGGTGAACGACTCCAAGATTGGTAAAGTCGCTTTGGCCAATGGAGCAATCAGCATCTACCCAGACGGCAGAGAAACCCCGGGCGGCCAATTGGGACAGGCATGGAACGTAGGTCCGTGCTGCACCACCGCAGACGACGTGACCTTCACACGCAACTTCATCAAGGCACTCACCGAACAGGCTTGCGTCGATCCGAAGCGCATCTACGCTGCAGGCTGGTCGATGGGCGGCGGCATGTCCAACTATGCCGGTTGTTTCCTCGCCGACGTGATTGCTGCAGCAGCACCTTCCGCATTTGACCTCGCACAAGAAGTCGTAGATGCCGGTTGCCATCCGGCACGTCCGTTCCCGATCCTCAACTTCCGCAGTACGAACGACGGCGTTGTCAATTACAACCACACAACGTCTCAGATCATCCAAAGCATGCCTATTACGTTCATGGGCGCAAAGGAAAACTTCGCAGAATGGGCCAAGATGGACGGTTGCACTGGTGAACCCAAGAAGACGAGCCAGAAGATCAACAACGGACAATATGACTGCGAAATCTACGAAACCTGCCAAGGCGGCGCCAAAGTGGGTCTCTGCTCGATGAACATCGACCACAACGAAGGCGATGCAAATATGGCATGGGATTTCTTGAAGCAGTTCAGCCTCCCGTAATCACACGCACCTCCCTTTTTACTAGTCATGCCCGCCATAGCGCGGGCATTTCTTTTTACTTATGTCATGCCCGGCACTGACCACTTTGCTCACTTAGCTCTTTAGAGCTTACGTGAGCATGGTCCGCGTATGGGGAGGGCATCTCCTTTTAAGTTCTGCAAAAAAAAGAGAGCCCCGGCTTTCGCCGAGGCCCTACAGGAGTCACACGAATTTCAGTTCCACCAATGAAGATTTGACTGGATCCTTCACCCTTGCAGGGTTCAGGATGACGATTCTATCCGTAAACGAGGCCGAGAGCCACCGCTACAACGAAGAAGAACGCAATCTGCTTTACAATTACCATTTCACTGTTATTCATAAACAACCACCTTCTTTGTTTGGAGTTTCGCCCCATCCTTACGGATGAAGAACACGCCCTGGGACTGCTTGCGGAGTTTCGCATCGGCCTTTACAAGAGCCGTCGCATCAGCCATTCCCTTGGCCGAGAACGTCCCGAGCTTCTTGCCGTGCATGTCATAAACGCTAAAATTGCTTTCGGCTTCGGTCATGTCCAGGCGAACCTTCACAATTCCGTCAGGAACAGAATCCTTCGCTACCTTGAATTCCACGTAGTCGATATCAATCCAATCGTTCGTGATTTCGAGCTTCAGTTCATGCTCGCCTTTCGTCAAGGTCGCCTTGCCGCCACTCACTTCGGAGAACGTATCAAAGCCCTTTCCGTCATTCACAATTTCATCACCAATCTGCTTATCGTCCATATAGAGCTTAAAGCCGCCAGTGCCGTTCTCGCCAGCCACAAGAGCAGAAATTTCGTAATCGCCGTCGGCTTCGACCTTCACCGTATATTTGAGCCATTCGCCCTTTTGATTGTGCCCTACAGTGATGCCCATGTTCGGCTGGTAAATATCTACGTCGTCCTTACGGAGCTTGCCACCTTCGTTGCCCTTGCTTTCGTCATGATAGGCCTTTTCAGCACCGCCCTTGTTGTAGTTTTCGGCCTGGACCTTGCCCGGAATCGCAATAGCTTCAGTATAAGGGCCATATTCCTCGGGCGGTTCGTCAGGAACCGTAGATTTGCTCGGGTCAACCAGATTCACCGCCGGAGCGTTCGGGTCAATCGTCTTGTCGATAAGCTTGAGCATTTCGGAGCAGTAGCGCTTGCCTAGTTCAATCACGCCCGCACGGCCAAAGTGGTAGGGGTCCTTGCCGTTGCCCTGCAAGCCCTTGGAAGACGCCAAACCGAACTTCTTGAAGTTGTTCTTGAGTTCGCGAATGCCACCGTTCTTGCTACCGCAGCAGTTGTTGCCTTCCTGGAGCAATTCGCCCGCCACGAACGGAACTTCGTTTTCGTCCAGGCCAAGAGCGTCAATCACGTCCTTGTAGGTCTTGTAAACGGTCTTGCGCCAGTTGGCATCGGTACCGTCACTTTCTCCCTGATGGAAGATGAAACCCTTGATAATGCCCACTTCCTTCGCCTTCTTGGCAAGCTCCAGAATACGGCCCGGAGGGTTGTTGTCGTAGTCCTTTGGCCAGCCCCAGGACATGATGTCCTTGCCATCACCCCTGAAGTACGCCTCGTACTGGTCCTTGTCAAAAGCCCTGATGCTCACCGCCCCGATAGCAACCGGAATAATGCCCACGGTCACGCCCGGCAGGGAATCCACCATCGCACGGCCAAAATAGTCCGCCGGAGAAAGATTTTCGAACGGATGGAACATCGGCGGAATAGCCGCCACCCACTCACCCGTCTTGAAAGACTGGTTCGTTTTGCCGCTACGTTGGCTCGCATTGGCGTTATGAGACGCCAGCATGATAAAATTTTTGGGCGGATTCGCTTGGTCTTCCGCAGGGACGATATCGCCGTTACCCGCCATATTGGACTGCCCGTAGGCAATGTAAATGTGGAAGTTCGGGTTCGGGGCAGCAATTGCGCCCGTAACCGCAAAAAACGAAAGGCCCGCCGCAGCACCTGCAACAGACATCATTTTTTTGAAAGATTGTTTAACATCCATACTTTTTTCCCTAAAATAGTACACCTATCCATAAATTATCCTAATATTTGCCGATTATCCCCCAAAGGGGAACCATATAATATGGATGTTTTGTCAATGGATGTTTAACATCAGCAATTAAATACTAATTACATTTCTGTATAGATTGCAACCGAATACTAAAAAAATTATAGTCATTGATTGTTTGCGCAGCTGTAGCTCTATGATAATTAACACAAACCTTAAATCTTTCATTAAGGGCATTTATGATAAAAGCCGTATTTGTAGATACAGCCAAAGCCCCTACATTTTCCAAAGCATCTTCCATCATGTAAAGTCTTAGTTCTTTTTTCGCAGAGTCAGTATCCAATTCCATTGTACTTTTTATAGGATAAGTTGTAAACATAGTCGTGTCAATTTCAATGCAATTTGTATCTTTCCCAAGTTTAAACATGATTCCTCCATTTTGGTCTGTAGCAACGTTGCAAACATAGCCTTCATTAGCACAAGAGCCAACAGGCGCTTGAATTTCAAAAGCTCCGCTATTGCACAGTTCTATAGCAAAGGATATAACTGCGACGAAGAGTATTGTAAAAATGAATTTTTTCATTTTATTTTCCTTTGAATTGAAACTTTGATTGTTTATTTTGGATTATCAGATTTAAAGAGCCTATTCAGCCTATGGTTGCTGAGTTACACTATGATCGCTGCTTATTTCCAGCAATTTTATGCTTTTTTCATCCTTTTCACCAAATTGGTGATAAGCGACCTTAACCCTATATTTTTTCTTAGAGGCATTGATTATGAAAGCCGTATTCACAGCAACCGCCAAAGCGCTTACTTCATAATCACCTACCATTCCTTCTTGCAGATAAGGCGCTAGCCAATAGTTAGCTTTCGGTGATAAATTGCCATCACTCTTTCGTGGATACGTTTTAAAAAAAGTGTATTTCATATCTTGGCAATCCTGATCTTTTCCAAGAGAAAAACGCACACCTCCAGCAGGATCCATAGTCACCTTACAAACGTATCCATAATCGTAACACACTCCTTTACGAAGATTCTTATCGAAATTTTCACCTGGCTGAGAAGACATTAGACTATCTGGATCGGGATTAGGGTTACATTTTTCCGTAGGCTGTTCAGGAGGCCAAGCAAAACAAATCGTAGAAACCGTAAGTATTGCAAAACACAATTTTTTCACGTTACCGTTTTCCTTTGAGCTGAAGCTTTGGCTGTTCATTTTTGCGGATGATAATATTCGAAGAACCTTTGGAGGCTGGGATGCCGTTGACTTTGTACAATAATTCATTAGAATCCTTATTTTTCTTCGCACCCCGATTTATCGGCAACATAGAAGAACCTCCTCCATTAAGAATGCACCCTTGCCCCGGTACACCAGCCAAGTCAGTATTAGGAAGCGAATCAAAAACAAAAGAGCCATCATCTTGGTAGAAGCAGACAATATCCAAATCACAAGTACTACTGATAAATCCACAGAGAACCGCCAACGAATCATCCTTTTGATACAGAATATAATCATCTGCATTAAAATACTCTTCAGGCGGTATTGCAGAATATAGGGATAGAGAATCTTTCTTTACTACTATATCCTTACGATGCTCCGGAGTAGAACGTAAATAATATTGCACATGAGCCGAATCAAATTCCAATTTTGTAAACTTTTCCAACGTGAGCGAATTCCCCTTTTTAAGCTCTGATTGCAACGAATCCATATTGGTATGGTCAGTCAGAACCCATATATTTTCTTTTTTCCCACTATCCAATTTTTTCCCAATGGCAAGACCCACATATTCGCCAGAAACACAACATTGTCCAATCCATCCATGCTCCACATGCAAGCAAATTCCACTTGTAGAATCACAGCCTCCAATCGCATATTTTCCTTCGCCATCCACTTTCGCTATATCAAAATACCCATTATCCACCCTAGCACCAGCAGATGAATTTTTCCCGGCAGCCAATGCAGAACTCGCAAAAACTAAAATCACCATAAACAGAATACCATGAAACCGATTCATTTTTCCCCTCCTTTCTTGTATGGTGGAAATAAAACCTGTAGCACCCCATAAGGAATATGTTCAATTTTGCTTACGGAGTAGCCATAGCCTTGGCTATTGTCATTATCACTATCTAATATAATCTTTAAAAATCTTGTATGGAAAACAATTCGTTGGTTAGCCAAAGAATTTCCCGTATAAGAACCTATTAAACGATTCCTTTCATCATAAAGATAGATGATGTCGCCCGCCCCAAGAGATGTTTCTGCACTAAAGGTCACATAATGCTCCAAACAGCCATCATCACCGGCATCAATAATTCCCGTAATCTTTGCATTTGCAGGATAAGGATGGGGACTCTCCTCTTTATACAAATTTTCGACCAATTCAAAATCGCTCACGATAGATGCAAGCTGGGCTTTTCCGCAAGGACTGTTGCCTGATTTTACATCAACGCCCCTTGCAACAACTTGCCATACCCCCATTTCTGGATTATCCACATCCACAACTTCCACATTATTAATTCTGTCAAAACATTCACCATCTACTACATCCGTCGAAATCTCACCTTTACAATCGTGATACGCCGGTTTATTAGCATCCTCAAAGGTAATTTTTTCAAAGCCCGAAGTACGGTCCCTCAATTTATTGCTATTAACATCAACACCATTAGAATTGACATTCTGTGTCAGCAATGAATCCAATCTCCAGGGGTAGTAGATTTGCCCTTTGGGCGACACCAAATACAAATCCAAGTCATTCACAAGTTTCCGGGTCATGTAATCAGCTTCATCAAAAACCATTCCAGGAGCATCGTCCCATACAAGAGTCGCCCTTAATTTTTTTTGTAATTTCGGAACAAATATCGACCAACGCTTTTCACTCTCATAATTTTCTTCATTCCTACCGTCTTCCGACAAATAAAACTCTCGGAATTTTTCGAATTTTTTTGACCCTGTATCGTACCCATCCATCAAATCCAAAGCTCCTTTGGCATTCAAACGCCCCCAACCCGTCGCAAAATCAGGCCCCAGTGTATATGGAGTACACGTTCTAGGCTGATTTTTTAATTTAGCAATATCAGCATTTGTATTTGAACACCCCTGCATATCTATCGCAGAATGAATCATCAATGATTTTGTCGTAGAATTGCGCATCGAAAAAGAATCCAAGGGCAATCCCGTCTTTTTCTGAAACTTTTGATACATTAAAGCAGCAACCCCAGAAACAAAAGGAGCTGCCATAGAAGTTCCACTTTTTATACCATAATATTTACCATCCAATCTATACGGAACACTAGACATAATATTTGTACCGGGTGCCATGATGTCCGGTTTTATACGGCCATCCCATGTCGGTCCCATGCTAGAGGTATAGTCCAGTTCCATCGTTTCCGGGTCAAAATTACCCACGATTATGGCATTTTTAAATTCGTTCAAAATGCTATGATAACCCACACCCAAAGATTGCCGGATATAGTCGCCATTATTTCCCGCAGTTAAAACAACAGTCTTAGAACGATTGTCACCCCGTTCAGAAAAATCTTTCCAATCCGTAAAAATATCCCTGTCTAGATTGCGATGTTTATTTCCATAAAATGCTAGCCTCACTTTCATATTCTCCATTTCACCAAAGACATTTTTCAAAGGCAAGTTACAAATCACTTCAGGTACATAATGCGAATGGTTTACAACATCACCTCTTTGATTGCCAAGCCACATCGAATCAGAATAAAATTTTACTTTAGGAGCAACACCCCTATATTGGTAGGGAGTTGCATTTGCAACAGAGTCTGACAATCTACCGTTACCGCCAATAATCCCGGCTACATGAGTTCCGTGACCGTCCTTTATTCTTTTTGTAGTATCCACATGACCAACAATCCTTTCATCGTCATACCCTTCCGCTTTTCTTGGTATATTTCCGCCAGAGGAATCTAATTCATTCATTCCGTCATGCGTAAAATCTATGCCAACATCATAAACACCAACCGTTACCCCTTCCCCAGTATAATCAGCATTTGCAAGCCAATCTGTAGTCACTCCCACAGCTTGTAAAGCCTGTTGCCATATAGAATCATTTTGCAGTTCCGTCAAGTTTATGGCATCACGGCCTTTGTCATTAAGCGGCACCCCCTGTCGATTTACATGCACATATCTCACATCCTTATGTTTTTCCAAACACCGCACAGAATCCTTATGAACTTTCGCCAAAATAATCCTGCGGTCAATATAAGCGCTATCGCCGCTACAATCCACAACAACATTTTTGCACGCATTCATTGCCAAATCGGGCCAACATTCCACCATCATATCAATAACGGGGCGTTCTGTGACAACAGTTGTGCAAGAACCATTCGCATCGCAGGTTTCTTTTTCCTCGTAAATATCATTCATAGAAAGTTCCAATGAGAGACGAGTCGTATCGTCAGCAGCAAAAGCGTTATAAAAGCCATAGACCGCCGAGTTTAAATTTTTCTTTTTGATCGGCCTGACGGTTTTGAACAAATACAACCCTTTATCCTGATAACGCGTTGCTTCAAGACGGTTCACTCCCGCACTGTCCAATTTCCGTTCTTCTTTGGTCGTCAAAGCTTTATCCTTGAGCAGCCAAAAACGGCCCTTGAGCGTCTTTGACGAATCCTTCGCTTCATACGGGCGAATCACGGAAACCGAAGAACGGTCGTGCCAATAAGCATGTACCGAATCCTGTTTGAGTGCCACGGGGTCATTACCCCATAAGATATTCCCATTGCCATCATAAACAGCCATTTTGTAATGTTCTTCCTGAACATTCGCATGCGTTTGGAACGAATAATCATAGGTGCAGTTCCAAGCAGGGTAATTACGCCTCATTATCCGAAAATGAACGACTGATTTCGAATATGCAGGAATATCCCCATAAAACTGAAACGAAATCATAGAATGTTCCGAATCGTAATAATACTTTGGCCTCACAGAATCAACCTTAGACCAATAATCTATTTCCGCTCGAAGCGTAGAATCAACTTTATAATCGCCATACAGCATACCAGAGCAGCTAGCATCATTCGGATTTGCCCTGCAATACTGAATTTTCGGATTTTCGGCAAAATAACGGATGACGGGATTTCTAAGAGTTGAGTCCGTCAAATTCTTTAAAGCCAAACGATATTCCACCCAATTCCATTCGGTACGATGCCGTTCACTCAACAGCTGAACAGGGAGCGTCGAAGCCCAAAGAAAATTCACTGTCAATATCAGTAGAAAAAATAGTAATCGAAATAATTTCACAAAATCCCCCTTACTATTAAACTATGTTATTATTTTATTCTGTCAATAAAACTCAAATTTGTAACGTTTATTTTCACAAAACAAAGAACAAGAGGGCAAGCAACGAAAAAAGCCGCATTTCTGCGGCTTCTCTCGTTCCAACTAAATTTTTGCGATGAATCTACTTAGCCATACACGAGACCAAGCGTAACAGCAACAACAAAAAAGAACGCAATCTGCTTTACAATAGCCATTTCCCGATTATTCATGGACAACCACCTTCTTGATGAGAGCCTTTTCCCCGTCCTTGCGGATGAAGAACACGCCCTGGGACTGTTTGCGGAGCCTTGCGTCCGTCTTTACGCAGTTCATTGCTTCGGACATGCTCTTTGCGGTAAACGAGCCCAGCTTTTGGCCATAGACGTTATAGACGCTAAAGTTGCTCTCGGCCTCGGTTATCATGCGGATGTTCGCAATCCCGTCAGCAACAATGTCCTTTGCCGCCTTGAATTCGATGTAGTCGATATCAATCCAGTCGTTCGTAATTTCGAGCTTCAGTTCGTGCTCGCCTTTCTTCAAGGCAGCCTTGCCGCCGCTCACGACGGAATATGCATCTTTACCCTTCCCTTCGTTCTTTATTTCGTCGCCGATACGCACGCTATCCATGTAGAGCACAAAGCTACCGGTGCCGTTTTCGCCAGCCACGTTGGCAGAAATTTCGTAATCGCCGTCGGCTTCCACCTTCACCGTATATTTGAGCCATTCCGTTTTTTGGCAGTGGCCAACAGAAATACCCATGTTCGGCTGGTAAAGATCCACGTCGTCCTTGCGGAACTTGTTACCTTCGTTACCCTCGCTCAAGTCCATATAAGCCTTGCCGGCACCACCCTTGTTGTAGTTTTCGGCTTCAATCGTGCCGGGAATACTTGCGGGAGCATCGCCATAGGGGCCGTATTCTTCAGGAGGCGTGTCGGGAACAGTCGATTTGGTAGGATCCACCAAGTTCACCGCCGGGGCGTTTGGGTCAATCGTCTTGTCGATAAGCTTGAGCATTTCGGAGCAGTAGCGCTTGCCCAGTTCAATCACGCCCGCACGTCCAAAGTGGTAAGGGTCCCTGCCGTTGCCCTGCAAGCCCTTGGAAGACGCCAAGCCGAACTTCTTGAACTTGCTCTTAAGCTGGGCAATACCGGCATTCTTGCTGCCGCAGCAGTTGTTGCCTTCCTGGAGCAATTCGCCCGCCACGAAAGCCACCTCGTTTTCGTCCAGTTCAAGAGCCGTTATAAAGTCCTTGTAGGTTTTATAAACAGCATTCTGCCATTCCGTGCCAGATCCGTCGGTTTCGCCCTGGTGGAAAATAAAGCCCTTGATGACGCCCACTTCCTTGGCCTTCTTGCCCAAATCTACAATCCTCTGATAAGGGTTGGAATCGTAGTCCCTGGCCCAGTTCTTGATGTAGCTTTCAG
>Ga0310697_10006965_pt1 | contig 10686 bp, 6 predicted proteins | sample 172DNAGHGlowgp2_FD_203883 | JGI IMG/M metagenome (GOLD analysis project Ga0310697, IMG submission 203883) | Sheep rumen microbial communities from Palmerston North, Manawatu-Wanganui, New Zealand - 1728 DNA GHGlow gp2 (v2) (version 2) | ecosystem: Host-associated > Mammals > Digestive system >...
CCTCCATCACTTTTGGTGACGGCTATGCTTCATCCGCCTGGACAGTGGTGTTTATTTTATTGTATTTTTCAAAAAAATCAACATTTTATTTTTGATTTTCGCCAGAATTTTCGCCCATGTGTCGCGCAGACTTTAACGCGGTTTGCAATGCACGCATCGCAATCAACCTGATTTTTGGTGCAAATGCACGCATATTCATATTGTCTGCGACCGTATTTCCTATCAATGTCGCAATATATTCCATTTGTGTCGGTGCAATTGTAAAAACCTCGCTGGTTATGTCGTCAATTTTCAAGTTTTTTACGGTCTGTTCGTGCATATTTTCCCCCATTATTCATAAAAAAATTACATAAACTCACTTGTTTATTTTATCATCAAGATTATATCATAAAGTGTCTTGACCGCAAAATATAAAATTGCTATAAATGTCGTGATAAAAAATAAGGAAAAGGTATGAATATTATTAAATTGTTGTTAGGTTCTGCAAATGACAGAATTGTAAAGTCTTATGATAAAACTGTTTCATTGATAAATGATTTGGAACCAAAATATGTCGCAATGAGTGATGACGAATTGCGCGCGCAAACATATATTTTAAAAAAACGTCTGGCGGACGGCGAAAAAGAAAAATCTGTATTGCCAGATGCGTTCGCTGTTGTGCGCGAGGCGGCAAAACGTTCTATTGGTCTGCGGCATTTTGATGTGCAATTGATTGGCGGTATGGTTTTGGCAAATGGTCAAATTTCCGAAATGAAAACCGGTGAAGGTAAAACACTGGTCGCAACATTGGCACTGTATTTAAAGGCTTTATATGGCAAAGGCGCACACCTGATTACTGTTAATGATTATTTGGCATCGCGTGACGCACAATGGATGGGTCAGGTTTATAAATTCTTGGGACTTTCCATTGGTATTATTCAACACGATATGGCCGACGATGAACGGCGCGCGGCATATAATTGTGATATTACATATGTGACAAATTCCGAATTGGGTTTTGATTATTTGCGCGACAATATGAAATTCTTTAAAGAACAACAAGTATTGCGCCCGTTGTTCTATGCCATCGTTGATGAGGTTGATAGTATTTTAATCGACGAAGCGCGCACTCCGTTGATTATATCTGGACCGTCCGAAGATGTTAGTGAACTATACAACAAGGTTGATGCGGTTGTTGCACAATTTAGCGATACGGATTTCAAAAAAGATGAAAAAGACCGCCATGTGACATTGACTGAAAGCGGTGTTGATACAGCAACACGTTTATTAAAAGATGCAGGTTTGCTGGTTGGCGATAATTTGTACGCAACAGAAAACGCGGCTATTGTTATGCATATTCAGCAGGCTTTGTTGGCGCATAATCTGTATCAAAAAAATGTTAATTATGTTGTACGCAATGGCGAAGTTTTAATTGTTGATGAATTTACAGGTCGTGTTATGACCGGACGTCGTTTTGGACGCGGTCTGCACCAAGCGATTGAGGCCAAAGAACATGTTGCGGTTCAACCTGAAAACCAAACTGTGTCCAGTATTTCTTATCAAAATCTGTTCCGGTTGTACGAAATTTTGTCAGGTATGACAGGAACCGCAATGACCGAAGCCGCAGAATTTGAAGAGATTTATAAACTGCGCGTTGTTTCAATCCCAACAAACCGTCCGGTTGCGCGTATCGATCATCACGATGAAATATATCGCAACAAGACCGAAAAATATGACGCAATATTAAAACAAATCGAAGATTGTGTAAAAAGAAAACAACCTGTGTTGGTTGGAACGGTGTCTATTGAAAAATCCGAAGAATTGGCTGCGTTGGTTCGTGAAAAATTACATATCGAACCTGCGGTATTAAACGCAAAGCACCATGAGTCCGAGGCCAAAATCGTTGCACAGGCTGGTGCGCCTGGGGCGGTCACAATCGCAACAAATATGGCAGGACGCGGAACAGATATTAAACTGGGTGGTAATGCCGAAGAATTAATTGCAAACCTGGATTCAAATGCCCCAGATTTCGAAGACAAGAAAAAAGAAATCTATGACAGAATCGAATCTAATAAAAAATTGGTTTTGGATGCCGGTGGTTTGTATGTGATTGGAACAGAACGGCATGAATCGCGCCGTATCGATAACCAATTACGCGGTCGTTCAGGTCGTCAAGGTGACCCAGGTGATTCTAAATTCTTTTTGGCATTGGACGATGATTTAATGCGCATATTTGGTGCGGCACGTTTGGATTCAATGCTGACAACATTAGGATTAAAGACCGGTGAAGCCATTACACACCCTTGGATTACCAAGGCTTTGGAAAAGGCACAAAAACGCGTCGAGGCACGTTATTTCGAAGCCCGTAAAGAATTATTGAAATACGATAATGTTATGAACGAACAACGCACTGTTGTTTATAAACAACGTAATGAATTGATGACATCAAAAGATTTGTCGCCATTGGCACACGAAATGATTGGTGATGTTGTTGAAATGATTTGCGAAAATAATATTGCAGAAAAATCTCAGCCACATGATTGGAATACGGCGGGTATGCACGATGCAATGTTGCGCACTTTTGCGTTGGATATCACCGATATCGAAAATTGGAAAACCGACCCAGATATCACAGAACGCAAAGCATACGATGCGTTATACAACCTGGCAATTCGCAGATATAATCAACAGGCTGAAAAATACGGTCCTGAATTGATGCAGATGGCAACACGTCAAATGATGCTGGGGGCATTGGATTCCCAATGGAAACGTCATTTGCAACAAATGGATTATTTGCAGATGTCTATTGGTTTGCGCGGTTATGCCCAGAAAAATCCATTGTATGAATACAAGCGCGAAGCTTTGGATTTGTTTAAAAATACTATAAACAATTTCAAAATTATGTCTGTGTCTTATGTTTGTCGTATGGAATTAACCCGCGAAGATGTTAATAATACAGATAAAGAACGCGCCGCACATGATGCCGCATTAAATGGCGAAGCAAATATTCGTCGTAATGCGCCCTGCCCATGTGGTTCGGGATTGAAATATAAAAATTGTCATGGCAAATTAAACTAATAAATTTAGTGTTCAAGGTAAGGAAATGGGCAATTTTATTCATCTTCATTTGCATTCAAAAATATCTGTGGGAAACAGCACGATATCTGTTGGTGCAAATAAAAAAGCCGGTATCCCTGTTGGTATCCCAGAACTGTGTATCGCCAATAATATGCCGGCATGCGCGCTGACCGATACAAATATGATGTCGGGCTGTGCAGAATTGTCCGATGTTATGCCTGCAAATAAACTGCAACCTATTATTGGTATTGAAATATCACTGAATCATCATACCGCCGACCCAAAGGTTTTACGTGCAAATTCTTTATCCAAAATCGTTTTGTTGGCACAAAATCACGATGGATATTTAAATTTGTGCGAACTGACCCGAATAATGTATATGCGGGGCGAAAATCATCATTTGGGACCGTATATTACTTTTGATGAATTGGAACCTTTATCAAATAATTTAATTTGTTTATCTGGGGCGCATTTGGGGCCGATTGGTATGGCAATTTTAAACAGTCAAAACGATTTGGCAAAAAACTATGCAGCACGTTTTCAAAAGTTGTTTGGCGACAGGTTTTATATGGAAATTCAACGTCATGGATTGGAAGATGAAATAAAAACAGAACCTGAATTTTTGCATATCGCCGAAAGTTTAAACATCCCAATTGTTGCAACAAACGATGTATGTTTCGCAGCACCTGAAAATTATGAAGCAATGGACGCATTGAGTTGCGTTCTGGGGCAAACCAAAGTCATTGACCCGGGCCGCCCACGCAAATCGTCCGAACAATATTTTAAATCAACTGAACAAATGACAGAGTTGTTTAGCGATTTACCCGAAGCGATTGAAAACACTGAAATTATTGCAAGTCGCTGTGGATTCTTGGTCAATGTAAAAGAAAAGCCTTTGTTGCCAAAATTTGGTGATGATTTCGAGGCCGAGTGTCAAATGCTGCGCGATAATACTATGAACGGACTGGCTGCAAGAATTGCGGAACATGGTATCACAGACACAAAACCATATTACGACCAGGCCGAATTTGAATTAGGTGTTATTATAGGCATGGGATTCCCAGGCTATTTCTTAATCGTTGCCGATTATATACAATGGTGTCGAAACAATGATATTTTAACCGGGCCTGGACGTGGTTCAGGTGCGGGGTCTATTGTGGCATGGTGTTTGGGTATTACCCATGTTGATCCATTAAAATATGGTTTATTGTTTGAAAGATTTTTGAATCCTGACCGTATTTCTATGCCGGATTTTGACGTTGATTTTGAACCAACTGGAATAGAAAAAGTGTTGGCATATATTTGCGATAAATATGGTCATGATTCTGTATGTCGTATTATTACTTTTGGCAGTCTGCAAGCACGTGGGGCAATTCGTGATATTGGGCGTGTGTATGGAATACCGTATTCTAAATCCGACAGGTTGTCCAAACTGATTCCGGCTGATGCAAAAAAATTAAAAGAAGCCGTTGATTCTTCACCCGAAATGCAAGAAGTCTTGGCGGCCGATGCCGATATGGACAAGGTTGTTAAAATCGCCGAAGAATTAGAAGGTTCTATTCGAAACCTGGGACAACACGCGTGTGGTGTGGTTATCGGCGACAGACCAACAACAAAAATCGCCCCGGTATATCGCGACCCATCAAACCCTTTGCCGTCCAGTCAATATGACGGACATTATTTGGAGGCAACAGGTTTAATTAAATTTGACTTTTTAGGTTTGGAAACTTTGGTCGTGTTAAAACATGCGGTTAAGTTAATTCAACAAACACGTGGCATCAATGTTGATTTAGATAAAATACCAACCGATGATGATGTGACACTTAAATTATGGCAACGCGGACTTACCGAAGGCATATTCCAATTCGATGCCCCGTTTGTAAAACAAACACTGCGTAAAATGCAACCAACCAGTTTCTTGGAAATTTCGGCTTTAAACGCGTTAAACAGACCGGGACCTATTGCTTTTATTCCACAATTTATCGCGCGTATGCATGGCGAAGAAAAAATTGAATATGTTCACCCCAAAGCCGAACCTATATTAAAAGAATCTTATGGAATTATTGTTTATCAAGAACAGGTTATGTTATTAACACGTGCATTGGCAAACTTTACACGTGGCGAATCCGACACTGTGCGTAAGGCAATGGGTAAAAAGAAATTGGATTTGTTGGCCAAGTTAGAAGTTAAATTCTTGGACGGCTGCGAAGAGCAAGGAACACTGGACAGGGAAACCGCAAAAGATTTGTGGGAAAAGTTTAAAGAATTTGCAAAATACGCGTTTAATAAATCACATGCTATTGCTTATTCTATTGTTGCAAATCAATGTGCATACCTGAAAGCACACTATACCCCGGAATTTATTGCCGCAGCAATGTCCAGTAATTTAAACGATACAGACCAATTGGCTTTGTTCGTAGATGATGCAAAATCTAACTTTGGAATTCAAATTGTTGCACCAGATATCAATGAAAGTGAATCTTTATTTACCGTCAAAGATGGTAAAATTGTTTATGCGTTGGCGGCAATCAAAGGTGTTGGAACCGCTGCAACCGATGCGATTATCGCAGAACGCAATGCAAATGGTAAATTCAAAAATTTAACAGACTTTGCAAAACGTTGCGCACCAATCATGAATAAACGAATACTGGAAGCATTTGCCAAAGTTGGTGTGTTGGATTCTTTGGAAAAAAATCGTGCTGCAATATTTATGAACGCAGATATGATTTTATCGTATGCATCAAAAAGTAAAGACAGCGGAAATTCTTTATCTTTATTCGCAAATACAACCCAAGACGATGTTATGGAAAATCGGTTGCAATCAAATTTACCAAAAACAGAACCTTGGACTTTTTCACAAAGATTAGAAAACGAATTATCAGCTTTGGGATTTTATATTTCTGCACACCCATTGGATCAATATAAAAATTTAATTGCACGTGAAAAGTTGGTGACCAGTACATCTCTGGAATCTGTTGGCGACAGAAAACCGGTGCGTATTGCCGCAAATGTTGGTTCGTATTCACGCCGTCGCACAAAAACAGGCAAAGAAATGATTACAATTGCCGCGACTGACAGTTTTGGTAATATAGATGCGGTTGCGTTTGGCGATGCGTCCATAGAATTTGCAAATATTTTATCAAAAGAATCTTTGGTTTTGATATCTGGAAAATCATCATGTCGTGATGACAGGGTTTCTGTATTTGTTGATTCAATTACACCTTTGTCACAATGGGTTGCCAAGATTGCAAAGAAAATAACATTGGACGTGTGGAACGGTGGCGCCTTGCCCGATTTAAAAAAGACTTTGGCAACATTACCACGTGGTTCAACACGTGTGGTATTAAATTTACATGGCGCAGATAAAATCGCCACAATGGTATTGCCGGGTGGTGTTGAACTGGGTAATAATACCGCCAGCGATATTTCTGCGTTAGGAATAAAGGTGCAGATAGAATAATGAAACACATACCTGTTCTGTTAAATGCCGTCATGCGTGAATTGGGCGATTTAAACGGTCGCCATGTTTTAGATGCAACATTTGGCGCAGGCGGTTATACGCGTGCTTTTTTAGATGCCGGTGCATCAGTCGTTGCATTTGATCGTGACCCAAATGTTATTGCGGACGCAAATGCAATCGCACATGATTTTGGTTCGCGTTTCCGTTTTATCGCCAAACCTTTTTCGGCAATGGCGGATTTAGATGAAAAATTTGATGCTATCGTTTTTGATTTGGGTATTTCGTCTATGCAAATCGATATACCGATGCGTGGTTTTTCTTTCCGCAGCGATGCACCTTTGGATATGCGTATGTCTGGGGACGGATTATCTGCGGCAGATTTAATTGAACAATCGAGTGTTGCCGAATTAACCCAGATTTTGCGTGATTTTGGTGATGTAAAAAAGGCAAATGTTTTGGCGCGCGCCATAATACAGGCAAAACCCAAGACCACATTTGAATTACGCGATTTAATTTATAATCCACATGATGTTGCGCCTGTGTTTCAAGCACTGCGTATTGCGGTCAATGATGAACTGGGCGAAGTAAAACGTGCTTTGATGGTGGTTCCACAAATGTTAAACCCAAATGGCAAATGCCTGGTTGTGACATTTCATTCAATCGAAGACAGATTGATAAAAAATATTTTACGTAATTTAACCACTGTACCTGGCAATCCACTGATACCTGTTGCCGCAAAAACTCAATATGAATTGATACATGCGGTCACCCCAGATGATACAGAGTTAAAAAACAATCCGCGTGCGCGGTCTGCACATATGCGAGGATTCAAAAAATCATATTGACCGTTATATGCGGATTAATGTAATATTAAAAAAAAGGAAGAAAGGAAGATGAAAAAATTATTAGCAATTTTATTTGGCGTCGGCGCAACATCAAATGCGTTTGCAAATCCGGCATGCGCGGTTTGCACCGTTGCAATTGGTGCAACACTCACAATATCCAGAAAACTGGGGGTATGTGATAATGCGGTTGCAATTTGGTTAGGTGCATTTTTGGTTATATTGGGATATTGGGCAATTAAATGGTTTGATAAAAAGAACTGGCATTTTTGGGGTCGTGATACGATTTTGATGTTGTTGTCTTTTTCCATGATTGGCGGATTGTATATAAATCAATTACATTACAGTCCATGTTATTGGTTTATTGATGCGTTTTTATTCTGGGCAATTGTTGGCGGTGCGATTTACATAATATCACAGAAACTGTATGAATATATGAAAAAGCGCAACAATAACCACGCACATTTTCCATTTGAAAAAGTCGTGCTGGCTTTGGTCATGTTATTGGTTGCCAGTATATTAGTTTCCAAGATTTCAATTTAAATAAAAAAACAATAAGGACACACAAAATGAAAAAGACAGATAAGAAACTGACTATGCAAGAAATGATTGAAAAAGTTGATGCCGCAAAAAAGGCTAATCCGTTGGATTTGTCGTCCGACCAAGATTTGTCTATTGCGTTGATGAATTTAATTTCTTTGGAAGAACATTTCTTTTTCAGCGGCGCAAAAACAAAAAAGCCTGGGTTTTATGATTTGTTAAATACTGTGCGTTCAATGCGCAAAGAACTGATGGAACGCATCGTTGATAAATCGTCTGTCGAAGGTGGCGAAGTTTGGTGTATCTCTAAACATTTGTTGGCGGCATCTATGCGTTTAATGGAAGTTGGGACCAAGGCTTTGGGTGCCGGCAAAAAAGATGACGCAATGGAAATGTTTGAAAAATCTTATGATTTGTATTCTTTGTTTTGGGGATTAAATATGCACTTGATTGATTTAGGCGAAGTGCATGAATCCATACCTGAATTTTATGATGGTGCGTTGGCGGCATGCAAAATGGACGCGCCCAAGAAATCTGCAAAGGTAAAAACGGTTGCGGCAAATACAGACGCGTCAAAATCAACAGTTAAACGTTTGGGTCAATGGGTTAAGAAAGCGGTAAATTGTTGTATTGAATAAATTGGTGTTGATTTGCATTTCGCAAAAATGTTATAATGCACGCAAGAGAGAATAAATTGAAAAAACATATACTAAAAGTTTTCTGTGGTTTAATTGTAATGGCAACTGTGACGGACGCATTTGCGGCCCAGGTTGCACGTTCGGGTGCGACACCGGAATCTGTGCGTTCGGTTGGTGCGACCACACGTGCGTCAAAACCGACGGTAAATCCTCGTTCGGGTGCAACACGTGCGACACGCAATGTTGCGGTACGGACGGCTATTACGCCCGCCAAACCGAATCGTGAAACGACCAGTCCATTGACACGTGCCCGCAATATTATCAGCAAGGCCGGCAACGAAATTATAAATCGTGCATGGGGGCTGTCACGTTCGGCAACAACAACGTCTGCGCGCGTGGCAAAAAACACAACACCTGCGCGTTCAGCGGCGGTTCCAACATCGGCATCGCGTGCGCGTGCAACCGCGGTGTTTAGCGATACATCTTTGTTGGGTGAAAATTATAACAATTGTCGCCAGGCATATAATACATGTATGGATCAATTCTGTGCCGGCGCAAACGAAACATACCGCAGATGTTTTTGCAGTGATGGTTTCCGCACCCTGCGCGATAAAGAAGAGGCTTTGGACGCGGCAACGGCAATGTTATCGCAATTCGAAAGCAATAATTTGAACGCGGTTGATAAAACCGCCGAAGAAGTCAATGCAATGTATTCTGCGACCGCGGGCGAAATGGCTATTAAAAAAGATACATCGGCATCGGCGGCATTGTTGAACGATATTGGCGATTTGTTATCTGGCAAGAAAAAACCTGAAATCAACAAATCACAAACATCATTGTCGGCTTTGGATTTTTCGGTTGATTTGGGCGATATATGGGCTGACAATTCGGCAACATCGATATTTGGTGGTGGCGAATCCAAAGATTTGGCATCTATGGAAGGAACCGAATTATATAATAATGCACACAGCCAATGTATGCAATTAATCGGCAATACTTGCGAGGCTGGTGCGGTAAAAAATATGGCCAAGAGTGCATATAGCATTTTAATCACCCAGGATTGCAACGCATATCAAAAGAAATTAGACACAAAAACAGAACAGGTAAAATCAACTGTGCGGACGGCTGAAAAATATCTGCGTGAAGCCCGTTTGGAAGAATACCGCGCCCACAATTCAGCCGATGTTAATGAATGTTTAGACAAGGTCGAACAGGCTATTTTGGCACCAACGGCATGTGGCACAGATTTTGTAAAATGTTTGGATTATTCCGGTGTTTATATCAATTCCAGCACTGGCGAGGCAATTTATTCACCACGTTTGTTTAAATTAAATGAATTGATTGTTTTGGACGGAACATCGGCTGATGTGTTGGCACAAAACCCGGAATTTAATAACTTTTTGGATTCGAAACGCGCGTATGCAAAAACGGCACTGGATTCATGTCGTGATATTGCCGATACAGTGTGGAGTGAATTTAAACGCAATGCGTTGATTAAGATTTCCCAGGCACAAGACGAAAAAATAGAAGAAGTCAAAATGTCTTGCGTTTCCACAATGAAGGAATGTTATGATACGCAAAGTGGTGCATTGAAAAGTTTTGACGACACCACCGCCCAGGCATCTGGGGCATTGGCGGCACGCGCGTCACATGACATGTGCAGCGACAAAGTGTTGGCATGCGCGGCATTATATGGCGATGTCGATGGTTGTTCTATTGATACAAAGACAAATAAAGTGACCGCAAAAAACGGTAAAAAATGTGGTTTGACATCTTTGGTGAATTTTGTAAATGCGGTTGATGATACCCGTATTGCCGAAGGTTGCGGCACAGCCGTTGAAAATTATTTAAAACAGTTATGCACACCATCATCGGGGGACGAAGGATACCCATGGAATTGCCGGTTGAGAAATTTTGGAAATACAACTAATTTTACCAATACTCAAAATTGGAATTACAAAAAGAATGATAATTCGTCGTTGGTGCAAATGGTTGTAAATTATGCATTTGAAAACTGTGGGGAACCAAACGGAACGGATTCTTATAAATTGACTGAATCACGTGCTTTGAACGAGGTTGTGCAACAGTTGGAAACATTACGTGAAGAGTTAGGTGATTTGATTGGTGAAAAGTGTGAGGCAGCTGATGG
>Ga0310697_10006966_pt1 | contig 10683 bp, 2 predicted proteins | sample 172DNAGHGlowgp2_FD_203883 | JGI IMG/M metagenome (GOLD analysis project Ga0310697, IMG submission 203883) | Sheep rumen microbial communities from Palmerston North, Manawatu-Wanganui, New Zealand - 1728 DNA GHGlow gp2 (v2) (version 2) | ecosystem: Host-associated > Mammals > Digestive system >...
GTGCTGGTATAGTTCGCGACACTGCTCGGTCGTCCACTCGATACCCAGCTGGCGGGCGTCCTCGTCGGTCTTGCACTTCACAATCTCGCGGGCCAGCGGCTCGGGGATGTCGCAGTGGAACGTCTTAGGAACGACCGTCAGCTGCGATAGCTTTGCCATCGGCTTGATGCCGGGGATGATGGGGATGGTGATGCCCATCTGGCGGGCGCGCTCGACGAACGCGAAGTACTTCTGGTTGTCGAAGAACAGCTGCGTCACGGCGTACTGTGCGCCTAGGTCCTGCTTCTCCTTCAGATACAGCATGTCGCGCTCCAGGTTGGGTGCCTCCTCATGCTTCTCGGGGTAGCAGGCCACACCGATGTCGAACCGCCGGCCGGGATTCTTGATGGGCGTGCCGTCGGCAAAGAAGCCGTCGTTGAAGCGCTGCACCTGACGGATGAGGTCGGTGGTGTGGGCATGGCCGCCGGGCGTCGGCGTGAAACGGGCGTCCTCCTTAGCCTTGTCACCACGCAGCAACAGCAGGTCGTGGATGCCAAGGAACTGCAGGTCAATCAGCTCGTACTCAATGTCCTCGATGGTGGCGCCGCTGCAGATGACGTGCGGCTGGACGGGAATCTGGTAGCGCTGCTGGATGGCGGCGGCAATGGCGATGGTTCCCGGACGGCGGCGCACGCGGAGCCGCTCGTAGCGCACCACGTCACTCTCTCCTCTCTCATCATTTCTCTCTCCTCTCTCTTCTCTCCTCTCTCCTCTTACCTCACGGTACACGAACTCGGAGTGATGCGTCGTGATGTTGATGAAAGCAGGCTCAAGCTCGGCCAGCTTGTCGATGTCGGCAAACAGACGGGCAGTGCCGGTGCCCTTCAGTGGCGGCAGTACCTCGAACGAGAACTGACGCTGGCGGTTTTGCTGGTTGATAATCTCTGATACGCTCATGGATAAAAGAATTTGGCTGCAAAGATACAACTTTTCAGCGTAATCCTCGCAGCCAAACTCGCTTTTTTTGTTATTACCCGTCGATTATTCGAACTCAGCCTCTTCGTCGTCGCCCCAGATGAGCGAAGACTGGTGGCGGCTCAGGTAAGTGTCCGTCGGGGTCATGTCGTCATACTCTTCGTCGAACACGGCCGTGTTGCCAACGCCGCTAATCGCGTTGAGTAGGTCGTCGGTGGCCATCATGGCGACGGCTGTCTCAGGTTGCAAATATGCTTTTTTCATGTTCTTGTCCTCCTATCGTTACTTGAGTATTACCTTTTTGCCGCCTACGATGTAGAGACCCTTCTGCGGCTTGGCCACCTGGCGTCCCTGCAGGTCATACCACGCGCCAGCCCCATTTTCAATATTCAATTTTCCATTTTCAATTGAAACGATGCCCGTAGCGTCGTCGGCGATGACGAGGCGCAGTGAGCGGCTGTCGTTGCCCGTCTTCGGCAGGTAGGCCTTGCCGGCGGCTATGGTAGTGCCGCTGTAGAGGCGCATGCCGACGGTGGTGTCATTAATCTTGTCCAGCACGTAGATGCTGTTGGCAGCGACGGCGGTCTCCGTGGCCGTGCCCACGAGCAGGTTGTTGATGGCAGCCGTCTGAGTGGTTGCGGCTGCAAACTCATAGTCGCCAGCCTCTGCGTTGAAGATGAAGCCCTCGCCGGCGGGAATCTGGGTGATAGGTGTCAGCGTCACGCTCTCGTCATCCTTGGCCGAGATGTAGTAGGCCTTCGTTCCCTCGGGCACCACGGCGTCGTAAGCGAGGCAGACCGTCGTCCAGCCGATGGCCGTCGTCGTGACCGTCGTGACAGTGCTGCTGACGGTGATAGCCTGCGACATCTCAGAGAGTCCACCATTCTCATTCACCGATTGGACGGTTACCACGTCGCCCTCCTGTAGACCACTGATGCAGGTCTCGGTGGGGAAGGCCACGGCCTTGCCGTTGACGGTGACGACGTAGCAGATTGCATAGTCGACAGCCGACCACGTCACGGTATTGTTGAAAGTATTGAGCACCGGAGCCTCGGTCTTCTCTACGAGAGGCAGCGGGTTCCAGACGCCAGTCTCGGCATTGTTGCTGCCGTCGCCAGCCAGCACGTTCTGGATGGTGTATTGAGCCACCTCCTCGGCAGTCAGTGAGTTCTTGGCCTTGCCAGTAATCTTGGCTGTCTTGTCAGCGTTCCAATACCAGTAGTCCTCAATGGAGTACTCGCTCATCTTGTTACCGTTCTTGTCCCAAATGTCGTACACGGCCCACAGTGCGGGCAGTCCGCCCATCGTCTCATACCAGTAGCCTTCGTAAGCACCTACCTCCATCTGCGTGTGCAGGAATACGGTCTTCGGGTTGTTGTGCCAGGGACGGCCCATATAGATCTTACCTTCCTCGGGAGTGAAGTAGGTCGAGGTGATGCGGGTGTTGTTGAACACATAGCCCCAACGTGTCTCGGTGGGATGACTCGGAGCGACGATGTAACCGCCGTTCTTGCGGTTGATGTTCAGCGTAGTGTTCTCAAACCAGATGTCGCAATCGCCATAGATGAAGTCCACGGAACCCTCGATGGTGGAGTTGTGCCAGTAGGCTCGCTTGTAGGTGCCGTTGGCCTTGTAGGTGTCCTGATAGGAGCGCACGTTCATATTGTTGAACACGATGCGGTCGGCATCGGTGTTGATGCTCAGGGCCTGTGGCCCTTCCATGCCGAGCTTGGTCCAGTTCTCGTTATCGATGGTAATATTTTCCATATAGAATCCCTCAGCACCCGGCTGAATCTCCAAGGCGGCACCAGCATTGACGTGATACCAGGGGCGATGGCGGGCAGCGTTTGTTCCACCGTCTAATCGGTCGGTGGCGATGGTCACCTTGTCGACAGCCTGTCCGATGATGTGGATGTTGGGCTTGTTGACATACACCAGCTTACAGTCGTCGTATTGGCTCTTGCCACCGCTGATCTGGGTAGTCTCTGTGCTGTTGGGGTCATCAGGATAAGTATAGACAAAGCCATAGCCGCCGTTGAAGGTTTCATTGGGATCGTCATAGTAGCCTTCCTTTATATAAATAAGGTACGGCTTGGTGTTAGTCGACGGAGCATCGTCAATGGCATCCTGAATCTTGCGATACTGGGCAGGCATGTCGGCTGTGGCATCAATCTTATCGACAGCCAGCGAGTGATCGACAATGGCGTTGAAGGTGCGTGCTGTGGGCTGTTGGCGGTCCATGACCGTGAAGGTCAGTTCGACGGCAGCACCCTGGTTGCCCGACTTGTCCTCAACGAAGCCGGTAGGCATCAAGAAGGTGTAAGTCTGTCCGTATGTTAGATTAAAGTAGTCGAAGCTGACCGAACGGCTGCTCCATTGGGGCGTCATCTCCTCGCCATTTAGCGTAGCCTTCACGTTGGTCTCGGCGGCTTGTATGCGCTCGTCGTAGCTGATGGTGATGCGACCCGACGCACTGACACCTGTGGCGTTGTTGGCGGGAATGGTGCTCGTGACCACGGGAGCCTCGCTGTCCTCCTCCACCTCAGCGGTGCCAAGGATATAGACATTGCCCACACCCGACTCAGAGTGGTCGCAATAGTCGAGACCGTCGAAAGTCTTGTTGAAGGGATAGCTGTTACTAAGTACCTCGTCACCGTCGCCCATGATGCGGATATAGACCATATCTTGGTCGATAGCTGTGGCAGGCAGATCAAAGGTTATGGGCTTAATGACGTTTGCAGTCATAGTCCAAGTAGCTCCGTCGATAGCGGTGAAGGTTGTACCGTCGGTAGAGACGAGGGCTTTCCAATTCTTCGAAGCCATGTTCTTCGCTGCCATCGCTCCGTCGAAGCGAGCTGCGGTGAAACCCTTCGTTGAGAACTGGTATTGGAAGGCCACGTCGGTCGTGCGGTAGCCATTCTGGTAGAGTCCGTTGAGTCCTGTCATGACGCTACCCTCACGGTTGCGTACTACGGGAGTACCGCCATTTTGGGTGAAGCAGACGGCGCCGTTGCTCACTCTGGCGACAGCGGCCTTGGCGTCGCGCTGCTCATCCCATGCCAAATCGGCAGGGAAGGGATAGTTGGCCGTATTGTCGTAGGCATAGTAGTTCACCTTCGAAGCGTCGAAGACGGCCACGAAGTCCTGCACCTCGTAGTTGGCCACCAGCTCCATGTCGCCGTTGACGGTCAGCGTACGGGTGGCTGTAGCACTGGCATTTTCGTTGTTGTCCGTCCATTGCATGAACTTCAGAATCTTGCTCTCGTTGGCGGTAGCGGTAATTTCCGTTCCTGCCTCATACTTACCGTTGTTGTCGTTGGGCGACAAGGTGATGCTGCCAAGCGAGCGGTCGGCATCGTTGGTCACCTTAGTAGTGACAGTATAGACGGGTGTTGTCTCAAAGGTTGCAATGAGTGTCTTGTCGGCATCCATCGTCACCTTGATCTGCGAGGCGGTGCTGATGATATCTGTACCGTCGCTCCAACCTTTAAACAGGTAGCCCAGATTGCGTTTCACCGCAACAGTGACCTCTGTACCTTCGTCGTAGGTGCCTCCAGCGGGGCTGCACGTGATGGTGCCTGCACCCTCGGTGTCGAGACTAGTGTTCAGCGTGTAGGTGGCAGTTTCGGCGGGCATACCCTCAAAGTCGCCAGTGATGGTGACATTGGCCAGTCCCACCTGCTTGTTGTCGTTCAGGTTCCAGATATACATCCAAATTTCAAAGGCTTCTTCGCTGGCAGTCATACCTTCGATGTCATATTCCTTTTGGTCAAGACCGTTGGAGGTACTGGGATTGTAAGAGGTCACTATCGTTTTACTCTGTTCGCCACATACAGCATAGATGTCGAAGTTGCCGCCGCTTGTGCCGCATTTGGTAGCATCGAATGTGAGTTTCTTGGGTAGGAAAGTAATTCCCTTCTTGGGCTTCACGGTAAACTTCACGTAAGCACTATCGTCATGGGCGTTAGCTTTTGCGTTGGGGTTGATCTTCGACATAACTATTCCTCCCACCGTCTGTGTGCCGTTGAAGTATAGCTTTTCGCCCAGTTCAAAGTCCGTGCTTGATGCCACGTCCTCAGCAGACACTGTCGCCGTATGCGAATTGTTGTCAGCATCGTGGAATGGCCAAGCTACGGTGACGTTCTGCTTATTGACAGGCTGGGCCACTGCCATCACCTCGGCATTCACCTTGATATAGTTGAGGTTCCAGTTCGAGGCAAAGTCATTGCCGGCGATGAGTCGCAGGATGACCTTGTCCTTGTTGTTGGCTGAGAGGGTGATGGTGTTGTCCTTATAAAGCCACCAATTAGGCATCGTGGTATATGTACCGGCATCAACCCATGTCTGACCATTATCTGTAGAAACGACAGCCTCCAGTGAAGCCTCAGCATTGGTGCCGTAGGCACAGGCGAAGTCAACGGTCACGTTCTTGTATCCTTTGGTGGGGAACTGTATCTCGTAATAGACGTTGTGTTGCGAGCCGTCGGTGAAGTTGGTAATGTTGTTGGCTACTTCGTTCTCTATGCGTAGCACGTGGTTCTGATAGCCCTCGCGTAGCTGCCAGTAACGGTTCAGGCTCCATGCAGTCAGGGCATAGTCGTCGGCGCTGCCCATTTGGCTGTCAGGACGGATGGTGGGAGCGGGAGCTTGGTTAAACCATGTAGCTGTGCCATCGGCCCATTCACCACCATTCGGCGTATAGACATTCTCGGTCACGTCGTAGCCCTGCTCAATGTTCCAGTCGGCCAGTACCACGGGCGTGCCCTCTGGCAGTGCAGCCTCGTTGAAGGTAGCCACCACCTCGGTATTGGCATTGATGGTCATGGTGTAAGGATTGGCGGTGGAGAGCACGTTGCCGTTGGCATCCTTCCAAGCAGCGAAGTCGTAGCCTAAGTTGGCAGTGGCCGTCAGTGTCAGCTGTGTGCCGGCCTCATATTCGGCAGCAGAGGGACTGACGGTGATGCTGCCTGCACTGGCAGGAGCGACCGTCGTAGTCAGGGCATACATTTCGGCAAACGTGGTAGCGGGGGTGCCAATAAGGGTGAGATAGTCCAGATTCCAGTTCGACGTGAAATCATTGCCGAAAATGAGGCGCACAATGACTTCTTCCTTGTTCTGGGCCTGTATGTTCAGAGTGCCTTCGTTGTAGAGCCACCAGCCGCTGGCCGTGGTGTAGTTTTCGGCCACAGACCACGTTTGGCCTCCATCGACAGAGACCACGGCGTTGAGTGTAGCATTGGCATTGCCGCCATAGCTGCAAGCTAGGTTCATTTGGATATCCTTGTAGCCCGTAGTGGGGAAGCGCACCTCGTAGTAATTGTTGTGCTGTGAGGGGTCAGTCAGGTCGGTAATAGCATTGGCCTCCGTATCGTTCACGATGCGGAACACCTGGTTGTTGTAGCCAGTGGTAATGCTCCAGTAGCGGGCGGTTTTGCCCGTTAGCGTATAGTCGGCAGCATTGCCAACAGTCTCGTTGGGCAGGATGGTGGGCTGGCCGTCCTTGAACCACTGTGTAGAGAGCTCTGTCCAATCATTGTTATTTGGTGTATAGACACCGCCAGTCACATCGTAGCCCGTGTCGAAAGTCCATTTGGCCAGTTCCTGAGGTTCGGCAGGCACTTCCGGCTCTTCCGGCTCAGCCTCGAAGGCCATTCCGCCGATAGTGACATCACTGATGCAAAGGGTTTTGCCCGAAGCGGCTCCGTTATACCAAGGATAGATACGTACCAACAGCTCTTCGCCGTCCTTGACAGTAAGCACAGGCTCGGCGTGTACCAGTACGGGATTGTTGGCTGTCATGCTTTTACCCTCAAAAATGGTGGTGCGGGTAGCGAAGTTGTCGGTAGAGTAATAGACGTGGGCGCACATGCCGCTGCCGCCTGCTCCACACATATAGAACGAGATGTTGTTAATCTTCAGGTCGTTGCCAGCATTGGGTTTCACACCGAACTGTATATAACGATTGGGATTGTCATCTATCTCGTCGGCAGGCCAATTGTCGCCCGTAATGAGATTACGCTGCATCTTGCGCGAGGCTTCAAAGTCAGTACCCGCAGGCCAAACAGTATTGGCATTGGGGTTGGAGTAATTCTTCACATACATGCCCGTCCATGACTCGCCAATAACGGTAGCAGGCCCTGTCAGCGTGTAGTTGTCGTTACTCTCCAAGCGCCAATACACATTCATGTCTGTACCGCCCTCCAAGACAACGGCAGTGGCCGTGACAGGAATGTCGATGCTGTTGTTACCTTGAGTTACGGTGATAGTACCTGTAGTCTGTCCGTTTTGTGTCAGCGTCAACTGAGCATAGAAGATCTTTATCAGTGTAGCCGATGTGTAGTCAACGCTGAGCGACTGTTGCCAGTTGCTTTTGTCGAACGAGATCTGTATGCCGTCGGTGGCGCTGATGCTGACCGTACCTTCCTCGGGCGAGAGACCGAAGCCGTTGATAGTAAACTCTTTGCTAATGGTCTGTCCTTTGTAGGCCGCACCGAAGTCGCCTGTGGCAGGCGAGACGCTGAGGTCAGTGGGTAAGGTGATGTTGTCAGCCAGAATGTTCTGCTCCTTCATCAGACGAGCACACTCGCGAGCAACCAATAAAGCACCCGTGGTGTTGAAGTGGGTGGCACCTTCGCCATCGAACAGCTGCTCCTGGCATTTTGCTTCCGTGTCGTAGCTTTCGTAAAGATCTTTGGTGGCCGTGGTTAGGTCAACAAAGGCCACGTTTTTTTCTATGGCTACCTGTTGCGACTGATAGGCATAGTCCATCGTGTGGTCGTCGGCAGGCAGGCTGTTGCCCGTTGTCGGGCCGTTGGCTGTAAGCAGACTGTACGAGTCACCCAGGTCGTGGCGACCATTGCGACGAATAGTACTACCGCTGAAGTAGCTGCGGCATACAGGCGAACAGATGACAGGAATGGCACCTTTTGCCTTTGCCTCGTCAACAATCAAGCCCAGATATTCCTTGTAGGTGGTCGAAGGCACAGTGCCGCGCTGGTCAACGGCAGCCGCTGCCGTCTCGTCGCCTATCCCCACATAGTAGTTGTAGAGAGCGACGCCGTCCATGCCGCCGTTCTTCTCGTCGTTGTGTCCGAAGCTGATGATGACATAGTCGCCAGCCTCCACATTGTTTTTGGCAGTCTGCCAAAGCTCATTGTAGCCGCCGCGTGAGTCGCGTCCGCCCTTGGCATAGTTCACCGACGTCCAGCCGTTGGTCAGGAACTGGCCGAAGTACATACCCCAGCCGCGTGTGACGGTGGCTGATTCGTCATACGGTGCCATCGTCGAATCACCTAGCGTGTGCACCTTCTTGGCGTAGCCTGCTGCCGTGGAAAGCAGCAGAACCATCGCCATGAAGTAGTAATAGATAGTTCTTTTCATTTTTAGATAGTTTGTTTTGATTAGTACTGTTTCAACCGCAAAGGTACGGCTTATTGCCGGTACGAAGGGGTGAAAAACGCGTCAATAATAGGCGAAAAACGCGTCAAAGGGTTAGTTTGACGCGTTTTTATACTCTGTGGGCGACTGCCCGACGCTCTGTTTGAAGCAGCGACTGAAGTATTTGGGGTCGGTAAAGCCGCAGGCGTAGGCCACCTCGGCCACCGTCTTGTCCGTCAGTCGCAGTAGCTGGCAGGCATGCTTCAGACGGGCTTCGCGGAGTAGGTCTTGCGGCGTGACGCCCATCGCCTGACGCAGTTTGCGCTGCAGTCCGCTGCGACTGGTGGCGGCGGCTGCGGCCATGTCGCCGACATTGGCGTCGCTGTTGCCCAGGTTCTGCTCGACGTAGGCCATGATGCGCTGTAGCATGGGGTCGTCGTCGGCTGGGGGCGTTGCGTCATCGGCCACTTCGTGGTCGCCCATTGGCTCGTACTCTGTCTTGACGCCTTTTTCCATCAGGGCGAGATATTTCTCCAGCGTCTCATGCTGCTGGCGCTTGATGCGGCGTATATATAAATAGGTGTAGCCGATGGCGGCGATGACGGCGGCAATGAGTAGCACGATGAGCAGCTGGCCGTACCACGCCTCCCAGAATGTGGGCTTCACGATGAGAGTCAGCCGCCGCGTGTTTGGCTGCCATTCGCCGTCGGCGTTGGTCGACTGCACTTCAAACTGGTAGGTGCCAGGCTCCAAGTCGAGCAGCGTGGCCGAACGGTCGTGGCCGATAAAGTTCCAGTTGAGGGTGGAGGGCGAGAGGCGGAAGGCGTAGCTGATGCGGTCGGGGGCTGCGAAGTCGAGAGCGGCAAAATGGATGGTCAGGCTACGCTCGTCGGGCGCCAGCGTCAGCGTGTCGGCCCGTTCGATGGCCCAGTCGGAGCTCTTCCCTTGTACCGAGACCATGGTGAGCACCAGTGGCGGGCGGTATGCCTGGCGCATCATCTGTTCTTCTGAGATGATTAGTGCGCCGTCTGTCAGGCCTATCAGCCAGCGGTTGCCTGTCAGCTGGAGGGGCTGGGCCTCGCTGAAGCGGTAGTGGGCCGTCTGGTCGATGGTGATGACGGCAAAACCGTCATCCGCTGTGAGGGTGCTGTCGAGCAGCGTTATCAGGTGGCTGCCGATGGCCATCATCCAGCCGCTGCTCAGAGGCGTCAGCGACTGCACGATGTCGTTGGTCTGTGCGTGGAACTGGTCGCTGAGGTGTCGGAACGTCAGCTGAGGGGCCAACAGATCGGTGGCTGTCGTCTGATTGATGCCGCCACTCTCGGTGCTGACGTAGATAAGGCCGTTGTTGCTCACCACGTCCATCGTGGCGCTGCAGCTGAGGCTCTCGGCGCGGTCAGGCTCGCGCTGGTGCAGGATGAACGCCATGTCGTCGACGTGCTTCTTCAGTGGAGCGGTCAGCAGACCATTGGACGTGGCTACCAGCATGACATCGTCGGCGAAGTAGATATAGCGGGCGCGAGGACAGGCGTCCTTCGGATATTGCCGCGGCATCGTGAACCGCATCGCGCGGTTACCATCCTTCATCTCTGTATAGAAAAGACCGCCGCCCAGCGTGGCTACCCACGTTCGGCCGTAGCGATCGTCGGCAATATGGTAGACGTCGTTGTCATTTGGGCCATCGCCCACGGTGACGTGCTCTGTCAGGAATACGCCCGCTGTCGTCTCCTTAAGCAGGAAGATGCCGTCGGGCTTCGTGCCCAGCCACAGTGTGCCGTCGGCGGATTGCATCATACAGTAGACGGCGGCGCCGAAGCTGGTGTACGTCGTGTGCAGGCGTCCGTCGGCTCCGAGGTAGCCTATTGGGCGGTCGGTGCTGGCGTCGTACGCCCTCAGTGCCTTGTCCTGTTTCGTGGCCACCCAGTAGCGGCCTTGGCGGTCGGCGAATAGGCATTTCACCTCGGCTGGTGGCGTTATCGGCAGTCGCAGCGTGCGCTGCCAGTCGGTGCAGATCTTGTAGATGCAGCCGTTGTCGAGCACCCACTGGTTGTGCTGATAGTCGGTGATGGTGAACGACAGTTTCTCGGGTGTCCATCCGTCGCTGTGTGTCGGGGATAGCAAGTGCCCTCCAACCAGCAGATCACCATTGCTGGCCAGCGTCCACTGCGTGCCGTGGCTGTCGGTCCACGCGGCGCTCTTGCCTTTTAGCAGCGAGTGACTTTGGCGGTGGTCGATGATGAGGCGTGGCGCCTGTCGCTGCTCGTCGGCTGTCAGGTCGCGGAAGTGGTAGGTGTCGAGGTTGAAGACGTAGAATTGTTCTTCGACATGACAGAGGATGCGTCCCCCCGGCAG
>Ga0310697_10006967_pt1 | contig 10683 bp, 6 predicted proteins | sample 172DNAGHGlowgp2_FD_203883 | JGI IMG/M metagenome (GOLD analysis project Ga0310697, IMG submission 203883) | Sheep rumen microbial communities from Palmerston North, Manawatu-Wanganui, New Zealand - 1728 DNA GHGlow gp2 (v2) (version 2) | ecosystem: Host-associated > Mammals > Digestive system >...
CTTCCGCGAAATGTCGTGCAACGGGCGAGAAACCCGCTATCCCAGCGCCGTCAGGCAGTGAGGTGGGGGGGGGGTACTAGCGCCATGCGCGGACGCAGCACGGGGCATCTGTGCGTGGTTATGCGCGGCGTCGTTTCCGATGCCGTTCCTTGCCTCCTCACTGGCGTCATTTGCGATTTACCATTCAACGTCGTTTGGTCTCCCAAAGAAGATGGGCGGTATTATAGCACATCCTTCTATGATTTGTCAATCCGCCGAGCCTTCTGAGATTGGAAGCGAATCACCTTGCCATTCGCGTGCATTCGCGCTCTATCCACGCCATCAGGAAATCTACCATGCCCCGCTGCCTGTCCGCCGGAATCTCAGTCCCGCGAGGTACCTTCCACCACTTCGCCATGCAACTGCGGCAGCAGGTGGCGGTGGCGTGCTGTGCGACGAACACCGGATGCCCGCGCATCGGGGTCTGTCTCCCGTCGTTCGGCGGGTTAGCCGGAGCGAGGCGCGTGCGCACAAAGTCCTCGGCATGGCGGCGGATCGTCTCCATGCCCTTCTCCGAGACGTACCGCATCTCGGCCTCCGAAAGATGGAACCGGCTGCGGAACCTCGACCGCGCCAGCCGCGCAAAAGCTGCCTCATGCCTCTGTTGCATCCAAATTACCAGATCACGACGACGCCATTCAGCCGAGCTTCGCGCGGTTGACGAAATACACCGCGCCCACCATGCAGAAAAACGCCCACAGGTAGTCCCACCGCCATTTCTCCCCCATGAACAGCACCATGAACGGGACGAACACGCAGACGGTGATCACCTCCTGTATGATCTTCAGCTGCGCCACGTTGAGCCCCGCCGTGGCACCGATCCGGTTAGCCGGCACCGCGATGATGTACTCTATGAGCGCAATGAGCCAGCTCACCACCACGATGGCCGCCAGAGGCCAGTGCGACGCACCCGGCTTCTGCAGCCGCAGATGCCAGTACCAGGCGAACGTCATGAACAGGTTGCTCGCGAAGAGCATCGCCACCGCTACGATCAAACCGCATGTCTTCGACATCTCAGCACTTCTCCTTCAATCAAGTCAGCAGGGCCGGCGTCATGAGCGCGGACGCCTTTTTCCACGCATCTCTCTGGAGGCGACGGATGCATGTGGAGTAGTTGAGCCTCTTCAGGTCGTTCTCTGGCGTAGACTCGGCAGGCAACGCGCCCTGCCGCCGCCGCACCGCCTCCATCCAAAGCTGGCGCAGGAAATCCTGCAGGATGCGCTCTGGCGACAATTCGGAGGATCCCGACCTGTCGTTGGACATCAGTATCTCGTTTAGCCACGCGCATTCGGCTGGCGGCAGCTCGTCGAGCATCGCCTCCAAGCTGCTGCCGTCCTCGCACCCCTTCCGCCATGCCGCGACGAATTGGCGCGTGAACGGATGCGTCAGCACGTCTTCGGCCGCGTACCGCTCCACCATCTCCACGAGCGAAACGTCGTGCTCATGGTCGAACAGAAACTCGCATAGCGCCCGTTCACGCGTCGGCGGCGGGTTGTTCTCCGGCGCGGCCGCGTCGATGTCGGGCGGAATCTCCTCCTCGTATTCGTCGGGGACAACGGGCGTCTCGCCCGTTGCGGACGCGCGGGAGCGCGTTCCTCCCGCCTTCGCGAAATCCTCGCGCAACGCGCTCGCGGGCACGTGCAACAGCCCGGCGGCCTCATCCATCAGCGTCTCGCGCATCACCGCCGAAGGGCACTTCGCCAACGTGTCAAGAACCGCCCTGCTCACGCGCGCCACGGCATCGATCGAACAGGGGTTCGCCTCCTGCGCACGCAGCACGCGCACCTGAAAGGCGGTAATCGACTCGGCCGCGTCAAGGCAAGCACGAAACGCCTCCGGGCCCTTGGTGCGCAGAAGCGAGTCGGGGTCCTCGCCCTGCGGCAGCGTGGCCACGCGCACCGGAATCTCGGCCGCAAGGAACTCGCCGCCCGTGCGGATCGCCGCCTTCTGGCCGGCGCCGTCGCCGTCGAACACCAGCACGGCGGAGTCCGCGCACCGCTTCAGCAGCTGCACGTGCTCGACCGTGAACGACGTTCCCTGCGAGGCGACAGCGGTGTTGAAGCCGCACGCATGGCAGCGGATGACGTCGATCTGGCCCTCGCATACGATCGCCTCGCGGCGCAGGGCTTTCGCGATGTTGCCCGCCGCCTGGTCTAGGGCGAAGAGGATGCTGGACTTCCTGAAGATGGGCGTCTCCGGCGAGTTGACGTACTTAGCGGACTTCTTGTCGTCCGTGAGGATGCGTCCCGAGAACGCCACGGGCCGCCCCGCGCGGTCGCGAATCGTGAACATGAGCCGCCCGCCGAAGCGGTTGTACCAGCGAGCAAACCCCTCGCGCGGCGGCAGCAGCACGCCGGCGTCGGACAGCTCCTCTGGCTTGAACTTGTACTTCTCTGCCCACCTAAGCAGGGGGGCATCCCCCTTCGGCGCGTAGCCTATGCAGAACTTCTCGCCGACGTCCCCCTCGAGATCGCGCGACTTCAGGTAAGCGCGCGCCGCCTCCGCCTCCTTCGCCTGCAGCAGGCACCGGCGGAAGAACGCCGCCAGCTCGGCATGCAGCGCGTAAAGCCGCGCGCGCTTCCCCGCCTCGGGATCCTCCTTCTCCTGGATCGTCACCCCGCAGCGCTCGGCCAGCTTCTTCACGGCCTCCATGAAGCCTAGCCCCTCCTGCTTCTGGACGAACTTGAACACGTCGCCGCTCTCGCCGCAGCCGAAGCAGTGGTAGAAACCCTTCTCCGGCTGGATGCTGAAAGACGGCGTCTTCTCGTGGTGAAACGGACAACAGGCCATGTACCCGCTCCCCGCCCTCTTCACGTTTACGCCGTACGAGGATATGACATCCACGAGATCCGTCCTCAGGCGAATCTCCTCCAACGTCGAATCTGGGACTCGGAACGCCAAGCGCAGCACCTCTCTACTGCTGGAACTTCTCGCGGTTGATCCAGAGGCCGAGCGCCGGATTCGGGATGAAGTATATCTCCTCTCCATCCACCGTGTTGTAGCCGTACCGCAGCTTCTCGGGGTCGTACTTCTTGATCGTCTCGTCGTAGTCCGCCGCCTTGAAGCCCACGCCCTCCACCTCTGCCTTCGAGATGTTCTTCACGCAGTAGGTGATGGAGAAGCGCCCGTCGGACGAACCGTGGATGAGGTGCGCCGCCGCGCCCATGTTCTCGCGCAGGTCATCCGCGTCAGGGCTCTTGAACACCTCCAGCGTGTGGAGACGCCCCTTGTAGCCGTACTTGCGGATGAGCGCGTCCACGGCCTTGTCCTCGCCGAACGTGTGTACGCCCGGCGCAAGGACGATCAGCTCGCCGCCGTCCGCCATCGCCATGCGCGTGCGGTAGATGGACTTGTTGCCGAGCCACGTGCTCGTGAACTCGGAGGGTTCGAGGTACACCACGCACTTCCTGATGCCGTGCTCCACGTAGTCGATGTTCTTCTGCTGCGCGAGCTTAACCGCCTCGGTGAGGCAGTTGCGCCCTTCGCCTATGAAGAGGCCGTGCGAGCGTATCTTTCCGCCAGGGGCGGTGTTCACCGTCAGCACCCACAGGATCGGACGCTGCGCCACGAAGTGTTCGAACGCGTAGTCGAAGAGGCGGCGCACGGGCGTGTGGTCGCGCCCCATCGCCTTCTCCATGCCGCACACCGCCCCGATCATGTGCGACTTGTTGATCATGTCGCTGCCGCCGCAGCCCACGAAGAGGTTCTTCGCGTGGTTCGCCATGCCGATCACCTCGTGCGGCACCACCTGCCCGGGCGAGATGATGAGGTCGTACGTCTCGTCCATGATCCGGCGGTTCACCTCCACGCTCACGGGATCGGTCCACAGCCCCTCGGATATCTCCGCCACGGCCTCGGCCGGCACCTCGCCGAGCTTCACCACGTCGGTGCGCCAGTTGTGGACGATCATCTTCGCGTACGGGATGTCGCCGAACATCGTCTTCCACTGGCTCTCCGAGACGGGCACGTGCGTGCCGAGCGCGGGCATGATGTCCACTTGCGCGCCCTGCGCCGTCAAGAGCGCATGGTAGACCTGCGTGATGAAGCCGGCGTTCGAGTGGAAGCGGGTGAAGTCGGGCGGGATGATCAGCACCTTGCGGAGCGTCCGCCCGGCAATGCTTTCCTCGAGCGCCGCGCGGATGTCCGCCTCGCCCAGCCCTTCGTCCGTATCTGCAATCTTGAACATGTCCATTCTGCGGTTCCTTTTGGATTCGGTAATCATGACGGCTTGACGGGATACCCCGGCAGGACCGTGGCGTGCGGATGCGCGACCGTCTGAGGATAGTCGAGCGTATAGTGGAGACCTCGCGACTCGTGGCGCTTCTGGGAGCTTCGCACGATCAGTTCGGCGCATACCGCAAGGTTGCGCAGCTCGAGCGTGTCAGGCGTCACCAGGTAGTCGAAGTAGTATTCGCGTATCTCGCGGCGGAGCGTCTGCAGACGGTGCCGCGCCCGCGCGAGGCGCTTGTTGGTGCGTACGATGCCCACATAGTCCCACATCAGGCGGCGGATCTCGTCCCACATGTGGCTCACCAGCACGGCCTCGTCCGGCTCCACAGCGCGGCCGATGCGCCACGCCGGAATCTCCAGGTTCGGCGGCAGGCGGTCGGGGTGGGCCGTAAGGCGGTTAGCGGTGAGGCGGGCGGTGACGAGCGCCTCCATGAGCGAATTGGACGCGAGCCTGTTCGCGCCGTGCAGGCCCGTGCAGGCCGTCTCGCCCACGGCCGCGAGGCCTGGCAGGGAGGTCCGTCCGTCCACCGTGGCCTGCACGCCGCCGCAGCAGTAGTGGGCGGCGGGGACGATCGGGATGAGATCCTTCGCCATGTCGATGCCGAACGAGAGGCACGTCTTGTAGATGTTGGGGAAGCGCTTCTCAAGGAACTCGCGCCCCTTCTTGCGGATGTCCAGGCAGCAGTAGGGCGCGCCGGTTCGCTTCATCTCGCTGTCGATCGCGCGCGCCACGATGTCGCGTGGGGCGAGCGAGCCGCGAGTGTCGTAGTTCTGCATGAACGGACGCCCCTGGCGATCGACCAGCACAGCCCCCTCCCCGCGCACCGCCTCGGAGATGAGAAAGCGCTTCGCCTTGGGGTGGTATAGGCATGTGGGATGGAACTGCACGAACTCCATGTTGGCGATCTTCGCTCCGGCGCGCCACGCGAGCGCAACGCCGTCGCCCGTGGCAGTGTCCGGGTTGCAGGTGTAGAGGTAGACCTTGCCGCAGCCGCCAGTGGCAAGGATGGTGTTCGGCGTGCGGACGGCGTATATCTCGCCCGTCTCGGTATTCAGCACGTATGCGCCGGCGCAACGGCTGGGGCCTGGCATCCCGAGCCGACGCGTCGTCACCAGATCAATCACCATCGTCTGCTCGCGCACGTCGATCGCGGGATGCCGCCTGAGCGTGCGGATCATCGCCGCCTCGCACTTCTGCCCGGTGATGTCGCCCGCGTGGAAAATACGGCGCATGGAGTGTCCGCCCTCGCGGCCGAGATCCCACGTGCCGTCGTCCTTCTTGGCGAAGCGGACGCCGCAGTCGATCAGGTCTCGTATGCCTGCGGGCGCCTCGCTCACGATGCGCTGCACCACCTTCTCGTCGCACAGCCCGGCGCCTGCGATCAGCGTATCCCGCACATGCGCCGCAAAAGTGTCGGCAGGATCCGCCACGCAGCATATGCCGCCCTGGGCGAAGTTGGTGTTGCAGTCCTCAAGGCGCTGCTTCGTGACGAGGACGACGCGCCCCGCCGACGCCAGGTGGAGCGCCGTCATCAGTCCGCTCATGCCAGAGCCGACAACAAAATAGTCGCAATCAACAATCTTCATTTGCATGGCCTCAACGTGCCGTTACAAGACGTACCGGGCCGATGAGCCCAGCCGGACGCAGCGGGCTGCTTGGCTTGTAGCCGCCGGTGGATATCCACGTCGGACGCTTCTCCGCCGGAAGCGACGCATCGCCGACGAGCCGGTTCACCCAGCTCGTGCAGACCTCGACCTCCAGCTCGTTCACGCCGTCCTTCAGCGCGTCCGTCACCGGCACCTCATACGGCGCCGTCCACAAACCGCCCACGTCGCGTCCGTTCACCTTCACCCGCGCGATCTCGCGCACGCTTCCGAACGACAGCACAACGCGCTCGCCAGGCACCGGCTTCGCGGCAGTGAACTTCGTGCGGTACACCACGGTTCCGGAATAGTGCTTGACGGCAGGATCGGCGCTCTTGGTGAGATCTGTGAGCGCCGACATCGCCAGCGGCTTCGCCGGGCCGCGGTGGAGCGGATCGGACTCGAACGACAGCGTCCAGTCGCAGGTGAGCTCCTTTTCATACGACACAGACACTGCTTTCGGCGCGCTCCGCGAGCGCGCCCTACCATGCGCAGCGACATCGCCGACGCTTGGCTTTGCAAACACGACGAACACGCTTTCCAGAGGCTCCAGCGTCATCATGACTTCGGTCCTGTCGCCCTGTGCCTGCCAGACCGGCGCTTCGCGCCTCTCGCCCGTGACGGCCTGCCAGAGTTCGGGGATGCGTCCGGCGACGCGGAAACTGACCGGCTCGGTCACGCGCCTGCCGGACTGGTTGGAGATGAAGTAGACGTCCGCATTCTTCATCGTGCGGTGGTTGTAGACGATCGGCGCGTCCTTCGCGAAACCGCAGTCCGTCGCGGAGCTGCGCATCGCAAGCGCCTCTTCAAGGGAAAGCCCCCACGCGATCATGCCCTTTCCAACCCGGCGGAAACGGACACTCTTTCCGTCAACGGCTCCCCACAACCTGTCGGCGACGGCTTTGACGGTGGCGTCGCTCTGCGGCTGGCCGGCGAGAGACGGAGAGCGGCGCGGCTTGGGCCCGATCACGAACGCGCCGTCATTGACGAGCTGCTCGATGCGGAGCAGCAGTTCCGGACGCATCGTCTCGAGTTTCGGCAGCACGAGCACCTCGTACTTCGTCCCGTGCGGAAGCGAGAGACGTCCGGCCTCGTCGACGAACGCCGTCTCGCGCAGCACTTCGCCGTTGATGTAGTCGAACTGGCGTCCGCGCGGCGGCGCGGGATCTGCGACGCCCGTCATCTTCGGCGCGTCCTCGCCGATGAAGTATGCGATGTCTGCGACGTTCAGGCCCTGCTGGAGCATGTAGCCGCAGCGCTTGAGGTACGCCGTGAAGATGTCCATCTCCTTGAACCAAGTGTTGTGTCGGTTGAACTCGTTGCCGAACCAGGCGGTGATGCCGGGCGCGCGCTCGTACGCCTGGTGGATGTAGAGGTGGAGGATCGACGCGTTGATGCCCTCGGCGAAGAAGCGGTCCGTACGGCCCTTCATGTCGGCGGGGGCGCGTCCGAACACCGGTCCGCCGCACGTATTGGACTCGGCCCAGATCTGGCGCTTGCCGTAGATGTGTCCGCAGCTGGACGCGGCGCGGTTCTCGATGTCGCCGAGGCTGCCGCTGCTCCAGTATTCGCCGGCGATGCCGTCGGACTGTCCGCCGTACTGCAGGAACTCGCCGGGGAATCCCCAGTGTCCGTAGCACTCCAGCCACGTCCTCAGCCCGTTCGCGTTACTCGCCTTGCGCAAGCCGCCGACGTAGGAATACGCGACCTCGTCGGCAACGAAGCGCCGGAGGTCCCAAAGGAACCTGTTCGCATCGTCACGGCTGCCCGCGCTCATGCCGAACAGGGCCGGGAGGTAGGGCGTCGGGTCGTAGCCGAAGGACGCCTTGAACTTGGCGGCGAATTTGTCGGTGAAGTTCTGCCCGCCCTGCTCGTAGCTGTCGAGGACCGCATGCTTGATCGCCTTGCGGTGTTCCGGCGGCGTGCGGGCGAGAATCTTGCCGAGGTAGGCGTCGAAGTGCGCGGCGACGTGTTCGCGGCTCATCTTATCGACCTCGTAGCCCGTCGCCTCGGGGTTGGCGGGGCCGTTCTTCGTGCCCGTCGGCGCGGCGCCGAAGCGGTAGATCACCCACTTGCCGGACGGCACCTTCCAGTCAAGCGTGCCGTCAGGCGCGACCTTGCCCGTCAGCACCACGGCCTTTGCCGGGTCGAGCGCCGTGCCGGACGTGTTCGCGGGATCGTCCGGCCACTGGTACTCGTGCCACATCGGGAGCGGCGTCTCGTGCATCTTCGCGAGCGACTTCTCGTAGGCACACGCGACAAGCGGCGCGCCGCAGACCGCGACGGACGCGAACCGCGACTGGTGCCTCGCGCCCGCCGTCACGGTCACGCGGAACCGCTTTGCCGTGCAGGACGGGAACGACGCGATGACGGGCGCATGCGGGGAGAAGCCCACGCCCACCCCGTGGTTCACGCGACTGAACGGCATGTCGCAGAGCGTCCGCCACGCGCCGCCGTCGCCCTGAGCCTCGACCTTCACACGTCCCGCAGCAGTGCCGTCAATGAAGGCAAGCTCGGCGGACTGCGCGGTAAACGGCGTCTTGGATTCAAGCTCAACAACGAGCGGTTTGCCCTTGCGTTGGAGAAGGGAATCGTTGATGTCCTTCACTTCCAGTCGATCCGTAAATCCAGCGGGCGCGGGGTATGCGACCGCGCACACGTCGCGCATGTCCGCCGCCGGCGCGCACTCGAACTTCGGCGCGGGGAGCTTCACGCCGGACGTAGGGCCGTCGACGGTCGTCATACTCGCAACGACGCGGCGCATCGCCATTTCCGGCTTCACCCACGGTCCGCCGGACTGGCTCCAGCCGGGCGAGTTGAAGATGCCGATCTCGATGTCGAGCCGGCTCGCCGTCTCAAACGCTGTGGCGAGCGCCTTCTCCCATTCGGGGGAGAAGGTCTTCACGGGACCGGGCTTGTTGCCTCCGCCGCCGATGTCGCCGATGTACGCGCGGTCAATGCCGGCGCGTTTCATCGCCTCGAGGTCCTTGCGCACGCCTTCGCACGAGACGTTGCCGGCCATCCAGTACCAGTAGCATCCAGTCCGGACCTTGCCGAACGGATCCGTAAAGTCGCGCGCCATCTCCGCGTATGCGGGATTGGTGGGCTTCTCGCCGGTCGACTCCGGCATCTGGTGCGAGAAAGACTGCGCCGTTGCGGAAAACGACAAGGTGCCGCAAAGGAGAACGGTTATGACTGTTTTGTTCATATGAAGCATCCAATTGAAACGGGGCAAATGTTACCAAATCGTCACATCGGACGCAAGCCGAAAGTCAGCTTATGATGAAGCTCTTCGGAGACCAGGCGTTGAGTTCAAAGTTGAACTTGCCGTCCTTGACAGGGATCGGTTTCCCTGCGCGTTCGCCGCGCAAGTTAACAGGCTGCGCCGTACCGGCCTTCATGCCCGGCGGCAACGTAACAGTGATGTCGCCGCCCTTGCCAGCCTGCTCCCACACGCGCAGCACGGTTCCCGCACCATCTGGATTGGGACAAAACGCCGTCACGCGCACCCCCTTTCGCGACAGTACAAGTCCGTTGGCTGCGGCGGGCAGAGGGCTGCCCACCTCTCCATTATTTTTTTGTCCATGTAGAACATGTAGGTCATTTAGATTTTCTACATTTTCTACATGTTCTACATGGATAATTTTTTTGTTGTCAGCGAACGCGGCGACGGCGGGCTGGCGAATCTCCCACGCGGGCGTGAACACCGTCTGCTCCTCGTCTGCGCCGTGGGCGACGGGATAGACGCGCAGCGAGGCAGACCACGAGCCGGGAATCCACAGCGGGAAGTTCGTGTTCCACTGGTTGTTGTAGAGGTTTGCGAACACCTCCGGCTCCGTCGGCACGTAGTCCGGCTCGTAGCGCCAGAGGCCCGGCCTTCCGAGGCTCCAGAGCGGCAGGTCGGCGGACACCACGCCCACGCCCGCGCCGCCGGGGCCGCTCCGCACCGTAATCGCACGGTCCGCGCAGAGGATGTCCTTGTTCCCGCCGAAGATGATGTCCTTCGTGGGGTCGATCGTGCCGCCGATGCGTCCGACGCGGAACGACGGCCCCTCCACGTTGAACGGAAGACACAGCCAGCCGCCTTCGGGAATCGGATCGGGCGTCTTGTCTTCAACGCGCCACGTGATGTCCACGCACGGCAGATGGTCTGGGAACGAGAAGCGCATCTCATACGCCTTGGCGAGGCCCTTCGTGTCGTCGGGCGTCATCACCACCTCCACGCCCAGCGGCGAACGCTTCATGTGCGCGCGCCAGCCGGACGGCGTGATCGCGGCATACGGCGAATGCGCGACGTCCGGCATCCCCGGCTTGCTGAGTCCGTCGTTCTTCTGCCGCTCGTTGTAGATCTTCGAGTAACGGTCCACTTCGTTGCGGCTGAACCGCTCGTGGAGGAACTGCCCGAGGGCGTGTCCGCCCTGCTTCACGAGCTCGCGCCCGGTCGCATGCTCGACGAGCGAAGAAATGCCGCCCTTCTCCAAGTCAAACTTGACCGTGAAGTGGCGGAACTTTTTGATTTGTCCATGTAGAACATGTAGATCATTTTGATTTTCTACATGTTTTACCTGTTCTCCATGGACAACATAAGTCTTGTACCCGCCGGCCGGAAGGCCCTTTGCGAGGAACCTCACCTTATTGCCTTCCCTCACCGCATTTGGTAGGGACGCCTCGCCGAGGCGTCCGCCGTCCGGCATCTCCACCTCCACCACGGCGTCGCGCACATACGGCAGCGGATTGAACACAACCACGCGCGGGCCTTCCACGGCAACG
>Ga0310697_10006968_pt1 | contig 10683 bp, 9 predicted proteins | sample 172DNAGHGlowgp2_FD_203883 | JGI IMG/M metagenome (GOLD analysis project Ga0310697, IMG submission 203883) | Sheep rumen microbial communities from Palmerston North, Manawatu-Wanganui, New Zealand - 1728 DNA GHGlow gp2 (v2) (version 2) | ecosystem: Host-associated > Mammals > Digestive system >...
TCTGCACCACGCGCTGCAAGTTCGACGCGATCCACCTCAAGAAGCGCACCTTCGAGGAGAGCATCGATTACTTCGATCGCCCCAAGGTGCTGCCCGTGTTTGAGGCAAACCGCCGCCGCAACATTCAGATCCGCAAGGCAAGCCAGAAGTAAAAGCATACATACAAACGCAAAAATCCGGTTCGGCTGAATGCCGAACCGGATTTTTCTTATAGACTTTTCAGCCAGTTTTCGATGAACCGGCTCTCATATTCGTGCGCCAGAGCATTGGGATGGGTGTTGCGCGGCGGATCAACGGCGAACATCTTCGTGCGGAAATCGCGGATCTCCTTTGCGATGGCACTGTTGGTCGAGCGGCCCATGACCGGGCAGCGCTCGTCTCCGTTCAGATCCAGGTAAGGAATGCCGAACTTTTTCGCCGCGGCGATCTCTGCCAGGCGATAGTCCTCCGTCTCGCAGCCGTTGGAGATCAGAATGCCGATGTGGGCGAAGGGATGGTGCTCGATCAGGTATGCAAGCACCACATTCCAGGCGCCGCAGAAAGTATCCGTTCCCGTGTCGTCCGGGCTGCCGAGGGGGATGATTCCCTGCTTGACCTCTCCGTCGTCGCCGGTGGATTTGGGCCGGTGGTGGCTGTCATTGATGCCGAAATAGAGCGTGATGTAATCGGCATCCGGATCGATCTGCCGGTAGGTGTCGAGCGAAAAGCAGTTGGTAAAGCCCTCCTCCGCCGGGGTCGCCAGGGTCATGCCGCCCACGGCCAAGTGCTGCAGAAGCATGCCGTTGCGCTCGGCGATCAGGTAATCGTAGGTGCGGCGCTTCCCGGCGAAGGGACCTTCGGTGAACCGCGGCTCCCCTTCCGGCGCGCCCTTGAAGTCGCCGTTGGTAAAGCTGTCCCCGCAGGCAGCCCACTTTTTGCCGCAGAGAATGTTGTGATTCAAGTCGAGACTCTCGCTTTCTGATGATGTTATGTATTGGCTTTGCTGTCGCCGCCCATCGGATTTCCCTGCTGCTGTCGCAGGAAATCCGCATAGGTTCTCCGGTCGGAGGCATCCAGCTGAGACACCGTGACATTCGGGAAGGGCACGTTGATGTGGTTATTGTAGAAGATCATCAGCACTTCCCGGTTCAGGTAGCGGTTCATGTCAAAGATATCCTGCTCGGCGCATTTGCAGATGATCAGCAGGTCCACGCCGCTCTCCCCGAGATTGGAAACACCCAGATAGGTGGGGCCGTCGGAGATCTTCGGGTTCTTCTCCCGCAGATGCGGCAGCTCGCGCCGCAGCACGGCTTCCACGTAATTGAGGTCCTGCCCGTATTCGATGCTGATGGTAGTCATGGCAATGGAGGCTTCCTTCGTCATGTTCAGCACGCCGGAGATGTCACTGTTGTTGTAAACCTTGATGTTGCCGCCGAGGCCCATGACTTTCGTGGTGCGCAGGCCGATGTCCATGACCGTGCCGCGATAGTCGCCGATGGTCACAATATCGCCCACGCGGAATTCGCCCTCAAATACGATGAAGATGCCGGCAAGGATATCCTTGATCAGGCTCTGGGCGCCGAGGCCGACGACCAGAGAGAGGATACTGGCGCTGGCCAGCAGACTGGTGGAGTCCACACCCACCAGATACAGGCAGTGGAACAGCACCGCGATGGTGCCGCCGTACTTGGCGACGGAGATCAGCAAATGCCCCACCGTCTCGGTTCTTGCGCCGAGGAGCGTGGAAATCAGACGGACGGGGACGCGGAAGAGCGAGATGGCGATGGCGGTAAGGATCAGCTCCACCGCGCACACGCTCAAGGCAAAGATATTGGGGGTTCTGTCCCAGGTGCCGCTGATCATGTACTGGACGATGGATTCTTCCCCGAAGAAGTTCTTCGCCCCGATGAAGGCGATGGCGATATAGAGCATCAGCAGGCCCAGCGCACCGCTGATCAGCACCGCCAGCTTCTGCTCCGGGCTGCGCTCTGCCCAGGGGATATGACGGTTATCCCAGCGCGCCGCCGCTTTCACGGTAGACACGCGTTTGCCGGAGGGCAGGATCACGTGGAATATGGCGGAATCCAGGCGTTTGCCGGAATCCGTATCGCCCATGGTGGCGTAGAGCGCCTCCTCCTCGTCCGTGGTCAGCGTGACCGTGGCGGAGAGGATCAGGATCAGGATCAGGCTGGTGATCGCCGTGATCACCGAGATGGTCGTGCGCGCCTGGTACATGTTGGCTTTGGGAATGGCGGTCGCGATATAATAGCCGTCGGCATAGCGGAAGAACTGGAAGTACCGAACGCCGTTGATGCGGGTAAAGCCGTAGTAGTCGCTGCCGGAGAACGCGTTGGGCGTGACGCCCAGCTCCTCAGCCGAGCGGTCGATGCTGGCAGGGAACGGCGAATACAGGCACCAGTGGCTGTCCCCACCGTCAAAGAGAACGATAAAGCCGTCGCTGAGCATGTCGGAAGAGAAGATATAGCTGAGCTCGGTGGAGGCCATCAGCTTCGCCGTCAGATCCGGATGCAGCTCCAGCTGCACCAGACCGCGGTGGGCGGTGATCGGTGCCAGCGCGGGCTCCCCCTCTTCCAAAGCGGCATTGCGCTCGTCAAGGGTCTCATAGGCATAGCGGGAGACATAGATGGTCTCTCCTGCCCGGTTCAGCGTCGTATAGTAGGTAAAGGCAACGCCGATGTACTGGCTTTCCTCCCCGGTGTCAGACAGCATGTTCTGCTGGACAAGGGAATCCATTCTGCCATCCAGCACATTCAGAAAGGCGTAAGACTGATCCCCCGCCTGGTGGCTGATGGTGAAATACCATTTGTCCGTGTTGGTGGCGATGGTGCGGCCATCCTCATCAAAGATATAGACCGCTTTCAGGTCGTTGGATGCGCAGAGATCCTTCAGGCGGGCCGATTCGGAAACCGCACGGAGACGGTTGCCCTCGCTGTCCTCCAGGAAAAAGCGCTTGCCGTCCAGATCATAGTCAGAATAGTACCGATCGGTCTCTTCGTTCAGAAGCGAAGGATCCTCCTCCAGCAGGTAGGAGATCAATTTCGCCTTGGCCAGAAAGCGCCCGTCATAATAATTCTGGATGATTTCCCGGTTGACCACGCTCTCCTCATAACGGGCCGATACCTCGTCCAGCGCCGCCTTGGAGAGCTCGATGTTCTGCGAAATCTCCAAAAGCGTCTGGGTGTAGAAAGAAATACCGAAGATCACGAGCACGCCCGCGACCATCAGGGGGAACACCTTGTTGAAAACCGACTTGTCGAAAATCAGCTTATATCCGCCCGGGGTCGTGAAGACCTTCTTTTTCGTCTCTACCACATTGCGGACGAAATCATTGCGGACAATGACCGCGTAGGCAAGGCACAGTACCATCACGACCAGGAATCCGGAGATGGACCAGAACAGAACATATCTGTCGTTTGCAAAAATATCCGAAGTGTCGGCAACCGCGCATATCACCGTGCTCTCCCCAAAGGTCCGGGAAACGCAGTAGTAGCGGGTGCCGTTGATGGTCTGAATGCCGGAGTAACCGTCCTGCAGGGCCAGCTGGGTCAGCCCCGCGTCCAGGGCGTTCTGCCCGGTCAGTACCTCTTCCCCGTTTTTGTAGTATAGGAAGGTATTGCTGACAGCGTCGACCGCGAAGAGAAAGCCCTGATTGTTGACCGTGGCGCGGCTGAGGACAACGGAGACGTCCTGCAGGGCAGAGATCTGTACATCCAGGGTTTCGGCCTTCGCGCCCAACACAAGCAGCAGCTCAGACTGTCCGTAGGTAAAGCGATGGGAGTAAAAGTAATAATCTCCGAAGTTGTTATGCTCTTCAGCCGGGTGCATGCTTCCGTCCTCAGACTTCGTACCCTGGGCCAGAAGCGCCAGATTCTCCGGTGTGAGCAGGCCGAAATCCACAACGTCCACGTTATAGTATTCCGGGTATGGTGAGAGCAGGATGTGCCCGTCCTCGCTCATCAGAAACAGATAATCGACGCCGGAGCGCTCGACCACTTCCGCAAAAACCTCGGAGCGTCTCTCACTGTCTTCCGTCACCAGAGAATTAAACAGGCCGCTGGTCAGCAGCTCGTTCAGGTCGTCCAGCATATCCTGGTTGCCGTCGTGGAAGACATAGGAGAGTTCCTCCGCGTCCGTGCTGTTTTTCTCCAGGATTGAGATCGCCTCCTGCAGAGACTGCTCGCTGTTCTGCTGCTGCTTCACCAGAGCGGTCCTCTGCTGCATCTGGCGCAGGAAAAGCGAAATCAGCAGCGCACCCACGATCATGAGCAGGATATTGACCGTGACCTTGGCGAAGAAATAGGTATTCGCTTTTTTGCGGATATCCGTATATGACATCTTATCCATTTTATCTCTCTCCGGTTGTGAATGCATATTAGTCCATTATTGTACTATTATACGCCTTTTTTCCCGCAAAGGGAAGCCATTTTCTGTTTCCATTCGAAAAAAAGCAACTTCGATGCCGTCAGCACTGATGACGAGCGGCACACGGATAGCTCTGTGCAAATCCCCGGCTTTGATCAGGGCAAAACAAGCCTCGCACTTGCGTTTGCGGGCTTTGCGTGTTATGCTAAAGACAAGAAAAAAACAGAAAGGACAGCGGCAGCGTCGACGTCCGGCATGCCGCTCGATGGGAAATGACCATGCTTCGGATCGTGGAACAGGATCAGGCTCTGCGCCCGTTTCAGGGGGATCTGCAGCTGCGGATGGACAATTACGGCCGCGTGCGCTACGAGCTGACGCAGGGCGGCAGCCTGAGCGATTTTGCCAACGCCCACAGCTATTACGGCTTTCATCACACCGCCGAGGGCTGGGTCTACCGCGAATGGGCGCCCGCCGCAGACGCGCTCTACTTGACCGGGGAGTTTAACGGCTGGGACGCCCAGAGCCATCCCCTGCAGCCGGTCGGCTCCGGCAACTGGGAGATTTGCCTCCCCCACGACACGCTGCGCGACGGGATGCGCGTCAAGACCGTCGTACGAAACGGCGATACGCTTTCCTGGCACATTCCGCTCTACGCCCGCCGCGTCGTGCAGGATTCCGAGAGCTTTGAATGGATCTGCGAGGTCTGGGACCCGACGGAGCCCTATCCCTGGACCGACGCCTCCTTTGTCCCGGAACAAATCCCCTTCATTTATGAGGCCCATGTGGGCATGGCTACCGAGGAGTACCGCGTCGGGACCTATCGGGAATTTGCCGATCTGGTGCTCCCGCACATCCATGACCTGGGCTATAACATGATCCAGCTGATGGCGGTGATGGAGCATCCCTACTACGGCTCCTTCGGCTATCAGGTCTCCAACTTCTTCGCGGCCTCCAGCCGCTTCGGCACGCCCGAGGATCTGAAATATCTGGTGAACTGCGCGCACTCGATGGGGATCGCCGTGGTGCTGGACCTGGTGCATTCTCATGCTGTAAAGAACACCGTGGAGGGCATCAACCGCTTTGATGGGACAGAGTATCAGTTCTTCCATGACGGGCCCAAAGGCGATCACCCCGCCTGGGGCACCAAATGCTTCAACTACGGCAAGCATGAGGTGCTGCACTTTCTGCTCTCCAACCTGAAATTCTGGCTGACGGAATACCATCTGGACGGCTTCCGCTTCGACGGCGTGACCTCCATGCTCTACCATGACCACGCCCTGGGCAGCGCTTTCACCAATATGCGGATGTACTTCTCCCTGAATACCGATACCGAGGCCGTCACCTACCTGCAGCTGGCAAACGCCCTGATCCGGGAGGTCAATCCCCGCGCCGTCACTATCGCCGAGGATATGTCGGGTATGCCGGGCATGTGCGTAAAGATCGAAGACGGCGGCATCGGCTTTGACTATCGTCTGGGCATGGGTCTGCCGGACATGTGGATCCGCCTGATCAAGGAGCAGCGGGATGAGAACTGGAACCTGCAGTACATCTGGCACGAGCTCACAGCCCGCCTTGCCCGCACCATCGCCTATGTGGAGAGCCACGACCAGGCCCTGGTCGGCGATCAGACCGTAATATTCCGTCTTGCCGGGGCGCAGATGTACACGGATATGGATCGTGCCTGCCACAACCCGGTCATCGACCGCGCCACTGCGCTGCACAAAATGCTGCGGCTGCTGACGGCCTCCGCCGGTGGCAACGGCTACCTGAACTTCATGGGCAACGAGTTCGGCCACCCAGAGTGGATCGACTTCCCCCGGGAGGGGAACGGCTGGTCTCACCACTACTGCCGCCGGCAGTGGAGTCTGCTGGACAATGGCTTTTTGAAATACGCGCTGCTCAACAACTTTGACCGGGACATGATCGGCACGCTCAAGCAATATGCTGTGATGCGGGAGTGGAGTCCGAGCCTGCGGCTCCTGCAGCAGCGGGACCATATGTTGGCCTTCGAGCGGGGCGGTCTGGTCTTTGTGTTCAACTTCGACCCCCAGTATGTGCATGAGAATTACATCATCCCCGTCAGCGTGGGCAGGGATCACGAGGTGCTTCTGACCACCGACGATCCGGCCTATGGCGGTTTCGGCCGCATCGGGCACGAGCTGCGCTCCGCTTTCATCGCAGGCCACACCGGCCCCGCGCTGGAGCTGGGCCTGCCGCCCAGGACCGCCATGGTGCTGCGCCCGGTGGAGCCCAAGCGCCCATGAGGCAGCCGGAGCGCGAGATCTGCGCCTACATTTGTGAACACGACGGCGTACGCGCACGTGAGATCGCAAAAGCGCTGGATGTGGAGCGCGAAGCAGTCAACCGGATCCTGTATACTTCTCCCCTGCTGCACGAGCTTTGCTGGCAGGATCGGGACTACTGCTGGCACGGCATCGTGCGGCAGGCGATCCCTCACGCGGGGCTGGAGGAATTTGCGGCGTATTACGGCCGCGTGCGGGACTTCACCGCGCTCACGGAAGAGGCCTGGATGGAACAAATGCGCGCGGGGTGCGTCAATATCGGCAGAAACCTGAACGACACGCGCGGGCTGCTCCACTCCTTCCGGGACTGCAGGGCGCAGATGATGGCTTTGTTTTCCGATTTACGCACCATGCTCGGCCCCAGCTGCCTCGACTGGGAGATCGCTTTTGAGCTGCGGCTTAAGCGCTCGCGCCATGTGCGGATCTATGCGGACGTGCTGGTGATCACCGAAAATCGGGTCTTTGCGCTGGAGTTCAAGATGAAGGACCGCATCGAGCCGGAGGAAGTGCTGCAGGCAGCGAAATATGTCCCGTATCTGGAGATCGTTTTCGGCAAAGACTATGAGATCATCCCGGTGCTGGTGCTGACGCGGGCAAAGGAGTACTTCGATTTCGCCCCCATCGGCGATACCGACCGGGTGCTGCCGGTCAGCTCCGGCGATATGCTGTTTAACGTGATTGACGAATACCTTGGCTTTCTGAATTGATACAGAGGAGGAAAAAATGCTCTATCGTTCTGATATCTATTATCTGCTGACGCTTGTGATGTTTGTGGTGAGCCTGATCTGCTCGGGCGTCGTGAAGAGCCGCTTCAATCGCTACGCGAAAGAGCGGCCGCGCAATGGCATGACCGGCGCCATGGCAGCAGAGCGCATCCTGCGCGCAAACGGCATTCACGACGTGCAGATCGCCCCCATCGGCGGCAGCCTGACCGACAACTACGATCCGACCCGCAAGGTGCTGAACCTGTCACAGAGCGTGTATGGGGAGAGCAGCATCTCCGCTGTCGCCGTGGCGGCGCACGAGTGCGGCCACGCGATCCAGCACGCCCAGGCCTATCCCCTGCTGATGCTGCGCAAGGCGCTCGTTCCCATCTGCAACATCGGCTCCGCCGGCTCTTACATTGCGATCCTGGCGGGCCTGTTTCTCAACATGAGCGGACTGATTGTCTTCGGCGCGCTGCTCTTCTCCGGGATTGTGCTCTTCAACCTGGTGACGCTGCCTGTGGAAGTGGACGCCTCCCGCCGGGCCATGGCGGAGGTGGAGCGGCTGAATCTCCTGACGGACGAGGAAAAAGCCGGCGGGCGCAAGGTGCTGTTTGCCGCGGGGATGACCTACTTCATCTCCCTGGTCTCCTCCATCGTTCAGCTGCTGCGGCTGCTGAGCCTAGCCAATCGCCGAAAATAAAGCAAACAAACGCAAAACCGCCTGCCTCTTCGGGCAGGCGGTTTTCATATTCGCATGTGCGAATCAGTCGATGTGGATGATCTTCCGGCTCAGATCCGAAGCCTTAACATTGGGGTTCGGGAAGCGCTCGCGCTTCTCGGTGATCTTGCCCACATTGATGGCGGCCTTGGGACAAAACTGCACGCAGCTCAGACAGCCGATGCAGTTGCTGCCGAAGCTGGGCTTGCCGCCCACGAGCTGGATGTTGTTGCGGGGACAGACGCGCTCACAGGTGCCGCAGCCGATGCAGGCGTCGCTCGCGACAAACTTTTTGGCACGCCTGGGATGCATTTTGGAGAAAGCCGCGCTCTCAAGCGCGAAAAAACCGTTTTTCGGGGGCTTCTTCTCGCTGAACTCCCCTGCCTTGACCGCGGCACCAACCTTCTCGGCGGTCTGATCCAGGCGTTTCTGGGCGGTCTTCTTGCTGGTGGGCGGGATGGTCAGAACATGGGGCATGAGCCAGATGCAGGTGGAGTGGTTGGAAATGGTCGCCCAGTAGTCCAGATCCACGATCTCGTCGATCTTGTGCAGGCCGCAGCCGATGTAGCCGGCGTACTGCTCAACGGCAAACTTGTACGCGTTAGGTGCGATCTTGATGGCCTTGATGTAGCTCTCCACATCGCCGGGCAGGCCGCCGCCGTAGCACGGGAACACGAAGCCCACGCGCTTGGCCTCTGTGGCGTCCGTCTTCTCAGGAAAAGCGCGCATCATGACGATATCGGTATCTCCAAGGACGCGGGCAATGCTCTGGGCCATGTTCAGACAGTGGCCGGATCCGGAATAACAGTAGATAATGTTCTCGCTCATGAAAAACCTCCAACTCTTTTATGAAATCAAAAACACTGATTGAATGGAAAAGCCATCAATGGTGATGGTGGGAATGATCGGTGGAACCGTCCGCCATCAGCATCTCCATACCATGGCCGATAGCGTCGATCACGGCGGCGAGGTTTTCTCTCGCGGCCTTCTCGCTGCCCGGGAGATTCACGATCAGCGTCTTCCCGCGAATGCCCGCCGCAGACCGGGAAAGGCAGCCGCGCGGCGTAATCTGGAGACTGGCGTAACGCATGGCCTCCGGGATGCCGCGGGTCTCGCGCTCGATGACGGCAAGCGTGGCCTCCGGCGTGATATCACGCTGGGAAAAGCCTGTGCCGCCTGTAGTCATCACAAGCCCGATCTTCAATTCGTCGGCGCATTTGATCAGCTCCGCCTGGATCTGCTCACGCTCATCGGGGACAAGGCCGGTATAGCAGACATCAAAGCCCGCGGCCTCCAGCATCTCCCGAACGGCGGGGCCGCTGGTATCCACGCGCTCCCCGCGGGAGCATTTATCACTGACAGTGATCACAGCAGCAGTGTATTTCATACTCAGCCTCCGATCTGATTCATGTTCCGGTTGGCGTGGCTGCGCTCATAGTAAGAGAGCTCGCCGTGCCATTTTGGTTTGGAGAGGATCGCTTCGCGCAGGGTCTCAACCATCTCCGGCTCCGAAAGCCCCTTGATAGAGATTTCATCCGAAGAATGCAGGCAGGGCTTGATCTTCCCGTCCGCCGTAATACGAAGGCGATTACAGGCGGCGCAGAAATGGGCGCTAACGGGGCTGATGAGCCCGATATTCCCCTGCGCCTCCGGCAGACGGTAGAGCCGGGCCACGCCGCCGTCAGCAGCAACAGGAGAAAGATCCGGCAGCCGATCCAGAACAGTGGAAAACGGCAGGAAAGCCTCAGGGCCGAAATCGCCGCTGTCGTACATGGGCATGAGCTCAATAAAGCGGACGTCCACCGGCCAGCGGTTTGTTAAGGCCGCAAGCTCAGAAATCTCGCCGTCATTAAAACCGCCGATCAGGACGGCGTTGATCTTGATTTTGCGAAAGTCCGCGTCCAGCGCGCACTCGATGCCGCGCAGCGCGTCCTCCAGGGAGCCGCAGCGTGTGATGTAGCGATATTTCTCCGCGTCCAGCGTATCCAGGCTGATGTTGAGACGGCTGACGCCAGCCTCTTTCAGCGGAACGGCGAGCTTTGGCAGCAGCGTGCCGTTGGTGGTGACACAGAGCTCTCGGATCCCGGAGATCGCGGCGGTTTCCCGGCAGAGCTCCACGATATTGGGCTTTACCAGCGGTTCGCCCCCGGTGATACGAAGCTTTGTGATGCCGAGGGAGGCCGCGGCGCGCACCGCCATGACCATCTCCTCCTGTGTCAGCATCTCCTCATGTTTCTTTTTACAGACGCCGTCCGCCGGCATACAGTAGCGGCAGCGGAGATTGCAGAGCTCCGTCACGGAAAGGCGCAGATATGATATTTCCCGACCATAGGAATCGACCATGCAGGAGCTCCTTTCATATACAGCATGAAAAAGAAATACTGCCTTCTTTGACACTTTGTATTATAGCGACTTTCTCCCCAATGCACAAGTATGAAAAAAAGCATTACAGCCGACCGAGCGCTATTATAAGAATTGCCAAAAAGAGAAAATATAAAAACAGCGTGAAGGGTAAACCTACACGCTGTTCCGTTAGATTCTTTTGTTCTGCTGGCTGATCAGCCTTCAGGGTTGGTCAGAGGATCCATCAGAT
>Ga0310697_10006970_pt1 | contig 10682 bp, 2 predicted proteins | sample 172DNAGHGlowgp2_FD_203883 | JGI IMG/M metagenome (GOLD analysis project Ga0310697, IMG submission 203883) | Sheep rumen microbial communities from Palmerston North, Manawatu-Wanganui, New Zealand - 1728 DNA GHGlow gp2 (v2) (version 2) | ecosystem: Host-associated > Mammals > Digestive system >...
TGGGGCTTGGGCCCCACACCCCAAACCCCAATCCCCAATCCCCAATCCCCAATCCCCAATCCCCAAATTATAAAATTATAATTTTTTTTGTAATTTTGAAAATAAAAATAAAGCTCTTATTTATAAAAAGAAATAAATAATAATAAATAATAATGAGGAGAAGAACTTTATTTGACATAAATGCAGAACTAAAAAAAAATAATGGAAGCTCTATTAGTAAAGAAAGAAAATTAATAAAAACCCAATCAGAAATAGAAAAGGAGTTAAATATAAGAAGTTATAGTGAATTTAGAATAAAAGATGATGATTCTTTAATGAATTATGAAGATGAAGATATAGAATCAAAAATGATAAGGTTGGTTATTCTTAAAAAGGAAGGAGGAAATATATTAGAAAATATTAATAAGAAAAAAAAGAATATAAAAGAATTTCCTGAAATAATTTCAAAAATTCAAAAAGCATTCTCTTTAATAGAATCAATAGAAATTCATCTGATACTTAGGAAATTTTTGAAAAAATTAAAACGAAAAAGAAATTCAATAAGCTATAGGAAGGCAACGATTAATTTTATTCCAAAATTAAGGAAATATATCAAGGAATTATATCTTAAAAAAAATTATAAAAAACTATTTCAGTTTTTAAATAGTAATAATAAGGACCCAATAATGAAAAGTAACAAAGAAATATTAAATGATAGTGTTTTATTATCACCACATACTACTAGTAAAAAAAAGGTACAAAAATTCAAAATACACAATAATAAAAATATAAAAGTTGAATTAATCACTAAAAAAAGTGGAAATCAAAAAAAAAGTGGAGTTGAATTTTTATTGGCAAAAATAGAAAAAGAAAAAGAAAAAGAGAAAGAAAAAGAGAAAGAAAAAGAAAAAGAAAAAGAAAAAGAAAAAGAAAAAGGAAAGGAAAAGGAAAAAGAAAAATTAAAACAATACTCAAATATCAGCGGCAATACTAATGATTTAAAGAAAAAATTAATAAAATTAAATAATTTAAAAAGAAAGGAAGAGGAATATTTATCTAAAATAAATGAAAAAAAAAAAAAATTGCAAAAAGAAATTAATTTATTTAAAACAAAAAATAATATTAATGATGAAGGATTAAGTCAAATAAAGTCAAATAATATCCAATCAGATAAAGATTCAAGTTTTTTTTCAGGTCAATCACCTAGTGAAATAGGCTCTTTAAAGCAAAATAAAAATAAAGATAAAGGATCTTTATCTGAAGCCTTATCTAGTAATGATAATGGAAGTAGTAATGTAATCATTAATGAATTGAAAGATAATAATAAAGATGAACTCTATAGCATTAATAGTGAAGAAAGTAAAGAATTATCATCGAAATCAAAAAAAGATTCTGAGCAAAGTTTGACTAAAAATTCTATCAAAACTATTCAGTCAAAAAAATTAGAAAAAGCAGATAGTAAAAAAACAATGAGAGTAAACTCAAAATTAAGTGGATTAAACTATAAATCAAAAAAAAGTGATAACCCCATAAAAAATGATAATGATGCAAATGAAAATAAAAAAGATATTATATTAGTATCAGAAAAATTAGAAAAAAAAGAAATAAATGAAGAACATAAAGGAGAAGAAGAAGAAGAAGATGAGAGTGATGAAACAGAAGAAGAGGAGAGCGTAGATGAGGAAGAAGAAGAAGATATTAGTTATATTAATGATAATTTAATTCAATTGAATGATAATAATGCTAACCAAGAAATTAATTATAATAATAAAAATAATTTAGTTGAATATGATATTATTTATAAGGAGCAATTTTTAAAAAATGAAGTATTTGATTATGATGTCAAAAATATAAAAGATGAAGAAGTTGAGAAAATCAACATAGAAATGAATAAATTGGATATTAAAAGAAAATTAATTGAAAAGAGAAAATTAAAAGATGTTTTGGAATTAAAGGGTTTACATACAGATGAACTTCAAGAAGAAATAAATAACTTAAATAAACAATATAAAGACCTTAAAAGAGTAGAAAAAAAGAAAATTGGATTAACTTTAGATATAACTGAAGAATTTTATAATAAAGGAAGATTGTTAAATATTTATTTTGAAAAAGAAAAAGATATAAAAATTCCCAGATTTTCAATTGAAAGTTCAGAAGATATAAGTGCACAAGAAATAATAGATTTCAAATCTTTAAGAAAGGAAGAATTAATAAGAAGGTATTTTGATTATTGTTTTTGTCTTGAGCAAAGGAAAAAAGTAAATACATTTTTTGTTTATTTAAGATATTTTTGCAGATATTTTGTAGATAATTGGATATTTGATAATCTTTCTTTATTATTAATTATAGTTAATAGTATATTAATTTTTATTAGTGATCCAACATCTTCAAATAATATTGAAAATAGAACAGATAATTATTTTTTAATATTTTATGGATTTGAAGCAATTCTAAAAATAATTACATTTACATTTTATTCTGCAGAAGATGCATATATTAAAGACTATTGGAATATATTAGATTTTTTAGTTGTTATAATTGGATTTATTTCTTTCATTTTAGAAAAAGCAATGGGTGGAACAAAAATTTCAGGATTATCAGGCTTAAAAGCCTTTAGAATTTTAAGGCCTTTAAAAACTGTTAAAAGATTTAAAGGTTTAAAAAAATTAGTATTAGCATTATTAGCATCAGTAGGACATCTTGGAGAAACAGTTATCATTTTATTTGCATTCTTTTTATTTTTTGCCATAGCAGGATTGCAAATGTGGCAAGGACTTTTTTTTAGGAGATGTATGAATTTAAATTATGGCTATTTTAGTTCAATTAGTGATGAAAAATATATGTGTTCTTTTGATTCAAATTGTGAATATTTAAATTCTTATGGAAATAATTATATATGTGCAAAAGGATATTTAAATCCTAATTCTGGGGCAATTAATTTTGATAATATTGGAACTTCATTTATTACAGTTTTTCTGATGGTAACTTTAGAAGGATGGAGTTATATATTTAATTATGTTTCAAGAACTTTCAAGGATAAGATATATATAAATCCTATTATTATTTTTATATATTTTCATGCTTTTGTTTATATAGGTTCTTTTTATTTAATTAATTTATTTTTGGCTGTCACAAATTCAGAATTTGAGCATATTGAAAAAAATAGGAAAATGCTTAATGAAAGATTAAGTTTTTTTAAATTAATACAAAGTAAATATGATATAAAAGAAAAGCAAAAACAAGAAAAAAAAGAAAAATATAAAAAGCTAAAAATCCAAAATAACAAAAAAAGTGATGAAAGCTTAAAAGAATTATATGATAAAGTAAATGAAGAAGCATTTCATATTCAGAAAAATAAAAGGGATATTCCTATGGTCTATTCTACTGTTAAAGATATATATATAATGGCTAATAACAATCCAGAGGAGTTATATCTTGAAAAAATAAGAATTGCAAACGAAGAAAAGAGTTTATGTGCTGATATTAAAAGGCAACAAAGAGAAATAGATGAATTAATTAAACAAAAAACAAAAGAAATGGATAAATCTAAAGCTATTTTTAGAAATAAAAATACTTTAAAACGTCAAATGACCATAAATAAAAGAGAAGAAAGTAAAAATAATGAATCTAGAGTAAATGACAAATTCAAAACATCAGCAATTAATATTATTAATAATAATGGAAGTATAAGTATAGATAAACAAAAGAATAGTTCTAATAATAAAATAAGTAAAAATTTAAAGCAAATAAATGTAAGTTTAAATTTGTCTAATATTCAGAGAATCATGGATAAAATAGATAATAATATAATAAATGATTCAATTGATAAAGCAAAAAAATATATTTATGACAGAATTAATAATATAGATAACAATTTTAAAAGGAGAAAAGAAGAAAAAGATATTAAAATAAATATGGAAAATAATAAAGAGACTGAAAAAATAAATCAAATATCTTTTTTTGAAGACACTGACTTCGAAAAAGAATTAGCTAAATTTAACAAAATGAAAGAAGAGAAAAGAGCAAATATGATTCAAAAAAGAAGAAAATTTACCAGATTAAGAGATTATGAACAAAGTTTTTCTCATATTAGTAAAAATGAAAGAAGTAGAATAAATAAAAGAAGTGGAATATTAAAAAATAGAGTGGAAGATAATTTCCAAAATAATGAAGCAGTTTTAAATAAAGAAATATCGTTTATAGATGACCTTTCATTATCAAGTCTTTCTGAAAATCCTCAAGATGATAGCAACGCTAATAAATTAAAAAATAAAAAAATTCATACTATTAAACCGAGAAATGATAATATATTTTTATCAAATTTAACTGATGACGATTGTATGCATCATGTAAATAATTTAAGTTTTGATGATGACATATTCAAGAATAATCTTTTTGTAGTTGAAAAAAGAAATAGCGCAAATTTAGAAAATATTGAATTAGGAAATTTTCATAATTTAAAAGAAAGTTCCTTTGATAATAAAAGCATTATAGAAACTAAAAATTATGAAATAAATGGCAGTATATCAGTAAAAACAAAATTTAAGAAGCCTCATTCTATATTAAATTTCATAACAAAATATGATGATGACCAAAAATTTAGTGATGAAAACATAAGATTTAATTTAAAAAAATATATCAAAAAAGAATTAGAAAAAGACAATGAATTTCTTAATAAAGACAAAAGAAAATCATTTCTTGGGTTTTTGGAGTATGTTCAATTTCAAAAGGAAATAAAGGATTTAGATGATTTATTAGTAGATAATAATAAAAATGATAAAAATAATAAAACTGATGATAGCCTACATTTTTTAAGTGAGGAAACATTTTTAAGTCGAAATGATGATATATCAGTTGAAGATAATGAATTACTTCCAAGCAATATAAATGAAAAAAAAATTTTAGGAAATGAATATCTAATTCATGAAAATATTAAAAAAAATTTAGATTCTAATAAATTAACACAGAAAATAAGAGCAGAAGTTTTTGATAGACAAAGTATTAACACAAATATTAATTTGACGACTTTAGAGTTAAAAAAATTTTATGAAGAAACAAATAAAAATTTAGATGAGCAATTATATGTTAATAAAAGAAAAATAAGAATTAGAAAAGATATGGATCTAAATGTAAGTGGTATTATAAAAGAAAAAAATTATTGTAAAAATTTAAGACCAGCTGAAAATAATGCAGAACAAGATTTAAAGAATAATGTTTCTTTTGATAAGGAAATTGAAATTTCAAATAATTATGATAAAGATGGAGAACAAAGGAAAATTTCAATTAATCAAAATCCAAATTTAAATAAAAGTGATAAAAATTCTGATATGCCTTTAATAAATAAACAAAAAACTTTTAAATTACTTAATTTAAAATCAATGAGTAATAATAAACTTGAAACTATTAAGGAAAGCGATAAAAATATAATAAAATTCAATAAATCTTTGAATCTATCTAAAAAAAAAAATCAAACAATTAGAAATGTAAACAGTATTAATGAAAAAAATCAAAACCAATTAAATAAAAGCTCTACATTTAATAATAAGGTTAAAAAATCAAAAAATTGCTTTATTTTTAAGGCAAAAAGTATTGATAAAAATAAATATAAATATCCTACAGAGAATTCTAATAAAAATTTAGTTAAAGAAGAAAATAAATTATATACAGATCCTTTAACTGTAAAACAAGAACTTATTCCTTCTAATTTAAGAGGTAAAAAATATTATATGAATTACTTGTATAATATTCATGACAAAGATTTAAAAGTAAAAGATAATTTCCGAATAGATCATTGGGAAAATGAAGTTTTAAAAAATAAAAATAAATTTATCTCAAGGAAAGCTTTACCAGAAAGATTAGAAGCTTATTTTGTTTTTAATGATAAAAAGCTTAATTTAAAAAAATATAAGTATATGCATTATAATGATTATGAATATAAAGATAATGAATTGTCATTTTTAACAATAAATTTAAAATATCTTCCATTAAATGTGTTAGCTTTGATTCCAAATAGACTTAGAGATTTTGGAAAATATATCTTGAAAAAGGAATTCAATCCAGGAGTTTTAAATTGTAGGCCAGATTCATATTATATAAGTACAGTAGGAACAAATAAAATGCAATTAAATTCTTATAAGTCTCATAGTGGCAGAAGCATTTCAACTAAAATTAGAAGTGAAGGTTCTTTAATGATGTGCCCAATTCATAATGAAAGTATAATAATTCAAGATGAAATTAGGCTTAAAAGAAATGTATTTGAAAAAATATATAAAAAAATTGATGATTTTAATTATCTAACTTTGACTCACTATTTTTTTGAAGAAGAAAAATTATATTTCAATTTTATTGATAGTAAAAAAAGAGAAGAATATATTAATAATATTAGAGAAAGTAATAGAAAAAAGTATAATAGATTAAATGTCAAAAATGAAGTGGAAAAAATTAAAATTTTTGATTACAAAACAAATTCATGTATGTACGTAAAATGGAGTGGAGAAGAAGTTTTATGTCATTCAGATATTGATTCAAATAGAAAAAAGTGGAACACTATAATAAATTCTTTGGAAGATTTTAATATGATTATTTGGCATGAAAATAGATATATAAAAAACCTACAAAAAATAAGATATGCTTTTTATGTATTATCCAAAAATGAGTATTTTGATTATGCAATTATAATTTTTGTTTTTTTAAATTCAATTTTATTAGCTCTTGATGGTAATATTTTAAAGCCAGAGTTATTAAATAAATTAAATATATGTAATTATGTTTTTAATGCAATTTTTATTTTTGAATATTTTGTTAAATTTATTGGTTTAAGTCCTTTGGTTTATTATTCTGATGCTTTTACATATTTAGATACAATTATTATTAGTTTTGCAGTATTAGATATGGCCACTCCAAATAGTAATGTTAATGATGAAGTTGTTGGCTCAAAAAAGTCATTTAGTTCTCAATTATCCTTTTTAAGAGTTTTTAGGATTTTTCGTGTTGTAAGATTAGCAAAAATATTAAGAAAATTAAAATCAATGAGACTTATAATTGTATCAATTAAGAAAGCATTAACCAGTGTTTCTTATATTATTTGCATACTTGTAATGTTTATTTTAATATTTGAATTATTAGGAATGTCTTTACTTAGTGGTAATAGACATTATCAATCTTTTTTAGAAGGTTTTTATACAACTTATCAAATATTGACTTTGCAAAATTGGGATGAAATTTTTATTCAAATATGGCCTTTAAATCATTTATGTTTTATTTATTTTGTCACATGGATTTTTTTAGGAAATTACATTTTATTTAACTTATTTATATCAATATTAGTTCAATCTTTTGGGGAAAATGAAAATGAAGAAGAAGATGATTTGAATGACGATGAAAAAATTGAAAGGCTTGCTAGTCTTCCAGATTATTTATTCATTATAAAAAATAAAGTAACAGATAAAAATTTAGGAAAAATTCATGCTCAAAGAAAAACAATAGATAGATATATATTAAGTGGTAAATATAGTAATTCTGGTATATTTTCAAATTCAAGGGAAATGTCAAAATATTCATTTTCAAATATTAATTTAGCTAATTCTATAATAAGTAATAATGTAAATATTATAGAAGAAGAAGATGAGGAAAATATAAATATTTTTTCTCAAAGCTATAATGAAGTTAATAATGGAGATTTTAGTAATTATATTGGAAGTGATCAAAGAAAAAGAGAATGGCAAAAAATTAATAAATTGTTTAAAAATAATGAATGTGAAAATTCTTTGTTTTTTATTCCACAAAGTAGTAGTTTTCGTATTTTTTGTATGGAATTAATTAATAAAAAATGGTTTGATAATTTTATTTTATTAATAATAACATTATCAACAATTAGATTAGTGCTAGACACATTTATAAATGGATATTCATCTGTATTGTTTTTTGATATATGTGATGCAATTTTTAATATTATTTTTTTAATAGAAGCAGCATTAAAAATATGTGCTTTAGGGTTTGCTATTGATGAAGGAACATATTTACAAGACAACTGGAATAAAATAGATGCTATCATTGTTTGTTGTTCTTTCATAGAATTCCATAATATTTCTCAAAAATATTTTTTGTATAATAACAGTGGCACTTCTGTTGAATTTCTAAAAGCTTTAAGATTATTAAGAGCATTAAGACCATTAAGATTTATTTCACATAAAAATAAATTAAAACTCATAATTACATCTTTATTTGACTCAATATTCCCCATAATTAATGCATTATTTATTTTATTAGTTGTCTTATTTATGTTTAGTACTGTAGGAATATCTTTATTTTATTCTTATTTTCACAATTGCTATATTCTTAAATCAAATGGCACCTTCAATTTAGCGACAGATTCATTTAATAATTTATTGGCTACTTATGAAATAAAAAATGATATGCCTTCAATTTCTTCTTTTTGTGATAATAAATTTAATGGTATTATGGATACAGGCCCACCATTTAAATATTCAAATATAATAACTTCTATAATTACATCCTACATTCTTTCAACTATGGAAGATTGGCCAGAAATTATGAATTCATACAGAATTTATAATGAATATTTTGGAATTTATTTTATTATATTTAATTTAGTTGTAGCATATTTCTTTTTGAATTTATTTACTGGCATAATGTTTAAATATTTTAATGAAGCTTATAAAAAAGAACAAGAAATATCCAAAGATGATAAAAAAGCACCAAAATATTTTGATTTTTTATCACAAATAATTGGAGCTCAAAGTAATTATTTAATATGGAATAAGCCAATGAATGGGACATTTAGATATTATTTAAGGGAAATAGTTGATAATGAAATTTTTGAAAATGTTATAATAATATTAATATTCCTTAATATGATCATAATGTCTTTAACATATGAAGGATGCTCTGAAAAATTAAGTAATTTTCTTAAATTTTGTAATTATTTATTTACTTCTATTTTTATGCTTGAATGTTTTGTTAAATTAGTTGCCTATGGAATAAGGCCATACTTTCATATTTCTTGGAATAAATTTGATTTTTTTATAGTAATTATATCAATAGTAGATTGGATAGTTGCAGATATAGATGGAATTGATTCAAGCTTTTTAAAAACTTTCCAAATTATTCGAGTTTTGAAAGTTTTAAGAGTTTCCAGAGTCATTAGATTAGTCAAAGCTTTAAAAGGGCTTGAAAAATTAATCCAAACGCTTCAATGGTCCTTTGATTCATTAATAAATATATTAACTTTGATGATATTGATATATAGTATTTTAGCTTTAATTGGATGCTATCTTTATGATGGAAATACATATGAAAATTTCAAAGATAAATTTGTTTATATAAATGAATATTATAATTTTGATAATTTTTATAATTCCTATTTACTAATTTTTAGGTGTGCCACAGGGGAAAATTGGAATAGTATTATGAATGAAATGGCATATACTAGTGATGGTAGAGGAGAAGGATATTCTATAGCTTTTTTTGTTCTAAGCAATTTTGTTTCAGCCATTATATTATTAAATCTTCTACTTATGGTAACTTTACAGCAATACGATGAATTTAGAGATAAAAAATATAATCCAATTGAAAAATTTAATTCTTTTTTGACAGATTTTAATAATGCTTGGAATAAATTTTCAACAGATGAAGATGAAGGATTTAGAATAAAAAAGATTCTTCTTACTCAATTTTTCTCAGAGTTAAATTGGAGAAAGTTAAACTTTCCTGATAAAGGTAAAATAGAATATATTAAAAAATATATTTTGGAATTAAAATTATATAATGATGAGGAAGATTATGTATATTATCATGATGTTATTTTTAAACTTCTTTATAAGCAAATGGGGTCAATGATTGATAGAACAAGTCCTAAAAATAATTTAATTTTTAAAAAAGAAAGAAAAATTCAAAAAAAAATTGCAAATATGATTAATAAAAGTATTAATAAGAGAAAGAAGAATCAAGCAACACAAAATAAAAAGGATACTTTGATTATTTTTAATCCTATGACTGCGCATTTATTTTATAAACTATCTTATTTATATTTAAAAGTTTTTATAAGTCATTATAAAGAAAGGACAGAATTTTTGCAACATTTAGGAGAAACAAATACTGAAAAAGCTTCTGGAACTCAAATATTTAGCTCTTTAAGTAAATCCTCTTCTGATAGTCAGAATGATGGAAGCAAAAGTAGAAGTGACAGTAATAATGATGACAGAAGTAGTAGTATTAATAAAAATGAAAATTCAATTAGTAGAAAAGAATATTCAAGTTCAAAAAATGAAAAAAGTAACAAAAGTGAGAATAATCAAATTAGTTCTGAAAAAGGGAATTCAAACGAAGAAAATTTAAATAATGAAGAAAATTTAATAGAAGAAGATGAAAATAAAATTAATAATACTATAGAAAATGTAAATATTATTGAAGATGATGAGAAAGATAAAGATTTTCTCTTAAAATAAATAAAAATAATTTTTTGAATAGTAATATTTCAAGGTAAATTAATAATGAATTTTCCTTAGTATTAAAAGAATCTTTTTCAAAACAATTTAAATATTTTTGATTTAGATTTGAATAATAAATCATTCAATACAATTCTAATAAAATTATAGCTGTTTTTTTATTAATAGTGTCTCACACATTTAAAAATGCATATTATATTTTAATAAGATTAAATTATAAATTTTTTAATTAAAATT
>Ga0310697_10006971_pt1 | contig 10681 bp, 9 predicted proteins | sample 172DNAGHGlowgp2_FD_203883 | JGI IMG/M metagenome (GOLD analysis project Ga0310697, IMG submission 203883) | Sheep rumen microbial communities from Palmerston North, Manawatu-Wanganui, New Zealand - 1728 DNA GHGlow gp2 (v2) (version 2) | ecosystem: Host-associated > Mammals > Digestive system >...
ATACACACCAGCAAAACGGTAATCAGTGTTCTGGTGGGCAAAGGCACGCAGCAGCGAGGTCTTGACCAGTATGAGCGATCCCAGGTCGAAATCGTCGCGCACGCTACCTATCTGATAGTCGATGACGGGGTGGGGCTGGAGCTTGCCGTCGATAAGGTCGTAATGATCGGCATAGATCATCGCAGCATCCGAATCGGTGGCTATGCGCACCATGCGGTCGAGCGTACCCTGGCCCATCTGTATCTGTCGCGGACGTATCTGCAGCAGTGCGTATTCGGCCTTTGCCTCATTGGCTATCGCCGCCAGAGTCTGACTACTAGTAAGGTCTGAAACCACTATCTGCTGGCAGTCGCTTAGTGCATCGTCGCCCTCGCCAAGAGGGGTGCTTACCAGCAGACAGATATGTTGAATAGTCTTGCTGCCCTTGATTTGCGCCACTACATCGCGCGCTGTTTCGAGGTCATTGCAAGGCAAAAAACAGTCTATTTTTTCTCTCATTCTGTGAAATAATTGTTATATTGCAGGCAAAAGTAGCAATATTTTCCGAGAAAACCATATTATTCAAGAAATTTTTCTACCTTTGCAGGCAAAAAGTAAAGATGAGCGACGAAAAGAAGGTGTTATTAGGCATGCAACCCGCAGAATTGCAGCAAGTGGTGCAGGAGTTGGGCATGCCAAAGTTTACCGCCGCGCAGATAGCTAAGTGGCTATACCAGCAGCACGCAGCTAGCATCGACGAGATGACTAACATATCGAAGGCTAACCGCGAAAAGCTGGCTGCCGGATATCAGGTGGGCTGTATGGCTCCCCTAGATTGTCAGCGCTCGGTCGACGGTACCATCAAATACCTGTTCCCTGTGGCCAGCGGACACTTTGTTGAGACGGTCTACATACCTGATGGCGACCGTGCCACACTGTGTGTGTCGTGCCAGGTGGGATGCAAGATGAACTGCCTGTTCTGTCAGACCGGCAAGCAGGGCTACGAGGGTAGTCTGACTGCTGCCGACATACTGAACCAGATATACTCGCTGCCCGAGCGCGACACGCTGACCAACATAGTGTTTATGGGTCAGGGCGAGCCTATGGACAATCTCGACGCAGTGCTACGTGCTACCGAGGTGCTGACGTCAGAGTGGGGATACGCCTGGAGTCCGCGCCGCATCACCGTGTCGAGTGTGGGTGTGAAGAACAAGCTGAAGCGTTTCCTCGACGAGAGTGAGTGCCACGTGGCCATATCGATGCACTCGCCACTGCCCGAACAGCGCAAGATGCTGATGCCTGCCGAGAAGCAGATGTCGATAGTTGAAGTGGTAGAACTGCTGAAGCAGTACGACTTCAGTCATCAGCGCCGCTGCTCGTTTGAGTACATCTGCTTTGCCGGACTTAACGATACCACCATGCACGCCCGCGAGATAGTGAAACTGCTTAAGGGACTGGAGTGTCGCGTGAATCTGATACGATTCCACGAGATACCCGACGTGGATCTGCCCGGGGCCGACGAGAAGCGCATGGAGTCGATGCGCGACTATCTGACTGCCCACGGCGTGTTCACCACCATCCGTGCCAGTCGTGGTCAGGACATCTTTGCAGCCTGCGGTCTGCTATCAACCGCCAAGAAACAGTCAATAGTCAATAGTCAATAGTCAAATATATCTATGGATAAGAAAGTTCGCGTGGCTATCACGCATGGCGACACCAACGGCATCGGATACGAGGTAATACTCCGTGCATTCGAGGACCCCATGATGCTGGATATGTGTACACCTATTATATATGGTTCGCCCAAGACAGCGACATTCCATCGCAAGTCGATGGGTATAGAAACCCAGTTTACAATCATTAAGAGCGCTGAGGAGGCTCGCGACGGCAGAGTAAACTTGCTGGCCGCAATGGACGAGGAGGTGCCGGTAGAGTTTGGTAAGCCTACCGAGCAGAGCGACCGTGCAGCCAAGGCTGCTATGGCACGCGCCAAGGAGGATATGATGAAACAGCTTTACGATGTGCTGGTGCAGGGGCCTGTGGTGCCTAACCCTAATCCTAATCGCGACGAGAAGGCGCTGACCATTATGCTCAGCGATCGCGTGCGCATAGGCCTGCTTACAACTCATCTGCCCATCAAGGAGGTGGCTCAGGCCATCAGTGTAGAAAAAATAGTTGACAAGGGAAAGATATTCTTTAACAGTTTGAAGCGCGATTTCCGTGTGAATAATCCCCGTATCGCAGTGCTGTCGCTCAATCCACAGCCAGGTGCCGAGGAGGAGCAGATCATCGCCCCTGCAATAGAGGAACTGGAGAAGCAGAACGTACAGGCATTCGGTCCATATTATGCTGAGGATTTCTTTGCCGCCAATATGAACGAGGAGTTCGACGGTGTGCTGGCTATGTACGACGATCAGGGCATGCTGCCGTTCAATGCGCTGTCACCTGAGTTCGGAGTGAAGTTTAAGGCTGGTATCACTGCCATCTGCGTAACCACCGACCACGGACCATCGTTCGAAATAGCCGGTCAGGGTATAGCCGACCCGACATCGCTGCGACAGGCCATATACACTGCTGTGGATATGTATCGCCATCGCATAGAGTACGACGAGCCTCTGGCTAATCCTCTGCCAAAACTGTATCACGAGAAGCGCGAGGATGGCGACAAGGCACGTTTTGCCATGCCCAGAGCTAAGGATATATTCAAGTAATCGCCAACACAACTGATGAATAAGAAATATCAGAACGGATTCTTTCTGTTTGGACTGGTGGTGCTGATAATTATGGCATCGCAACTAGACTTTCGCCAGGCATGGGAAGGTATACGGCACGCAGGCTATTGGTTTGTGGCTGTAATTCTGCTGTGGGTATTCCTGTATATGATAAACACCACATCGTGGTATCTCATCATCGATACCATCGGCAACGAAGAGGGAGTGTGCCGTAAGTGTAAGGTGGGGTTCTGGTGGCTGTACAAGATAACGATATCCGCATTTTCGCTGAACTACGCCACACCAGGCGGACTGATGGGCGGCGAGCCGTATCGCATCATGTCGCTGTCACCCAAGATCGGCACCCAGCGTGCATCATCGTCGGTGATACTGTATGTGATGACTCACATCTACAGCCACTTCTGGTTCTGGCTGCTCAGCGTACCTCTTTATATTATTACGCAGAAGATGACTCCGCTTACCTACGTGCTGCTGCCGATAATAGCTGGCGTGGCGCTGGTGGCCATCTGGTTCTTCCTGCGTGGATATAAGCGAGGTATAGCCATGACGGGTATGAAGATACTGAGCCACTTCCCGATGGTGAAGAAGTGGGCACAGCCGTTTATCGAGCGCAACCGCGAAAAACTGGCCGAGGTTGACCAGCAGATAGCTGCACTGCACAATCAGAACCCTCGCACGTTTAAGGCTGCGGTGATACTGGAGTTGCTGTGCCGACTGGCATCTACATTCGAGATTTATTTTATACTGCTTGTGATAATGCCCGAGGTTACCATACCGCAGTGTATTCTGATATACGCATTCACCACACTGTTTGCCAATATGCTGTTCTTCATGCCGCTACAGCTAGGTGGTCGCGAGGGTGGATTCCTGATGAGTACCGAGGGACTGAGCATGACAGCCAATGCGGGTATCTTTGTGGCGCTGCTGGTACGTCTGCGCGAACTGATTTGGACCGCTATTGGACTGCTTTTAATCAAGTTGGACAAGAAAGTTAAGTAAATTCCGTTAAATTTGTGCCATAATTGCAGATGTTTCAGAAAAAATATGTAATTTTGTCAGCTCAATGAAGACAAGTGAACTTCAAAACATCAAACAGCGGTACAACATCGTAGGCAATTGCGATGCATTGAACCACGTGCTCGACGTAGCCCTGCAGGTTGCGCCGACTGACCTCAGTGTACTCATCGTAGGTGAGAGTGGAGTGGGTAAGGAGATTATCCCACGAGTAATCCACGACAACTCGCCACGACGCCGCGAGAAGTACTTCGCTATCAACTGCGGGTCTATCCCCGAAGGTACTATCGACTCTGAGCTGTTCGGACACGTTAAGGGTTCGTATACCGGAGCCATCAACGATTCGCCTGGATATTTCGGCGTGGCCAACAAGGGTACGCTGTTTCTCGACGAGGTGGGCGAACTGCCACTGGCCACCCAGGCCAGACTGCTGCGTGTGCTTGAGACGGGCGAGTATATCCCCGTGGGCGGCACCGAGATTCGCAAGACCGATGTGCGCATAGTAGCCGCTACAAACGTGAATATACGTCAGGCCATCAGCGAGGGCCGGTTCCGCGAGGATCTGTACTATCGACTGAACTCTATACCCATCCAGATGCCACCTCTGCGCGAGCGCGGCGAGGATATAGTATTGCTGTTCCGCCTGTTTGCGCTGCAGATGGCCGAGAAATACAAGATGGACCGCGTGGTGCTCGACGAAGGCGCAAAGCAGTTGTTGCTGCACTACAAGTGGCCAGGCAACGTGCGACAGCTTAAGAACATCACCGAGCAGATAAGCATACTGTCGCCCGAGCGCACCATCACAGCCGAGGTGCTCAGCCAGTTTATTCCTCAGGATCAGGAGTCGACACAGCTCGCCACCATCCATCGTGAAGGCAATGGCGACCATAGTTTCGAGAACGAGCGCGAGATACTGTATAAGATACTGTTCGAGCTTCGTGGCAACGTGAACGACATGCGCCGCGAGGTGAGTGCACTCAAGAAACAGTTGGACGATGTGCAGAGCTCAAAGCCTACTACCGTAGATCCTCTGCCTGCACCTACCACATATCCAACACCCATCACCCAACACCCAACACCCGTAGCATCTGTCGAGGATGCTATCGCCGAGGAATACATAGAGCCTGCCCAGGAGCTTGAGAGTCTGAACCTTAACGACATGGGTAAGCAGATGCTTGAGAAGGCTCTTGAGCGCAATCATGGCAACCGCAAGAAAGCAGCCCAGGAGTTGGGCATTAGTGACAGAACCCTTTATCGCAGATTGAAACAATATGGCTTGGATCAGTAAATATATACGTTTTGCACTGGTAGCGGTTGTAATGGCCACCATCAGTGGATGTAAGGTAAGCTATTCATTCAATGGCGCCAGCATCAACTATGACGAGACCAAGACCATACAGATAGCCGAATTCCCTATACGTAGTAGCTATGTGTGGGGTCCGATGGGGCCGATGTTCAACAATCAGCTTAAGGACCAGTTTGCCAATCATACCAAGTTGGAGCAGGTGAAGCGTAATGGTGACCTGAAGCTGGAGGGTGAAATAGTACGCTACGAACAGCGCAACAAAGCTGTAAGCGCCGAGGGTTATTCGGCAATGACCGAGCTTACGATGACGGTAAACGTAAGATTCACAAATAATAAGAGACACGAACAAGATTTCGAGCAGCAGTTCTCTGCATCACAGAGTTACGAGACTACCCAGTCGCTCAACAGCGTTCAGGAAGAACTTGTGACACAGATGGTGAAGGACCTCTGCGATCAGATATTCAACAAAGCCGTAGCCAACTGGTAAACCATCTATGGATAGAATAACGGAACTGATACAGCATCCTGAAAGGATGGACCGCGACACGCTCTACGAGTTGCGCTCGCTGTTGGCTCTATACCCTTATTTCCAGACGGCCCGACTGCTGATGCTGCAGAATCTGTATCTGCTGCACGATGCTACATTCGACGAGGAACTGCGCCGTGCTTCGGCTTATATCACCGATCGCCGTGTGCTGTTCAATATGATCGAAGGCAGACATTACGAGTATCGCCCGATGGCCAAGGTGGCAAAACCAGCGCCCAAAACCGAGTCGGCATCAGATCGCACCGCTGCACTTATCGACAATTTTCTTGATCAGATACCCGAAGACTCAAAGCCGGATGCGCAGAAACCCAAGCGCAAACCTACTCCAGCTGATGCTGCTGTAGACTATGTGTCGTACCTGCTTGAGGTTGAACCGGATGGTGGTCAGGAGATGCCTGGCGAGATGCCAAAAATGTTCGGACAAGACCTCATAGATTCGTTCATAAATGATGACAAAGGTAAGTTCCAGTTGAACGATACTCCAGAGTATCGTCCTGAGCCCCAACCTGAGCCCGAAAATAACGAAATTGAGGTTGGAAATGAGTTTTTTACCGAAACTTTGGCACGAATTTATATAAAACAAGGCAGATATTCGAAAGCATTAGAAATTATTAGGCGATTAAGTTTGGAAAATCCGAAAAAAAATGCTTACTTTGCAGATCAGATACGTTTCTTAGAGAAATTGATAGTAAATAGTAACAAAAAAAATAAATAAAAAAATGTACATCTTATTTGTAATTCTTATCGTGATTGCAGCACTGCTTATGATTGGCATTGTGCTCATCCAGGAGTCAAAGGGAGGCGGTCTGGCTTCTCAGTTCTCAGGTTATAACCAGATTGGCGGTGTTCGCAAGACTACCGACTTCATCGAGAAGGCCACTTGGTTCCTCGCTGGTTTCATGGTATTGGTTAGCGTATGCTGCGCTTATGTAGCTCCACAGGCTGGTAACGAGAGCTCTGTAATGGAGAACTACCAGGCTCCTGCCACCAATCCTAACAATCTGCCTGGCTTCGGTGCTAGTCAGCAGAAGGATGCTGCTGCTCCTGCCGCAGCTCCTGCAACAGAGGCTCCTGCAGCACCTGCAGAGAAGAAGTAATACACGCTTCTGAACTGAAAAGGAAATAATAATTCCCCGTCCCTTTATCCTTGGGACGGGGATTGTTATATACAAGTAATGTAGAAATGCTACGTGATGGAAAGAAATAAGGAAATATACAAGGTTACGATGGTGGGAGGAGCAGTCAACGTGATACTGCTGCTCTTTAAGTTCGTGGCCGGTATAGTGGGGCATAGTGCCGCTATGGTGGCCGATGCTGTGCACTCGCTGTCTGACTTTGTTACTGACATCATCGTGCTGGTGTTTGTGCACATCAGCGGCAAACCCAAGGATAAGTCGCATGACTATGGTCACGGCAAGTACGAAACGCTGGCAATGACCATTATCGGTGTGGCACTGCTGATAGTGGCTGTGGGTATCGTATACAGTGGACTGACCAAGATTATTGCCTGGGCACAGGGTGAGGAACTTGAGGCTCCCGGACTATTGGCTCTGTGGGCGGCACTGCTGTCGATAGTGCTTAAGGAGGCTGTGTATCATTACTCGATGATTAAGGCACGCAAGCTAAACTCTCAGGCTGTTGAGGCTAATGCATGGCATCATCGTAGCGATGCGTTGTCGTCAATTGGCACCGCAATAGGTATCGGCGGAGCAATATTCCTGGGACAGCGCTGGACTGTGCTCGACCCTGTGGCATCAATCATTGTTGGTATGTTTATCATAAAGGTGTCGGTAGATTTGCTGCGAAACGGTATTGGCGACCTGATGGAGCAGTCGCTGCCCGATGCTGTAGAGGACGAGATACTGCAGTTGGCGGCATCAGTGCCAGGAATAGATAATCCTCACGATCTGCGCACACGCCGACTGGGCAACCACTATGCGATAGAGTTGCACATACTGATGGATGGAAACATCACGCTATGCGAGGCACATGATAAGGCTTCGGAGGTGGAGGATGTGTTGCGACAGCACTACGGTCCCGAAACACATATCGCAGTACATGTAGAACCAAAATAATAAATCCCCGCCGATTGGCGAGGATTTATTGTTTTTATTTGATGTTGAAAACTATAATCGACTTGGCTGGTATCTTAACCGAAAGGACGTTCTTCTTAAGTTTTGCGTCCTTGTACTCCTTGGGAGCAACTACGTTAGGATTATTGAAGTCGTTGAAGTCGGCAACATTCTTTGATGTAAGGATACGACCGCTAACAGTCTTTGCATTGTAGCCCTCGAGGTTGAAGTCAACAGTCTGAGCCTTATCCAGACTTACGTTGGTAAGAGCCAGAACGATACTGCCATCGGTTGTCTTTGCTGCAGATGCAGAGAGCAGTGGGCATGGACGTGTGGTGTTGTCGGCAGTTTTCTGCTTCTCCTTGAAGTACTCTTTGCTGCACTGGATGGTCTCGCTCTCAAGGTCAACTGGCAGATAGGTAGCCTCCTGGAATGGAGTGTACATCTGGAATACCCAGTAGGTTGGTGTGAGTACCATGTGGCCTGTGCCCTCCTGATCGGTCAGAATCATCGACTGCAGTACGTTAACCACCTGAGCGATGTTAGCCATCTTTACGCGGTCGGTATACTTGTGGAATACGTTGAGGCTGAGTGCTGCAACGAATGCGTCGCGCAGGGCGTTCTGCTGATACAGGTGACCAGGGATAGTACCGGGCTCCTCGTCCCACCATGTGCCCCACTCATCAACGAGCAGACCGATGCGGTTCTTTGGATCTTTCTCGTCCATGATGGCCTTGTGCTTCTTGATTACCTCCTCAATCTCCAGACACTTGCCCAGAGCCCAGTAGTACTGGTCGGTATCAAACTTGGTAGCCGAACCCTTAGGACCGTTCCAGCCTGTGCAGGTGTAGTAGTGCAGAGAGATACCCTGCATACGGTTACCAATCTTGTCCATGCACACCTTGGTCCAGTCGTAGTCGTAGTCGCTGGCACCTGATGCAATGCGATACAGATGATTCTCGCCCTGATCGCGCAGGTAGGTGTTGAACTTACGGAACTCGTCAGAGTAGTACTGTGGCGTCATGTTACCACCGCAGCCCCAAGCCTCGTTTCCGATACCGAAGTACTTTACCTTCCAAGCCTTGTCGCGGCCATTCTGACGACGCAGACGGGCCATTGGTGTATCACCATCGCTGGTCATATACTCAACCCACTGAGCCATCTCCTTAACAGTTCCAGAACCTACGTTACCGCTGATGTATGGCTCGCAGTCAAGCATCTCGCAGAGATTCAGGAACTCGTGGGTACCGAATGAGTTGTCCTCGATGGTACCACCCCAGTTGTTGTTGCGCAGTGATGGGCGCTGCGACTTAGGACCGATACCGTCCATCCAGTGATAGTCGTCGGCAAAGCATCCGCCTGGCCAGCGCAGTACGGGAATCTTCAGGGCCTTGAGTGCCTCGAACACATCCTTACGATAGCCGTTGATGTTAGGAATCTGAGAATTCTCACCAACCCAGAGACCGCCGTAGATACATGATCCAAGGTGTTCAGAGAATTGACCATAAATCTCCTTGTTGATCTTGGCACCAGCCTGGTTGGCATGAACCGTAGCTTTCACATTATCAACGGCATTTGCCGTGATGGCAAATGCTGCTGCGATAGTTGCTATAAATACTTTCTTCATATCCACATTACTTATTATCTACAGCAGCCTGCTCGATTGGGAGACAGCGCTTGTAGTTTTCGATATACTTCTCGAAACCAGCTACATCCTCGGCTGTTGGTGCGATAGATACGCCAGTGTTGCCAGCAAATACTACATCCTCCAGATAGTCGGCCAGATTCTTTCCGTTATTATTAATAAGGTAGCCAGCCAGCAGAGCAATACCCCAAGCACCACCTTCGCCTGCAGTCTCCATCACAGAGATAGGAGAGTTGAGGGCGGCAGCCAGCATGCGCTGACCTACACCGGCAGTCTTGAAGTAACCGCCATGACCAGTGATGCGGTCAACCTTGATCTTCTCTTCCTTCAGCAGGATGTCGTTACCAATCTTCAGCACACCGATAGCGCCATACAGGTGGGCACGCATAAAGTTGGCCAGGTTGAACTTGTCGCCAGCAGAGCGAACGAACATTGGACGCCCCTCGGCCAGACCTGTAACAGGTTCGCCTGATACATAGTTGTATGCCATCAGTCCACCGCAGTCGGTATCACCCTTAAGTGCTTCGTTGAACAGCTTGCCGTAGAGTTCGTTCATATCTACAGGCACACCAAGCAACTGCTGATACTCCTTGAAAAGACCTACCCAGGCGTTGATGTCGCTGGTGCAGTTGTTGCAGTGAACCATAGCTACCAGTGAGCCGTCAGGTGTGGTAACCATATCGATCATCTCGTAAGGCTTGCTCAGTTCCTTCTCCAGTACAATCATTGAGAACGAAGATGTACCGGCTGATACGTTACCAGTACGCTGCTTAACAGCGTTGGTGGCAACCATACCTGTACCTGCGTCGCCCTCAGGAGGACATACTGGGATACCAGCCTTCAGGTGGCCTGATACGTCGAGCTTCTTAGCACCCTCGGGAGTAAGGAAACCTGCATTCTCGCCTGCGTTCAGACTCTTTGGCAGAATATCGAGCAGCTTCCAAGAGAATCCCTTTGGAGCGATGAGCTCGTCGAACTTCTTAACCATTGTGGCATCGTAAGTCTTGGTATTAGGATCAACAGGAATCATACCTGATGCATCGCCAACACCTAGTACGAACTGACCTGTTACCTGCCAGTGTACATAACCTGCCAGGGTGGTGAGGTACTTGATGTTGCTTACGTGCTCCTCGTTGTCAAGGATGCACTGATACAAGTGCGAGATTGACCAACGCAGGGGGATGTTGTAGTTGAAGAGCTTTGAAAGCTCTGCAGCTGCCTTGCCTGTGTTAGTGTTACGCCATGTGCGGAATGGAACCAGGATCTCCTGCTTCTCGTTGAATGCCATATAGCCGTGCATCATAGCACTGAATCCGATGGCTGCCAGCGATTCGATCTCGCAGTCGTACTGCTTCTGAACATCCTTGCGGAGCTCGGCATAGCAGT
>Ga0310697_10006972_pt1 | contig 10681 bp, 7 predicted proteins | sample 172DNAGHGlowgp2_FD_203883 | JGI IMG/M metagenome (GOLD analysis project Ga0310697, IMG submission 203883) | Sheep rumen microbial communities from Palmerston North, Manawatu-Wanganui, New Zealand - 1728 DNA GHGlow gp2 (v2) (version 2) | ecosystem: Host-associated > Mammals > Digestive system >...
TGAAAAATTCAGAAATGTATAATAATCAAAATTACTTGAGATATGTTTCTTTACCGAGCGTATAGTCGTAATCCGACTTGTTAATCAGATAGTCATAGATAGACTGGTTGTATGTAAGTTGTGCCTGGGTCAATGCCGTTTGGCTTTGGTTAACCTCGAGAATAGTTCCTTTTCCCACTTCATATCTTTTATTAGAAATAGAAAGGGCCTTTTCAGCCTGTGCCACTGCAATGCTATTACTATTTACCTGGGCAATAGAAGATTTCATATTGCTGGAATAGCTTTCAGCCGCCAAGTTGAGGTTTCTGAGAGTATTGAGTCTGTTGTCCTCCAGTTCAGCCATCTGCAATTTGATAGTCTGTAATCTAGTCCAGTTTGATGCCTTATAAATAGGCACAGAAACAGAAATCACAAAAGAAGCACTAGGAGAGTAAGAATATCCGAAAATATTCCAGTTGTCGTTATACAGCGACTGATATTGTCCTGAGAGTTGGAATGCGACAGTAGGAAGGAAACTAGTTCTTGCAATTTTGTATGACCTTTCCAAGAGGTTCATATTGAGGTCGAATTGTCTCATTACCGAATTATCGAGCAATGTTCTCTCATGGTCAAGTAGTGAAGGCAGAATAAGCTGCGGTTCATAATTTTCGAGTCTGTCGTCGATATAAATGTTCACATTTGCAGTGACCCCCATCAAAACTTTCAGTTGCAGTGTAGCCAATGTAAGTCCGTTTTGTGCCTGCACCATAGTAGCATTCATATTTCTCATCTGTACTTCCGCAGAGAGTTGGTCGTATTCGCTTACCCTTCCCACATTGAATTTCTCCGAAACCATGTCATAATTGAGTTTAGAAGTTTCATACGCTTTCTTCATCACCTCATATGAGTCTTGTGCAAGCAGAGCTTGATAATAAGCTTTTGTTACCTGGTTTATAAGTTCAAGTTTAGACCCTCTTGCCTTTTCCTGTGCAAGCAGAATATCTTCTTTTGTTAGTTTCATGTTTTGATAAACGGCGGGTGCAAAAATAGGGACGTTAAGAGTAGCAGCCATATTCACTGTGTTAGTGTTATCCTGTCCCATTTTGAATGTGTTTCCTCCGAGTTTCATTTGAGCTGCCAACAGAGTGTGCTGTAATGTAGCATTAACCGCCACTTCCGGTAGAAGCGCCTGCCAAGCTTCCTTGTCAGCAATAACCTTAAGCTCGACATCCTTCTCCGCCACTCTGATAACAGGATTTTCATCCAGAGCGATATCAATAGCCTTTGGCAAAGTGAGGTAAAGACTGCCGTCGTCATTATTTCTAATACCTTGTGCATTAGCAGTTATTGTCATCAACAACAAAGCCAATGCCATTATGCATTTTTTATTTATCATAAAAAAAATATTTCTTAGCATAGGTTTATTCATCGTTAAGTTTTCTTCTGACGTTTTCCAACACTTCAAGCCCTTTCGGCGTGCAACATCCTCTAAACAGGATAATGCTCATAGTGTTAAGAATGTCTTCAATTCTATATTTCCTATACAATCCATATCTCACAACATTAGTTAATTGTATGTTGTAGATATCCAGTATGATAGCATAGTTATACTCCCGAATCAAAAGATTTTCTCTAATGCACTGCTTAATGAACTCCATAGCCGTTTTATTTCTCTCTTTAGCGGAGTCTTCGAGGAATAACATAAGTGCGGGATATTTGGTAGCATCTTGATAGAAAACCGGATTAAGTTTGCTTAGTTCCCTAATTCTTTGACAAATAAAGAGCACATATTTCTCAAGAATGCTTCCAGGAGAATTCTTAATGTTTTCAATCTCCTTTTTAGTTTTCTCAAATTGATGTTTGAAACAAGTTATGATGAGTTGTTGTTTGTCTTCAAACATTTCATACAGAGTTCTTTTTGAAATAGAGAAATGTGTAGCCAATTCGTCAACTTTGACTTTTTTCAGTCCCAATTTATAGAACTGTTCCCACGCATACTCCATAATAAGCGTACGAATGTTTGAATTTTTGTCATTATTAGAAAGTTGAGCCATCAGCTTAGATAAAAAGATTGAAAACAAAAAAAGATATCACTATAATATATTCTGCAAAGTTAGCAAGAAAACTATTGATATCAAAAAAGTTTTGACATAAAAATACGCCAGACGCACGAATTAACAATTATTAATACTTCACACAATCAGGTTACAAACAAAAGAGTGCACAAACGTACACCCCTTTAATTCGAAAATAATATAAAAACACTTATAATTGTAATCAACCGCTTATCTTCTACGAGTATTTCCAGAACTTCTCTGTCTTGTTGATCTTACCGGATTAGTTGTATTTTGGTTATTGTTAGTAGGTCTTTGTACATTAGAGTTAGAGTTAGAATTAGTAGGAGTATTAGGATTAAATGAATTATTGTCAATAGTAGTTCTTCCTTCAAAAGATGAATTGTTATGTGTAGGAGGAACAAAATTGCTATCCACCGGAGTAATGATGATGTTATTATTATTCGTGTCTGCCGGTCTTATAGTATTGTTGTTGTCAGGAGTAATGACAGGCCTTTGAGTGTTATTGTTGTTATTGTTGTTATTGTTGTTATTGTTGTTGGTAGGTGCAATTGTTCCAGGTACATCAGGTGGGAAGAATAGTTGTAGACCAGATCCATCACGAACTTCGTTGTTATTAACAGGCTGGTTATTATTATTGTTGTTAACAGGTCGATTTGAATTGTTGTTATTGTTGTTAACAGGACGATTTGAGTTGTTGTTATTGTTGTTAACAGGACGATTTGAGTTGTTGTTATTATCAGTAGGTCGAATTACAGTGTTATTATTGTTGTTTCCAGGTCGATTGATGTTAATATTGTTATTAGTAGGTCTATTATTGTTATTAGTAGGTCTATTATTGTTATTAGTAGGTCTATTATTGTTATTAGTAGGTCTATTATTGTTATTAGTAGGTCTATTATTGTTTGCCGGAGTGATAATAACATTATTGTTAGTAGGATTTACGTTATTGTCATTTGTAGGTCTGAGCACATTGTTATTGTTGTTAACAGGAGTAACCACATTATTCCCCCCCCCTTTTCTGGCAGGCACCCATTGTCCATTAAGAAAGAACTCACAAGTAGTAGGAGTAAGAAAACGATATTTATAGTTATCGTTATGGAATGGGCTCGTGTTAGTAGCCTGAATAGTACCGGAAGAGAAATCAAGCGTATTCGTATGAATATTCCAGTTATCATACTGTTTGTTGATAGCTCCAGATGCTGTCATTTTTCTTGTGACCGGTCTGTCCTCTCCTATAATGTTGAGATTAATCCCCACTTGAGTAGTCCAAAAACCGTTAAGCATATGAATAGCATCAAGTTGTGACAGATTCTGCGCTTTGGATGATAGTGACGTGATAGCAAACAAAGTCACTAAAGCATAAATAAACTTTTTCATAATCATAAATTTTAATATTAGGATAATAAGGTTAAATTATAAATTTTAAAAAAATTTCATTTGTAAAACCACAATTGAATGATATGTTTAAAACAAACACACCAGAAGTTGCATAGAAACAACCTCTGGTGTACATATATAAAAATTACTGTTCGTCGAGAGCTTTTATTTTTTCGGTCACTTCTTTCAATTCAGCCTTCAGTTTGTCGATTTTCCTGTTAATATCCTCCACGAGAGCGTTTCCGTTCTTCGATTTAGATGAAATAGTGAGGAATCCGAGGTTGTTTTCGTATGTCTTTATTTCATTAGACAGAATTTCCCTTTGACGGATTAATTTGTCTCTCACTTTTCCGTCAGTATCTTTGACTTCGTTCTTGAATCTGTTGATTCTTCTTCTTGATGCAGATTCGTTGAGAGCCCCATAAAGTCTGTCCATTTGTTGTCTGAACGCCTTGTAAATAGCCTCCTTCTTTTTAAACGGCACATGTCCGATGCTGCTCCATTGTTCTTGTGCCTGTTTGAGCAAAGGTCTAAAATCCTCTTCAGCCGTTTGCGGGTCGATAGCCTCCAACTGGCTGATAATGTTCAATTTCTTTTCGAGGTTTTCATTTTGCTCGTTGTAAACCGTGGCATTAGCCTCTTTCTTAGCCTCGAAGAATGCGTCACACGCTGTATTGAATCTTTTCCATATCTCATCGCTATATTTTTTCGGTACGGTACCGATTTCCTTCCATTTTTTCTGCAGAGCGATGATAGCGTCAGTAGTTTTTTTCCACTCAGTGCTGTCCTTAAGTTCTTCGACTTTCTGGCACAATTCAAGTTTCAGTTGGTAGTTAGCGTTTAAGCTGTCGTGTACGCCCTTGATGAATTCCGACTTTTTATTAAAGAACTCATCGCATGCCGCTCTGAATCGTTCATAAATCTTGACATTCATTTTTTGCGGTGCGAATCCGATAGTTTTCCATTCTTTCTGCAGTTCGATTATTTCATCAGTTTTTGCGTTCCAATCAGCGAAAGTCTTGAGTTCTTCAGTCTGAATATTTTCAATTTTCTCGCATATTTCAGTTTTCTTGTCGAGGTTTTCCTGTTCTTTAGCCTTTCTTTCCTCAAAGAATTCCTGATGCTTCTTGTTTACCACAGTAGACGCCGCCTTGAACCTATTCCAGAGTTCCTCTCTCAGTTCTTTCTCAACCGGTCCGATTTCTCTGAAGTCCTGATGCAATTGTTGAAGTTGTCTTGATGCCGCCACCACATCTTCCATCTCAGCGAGAGCTTCAGCTTTTTCACAAAGAGCCGTTTTGAGTTCAAGATTTTTCTTGAAGTCATATGCTCTGAATTCATTATTCAACTTGAGCGTGTCATAGAATCTCTCGACATAGAGCTGATAAGTTTTCCATAGGTCAGCCGCCTTTTCCTGTGGCACGAGTTTAATTTCGTTCCATTCTTGCTGAAGAGCCCTGAATGCGTTATATTCGCGGTTCACTTCGTCAGGTTTTTCGAGAATAGCTTTAATTTTGTCAATAATCTGTTGTTTTTTGATATAATTAGCCTCTCTTTCCTCTTTTTCCGCTTCAGCGCTTTTAGCTCTTTTCTGATTAATAATTGCGATGAGTTCTTTAAGAACAGCCTCGTTGTTATCAGTAGTAGGCACATATTCTTCAGGTTTCCCCCCTTCGTCGATGAATTTCTTGTATTCGTCCTCCGCATTCATCTTATGAATCTTATAGAAGGTAGCCTTGAGCATATCCCTTTCCTGTCGAGACACTTCCTCGTCACCATCCGCCAATTGCTTCAGTCTTTCCAAAACCTGCTCAATAGAGTCATAGACTTTAGTCGGAGTCTCTTCCTCAAAAGCAACTTCTTCATCAACTGGAGTATCCTCAGCAGCAGGAGTTTCTTCAGCAGCAGGAGTTTCCTCAACAGCAGGAGCCTCTTCAGCAGCAGGAGTTTCCTCAGCAACTGGAGCCTCTTCAGCAACTGGAGCTTCCTCAGCAACTGGAGCTTCCTCAGAAGCAGGAGTTTCTTCAGCAACTGGAGTCTCTTCAGCAGCAGGAGTTTCCTCAGCAGCAGGAGCCTCTTCAGCAGCAGGAGCTTCTTCAGCAGCAGGAGCTTCCGGTTCTTCAACTACAGTTTCTTCAACCACATTATTCACACTATTAGTTTCGTCAGCAACAATATCGTTTGCCGTAGTCTCAACTGATGGGTTCTCAACAATCAGTTCTTCATCGTTTTTTTTGATGTCACTCATCACACAGTAAATTAAATTAAAAAGAAACGTGGAAAAATTCCACTCGTTAGTATATTCATATATAGCAGAGAGCTATAGTCTTTGCAAACTTACTAAAATATTTTTGATTTTAAATGATTTAAATATAAAAAAGTGATAAAAAGGTTATAATTTGCCCCAAAGAATTCCTCAGGCAATCAAAGACAAGTAAATAAATGCAGCAGGGATGGCTAAGATGGCCGAATCGAATCTGTCGAGCCATCCACCATGTCCAGGCAGAATATTACCAGAGTCCTTTACGCCCAATTTTCTTTTAAGCCTTGACTCCACGAGGTCTCCCCATGTACCAAACACCACAACAATCAGCGCGAATCCGGCCCAAATCAATCTGTTAACAAACACACTATGTCCGTTATCCAAATTCAGGAAAGAAACAATAATCTGTGAAGCGATAATAGCCAGCACTCCCCCGCCGATGGTTCCTTCCCAAGATTTTTTAGGAGAAATAGATGGGAAAAGCCTATGTTTCCCAAATTTAGATCCAATGACATAAGCGCCGGTGTCACTGGTCCATAGGAATATGAACAACGACAGAGTGATCGTACAAGTATATCCCAATCCACCATTTATTGGTATAAACTCGAGGAGAGGCAACAACGAAATAGGCAGTGCAATATAAAGAATGGCCATAAAGCTGAATGCCCAGTTTTCGATCTTCCTGAATCCTTTCATATAAAGTTCAGAAATGAGGATATACATTAGTGTTATAATAAACGGATAAAAGACCTTAACTCCCAATCCAGCCAGGCATGTAACAGTTTCAAACATGGCATAATAGAGCATAACAGCACAAATGGTAGTTATGAGCCTGTTAACCTGTATTCTAAGTCCGACATTGACGATAGTGCAAAATTCCCATGTAGCCAATCCGGTAATAAGCATAAAGAAAAGATTGAAAGCGCCTGGGCTAAATAATGCCGTACCCACGACAATCAACACATATACAGCCCCCGTTATAGCTCTAACGAGAATAGTGCTAAAAGGATTTTCCTCCTTATTTTTGCTTTCCTCCTCCTGAATATTATCCAGGAGTCCTCCATCAAGAGGGTTGGTATTGTCATTAATAGGAATATTTTCGTTTTTATCAGTCATTGAACACGAATTTACACGAATTATTAGAATTTACAGATTAATTAACGATTAAATTATTCATCATCGTTATCCGGAAGTACTTCCTCGATATTCAATTTTCTTCTTTTTCTTCTAGATGTGATTATGATTTCCTCACCTTCGTCCTCTTCTTCGTCTTGTCTGGCTTCATCCTCGGTTTTATCGTTTTCCTTTATAACATCAGAGTCTGCAGTTTCATTCTCCACAACTTCCACGACATCATCTTCGTCGTCTTTAAGAGCAACTTCAACAGTTTTCTCATCTTTAGAAGTTAGAATTGCACTGTCAACATCGTCTTCCGATTCCACTTCATTGATTTCATCAGCAGCGGCTAAATCTTGTTTAAGTTCCTTGAATTCCTCATCAGGTTCATCGTTGAGTTCAAACTCCAGTTCATCGTTATCCTCCTCAACAACAGTAGCATCCTCTAATTCAGTCTCATTTTCCTCAACATAGTCATCCCTTTTAATGAAATCCTCAATATTAACCTGATTGTTATCATCAGTTACGTCCTCTTCAATTTCAGTAACATCTTCAATGACCTCATTCTGTGCATCCATTTGTTCCGGTTCTTCCACTTTTTCGTCATTATCCATTGAAGTCTTCTTTTCATCATCGTCAGAAGAGTTAGACCAGCTATCAAGGAAAGGATTGTAATCATCCTGAACAGCAGTTTGTTCGAACTCCGGTTCGTCATTAACAGTTTCCTCTTCCTTATCCTTTTCGTTATTGTCTATTTTATGTTCCTTATCATCATCCATGTCAGGGAAAAGCGAGAGTTCCATCGAAGGAGTCACTTTTTCATTTTCCTTCTCCACATTTTTTTCCACTTCCTCTTCCACTTCCTTCACCTGTTCTTTCACATCTTCCTTCACCTGTTCTTTCACATCTTCCTTCACCTGTTCATTCACAATCACTTCCTCATCATCAGCAGCCGAAAGGTTATTCATGTATTCCAATTCCATAGCTTCCCTTTCGTCCATATCTTCCTGGTTGTCCTTCATTTTCTCCACTTCTTCCATTTCCCTCCTTCTTCTTTCCTCTTCCCTTCTTCTCATATCTTCCTGCCTTCTTTGCTCCGCCAGTTTTCGAGTTTCCTCCTGCCTTCTCATCTCTTCCTTTCTCAATTTCTCACGTCTTTCCTTTTCCTCCTGTTTTCTTTGTTCCTCCTTCAGTTGCTGTTGTTCCTTCTGTTTCTGTTCCTGCACCCTCTTTTGTTTTTCCATCACAGCTCTGAGGGCTTTTTGTCTGATTATCTCAGCATTCTCATCAGCGAAATCAATAGGTCCGTTTTCGCTATTGCTATTGATATCCTCTGTCATATTCTGATTGAGTTCCATGATTTCGTCCGACCTTGACCTCCATTGTCTAGGTCCGAAGATGCGTTCGAGGTCAGCCGGATAAATCACTTCCTTATCAATGAGAAGCTGTGCAAGTTCCTGTAGTCCTTGTGAGTGTTGCATAAGCACGTTTTTCGCTCTCTCATACTGCAGTTGAATCATTTCCTTCACTTCTTCGTCAATCATTTGTGCAGTAGCTTCACTATAAGGTCTGCTGAAAGAATTTTCGCTGAAATTATAATAGTTTACGTTAGGCATCCTATTACCCATTCCATAAATGGATATCATACCGTAGACCATCTTTGTCACCCTTTCGAGGTCGTTGCTAGCCCCTGTGCAAATATATCCTGTGAAAAGTTCTTCAGCCGCTCTACCTCCAAGCAGTCCGCATATTTGGTCGAGGAGTTCCTCTTTAGTAGTGACCGGTCTTTCCTCCGGCATATACCAGTTAGATCCAAGCGCCTGTCCTCTAGGTACGATGGTAACTTTGACGAGCGGGTTAGCATGTTGCAGGAACCATGATATGGTAGCGTGTCCCGCCTCATGAATAGCGATGGTCTTCTTCTCGTTTTCGGTCATGACCTTCGTTTTCTTCTCAAGTCCCCCCAGCACTCTGTCGATAGCATCGAGGAAACACTGTTTGTCGACCCACTCATTCTTTCTTCTTGCCGCAATCAGAGCCGCCTCGTTACAAACGTTGGCAATATCAGCTCCAGAGAGTCCCGGAGTTTGTCGAGCCAACAATTCCACATCCACCGTCTCATCGATTTTAATAGGTTTGAGGTGGACATTGAAAATCTGCTGTCTTTCCTTGAGGTCAGGGAGTTCCACGGAAATCTGTCTGTCGAATCGTCCCGCTCTGAGCAGTGCCTTGTCGAGGATGTCCGCCCTGTTGGTAGCCGCCATGACAATAACTCCGGTGTTCGCCCCAAATCCGTCCATTTCGGTAAGCAGTTGGTTGAGGGTGCTTTCACGTTCATCGTTAGACTGTATGCTAGCCTTTCCACTTCTCGCCCTACCGATTGCGTCAATTTCGTCAATGAACACAATGCACGGAGACTTTTGTTTAGCCTGCTGGAAGAGGTCTCTGACTCTGGACGCCCCAACCCCGACGAACATCTCGACGAAATCAGAGCCGGAAAGTGAGAAGAACGCCACATTAGCTTCTCCGGCCACCGCTTTAGCCAGCAAAGTCTTACCAGTACCCGGAGGTCCAACGAGAAGTATACCCTTCGGGATTTTACCACCCAATTCAGTATATCTTTGCGGGTTTTTCAGGAAGTCCACGACTTCCTGCACCTCTTGTTTAGCCCCGTACAATCCAGCCACATCCTTAAATGTGATTCTGTCCTGTCCGGACTTGCCGCCGTCAAAGAGTTTAGCTTTAGACTTACCGAAGGAGAAGATACCTCCTCCACCGCCGCCTCCCATACGTCTCATGATAAAGATCCAGAATGCGATGAGGAAGATGAATGGGAATATTTGCCAGAAGACATCCCAGAATCCGCTTCCGCCGTTTTCGTATTTCACATCACCGTCGAATCTTCCCTTCTCCTTCACCTGCTGAATAAATTCATCCAGTTTGTCGACAGACGAGAAATTGGTTACGAGCACCAATCTTCCTTTAGAATCGAGAGGCAGATCCTTCCCAATCCTAAGCCTGTAGTCCTTCTTGATTTCGAATGTAAGTTCCTGTTCCGCTTTGTTGACATAAATATTGTCGACATATCCGGAATCCATACATTCCTGGAACTTGTTGTACGGCAATTTAGACGCTTTCTCCCCATTGTTAGAGAAAATCATGACAAACAACAAAGCCAACAGTCCAATATACACCCATGTAAGGTTGAATTTAGAATTCCCCTTATTGTCCTTATTGTTATTGTTGTTATTAGGATTGCTATTATTGCTATTTTTATTACTATTGAGCCTATTCTGCAAATTCTTTTTATCAAAAATACGCTTTTTATCCATAAAATAAATCAAGTAAATTATATGTTGTCACGAAAAAAAATTAATCCAGATCCGGAATGTCAGTAAATTTCGCATCCTCCCACAAGTTGTCGAGGTCGTAGAACTCTCTTGTTTCTTCGAGGAACACATGCACCATGACGTCTCCATAGTCGAGTGCAACCCAGAAACAGTTTCTCAGTCCATCGACGGCATGGGGTTTTTCATTCACCATCTTGATGGTGAAATCACAAACAGAGTCGTAAATAGCCGAGACATGGCTTGGAGAATTAGCCTGACAGATAACCAGAAATTGACAAATAGTGTCGTCAATCTCGGTAAGATCAGCAATTCTTATTTTATGTCCTTTCTTTTCCTGTATACCTTCTACAATACTGTTAATAAGTTTGTTTTTAATTTTCATTATATATTATTTGTTATAATCATCGTTATTACCTCAATTAAATGGCAAAGTTAATGAAAACCTTTTTGAGTACAAAATAAAGTTATTCATTTTTTACGTTAAAATAATAGAAAAAGTATAATGAGGAGTTGACGTA
>Ga0310697_10006975_pt1 | contig 10678 bp, 7 predicted proteins | sample 172DNAGHGlowgp2_FD_203883 | JGI IMG/M metagenome (GOLD analysis project Ga0310697, IMG submission 203883) | Sheep rumen microbial communities from Palmerston North, Manawatu-Wanganui, New Zealand - 1728 DNA GHGlow gp2 (v2) (version 2) | ecosystem: Host-associated > Mammals > Digestive system >...
CCGCGAGACCGCACTGGAACGGCTGGCCGGGGAGATGCGGGAAGGCGACTGGTTCCGGCTGCCGGACGTGTGCGAAGAGGAAACACTGCAGATGCTGCACCGCTTTGTATGTGCACAGAAGGAGAAGCTGGGCGGGGTCGTGCTGGGAACGGTCGGACAGCTGGGGCTGGACTGGCCGGTGCCCTTTGGCGCGGGAAGCGGCATTCCGGTAATGAACCGGCAGGCGGCCGCCCTGCTGTTTGACGAAGGCTGCGCCTTTGTGACGGCTTCTCCCGAACTGACGGGGCAGGAACTGAAGGACCTGCAGGCGGGCGGTCCGCCGATCCTGGTGACCGTTTACGGACGGACGAGGCTGATGCTGCTGCATCACTGTCCGGCGCGCACTGCGCTGGGAATGGACAGGGGCCATCGCGACTGCCGGATGTGCGACGAAGGCGCGGCGGACGCGCTGAGCGGACAGGCGCTGGAGGACCGGCGCGGATACCGGTTCCCGCTGCTGCGGCAGCGGATGCCGGAGGGCTGCCTGGTGCAGCTGATGAACGCGCTGCCGACGGACAACCTGGACAGGAAACCATCCAACCGGGCGATCGAACTGACGACGGAAGACCCGGAAGAAACGGAAGAGGTACTGAACGCATTCCGGGAGGGCAGGAGAACCGGCTGGGAAACCACGGCGGGACACTGGAAACGGCCGGTGGAATAAGGAGATCTTTCACTGCGTTCAGGATGACATGGGGAGACAGACATAGATGAAAGAAAGAACACTCCGGGTGCTGGAGTTTACCCGGATCCGGGAGATGCTGGCGGAAGGCGCGCTGACGGCGGCAGGCAGGGAACGGTGCCTGACGCTGGAGCCTTTCTGCGACCTTCCCTCCGTGCGCGCGGCGCAGGCGGAGACGGAAGAGGCAGCCGTGATCCTGCAGTATACCGGCGGGCACCCGATGACGGAGTTTCCGGATATCCGCCCGGCGCTGGCGATCTGCGAGAAGGGCGGAAGCCTGAGCGCGGGCATGCTGCTGAACATTGCCGGGCTGCTGCGGGCGAGCCGTGCCGCGCGGGACGCGCTGGTCACAGACCGGGAGAACACCCCGATCCTGCGCAGCCGGGCGGAAGGGCTGTTCACGGCCAGGAACATCGAGAAGGACATCACGGACGCGATCATCTCCGAGGATGAGATCGCGGACCGGGCAAGCAGCGAGCTGATGAACATCCGGCGGCACCTGCGGGGCGCGCAGGAACGTATCCGGGACAAGCTGAACCAGATGATCCGCTCGGCGGAGCTCCAGAAGGCGTTGCAGGATACCATCATCACGGTGCGGAACAACCGGTATGTGCTGCCGGTGCGGGCGGAATACCGCAGCAGCGTGCCCGGCCTGGTGCACGACCAGAGCTCCTCCGGCGCGACGCTGTTCATCGAGCCGATGGCCGCGGTGGAGATGGGGAACGAGCTGAAACAGTGGGAACTGAAGGAACAGCAGGAGATCGCCCGGATCCTGGCGGCACTGAGTGCGGAAGCGGCGCCCTATGCCCCGGCGATGGCGGAGACGGTGGAGCTGCTGTCGGAACTGGACTTCATCTTTGCCAAGGGACTGCTGAGCCGGCGGCTGGTTTGCGTGAGCCCGAAGATCAACGACCGGGGATACCTGAACATCATCCGGGGACGGCATCCGCTGATCGACCCGGAAAAGGTGGTGCCGTCCAGCATCTGGCTCGGGGAGGAGTTCACCACCCTGGTGATCACCGGGCCGAACACAGGCGGCAAGACGGTGACCCTGAAGACGGTCGGACTGTTCACACTGATGGCGCAGGCGGGCTTGCAGGTGCCGGCGGACCTGGGGACGGAGATTGCGGTGTTCGAACAGGTGTTCGCGGATATCGGGGATGAGCAGAGCATCGAGCAGAGCCTGTCCACCTTCTCGGGCCACATGACCAACATCGTGGAGATCATGCACGAGGTGACGCCGCGGGACCTGGTGCTGTTTGACGAGCTTGGCGCCGGAACGGACCCGACGGAAGGCGCGGCGCTGGCGCAGAGCATCCTGACGCGGCTGCTGCACATCGGTGTGCGGACAATGGCGACGACGCACTACAGCGAGCTGAAGGCGTTTGCGCTGACGACAAAAGGCGTGGAGAACGCCTCGGTGGAGTTTGACGTGGAGACGCTGCGGCCGACTTACCGGCTGTCCATCGGCGTACCGGGCAAAAGCAACGCCTTCGAGATCAGTCGGCGGCTGGGCCTGCCGGAGAACCTGATCGAGGCGGCCAGAAAGCTGCTGAGCGGGAACGCGATCCGTTTTGAGGACGTGATCGCCAACGCCGAATACCACCGGCAGGTGGCGGAGAAGGAACGGGAACTGGCCCAGGAGGCGAGCAAGGAGACCATCCGCCTGCGGAACGAAGCGGAACAGCTGCGCAGGGAGATGGAGCAGAAGCGCGAGCAGAGCCTGCGGAAGGCCCGGGAGGACGCGAAGCGGATCCTGGAGCAGGCGCGGCAGGAGAGCGAGAGCGTGATCGCCGAGCTGAAGAAGATGAAGAAGAACGCTGCTGCGGGCGGCGCGGGTGTGAACGACCTGCGAAAACGGCTGGACCAGGGCATCGACGAGATGAGCGAAGGCCTGAGGACGGAGAGCGAAGAGAGCGGCGAGGCGCCGGCGACCGTGAAGGCGGGCGACCGGGTGAAGATCCTGACCCTCGGGACGGAAGGCGTTGTCCTGGGCCCGCCGGACGACAAGGGCGAGGTGCGGCTGCAGACCGGAATGATGAAGTTCACGGCGCAGCTGAGCCAGCTGCGGATGCTGAAGGCGGCGCCGGCAAAGGAAAAGACTACGGTGAAGGCGAAGACCGGCATGCTGAACAGGACGGTCTCATCCGAGTGCGACGTGCGCGGGATGAACCTGGAGGAAGCGCTGGACGTGGTGAGCCGGTACCTGGACGAAGCGGTGCTGGCGGGACTGAACGAGGTTTATGTGATCCACGGAAAGGGAACGGGGATCCTGCGGTCCGGGATCCAGCAGGACCTGAGGAAGAACCGACACGTGAAGAGCTTTCGCCGCGGTATGTACGGCGAGGGGGAAGACGGAGTGACGGTGGTTCAGCTGAAGTAAGGGCAGGGGAACGCAAATAGAAAAGGATGTTTGTTTATGAAAGATAAGCCGAGTATCCTGGTAGTGGATGACGATCCGAACATCAGCCGGCTGGAACAGCTGTATCTGGAGAAGGAAGGCTGTGAGGTGCGGGTAGCCGCGGACGGGCGGCAGGCAGTGGAGGAGTTCAGGCGGCTGCCGCCGGACCTGATCCTGCTGGATGTGATGCTGCCGGGCATGGACGGGTACGAGGTGCTCAAGACAGTCCGGAAGAGCGGGAATATCCCGGTGATCATGGTGACCGCCAGGGGGGAGACTTTTGACAAGGTGCTGTGCCTGGAGCTGGGAGCAGACGACTATATCGTGAAGCCCTTCGACGGCAAGGAAATGACGGCGCGGGTGAAGGCGGTGCTCCGGCGGGTGCGCGGCAGCGAGGAGGAGACGAAACAGGACCTGACCTTCCCGGGGCTGACGGTGAGCCTGGCGGAATATGACGTGCGCTATGAAGGGCGGAAGCTGGAGATGCCGCCGAAGGAGCTGGAGGTGCTCTACTTCCTGGCTTCCCATCCGAACCAGGTGTTTACGCGGGAACAGCTGCTGAGCCAGGTATGGGGATTTGACTTCTTCGGGGACAGCCGGACGGTGGACGTGCATATCAAGCGGCTCCGGGAGAAGCTGACGGACAGCGAGAAGTATGGATGGTCGCTGTATACGGTTCGGGGTGTCGGGTATAAGTTTTCGACGAATTAGGGGGCTTTCCGTAAGGAAACGCACGTTGATTCGCACGCGCACCGCGGAGTCACAGTCGTGACTCTCGCGCACCGCACGCGACATCGCAGCCGCGAACGCAGTCGCGTCTCGCGCACCGCGCGCATCAGCGCCCCCTAAGACCCCTTCGGCAACTGAATTTTATGAGGCAGGTGAGGAAGCGTGTTTGCACGGATCATGGCGGTGGTGCTGGCGGTGATCCTGGTGACGACGGTCGCCCTGTCCGCCGTATGGTGGTTCACGCTTCGGAACCAGCAGATCGACGCGCGACTGGACTATCTGATCTCGGAGGCGGAGGAGATCGCCTACCTGGCAGGTGACCTGGAAGGCGAGAGCCTGATGGATACCATCAACGACCGGGACAGCGTGACCCGGTCGCACCTGAACGAGGTGGCAGCCAACATAAACCGGGAGTTCGGCGCCTATATCGCGGTGATGGACCAGGCGGGGAACGTCATGACCAACGCGCGGACAGCCTACAGCGAGGATCCGGAATTTGTGGAGAGCCTGAACGGCGACGAGATCTCCGAGGCGATGCAGAAGATCCTGGGTGGGGAGAAGATCCGGATGCGCTCCGCGAGCGGAGAGGCGCCTACGTTCACGGTCGGCGTGCCCTATACGCGGAACGGAGGGGTGGCCGGCGCCGTCTTTATCCGGACAAAGGCGCAGCGGATCGAATCAGGGCTGAACGAGATCCTCGGCAAGATCGCGGTGCTGGCCGCAGCGGTGCTGGCGCTGAGCGGCGTGGTGGTGTTCCTGTTCGTGCGGGCGAGGCTGAAGCCGCTCAAGCAGCTGGGGACAGCGGCCGGGCGGATCGCGGAAGGCGATTTCTCCGTGCGGGTGGACGAGAAGACCGGGGACCGGGAGGTTCGCGAAGTAAGCAGCGCTTTCAACACGATGACCCGAAAGCTGGAAGGCGTGGAGGAAGGCCGCAGGGAGTTTGTGGCGAACGTGAGCCATGAGCTGCGCAGTCCCATTACGAGTATCCGCGGCTTTGCCGAAGGCATGGCGGACGGCGTGATCCCGGCAGAGGAGCAGCCGAGGTACCTGAGGCTGGTAGCGGATGAGAGCAAGCGTCTGAGCGGGCTGATCGACGACCTGCTGGCGCTGAGCCGGCTGGAGCGTGAGGACGCGAAGCCGGAAATGTCGGTGTTCGACATCAACGAGATGCTGCGGCGGGCGGTGATCCGCCGGATGAACGACCTGGAGGGAAAAAAGATCGACGTCAGCTGCGAGTTTGAGGAGGATCCATGCCCGGTGCGGGCGGACAGCGACCGGATCGAGCAGGTCGTGATCAACCTGCTGGACAACGCAATCAAATTCACGCCGGAAGGCGGAAGCATCCGCCTGGAGTCCGCGACGCACGACGGGATCGCGGAGATCACCGTGAGGGACAGCGGCAGCGGCGTAGCCCCGGAGGACCGGGAGAGGATCTTTGATCGCTTCTTCACGGCGGACCGGGCGCATACGGCCGGCAAGGGGACCGGGCTCGGGCTGAGCATCTGCAAGCGGATCATGGAGATGCACGGACAGGGGATCCGACTGCTGGAAACGGAAACCGGAGCGGCTTTCCGGTTTACACTGGAGAAAGCATAAGCAGTTTTGTACTTGACGGACAGCGAAAAAAAAGTATTATCAAAGGAAAAGGAAACGTTACCGGGAACGACGGCGGGAAGGAGGCCACGGCGATGGAGAAGCACCTGTTCCTGATCGGCATGCAGGGCTGCGGCAAGAGCAGCCTTGGCAAGCGCACGGCGAAGGAAACGGGCGTGCCCTTTGCGGATACGGACGCGGTCGTGGCCCAGAGCGCGGGCGGAACGGTGAACGACTTCTTCGAGCAATACGGCGAGGAAGCCTTCCGGCGAGCGGAGACGAACGTGCTTGCAGCGCTGACGCGGGCCAAGCCGATGATCATCTCCACGGGCGGCGGGACCGTCATGAACCCGGTGAACCGCCACATCATGCGGACCTGGGGGTCGATCGTGCTGATTGACCGGCCGCTGGAGGATATCCTGGCCGACATCAAGCTGGACCGGCGGCCGACGCTGCGGGACGGAGGGCTGGCAGAGGTGGAGCGGGTTTACCGGGAACGGATCCCGGTGTACCGCGAACTCGCGGACATTACCCTGAAGAACGACAAGGGATACCATATGGCGGTCTACATCCTGACCCGGCTGGTTCGGGAAAAACTGTAAAAAGAGCGGAGCGGAAACAATGGAGTATCAGTTTGAACTGGTGGGCAAGATCGGCAGCATGGCGCTGATCCGGCAGGAGGACCGGGACATCGACTACAACATTTTCTCCCGGATCGGTGCGGAGCTGAAGCCCGGGATGATCTGGGTTACGAGCGGCGCGACGGAGATCGGCCGGCTGGACTATATCAAACGGACGGGCTGCGAGCTGAGCGGGGATCCTGAACAGGACAAGGCGGATTACTCGGCCCAGGGGCAGTCCATCCTGATGCAGAACTACCGACAGTTTGTGCCGCCGGAATACGGGATCCGGCAGATCCTGGTCGAGCACACCCACTTCAACGACGCGGAAAAGTGCGAGCATATCCGCCAGCTGCTGATCCGGGCAGCGCGGCAGAAGACAATCCCGATCGTGAACTACAACGACCCGGTATCTGACGAGGAAAACCGGAAAATGGAGCTGGCGGCCCGCCGGCAGAAGGGCGAAGAGGTTCACGAATGCGTGGACAACGATGAGACCGCGGCAGTGATCGCGGGCCTGGTGAAGGCGAAGACGCTGGTGCTGATGACCTCCACGGAGGGGATCTACCGGGACCGGAATAACCCGGAAACGCTGGTGCGCGATGTGATCGGCCGGACATACGAAGAGGTGGAAAAGAAGGTGCGGGCGCTCCAGGAAGCCTGCATCGGCGCGAGCCGCGCCGGTGCGAACGGCGCCCGGGCCAAGCTGGAATATGCGCTGGGCTGTGTGCGCGGCGGCACGACGGTGATCATCGGCCATGCCCGCCACCGGCTGAGCGACCTGAAGGAAGGACGGGTCCCGTGCACCCGCATCGGAGTGGAAGCATGAAGGCAGCGATGAATCCGGAACTGACGGAGGCGCTCCGCTGGTTTACCCGCGAGAAGGAGATCATGAGCGGGATGCTGCTGGCATGCGGGGCCGGGGGCAGGACCGAATACGCGATGGACGGTGAGGTCCGGGAAGACAGCGTTTTTGACCTGGCCAGCCTGACAAAGCTGTTCACCGGCCTGTGCGCGATGAAGCTGAAGGAAGAAGGCCTGCTGGAGACCAGCAGGTCCGTTTTCTCATACGATCCCCGCTTCGCGCAGCTGCGGGAGGTCACCGTGGAACAGATCATGGGCTTCACAGCGGAACTGAAGACTCCGGGACGCGTCGATGCCTGCCGGAGCCGGGAGGAGGCGCTGGACTGCCTGTTCGGGACCGCGCATGTGGGGGAACCGAAGGGCCGGGCGTACTCGGATATCCCGTCGATGGTGCTGAAGTATGTGATCGAGGCTGCGAGCGGCCTGAACTTTATGGACTGCGTGCGGAAGACCGTGCTGGAGCCCGCGGGCATGCGGGAGACCTGGGCGCTGGTGCCGGAAGAACGTCGGAATGACTGCCAGCGCTATGACGGGGAATACCGGATCGAGGGAGAAAAGTATATCCACCGGACCGGGCCGGAACCCGGCGTTCCGCATGATCCGAAGGCGGCGGTGATCCAGGGCGGCACGGAGGACCTGTGCGGGCATGCGGGTCTGTTCTCCACGGGCGGGGACATGGTCCGGTTCTGCCGGGCAGTGCTGGACGGGAAGATCGTCAGCCGGGCTTCCCTGCGGGAGATGGCGGAGAACCGGACCGGATACCTGCGGAAGGATGGCACCTACACCCAGTATCTGGGATACCAGTGCTATGTGCGGCATCCGCAGCAGTACTACTCGGAGATTCCCCGGTACATGGGGCGGCAGGCGTTCGGAAACGCAGGGTTTACCGGCAACCACCTGTCGGTGGATCCGGAGCACGGAACCTTCACCCTGTTCCTGGGCAACCGGGTCAGGGACCGGCTGACGGTTCTGCTGCCGGAAGCGGGCAGGACACTCGCGGATTACGGACTGAACGAGGACGGGAGCGGACACTACCGGTGGCGGAACGCGGACGGGACGTACACGGAAGTCCCTTCCTCGGTGAAATATGTGCACCAGAAGGACGCGCACCTGCACAGCGCCGTCGCGCGGGTGCTGGGGCTGGATCATATCGAATGGACTGAATGATCGACCGGAATGATCTGCTTGAAATATACAGGCGGATGTGATATACTCTGTAGGTCAAAGAAAGTCAGATACGGACGCTTTGACCACAAGGAGGGATCATTATGCGGCTGAGCGATTCAATCGAACAGTTTATCAAGGATCTGCTGAAGGAAGAATCCACTGAGGTGGAACTGAAGCGGAACGAGCTTGCGGAATATTTCGGCTGCGCACCGAGCCAGATCAACTATGTGCTGGCGACCCGGTTTTCCCCGGATCACGGCTACCTGACGGAAAGCCGCAGGGGAGGCGGAGGCTATATCCGGATCGTACGGGTTGTACGGAGCGGGAGCCAGCGGCTGATGTACCTGGTGAACGACCGGATCGGCGACAGCCTGAGCGAGGAAGAATGCCTGCGGCTGATAAGCCAGTTGAAGGACCAGCAGATCGTGACCGCGGACGAGGCGGCGCTGATGGCCGCGTCCGTCAGCGCCAAGGCGCTGGGCGTACCGGTCCCGGACGCGCTGAAGGATGCGATGCGCGCAAAGATGATGAAATCCATGCTGATGACGATCGCCGCACGAAACCGCGCCTGAGGCGGCAGGCAGAAAAACCGGCAGGGAAAAGAGGCGAAGAGACATGCTGTGCGAAGAATGCCATGTGAATGAAGCGAACTTTACGGTATCCGTGGTATCCGGGGAGGAGACGACGGTCAGGCACCTGTGTGCCGACTGCATGAGCCGGATGAACGCAGACCTGATGAAAAACGGAGTGCGGAACCTGCTGAGCTCGGTGCTCAACGCGATCCGCGCAACGGCTGAAAACGAAGACAGAAAGGAATTTTCCATGCCCATATTCGGACGATTTACCCAGAAAGCTCAGCAGACACTGACGCTCGCGCAGCGGATCGCGGGGGAACTCCAGCAGCCGTATGTCGGAACGGAACATATGCTGCTGGCCCTGCTGAAGACCGACGCGTCCGTACCGGAAGCGGTCGGCAGCAAGATGAGCTATGATTCGATCGTGACAGAACTGAAGGAGCATCTGAAGGGGATCAGTACAACCGACGAGGCACGCGGAAGGATCGAACTGAGCCCCCGCGCAAAGAAGACGCTGGAGAACAGCGTCCTGGAAAGCCACAAGCTGGGGCAGAACTATGTGACGGTTGAACACCTGTGGCTGGCGCTGCTCGGGAACGACGACGGCGTGGCCGGCGGCCTGTTCCGGAAGGCGGGAGTGGATCTCTCCGCGGCCCGGGAACAACTGCTGCGCGAGATGCGTGAGAATGCGGGGAACGAGGAAAAGCCCCGGGGGATCCCCGGTTTTATGCCCTTTGCCCCGGCCAAGGGACGCCCGGGCGGTGGGAATGAAAAGAGCCTGCTGGAGCGCTTCAGCCGGGACCTGACCGCCGCGGCGGAAAAGAATGAACTGGATCCGGTGATCGGCCGGGAAACGGAGATCCAGCGGATTATCCAGATCCTGATCCGGCGGACGAAGAACAACCCGGTGCTGATCGGCGAGCCCGGCGTCGGCAAGAGCGCGGTGGCCGAAGGCCTCGCGCAGCGGATCGTGCAGGGGAACGTGCCGGAGCTGCTGCTCGGGAAACGGGTGATGAGCCTGGACATCGGCAGCATGGTGGCCGGGACGAAGTACCGGGGTGAGTTTGAAGAGCGGCTGAAGAACGTCATGGATGAGCTCCACAAGGCCGGGAACGTGCTGCTGTTCATTGACGAGATCCATACGATCATCGGAGCCGGTGCGACCGAGGGCAGCCTCGACGCGGCAAATATCCTCAAACCGGCGCTGTCCAGGGGTGAGATCCAGTGCATCGGCGCGACGACGCTGGACGAGTACCGGAAGCACATCGAAAAGGACGCGGCGCTGGAGCGCCGGTTCCAGCCGGTCGTGGTCGGCGAACCGACAGCGGAGGAAACGCTGTCCATCCTCTATGGCTTGCGCGACCGGTACGAAGCGCACCACAAGGTGAGGATTACGGATGAAGCGCTGGCCGCAGCGGTCAAGCTGAGCGACCGCTACATCCCGGACCGGTACCTGCCCGACAAGGCGATCGACCTGATGGACGAGGCGGCGAGCCGCGTACGGATCGCGGCATGCACGGCACCGCCGGACGTGCGCGAGCAGGAGAAGCGGCTGGAAGCCGTCGTGATCGAAAAGAAGGAAGCCATCTCACACCAGGACTTTGAGAAAGCGGCAGCCCTGCGCGACCAGGAACGGAACCTGAACCGCGAGATCGAAGAGAAGCGCGCGGAATGGAACCGGGCCCAGAGTACCGCCCGGGATACGGTGACCGAAGAGGACATCAGCCAGGTGGTCTCCCAGTGGACCGGCATCCCGGTATCGAGGATGACGGAGCAGGAGGCGCAGCGGCTGGTACGGCTGGAGGAAACGCTGCACAGGCGGCTGATCGGCCAGGAAGAAGCCGTGAGTGCCGTGGCGCGGGCGATCCGCCGGGCCAGGGCCGGCCTGAAGGATCCGAAGCGGCCGATCGGCAGTTTCATCTTCCTCGGACCGACGGGCGTCGGGAAGACAGAGTTGTGCCGCGCGCTGGGCGAGGCGATGTTCGGGGACGAAGACTCGGTGATCCGG
>Ga0310697_10006976_pt1 | contig 10677 bp, 10 predicted proteins | sample 172DNAGHGlowgp2_FD_203883 | JGI IMG/M metagenome (GOLD analysis project Ga0310697, IMG submission 203883) | Sheep rumen microbial communities from Palmerston North, Manawatu-Wanganui, New Zealand - 1728 DNA GHGlow gp2 (v2) (version 2) | ecosystem: Host-associated > Mammals > Digestive system >...
CAATTTTTAACGAATTAACCGGCGCACGTCAGAAAATCGGCAACTGGCCGGGCGTCACCGTCGATAAGAAAGTTGGCGTCATTGAACATAACGGCAGAAAAATTTCCGTCATTGACTTGCCCGGCACTTATTCAATCAACGCCCGCTCGCAGGAAGAACAGGTCGTTAGCGATTATTTCAAGGAAAATAAGCCCGATATTGTCGTCAACATAATCGACGCGGCGAACATTGCCCGAAATCTTTTCTTGACCGTTCAGCTTATGGAAAACGGAATTCCGCTTATCATAAATCTAAACATGATGGACGAGGCAGAGCGGCACGGCATTAAAATCGACATGAAGAAATTGGAAGACGCCTTCGGAATGCCCGTAACTAACACCGTCGGCAGGAGCAATAAGAGCGTCCGCAAACTTCTGGACGTGTTCACCAATGCCGTTATGACAAATTATGAGCCGAGCAAACTTATCAAAGAGCATATTGACAGAGTTCACAAAATCCAGCAAAGCGGCTTAGCGGCGTCGAAGGTCGAAGAGGAAATTATTTCTGCGCGATATGATTTGATTGATAAAATTATGGCAAGCGCAGTTACAGTAAGCGCGGCGGGCAAAACGCTAACTGATAAGCTCGATTCTTACCTTGCTAACGGCGTGACTTCTATATTGCTGATGATTGCGACGTTTTATATCATGTTCCAAATTTCGTTCAACTGGATAGGGCAACCGCTCGCCGATGAGTTAGGCGGATTTTTTGAAGAAAGTTTAGCACCGGCAGTAGCTGACGCTATGGCTGAAGCGGGCGTTGCTGATTGGATGCAATCGCTTGTTTCGGACGGAATAATTACGGGCGTCGGCGCGGTTTTAAGTTTCGTGCCGTTGATTTTTACGTTGTTCTTGTGCTTGAGCTTTCTTGACGGGACAGGCTATATGGCTCGCGTCGCGTTCATAATGGACCCGATTATGCGCCGCGCAGGACTTTCCGGAAAATCAATTATGCCGCTTGTTATGGGCTTTGGTTGCGGCGTGCCGGCGATTATGGGAGCACGCACCCTCGACACGAACAAAGACAGAATGATTACAATTCTCGTGACGCCGTTTCTGACTTGCAACGCGAAAGTTCCGATTTTAATGCTGTTCGCGTTTATGTTCTTCCCCGATAATGCCGCCAATATCGTTTTCGTTATGTATTTCGTCGGAATAGCGACGGCAATTATTATGGCGAAAATTTTAAACGTAACGACCTTCAAAGGCGAAGAATCAACCTTCCTGCTTGAGTTGCCGCCCTATAGACTGCCCGATATTAAAACTGTTTTGCTTGAAGCTTGGGACAAAGGCAAAGGCTATCTGATTAAAGCCGGCACGATAATTTTCGCAATGTCGGTTCTGATATGGTTCCTTAGCAGTTTCAATTCCGACGGTATGACGGAAGATATGGACGAAAGTTATTTAGCGAGTATCGGCTCGGCAACGTCGTCGATTTTTGCGGCGCAAGGCTTTGATACGTGGGAATCTGGCGCGGCGGTCGTGACGGGCGTCTTAGCTAAAGAAGCAGTCGTTTCAACGCTGGGAATTCTTTACGGCGCGGACGAACTTTCTACCGAAGATGAAGATATTCAAAATTCGGCGCAGGCTCTCCTTTCAACGACTATGGGCGGCGTATTCACACCACTTGCGGCGGTCGCGTTCATGGTATTTACTCAACTTTATTCGCCGTGCGTGACGGCACTCGGCACAATCAAAAAGGAGACGCAAAGTTGGAAATGGATGGCGTTCGCATTCTTCTACACAACGGCGGTTGCGTGGGTTGCGTCGCTAATCGTCTATCAGGGCGGAAAACTTTTAGGCTTTGAATAATTGGAGATGATTTAATGGCGGCGACGATTATTCTTGGAGTTTTAATCGCGGCGGCATTTGGCTACGGACTTAGGACGGTTTACAGAAGTTTTTTCAAGGGCGAAGCGGCGTGTTGTTCTGAAAGTTGCGGGAGTTGCAACGGTTGCGACGCTAAAAAGGCTCTTGATGACGGCTACCGCGCCCGCGTCGAGAAGATTGAAAAATTTCCGATTCACAAAACGATTGATGTTGACGGCATGACTTGCGAGAAATGCATTTATAGAGTTGTCCGCGCCCTAGAAAAAGTTGACGGCGTGACGATTGCGGCGGCAAGTCTTGAAAAACAATCCGCGCAGGTCGGCTTGAAAGAAAATATTTCAGATGATATTTTGCGCGAGGCGATTAACAAAGCGGGATATAAAGCCGGAGCTGTTACGGCATAAAAAAAGCGGCGGGAGTTAATCTCTCGTCGCTAAATTTTTTTATCTGCTCATTGATTGTCCGTGTCTGGATTGTCCATGACGTCCGGATTTGGGGTGGTCGGGCGGCATAAGCTTTTGCAGGTCGACGCCGAAAGATTTCGCAACGTCTCCCCACGTGTTGTTAATCTTGCGCTTTTCCAGGACGCTCTTAACGTTCTTGCTAGCCGCGTTCGCAATTCTTCCGGCAATCATAATGTCATGTGGGTCGTAACCTTCCTTGAGCAAATTGCTAAAAGTTTTCGCGTCAGTGTTCGCCATTTTTGCAAAAAATTCTAAGCGTTCCTGCTCGTAAAATTCTTTGACTTGCTCGCGTTTGACGCCCAATTTCTCAGCGACTTGCGCCCAATCGACTTTCATAGCTAATACGTCCGAAAAACTTTTCCCGCTTAGCTTAGCCAAAACCGCCGCGTGCTTAACGTCTTCAATGTGAACGCCGTTATTCAATGCCGTCTCGACCTGCGCGGAGTCAATGCCGTATTTTTCGGAAAGATATTTAGCCCAGCCGCCGATATGTTCCGCTTCTTTTTCCTGCCAAATTTTTTCTTGTGCTTCCATTTCGGCGGGCGGTTCGGAAGGATTCGCTAAGGCTTGCGAACCCGTAAGGAGCAATGCGCCGCTCAAAAGTCCCATGAGAATTTTTTTCTTTATACTCATAAGTTTTCACCTCGCTCATAGTATAAGATAATTTCGGACGTTTGTCTTTAGGCGACGATTAAAATTTTGCGGCGCGGCAGGAATTTCTTTAGACACGCAGAAAATTTTTGGAAAAATATTTTGGGAGTGACAGCTAATGAAAAATAAAGAGCAACTAGCGCAAATGGTTGCGGAAAAAATCGACGCGGCATTCAAAGCAAGCGACCACCCGAAGAAATTTTTCATAACGGAAAACGGACGCGGCGTAGTCGACGGCGGCGACCTGTATAACGCGGTACTCAAAGACGTTATTGGCGTCGTCCAAGTCGCGCTCATCGAAATTCTCGATACGCTCATGACACCGCCAACCCCACCGCCCGCTAAAGCGGCTCCCGCCGCACCCGCTAAGGCTTCTGAAAAACCAGCTAAAGTTTCAACCAAAAAATGATTTTTAGGGACTAGGAACTAGGAACTAGGGATTAGTAGAAATTAGAAAACTAGTTCCTAATTCCTAGTTCCTTTTCCCTTGCAAAGGAGGAAATTTCTTGGCGAAACATCTTGTCGAGAGCCGTCAATTTTCTTTGACTAACAAAAAATTCTCTGCTAAAATGATTTTAAAATGAAAGTTAAGGAGGATTAAAGAGATGGCTCTCATTGTGAAAAAATTCGGCGGCTCTTCAGTTGCCACGACCGATAAAATTTTGGCAGTGGCACAAAGAATTCTATCCGAAAAAAAACCAGATGATAAAATCGTCGTCGTAGTCTCGGCAATGGGCAAGACGACCGATAATTTACTTGCGCTGGCGGGCGGCATTGATACGCAACCTTACAAAGCAGGATACTTGCGCGAACTCGATATGCTAATGACGACCGGCGAACAAGTTTCAATCGCGCTTTTGGCTATGGCGTTCAAAAAGTTAGGGCATCCGGCAATTTCCTTGACGGGCGCGCAAGTCGGCATGAGAACTAATTCCGTTCACACTAAAGGCAGGATTTTGGGAATAAAACCTAAGCGCGTTCACGACGAACTTAACAAAGGGCAAATTGTCGTTGTGGCGGGCTTTCAAGGCGCAGATAAATTCGGCGACCCTGTGACTTTAGGGCGCGGCGGTTCTGATACTTCAGCCGTTGCCTTAGCCGGTGCGCTCAAAGCTGACGAGTGCGAAATTTTTACTGACGTCGACGGCGTTTATTCCGCTGACCCGCGCATCGTCAAAGGCGCAAAAAAGATGAAAGAAATTACCTATTTCGAGATGTTGGAAATGGCTCGGCTCGGCGCAGGGGTTATGCAACCGCGCTCCGTTGAAATGGGGCAATTTTTCAACATTCCGATTCATGTGCGCTCGACTTTTACTAAAGAAAAGGGCACGATTATCAGGGAGGATTACACAGTGGAGGAAAAAGATTTTGAGATACGCGGCGTGGCGCACGATATGAAGGTTGCGAAAATTTCAGTTATCGGCGTCCCGAATAATCCCGGCGTGGCGCATACGCTCTTTCAAGCTCTCGCCGACGTCAATATTGATGTCGATATGATTGTCCAGAGTATTCGCAATATCGACCGGAATATAAATGACATTGTTTTCACGGTTAATCTTAACGACCTTGCTGAGGCGAAAAAAGTTATCGGCGTCGCCAGCGAAAAAATTAATGCGGCGTCCGTCCTTGTTGAAGAGGATATGGCGAAAGTTTCAATCGTCGGCGCGGGTATGCTGGGCAGTCCTGGCGTTGCGGCGCGTATGTTCGGCGCACTCGCTCGCGCAGATGTCAATATCGACATTATCAGCACGTCAGAAATTAGCGTTTCGTGTTTGGTTAAGGGTTCGCAAGTTACAGAGGCAGTCAACAGCATTCACGACGAATTTTTCCCTGACAGGTAGTCGCTTTAAAAGCGACGGAACAGCGGACGCGGTTACTTTAAAAAAGTAACCAAACAGCGGACGCGATTGACCGTTTCGCCGTTCCAACGTTTTCGCCGCGTTCGTACGCTCCGCTGCGCTACGCTAGTTTCGCTATTTTGGAGTTAGGTTTATGAAAATCTATGACTGCTTTACATTTTTTAACGAGCTGGAGATTTTGGAACTCCGGCTCGCTAGTCTTTATGACGTGGTAGATTATTTCGTTATCGTAGAGGCGGATAAAACGCACGCAAATATTCCCAAGCCCTTCAATTTCTACGAACATATTCGCGATTATGAAAAATATCTGCCGAAAATCCATTACATTATGGATAAATCGGTCGTGCCTTATAAGGGCGTGGGCGATTGGTCGATTGAAAATAATCAGCGCAATTCAATCATGAAGGGCTTAACGGACGCCGCGCCCGATGATTTGATTATGATTTCCGACGCTGACGAAATTCCAGACCCCGCGATAATTAAAACAATTCGCGAAAGTTTCACCGATAAGAATAAACATGTTGACCTTGTCGCTTTTTATGATGCATCGCAGTTTACGAAAGGGAAATTGATTCCGTTTCATTGCGGGATAAGAATTCCGACGGTTTTGGACATTACGCCGATAAGTTTTCATTTGAGGTCTTATCTTTATTACTTCGATTGGAAATCTAATCTTCCGTGCGAGGGAACTTCACTTTGCAAGTTTAAGCATTTGAAATCGCCGCAGGAGCTTCGCGATATAAGAAAAAGTTTGCCGCGAATTGTCGACGGCGGCTGGCACTTCTCCTACTTTGGAGGCACGAAAAGAATTACGGAAAAAATGCAGGCAGCAGTTGAAGACGTAGAACTTTTCCACGAGAATAAAAAATATCTGGATAAAGCTTTCGTTGAACAGGCAATGGCTACAGGAAAATATTTTCATACACCCGCAAATTTTGTTCCCTGCGACGTTAGCGAAATAAAATTGCCCGCGCTTGACGCCTTCCTAAAAAAATATCCGCATTTCGTACGGGCTAAAAAGTAAAATATTGTATACTTTCGCGGGCGTTGTCGACTTTCAAAAGGATTTATGATAAATTGTGCGCGACAAAAATTTTTTGGAGGCTTTTTAATATGACAGCAACACACGCGGCGGGCAGAAAGTTAAAAGACGCCATTTTTGACGCTAACCAAGCTTGCAACGAAGCGATAAAAATTCATGGCAAGGATAAAGTTACCAACGCGACAATCGGCGTAGTTTTGAACGAAGACGGCAAACTTGCGACGCTTAATACCGTCGAAAAAGTTTTTCGCGAAATGGAAATGTCGGAGCTTGTCGCCTACGCGCCGATTTCCGGACTGCCCGATTATTTGAACGCGGTTATTGATTTAACTTTCGCCGACAACAAGCCCGAAGGTTATTTTGGAGCGGTCGCGACGGCGGGCGGCACCGGCGCAATTCATCATGCGATTGCCAACTACGCTGAACGCGGCGACGCCGTTTTGACTTCTGATTGGCGTTGGGGCACTTACGATTTAATTTGCAACGAGACCGGCAAACGCCTTGAGACGTTTAAACTTTTTGACGACGCGCTAGATTTTAATATCAATGACTTCGCAATCAAGGTCGACGCGCTTTTGAAGAAACAAAAATCTTTGCTCGTGATTATCAACACGCCCGCGCACAATCCGACCGGCTACGCGCTGAGCGGCGACGAATGGGATAAAGTTATCGCCGTGCTAAATGCGCAAGTTTCAAGCGGGAAGAAAATTTCGTTGCTCGTCGACATTGCTTATATTGATTTTGCCGGCGAAAAAAATTCTACTCGCGCCTTTATGCAGAAATTTTCTAATCTGCCAGAAAACTTTTTCGTAATGATTTCGTTCAGCATGTCGAAAAGTTATACCTTCTACGGACAGAGAACCGGCGCACTTATCGGCATTTCGTCCAGTGAAAAAATTATCGACGAGTTCAAGGACGTCAGCAAATATTCTTGCCGCGCTACGTGGTCGAATATAAATCGCGGGGCGCAAGCGTTGCTAGTCAAACTCAATGCCGACAAAGACATTGCCGCGCACTACGAGTGGGAGCGCAGTGAACTTTATCACATGGTGCAACGCCGCGCAGATGTTTTCGTTAGGGAAGCTAAGGAATGCGGCTTGCGGATTGTGCCTTACAAGGGCGGATTTTTTATCGCGATACCTGCGGAAAATCCCGCCGCTGTCTGTCAGAAACTCCACGACGATTTAATTTTTGCCGTCCCGTTGAAATTGGGAATTCGCGTTGCGGCTTGTTCGACTTCCTTTGAGAAAATGCACGGACTAGCAGAAAAAATCTATCGCGCTATGAAATAAAACTTTGCAAAAAAATTATCTCCCCGCCATTTGACGAGGAGATTTTTTGCGTTGAAAATATTTTTAGGCTTTAATGACGCAGATTCTGCGACGAATATTTTTGCCGTTAAGAAGTTCATCGACCATTGCAAGCGCGTAGTCTGCATAACTTATAATGCTTTCGCCCGCCGCGTTTACGATAAATTCTTCGCCGCCGAAAATATATTTGCCGGTCTTTTCGCCGTCGGCTCTGAAATCCGCCGCAGGACTTATGAACGTCCATTTAACGTCGTCGCGCTCGCGAAGTTCAGCAAGGGCTTTTGCTTGAGCCGTAGCGATTGGCAAATATGACGGCGGGAAATCGGGTGTTTGATAAAGTTGCGTCTTGTGCTCCTTGTCGACGAAAAGACTGCCCGCGCCGCCGACTACCAAAAGCCGAGTTTCAGAGCCGCTCAAAAGGTCGCAAAGATGTTTAAGCGTCGTGGAATGGAGCGGAAGAGTTTCCGGCGTCCACGCTCCGAAGGCGTCAACAACTGCGTCGAAATTTTCAAGGTCGCTTTTCTCCAGCGCGAGAATATCTTTCACGACGACTTTTGACGCGCCGTTAATTTCCGCCGCTCTTCTGACAAAAGCTGTGACTTCAACGCCACGCGCCGCCGCCTCAGCGACAACTTTGCTACCGACTTTGCCTGATGCCGCAACTACTGCAAGTTTCATTTTAGAACCTCCATTGCTTTAACAAGTATGACAAATTTCGTAAATGCCAGCGCGTTTGAGCGTATCAACAACGGTATCGCCAATGTGCGCGACAGTGTCCGCGACTTCAATTCCGACAGCATTTAGGGCTTTGATTTTATCCGCCGCCGTACCTTTGCCGCCGGAGATAATCGCGCCCGCGTGCCCCATGCGTTTACCTGGAGGAGCTTGACGCCCCGCGATAAATGCCGCAACAGGTTTTTCGGGCATATTTTTTGCAATCCAACGGGCGGCGTCTTCTTCGGCGTTGCCGCCAATTTCGCCGATAAGCAAAACGGCTTTAGTCTCGTCGTCTTCCTTGAAAAGTTTCAATACGTCGATAAAATCCATTCCCTTGACAGGGTCGCCGCCTATGCCAACCGAAGTCGTTATACCAATTCCCGCATTCATGAGTTGGAAAGCCGCCTCGTAAGTCAGAGTTCCGGAGCGCGACACTAAACCGACGTGACCTTTTTTCTGGACGTTTGGCGGAATGATTCCGAGTTTCGCCTCGCCCGTCGTCATAATGCCTGGACAATTCGGACCGATAAGGCGCGTTTTCTTGCCGACCATGTAGCGGCGAACTTTCACCATATCGAGTACCGGAATATGTTCTGTAATGCAAACGACGAGTTCAAGTCCAGCGTCTACCGCCTCAAGGATTGAATCTGCCGCGAACGCCGCCGGCACGTAGATAACTGACGCCGTCGCGCCCGTCGCTTTAACAGCCTCTTCAACGGTGTTGAAAACCGGCACGCCCTCAACCATTTGTCCTGCCTTGCCGGGCGTCACGCCGCCAACTATCTTTGTTCCATAAGCCATCATTTGTTTGGTATGGAACGTCGCCGCCTTGCCCGTTATCCCCTGCACGATAACTTTTGTATTTCTGTCAACTAAAATCACTTTATCAACTCCCAGAAAATTTTCGCTCAGTTTTTTTCAGTATACAAATTTTCCGGCTTAAAATCAATCGGCTAAAAAAATTTTGCGGCGGCAGGATTTTTCTTTTCGGCATTGAACAGAAACTTATTGATTCGGCATTATAAAAATTTTTTTGGTGTACGGAAGTTTTTCAGCTCAAAGAGGAGGCTGCTTATTTTGGAAAAATCTACAGTAATAGGGCTGGTTGGCGGAATTATTTCCGTCTTCGTCGGCATGATTCTAAAGGGCGCGCCGCTGACGGCTTTGAATAACCCCGCCGCGTTCTTGATAATCATTGGCGGAACCATTGCCTGTTTATTCAACGCTTTTACTATGGAGCAGATGTCGAAAGTCCCGACGCTTTTCAAACTTTTATTGCGCGGCAATGATGAACAGAGTAAGGGCGAATTGGTCAAGACTTTCGTTGAGCTGTCGCAACTGGCGCGCCGCGAAGGTATTCTTGCTTTGGAAAGCCGCGTCGAAGCTATCGAAGACCCGTTCTTCAAAAATGGTTTAAGCATGGTTATCGACGGTATGGACCCCGAATTTGTTGAATCAGTTCTGGACGCAGAACTTGCAATCATGGAACAGCGTCATGCTGAAATGCGCTCGATTTTCTCGCAAGCCGGAACGTATGCTCCGACACTTGGCGTTTTGGGCGCGGTCGTTGGACTTATCGCGGCACTTGGTAATTTAAATGATATTGAAAAACTCGGTCACTCAATCGCGGCGGCATTTGTCGCGACGATTTTGGGTATTTTTACCGGATACGTTTTGTGGCTCCCCTTCGCTAACAAACTCAAAATTAAATCCGAAAACGAAGTCGGGCATAAGCGCATGATTATGGAAGGAATTCTCTCGTTGCAAGCGGGCGATTCCCCGACGCAGATTGAATCGAAATTGATGATTTACATTCCGCAGAGCGAACGCGAAGCCCTCAAGGAGGGATAAAATTTGGCTAAAAAGAAACGCGCAAAAAAACATGAAGAAGAAGCCAGCGAAGCTTGGCTTCTGCCCTATTCCGACTTGATGACGCTTCTATTGGCGTTATTTATCTGTCTGTTTGCGATTTCGCAGACCGACCAGACAAAACTTGTTCAAATGGCGCAAGCATTCACGGCGGCTTTTAACATGGGCGGACCTTCATTCTTCGACAAAGCCGGACCTAGTAACAGTATGCAACGCGAAATTGTCACGTCCGAAGACGCAGGAAACGCGGCTTATCTGCAAGAGAATCAGCAACTGCAGGATTTGCAACAGCGGCTTGAAGAGTATATCAAGGAAAATAATTTGCAGGACGAATTGTCAACGGAATTGCAGGAAGAAGGCTTAATGATACGGATTAAGGAAAGGGCGTTGTTCCCGTCCGGCTCGGCTGACCTTGTCCCCGAATCGCAAAGAATTGGACCGATAGTCGCGGGGCTTTTGGCGGAAGTGCCAGAGCGCGTCTTAATTTCCGGACATACTGACACTGACCCGATTAATACGGCGCAATTCCCGTCAAACTGGGAGCTAAGCTCGACCCGCGCCTTGACGTTCATGAAATTTTTGCTGGCGATTAACCAGAACTTGAATCCCGCTAGATTTTCCGCGATTGGTTACGGCGAATATCGCCCTATTGCAATGAACGATACGGCGGAGAATAAACAGAAAAATCGCCGCGTCGAAATTCTGATTGCGCGAAGTTATACTTTCAATCCGAACGAAGGTTTTCGCGCACAGACCGACGCCGATTTAGTAGCAAAATGATTATCGGGCTTGGCAACGACATTATCGAAATTGAGCGCGTCCGAAAAGCCGTCGCTAAAAAATTTTTCAAAGATAACGTTTTCACAGAGATTGAACAGAAATATTGCGAAAGTCGCG
>Ga0310697_10006977_pt1 | contig 10677 bp, 11 predicted proteins | sample 172DNAGHGlowgp2_FD_203883 | JGI IMG/M metagenome (GOLD analysis project Ga0310697, IMG submission 203883) | Sheep rumen microbial communities from Palmerston North, Manawatu-Wanganui, New Zealand - 1728 DNA GHGlow gp2 (v2) (version 2) | ecosystem: Host-associated > Mammals > Digestive system >...
CCCAGTTACTTGGTGAGATTCGGTCGCTGAAACGGACAAGGGAACAGATTGTCAAGGAACTTCAATCGTCAGATTCCGATAGCAGAATCGGAAAGTCAATCGCAGAACGTAGAAGATGGCTTCGCCGTGAAACAGGACTTCAGTCCGCTTTGGTTCAGGCTGAGGAAAATCTTCTTCCTGCAGTGGTAGAAACTATCGGTTGTCGTTTCTTGCCGCAACTGGATATCCATAGACAACATATCTTGCTTTCAAATATTGTCGCAAGAGCACAATTAATGCCGTCGGAAGTGAAACGGATTGAGGATGCCATTGTGATGGCGGCCAGATGCAATCGCGAGTCTAGTTCAACGCACGAACATGATGCCGCGTCGCAGAAAACCGAAAACAACGGCAGCGTTGAAATCGGTCCCAACAGGACCGCGCCCCCTCCACGCCCTGTCCCAAATTGGAGGGGGACGTTTTTGAGTTTTTAACACAGAGGCACAGAGACACAGAGAAATCGGGAAATGAAGGATTGCTTTCGCTGCCGGGAGATTCGGAGTCTCGGAGTTTAGGAGAAGATTCCTGAAAAACTCCAGATCTCCAAAACGCCAAAACTCCTAGTAGCGAAAGCAACCAAACCTCTGAGTCTCTGTGCCTCTGTGTTAAAAACAACACCGCCATTGTTCTGCATGAGGCCCACGACGCGCTGCGCGCCAAACTCCTTCCTCAGATATATTCTCTTGGATTCCTCAACCCTGATGTGGAATACTTCAAGTGAGAAACGCGCGGGCGTTGGATTCGATTCGCGATTCCAACGATTCGGCGTCCACAGCGCGCAGGACGGCGAGCGTGGCGGCAATCTGCCGCAATGTCCCGCCGGCGTCTGTCTCCGGAAGGGAGTAGTCCATGTCCGTCTCGATCAGGATGCGGTCGTCCGGCAGTTTCTTCACGAGCTTGCGGTAGTTTACGGCGTGGTCGTTGAGAAGGGCTGGGCCGACGGAAACGTAGCCGTTTAGGTCGAAGATGTCGGGAAGCAGGCCCGCGCTGCGCGAGAAGCCATGGAAGAGGAAAGAGGGGATCGCGCCCTTGAAGGGGCGGCAGGCGGAGACGACCTCGCCCCAGCACTTCGCGCCGTGGAGGACAACTGGGCGGCGCAGCTCGGAGGCGAGCGCGAGCTGCATCGCGAAGAGGGTTCGCTGGGCGTCTGTGACGGCCCTTGATTTCAGCCGGTCGAGTCCAATCTCGCCGACGCCTGCCGACGGGTCGGAGAGAAGGTTGGCGCGGACGGCGGAGAGGTCAACGTCTGCGGCCTCGTCTGCCTGCCACGGGTGGAAGCCGTAGAAGCGCACCTCGCGTTCTGGCAGGCGCATGAAGGCGGGGTAACCGTTGCTATGGCAGTGGGCGTCGATCATGGGGAGGGATGGAACGTGAGGACGAAGCCGCCGTTGTCGGCGAGGTCGAGGCAGATGCGCACGTCAGGCGCGAGGTCGGGTATGGGTTCGCGGACTACGCGCTCCGCCAGGGCCGATGGCGCGTCCTTGGAGTGCGGGTCTCGCGTGACGGCGCACGTATAGGAGAACGCGCGGAGGCTGGCGGGCAGGCGCCGCCACACGTCCTCGAATCGGACCGTGAGGGTGGTGGCGGCGCAGGATAGGCCGCAGACAGTGGGGACAGGCCCTTCAAGTCCGACGGCGAATACGAGGAAGTCGTCCGGGAGCCCGCGGAGAGGGCGGATGCTTGAGGGTTGGGGATTGGAGATTAAGGCGGACCTGGCGGCGGGCGTCCAGGGGCGCGGGCCGCCGAGGAATGCGACTGGGCCGCAGTCTGCGGCCCAGTCGCACGGGCGGAGGTAGACGCGTCCATCGGCGAACAGCTTACCGTCCTGGTAAGAATATCGGGCACTGCCGTCTGCCATCTGCCAACTACCAGCTACCAACTGCCGGCCTCAAAGCTTCAGCCCGTCGAAGGCGGAGCCTAGCGAGCTGAATCCGCTGTTGTCGTCCTTGTGGGCTTCCATCCAGTTCTGCACGTCCTGGGCCTCGGCTTCTGCGGCGAGCTCTTCTGGAGTACGGGGCTTGAGGGGCTTGGCCTGGCACTGGCGGATGGAGAGCGAGATGCGTTCGCGATCCCAGTCGAGCGAGAGTATCTTCACGGTGACGAGGTCGCCTTCCTTGACGAAGTCGGAGGGTTTGACAACCTTGTCCCACGAGATCTCGCGCACCGGCACGAGTCCCTCCACGCCTCCGAGGTCGACGAACGCGCCGAAATCTAGAACCTTGACGACGGTACCGTTGAGGGTCTGTCCCTCGGAGAGGGTGTCGCGCAGGTAGTCCTTGGCAGCCTGCAGCTCCTTCTCCTGCACGGCGCGGCGGCTGACGATAAGGTTGAGGCCGCGGTCGTCGGTGCTGTACTCCTGGACGATGAAGGAGAATGTCTGTCCGATGTAGGGGTTCTCCGCGCCGGCGGGTAGCGTCTTGCGGAACCGCTCGATCTGGGAGTAGGGGCAGAAGGCGCGTTGTCCGCAGACGGTGACTTCGTAGCCGCCCTTTACCTCCTTTTCCACCTTGCCGTCGAGAACGAGGCCGCGGTCGAACGCGCGGCGGATCGTCTCGTCCTCGGCCACGATGGCGGCGGACTCGGCGACGTCGGCCTTGGCGAAAAGGTAGTAGTCCTTCTGCATGGAGACGAACGACACCTCGATCGAGTCGCCGCGCTTGACCGTGACGTCGCCATCGGCGTCGGTGACGTCCTCGACTGGCATCATGCCGACGAGCTTTGCGTTGACGTCCAGCGTAACGTGCGTCTCGCCGACGCGCACGACGCGAGCGGTTACCGTGTCGCCCGGGTTGAAGCCCTTGCGGTAGTTCTTGAACTGGCCGTCCAGAAGGGCGGCGAAGTCGGCCATTGATGCTTTCTTGTCCATATAGACGAATCTCCAATGTGGGAAACGGGCGCATATTATACCTAATTCCTTCTCCCGCGACAATGCGTGCGTAAATAAATCTAGTTTCCCCCTTACGCCCGCGCATAATTTTTGATATAATCTTACCTCCTTCGCCCACCGACGGGGAAGGCACGGCAGAAAACCGTGATTATCAACAAACCTAACTAGCAAAAAAAAATGGCTATTCGCAAACCAACCGTACCTGCGGAGAAGTCGGCCGTGTTCGCCGAGTTCCTCGCCGGCGCCGGCATGGACAACGCCGTGTTCACATCCGGCTCTATCGTAGAGGGGACCGTTTCCGCAGTCAAGGGCTCGGACGTGTTCGTGGACATCGGGTACAAATCGGAAGGCATCGTCGGTCTCGACGAGTTCGCCGATCCCGCAGAAGTAAAGCCCGGTCTAAAGTTCCAGGTCAAGATCCTTGATCTCGAGAACGACAAGACCGGCATGGTAAACCTTTCCAAGAAGGCGGCGGACTCGCAGATCCGCTGGGAGAAGGTGCAGTCCCAGTACACCGAAGGGTGCGTCGTCACCGGTACGATCCGCAGCGTCGTGCGCGGCGGGCTGCTGGTGGACATCGACGGCGTGGAGGCGTTCCTGCCCGGCTCGCACGTGGACGTCACGCCGGCGCGCGACCTCACGCCGTACATCGGCCAGACATACGATTTCAAGGTGATGAAGATCTCGGACGAGCGCCGCAACATCATCGTCAGCCGCCGCGAGCTCATCGCGGGCGCGATGGAGGAGAAGAAGGCGGAGCTGCTCGCGTCCCTGCAGAAGGGCGAGGTCCGCAAGGGCAAGGTGAAGAACATCACCGACTTCGGCGCGTTCATCGACCTGGACGGCATCGACGGCCTGCTGCACATCACGGACATGAGCTGGGGCCGCATCAAGCACCCGAGCGAGATGCTCAAGGTCGGGCAGGAGCTCGATGTCATGGTGCTCGAGGTGGACAAGGAGAAGGAGCGCATCTCGCTCGGACTCAAGCAGACGACGGAGAACCCGTGGGACACGATCGCGGACCAGTTCCCGGTCGGCGCGCGCGTGAAGGGCAAGGTCGTGAACCTGGCCGCGTACGGCGCGTTCGTCGAGATCGCTCCCGGCATCGAGGGGCTCGTCCACATCAGCGAGTTCAGCTGGACGAAGCACGTTGCCCGCGCGAGCGACATGCTCAACGTCGGCGACGAGGTGCTGGTGGCGGTACTTTCGGTCGACGCCAAGGAGCAGAAGATCGCGCTTGGCATCCGCCAGACGCAGGACAATCCGTGGGACACGGCGCAGGAGCGCTACCCTGTCGGCGGCCGCGTGACGGGCAAGGTACGCAACTTCACGACGTATGGAGCGTTCGTCGAGCTCGAGGAGGGCATCGACGGCATGATCCACGTGAGCGACATGAGCTGGACGCGCAAGATCAACCACCCGTCGGAGTGCCTACAGAAGGGACAGGTCGTCGAGGCGGTGATCCTGGACGTCAACCCGAAGGACCAGCGCATCTCGCTGGGCCTGAAGCAGGCGCAGACGGATCCGTGGAGCGAGATAGCGTCGAAGTACGCGGTCGGCTCGATCGTCAAGGGCAAGGTCTCGAAGATCGCGTCGTTCGGTGCCTTCGTGGAGCTCGAGGACGGCGTGGACGGGCTCGTCCACATCTCGCAGATCTCCGACCAGCACATCGATCGCGTCAAGGACAAGCTCAACGTCGGCGACGAGGTTGAGGCACGCGTGGTCAAGGTTGACCGCGAGGCGCGCCGGATCGGCCTGTCGATCAGCGCCGTCAACATGACGGAGGACGAGGTCAAGGCGCTCGAGGCGGCGGCGACGGACGAGATGACCGGTTCCGCAAGCAGCGCGCCGAAGAGCGGCGAGCCGCTGGGCGGCCTGGCGGCGGCCTTCGACGACGCCTTCGGCAACGTCGAGTGGCAGCCCGGAGAGGCCGAGACCAAGTAAGCGACGGAGCGAGTGAGCGAAAGCTTGACGAGCGAAGAAGCGAAAACCTTATCAAGAAAGGAACAAGACAATGTCCAGAGTCTGCGAAATCTGCGGTAAGCATCCGGCGGCCGGGCGTCACATCGTCCGCAAGGGTTCGCCGAAGTACAAGGGCGGCATCGGCCTGCACACGACAGGCATCTCGAAGCGCCGCTTCCTGCCGAACCTGCACACGGTGCGCGTGACCGACGGCAAGGGCAACACCTGCCGCAAGACGGTCTGCGCCCGCTGCATCAAGTCGGGCAAGGTCGCGAAGGCGTAGTTGCCCCGCGTAAAAACGAAGGGGGTCGGTGCTTGCGCATCGGCCCTCTTTGTTTTATAATGTACGCCGCAACTACCGTCAACAAATTCAGGAGGCCACATGACAGAAGAGGAAATCGGAGCGCCAGAGGAATCGGAATCCGGCGAGGGAAGCGTGTTAGAGGACGCCACCGACGAGACTGGAACCATCATCCGGGACACGGACATCGTGTTCGACTGTCCGCACTGCGGGCACAACCTTGCCATCGACTATCGGGGCGCAGGCCTGCAGATCAACTGCGTCCAGTGCGGCGAGAGCGTGCTTGTGCCGATCCCAGACGGCATGAAGATCGACGACCTCGACATCGAGCCGGGCGAGATACTGAAGCAACTCTTCAAGACGCGCCGCGACTTTCAGAAGCAGGAGATGCGGGCGGATGCCCTGGAGGAGCAGGTGCGCGAGCTCGTGGAGCGCAACAGCAACCTCTACGCCCAATGCGAGGCGTTCGCCATGCAGGTGGCCGAGCTCAAGGCGTTCTGCCAGCAGCACATGGCGCTCAGCGAAAAGATGACTGGCCTTCTTGACCGGATGCACGCGAGCCTTGCCTCCAACGCCTCCGCCGCCAAGATGGACGCCGGGATCGCCGGAACCGACGAGGCTGCTCCAGAAGCATGAAACCGGGATTCCATTCCCTCTTCGTCAACGGACTTACGTTCTCGCGCGTGCCGCTGATATTCGCGTTCCTGGCCTGCGCGGTGGCGGCGCAGCGCCTGGGAAGCGTCGCCTGCGCAGTGGCGGCGCTCCTCTTGCTGTTCCTCGCCGGGATATCCGATCTCTTCGACGGACATCTGGCGCGCCGCTGGCGCGTCGTGTCGACCTTCGGCAAGATGGCCGATCCGCTAATGGACAAGGTGTTCTTCATCGTGTCGTTCCCGACGCTCCTGTGGCTCATCGGCGCGCAAGGCGAGAACCCGTTCCACGCGGTGCTGATGCTCGTCTTCACGGTGCTCTACATCCTGCGCGACCAGTGGGTGACGTTCCTGCGCGCCATAGCCTCCACGTACCAGGCCGACGTGAGCGCCATGTGGCTGGGCAAGGTTCGCACGGCGCTCTCTTTCCCTGCCGCGGGCCTCATCTACCTCTATCTGGCATTCCATGGAGTTCTCCCCGAAAGCTGGAACGAGCCGTTTCTCTGGATCGTGTATGCTGTAGAGGCGTTCCTCATCTGCCTGAACATCTACTCTTGCATCGTCTATACGCGTGCCTACTGGCCCTACATGCTTCGCGCCATACGCTCCTAGTACCATGTGACATGGATATGAACCGGAGAGGATTCCTACTTGGGGGCGCTGCCGCGGTTGCGGCGGGGGCGCCCCTCCCGTCGTTTCCCGCCGCGTCGGTTCCCGTGCGGAGAAGCGAAGAGCGGCAGAGCGATCTGATCTCGAAATGGAATGTGGCGACCGAATTGGTGTCTTCGGAGATATACCTGAAGTACCTGCACGACGGCGACACGCGGGGGTTCAAGGCGCTGAAGGCAAACGCGCTCGCGTTCGAGAAGGTGATGTCCGAGGTGAAGGCGACGGCGGTGACGGGCGACGTGCCCGCGATCTGGAGCGTCTACAACATGGGCTACATAGTCAAGACGCGGGAATCGCTCTTCTCCATCGACCTCAACCACAGGCGCGGGACGGAGTTCGCGCCGATCCTGGATTTCGCGCTCGTGACCCACAACCACGGAGACCACTGGAGGAAAGATTTCTACAGGGCGATGACGGCGCGGGGAAAGGTCGTCATTTCCAACTTCCTCGACAACCTGCAGTTCAACGAAATGAAGGGCGCAAGCGCGAAGGGCGTCGGGACCTACAGGATCAAGGACGTCGAGATCAGGACGTCCCTCATCGACCACAACGATCTGGCGTGGGGGATTGACTTCACGATGGCTTTTGAGATACGGATCGGGAACTGGCTTCTCTACCATACGGGCGACAGCGGGCGCGGTACCGAGCCGAAGCTCGTCACGCCATGGGGGTGTCCCGACCTGTGGCTGTTCTTCCCCGGGTGCGGGATCAACACGGCGAAGGCCGTGAAGAAGGTGAACCCCAGGCGGATCGTGTTCGGGCATCTGTGGGAGCTGGGGCACCTGACCAAGCATCGGGGACGGCTGGACGAGCCGTTGATCCGCCGCGCCCTTGATGCCGCGCGCCCTATCGTGAAAGACACTTCGGTGGCCTTCTGGGGCGATCGGATCGTGTAGGGCAATGTCACGGCGCAAGGCATGAATGTCACGGGAAAGAAAGTCGTTCTGCACGTGGACATGGATGCGTTCTTCGCGGCAGTGGAGCAACGCGACCATCCCGAGTGGCGCGGCAAGCCGGTGATCGTCGGCGCCGGACCGCACGAGCGCGGCGTCGTGTCCACATGCTCGTACGAGGCGCGCAAGTTTGGGGTCCATTCCGCCATGCCAAGCCGCACGGCGTACGCGCTATGCCCGCAAGGCATCTTTGTCAAGCCGCGCATGAATGTGTATTCCGAGGTGTCGGCGCAGGTGTTCGGGATACTTGAGCACTATTCGCCGTTCGTGGAAGGGGTGTCCGTGGACGAGGCGTTCCTCGACGTGACGGGAACGGTGCATCTGTTCGGCGATCCTCGTTCGCTGGGCGAGAAGCTTCGCGCGGAGGTGTGGGAGACATGCCGCCTGACCTGTTCGGTGGGGCTTGCGCCGAATCGGCTCATGGCGAAGATCGCGAGCGAGGAGGCAAAGCCTAACGGACTGTACGTCATGCCGTTCGAGGAGGATGAGATACGGAAATGGCTTGCGCCAAAGCCGGTGAAGATACTCTGGGGCGTGGGCAAGAAGACGAACGAGATCCTTGCGAAGTACGGCTACCGCACATGCGGGGACCTGCAGGCGGCAGATCCCCGCTTCCTGCAAAAGGTGCTCGGCGACGCGGCCGCGGAATCTATCCAGCGCCACGCCAACGGAATAGACTTCTCGGAGATCGCCTGCGAGGAGATGGAGAAAAGCGTCTCGCGCGAGCATACGTTCGCTGAAGACGAGACAGACCGCCAGGCCGTGCGCGCGACGCTTCTGCGGCTTGTCGAGGAAGTGGGGATGCGCTTTCGCCGCGAGACGCGCTGGGCCCGCACGGCCAAGCTGAAGCTGCGCGACGGGACGTTCAGCACGATAACCAGGCAGACGCGATTCGAGCTGCCGGCGCGCGACGACATCACGTTCAGGCACCTTGCGCTCGCGCTCTTTGACCGCGAATGGCCCGAAGGGGGGCGGCGCACCGTCCGCCTGATAGGTTTTGGGGTGACGGACTTCACGGAGACGCGCGCCGGTCTAGAGCCGTCGCTATTCCCGTCGCAGCTCGCCTCAGTGATGGAGAAGCGCGAGCGACTTGCCGAGGTGCTGGACCGGTTGCACGCGCGCAAACCAGATGATTAGGGACTTTGGGGCCTTGACGGCCGATTAGCCGTCAAGGATCTCCGCCAGCACCGGATCTTTCGCCGCAATCTCCGCCGGCGTAAGGCCCTCTATCTCGTGGGGAAACACGATCCACTCGTCAAGCTTGCGCACATGGAAGTCCGGCTCCTCGCCGGTCACGTTCTTGTTCGGCTTCCAGTAGACGCAGGCGATCTTCGCCTCGCACTGCCGAGCGGCGAGCTTGCGGCGCACTGCGGCGGCGGTGCGGCCGGTGTCGAACACGTCGTCTATCACCAGCACCTTCGCGCCGGGCTCGAGCGCGGCGAACACGTTTTCGGCATGGGAGAACACGACCTCGTCCTGGCTTTGTCCGATGCCGGTGTAGCTGGCGCACTTGACCGGCATGTGGCGCAGTGGCAGGCCCTTGACCTTGAGGAACTCGTGTACGGCCGCGCCAACGGCCGCGCCGCCTCGCCAGAGGGCGAGCATCGCGTCTGGTCGCCAGCCCGAGTCTAGGATTTGCCGCGCGAGGCGCCAGCTGTCGCGCAGATACGTCTGGGCGTCGAGATAGACCTTGCTTTCCATGCCCCGATTATACCATTTCTTCGTGCCCGCGACCATGCCCAATCGGCAAAAACTCCTGATGCGCGCCTCTCGGAAACGGCTAACGCGAGAGGGTCAGGTCGGATGAGGAGAAGGAGTCGGTCTGGCCTTCTAGGAACGCTACGAAATCTTCAAATGTGCCAGGGGGCAGATCGGCGTGGCGGAAGTCGAGCGTGAATTGTGCGGCAGGCGATTCCGTCACGCGCAGCGCTACGGCGCATGCGGGCTGGGGCTCGCCGAAGTCCGGGAGATAGAACTCGGGCGTGGCTTCCTCGGCGTAGACGAAGATCGCCTCGCGACGCAGGGCGAAGGTCTCAAGCAGTCCGGCTTCCAGGGAACGTTCGCGCGCGGCGATGGCCGTGTACGGGGCGTGATTCTTCGTGAGGAGCGAGAACGCGCCGGGCGCGGCGTTATGGACGGACGCGGAGAATCCGGCGGGCGACATCTCGCCGTCCGAGTGGAACTGGTTCATCAGCTTGAGCGTGACGCCGATCTCGCCCCAGCGCGAGGCGAATACGACGGGCAACTCGGCGTCGGTCTTGACCTGCCACGCCACGGATAGCGCGGCGCGCTCGACTCCCGTGAGGCGGCGGCGCTCCATTGGCGGCACGAACGATACGTCCGGCCTCGGCGCTTCGGCTGTGGCGCGCCACACGGCGAACCTTGCGATGTCGATGTGCGTTGTCATTTCTTAATTCCCGCTTCGCGCTTGAGGGCGTTGATCTGGTCGCGGATGTAGGCGGCGCGCTCGAACTCGAGGGCGTCCGCCGCCTGGAGCATCTCCTCCTGCATGGCGGCGATCGTCTCGCGCACGTCGTAAGTCTCCGGCGTCTCGTTGGCGGCCGCGCGCTCGGTCTTCTTCGCCTCGGAGTAGACGTACACCGACTCGTTGATGGCGCGCTTGACGCTCTTCGGCGTGATGTGGTGCGCCTTGTTCCACGCGATCTGCTTCTCGCGGTGCTTCTTCGTGATGCGCAGGAGGTCGCGGATGGCGTCGGTCTGGTGGTCGGCGTAGAGAATCACACGGCCCTTGACGTGGCGCGCGCAGCGGCCTGCCGTCTGCACGAGCGACGTGGTGGAGCGCAGAAAGCCCTCCTTGTCGGCGTCGAGGATGGCAACGAGCGCCACCTCGGGGAAGTCGAGGCCCTCGCGCAGGAGGTTGATGCCCACGAGGCAGTCGAACTCGCCCTTGCGGAGGCGGCCGAGGATGGCGACGCGCTCGAGCGCGTCGATGTCGCTGTGCAGGTATTCCACGCGGATGCCAGTCTCGTGGAGGTAGGCGGTGAGGTCCTCGGCGCTGCGCTTGGTGAGCGTGGTCACGAGCACGCGGTCGCCTTTCTCGGCCACCTTGCGAATCTCGGCCATGAGGTCGTCGATCTGTCCTTTGAGCGGGCGTATCTCGATCTCGGGGTCGAGGAGTCCGGTGGGGCGGATCACCTGCTCAGCGACTGTCTTCGAGACCTCGTACTCGTAGTCGCCGGGCGTGGCGCTCGTGAA
>Ga0310697_10006978_pt1 | contig 10677 bp, 7 predicted proteins | sample 172DNAGHGlowgp2_FD_203883 | JGI IMG/M metagenome (GOLD analysis project Ga0310697, IMG submission 203883) | Sheep rumen microbial communities from Palmerston North, Manawatu-Wanganui, New Zealand - 1728 DNA GHGlow gp2 (v2) (version 2) | ecosystem: Host-associated > Mammals > Digestive system >...
GCACTGATTCGCTTTGGCAAGCAGCCCCGGCTGCGCTTTATCTCCCATCTGGACCTGCAGCGCTTCTTCCAGCGCGCGGTGAACCGCACGGGCCTGCCCATCGCCTATTCCCAGGGCTTCAACCCCCACCCGGTGATGTCCTTCGGCTCGGCGCTGGCCCTGGGCTGGACCAGCGAATACGAAATCATCGATATCAAGCTGAGCGCGCCCATGGGCCGCAAGCGCACTGAGGACGCCGTTCGCGCCGCGCTGCCGGAGGACCTGCCGGTCATCGAGGTGCGCATGGTGGATGACCGCCATGCCGCCCCGATGGCGCTGGTGCGGATGTCCGACTACACGGTGAGGCTGGAAGGGGAGAACGCCTCCGCGGTCATCGGGCAGATTCCGGCGTTCCTGGAAAGAGAGACCGTGAGCGCGATGAAAAAGACCAAGTCCGGCGAAAAGGAGATCAACGCCCGGCCGCTGGTCGTCTCCCTGGAGCCGCTGGATGAAACCGGCTTCAGGACCCGGTTGATGCTCACCGAGAGCCAGTCCATCAAGCCCGAGCTGCTGGTCGGCCTGCTGGCGGACATGGCGGGCGTCCAAGCGCCTCAGATACACGTCCACCGCACGATGCTGCTGGGACTGGATCCGGAAGGCAGGCCCGCGCCGCTGATGGCGCTGTAGGGGTGGCGTTGCGATGAAACAGGTCTTGCTGATGGAGCGGGTGATGGATCAGACCCGCCTGGCCGTCGTCGAGGATGACCGGCTGTGCGAGCTGTACATCCAGCGCCCGAATGGGGAAAACCGGTCCGGCAATATCTATCTTGGGCGCGTGGAGAACGTGCTGCCCGGCATGAATGCCGCCTTCGTGGACATCGGCCTGGAGAAAAACGGCTTCCTTGCCGCGGGCGACATTCGGCTCTTCTCCCAGGGTGACAGGGCGCTTTCGACCGTGCTCGGCAAGGCGCGCATCGAACAGCTGGTGCGCCCCGGCCAGCAGGTGCTGGTCCAGGTCATACGCTCCCAGCCCGGCGCGAAGGGGCCCCGGCTGTCCTGCCACATTACGCTGGCCGGACGCGCCATGGTGCTGCTGGCGGGGATAAAGTACGTCGGAGTCTCGAGGAAGATCGCCGACGCCAACGAGCGCGCCCGGCTGCGGGAGATCGGGCTTTCCCTGACGGGCGACGGCGGGGACGGCGTCATCCTCCGCACGGCGGCGCAGGGATTGGACGAAGCGGATTTGCGGGCAGAATATAAATCCCTGAATGCCCAATGGGCGAATATGAAGCGTCGCGCCGAATATACCGCAGCGCCAAAGCTGATCCATGACGACAACGATCTTGCGATGCAAGCGGTCCGTGACATGCTGACAGAGGATGTCGAAGTCCTTTGGACGGACGACGAGCCGTGCCTTGAGCGCATGAGGGCGCTTGCGGGAGATATAACGCCCGGCCTTGCGAACAGGATCAAGCTGCATACGGGTGAAACGCCCCTGTTCGACCTCTATCGCGTGGACGCCCAGGCCGACAGGGCGCTCGAGCGCTACGTCTGGCTGAAGAGCGGGGCTTCACTGGTGATCGACGAGACCGAGGCCCTCACCGCCGTGGATGTGAATACCGGAAAAAATACCGGCAGGCGGGACTCGGACGACACGATCCTCGCCGTCAACTGCGAAGCGGCCCGGGAGCTGATGCGCCAGCTGCGCCTGCGGGACATCGGCGGCGCAATTGTCGTCGATTTCATTGACATGCGCCGTAAGGAGGACAACGAAACCCTGCTGGCCGTGCTCCGGGAATGCGCCGCCGGCGACCGCAACCGCACCAGGGTGGTGGATATCACCGCTCTGGGCCTTGTGGAGCTGACCCGCAAGCGGGTGCGCCAGAGCCTGTCCAGGCAGCTGACGCACACCTGTTCAGGCTGCGACGGCAACGGCGCCGTCCCTTCCCATGAGACGACGGCGCGCCGCGCCCTGCGCGAGCTCTGGCGGCGCAGGCGGAGAGGAGACGGCACCGCCCTGCGGCTGGAAGCGGCCCCGGCTGTCTGCGGCCTGATCCGAAAGATCGGCATACCCGAAGGCGGCGCGTTACAGCTTTCCCCCGACGAAGCCATGGGGGCGGGGGAATACCGCTTCACGCCCATTGAAAGCAAACACTGAAACGAGGTTTACCATATGAAGGAAAGACCGGTTGTCTCCCGGGATGAAATGCTGCGCCAGCAGGAGTTCATGAAGCTGGTGAACGCCCTTGAGAAGCGCCCCCGAAGCTATCACATCGTGTCCATGGGCTGCCAGATGAACGAGCGGGATTCAGAATCCATCGCGGGCATGCTGGAGCAGATGGGCATGGTCTATGCGCCGGTGCGCGAGGAGGCCGACCTGATCCTCTACAACACCTGCTGTGTGCGGGAAAACGCCGAGAACAAGGCGCTGGGCAACGTGATCTGGCTGAAGGAGCTGAAAAAGGTCAAGCCGGACCTTATGATCTGCGTGGGCGGCTGCATGACCCAGGAGAAGGGCATGGCGGCGATGATGAAGGCCCGCTATCCCTTCATCGACCTGGTATACGGCACCCACAACCTGTACCGCCTGCCGGAGTATGTCTACCGCGTGCTGACGGAGCAGCGCCCCGTGGTGGAGGTCATCGACACTGACGGCGAGGTGGTTGAGGGCATGCCCGAGAAGCGCAGGAACCGCTTCAACGCCTTCGTCAACATCATGTACGGCTGCGACAACTTCTGCACCTATTGCATCGTGCCCTACGTGCGGGGACGGGAGCGCTCCCGCGCGCCGGAGGCGGTCATCGCGGAATGCGTGCGCCTGCAGGACGAGGGCGCACAGGAGATCATGCTGCTGGGGCAGAACGTCAACTCCTACCGGGGCGGCGGCGCTGAATTTGCCGAGCTGCTGTACCGCATCGACAGGCTGGGCATACCCCGCATAAGGTTCATGACCTCCCACCCCAAGGACCTCTCAGACGAGCTGATCCAAGCCTTCGGGGAGCTTAAGCACCTGATGCCCCAGCTGCACCTGCCGGTGCAGGCGGGCAGCGACGAGATCCTGCGGCGCATGAACCGAAGCTACACCCGGGAACACTACCTGGACCTGGTGCGCAGGCTGCGCAAGGTCTGCCCGGACATCGGCCTGACCAGCGACATCATCGTGGGCTTCCCCGGCGAGACGCTGGAACAGTTCGAGGAGACCATGTCCCTGGTGCGCAAGGTGCGCTTTGACGCCGCCTATACCTTCATCTATTCGCCCCGACAGGGCACCAGGGCCGCGACCTACCCGGACGACACGCCCTATGAGGTCAAGAGCGAGCGCATACAGCGACTGATCGACCTGCAACAGGCCATCGCCCTCGAGGTGCTCGAATCCCAGGTGGGCAGGCGGGAGCGCGTGCTGGTGGAGGCCGTCTCCACCCGGGACAGCGGCGCCGTCGGCGGCAAGACCCCGAGAGGGCACATGGTCAACTTCGCCGGCGACAGCGCCCTGATCGGGCGGTTCGTCGATGTGGAAATAACCTCTGCCGGGCGCAATACGCTGCGCGGCAGGATGATCGATCCGGAGGTATGAGGATATGGATGCTGTTTTTCAAAAGACCCGCGAGTTGGGCCAGGCGCTCATGCAGAGCGAGGCCTACCTTAAGATGAAGGCCGCCGAGGACAAGGCGATGCAGAACGAAGAAGCCGCCCGGGCGATGGGTGCGTACCTGGAAAAGCGCCAGGAGATCCAGGCGATGATGCAGTCTGAAAACCCCGATCCCGGCGCGCTGAAGCGCCTGTCCGATGAGATGGACGAGGCCCAGGAGCGGCTCCAGATGATGGACGACATCGTGGCCCTGACGAGCGCGCGGAACGAGTTCAACGCTCTGATCGGCCAGATCAACCAGGTGCTTCAGTTCATCGTCACTGGCGAGATGCAGCAGCCCGAGGGCTGCTCTGGCAGCTGCGCAAGCTGCCCGGGCTGCCATTGAAATAAGACGTTCCCCGTGGCGGCGCAGGCATCGCCGCTACAAATGCATGACAGTACAAAAGCGAGGTGAATCCCATGCCCGTGACGCCAATGATGCAGCAGTACCTGAACATCAAGGAGCAGTATCCCGGCACGATTCTCTTCTACCGGCTGGGCGACTTCTACGAGATGTTCTTCGAGGACGCCAAGCTGGTCTCCCGGGAGCTGGAGCTGACGCTGACGGGCAAGGATTGCGGCCTGTCCGAGCGGGCGCCCATGTGCGGCGTGCCCTACCACGCGGTGGACACCTACCTGCAAAAGCTGATCGAGAAGGGCTACAAGGTGGCCATCTGCGAACAGATGACCGACCCTGCCACCACCAAGGGACTGGTGGAGCGGGAGGTCATACGGGTGGTGACGCCGGGCACGGTGATCGAGAGCAACATGCTGGAGGAGGGCAGGGCCAACTACATCGCCTCCGTCTATCTGCAAAAGAACCGGGCGGGGTGCGCCTTCTGCGACGTGTCCACCGGCGAGTTCTCGCTGTACCAGATCCAGGACGCCCGGGCAAACCTGTCCGACGAGCTGGCCCGGCTTGCGCCCAGCGAGGTGATCATCAACGACCGGGATGCCTTCGCGCAGCTGGAGCCGGAGCGCGCCCAAAGGGCGGAATGCCTTGGCAACGAAGCCTTCGCCTACGGCGTAGCAGCAAAGGCGATGACCGCCCACTTTGGCAAGTCCATATCGGAAATGGGCTTTGATGGCCAGCGGCTGGCGGTGTCCGCCGGCGGCGCGCTGCTGGACTACCTGACCCAGACCCAGAAGAACGCCCTTGCCCACATACTGATCGCGAAGCCCTACGAGAGCGCCAATTACATGGCGCTTGACAAGGTGGCCCTGCGCAACCTGGAGCTGGTGGAGACCGCCAGGGGCAAGAGCAGGCGGGGGTCGCTGCTGTGGATACTGGACAAGACGAACACCGCCATGGGCAGCCGCCTGCTGCGCGCGTGGATCGAGCGTCCACTGAAGGACAGGGCGCAGATCGAAGCCCGGCTGGACGCCGTGGGGGAGCTGATCGAAAACCCGATGACCGCCGAGAGCCTGCGGCAGGCCTTCGACAGCGTTTACGACGTCGAGCGCCTGCTCAGCAGGATCGCCTACGATACCGTCAACGCCCGGGACTGCCTGGCGCTGGTGGCTACGCTGGACTGCGTGCCGCTGATAAGGGAATACTGCGGGGAACTGCATTCGGCGCTGATCGGTGAGACGATGGAAGGCCTTGACCCGCTCAGGGAGCTGACGGACACACTGCGCCGGGCCATATCGCCCGACGCGCCCATATCCGTCCGGGACGGCGGCATGATCCGCGAGGGCTACAGCGCCGAGCTGGACGAGCTGCGCCGGATCGGCAGCCATGGCAAGGAGTACCTGGCGGGGCTGGAGGCCCGGGAGCGGGAGCGCACCGGCATCAAGAACCTGAAGGTGGGCTACAACCGGGTTTTCGGCTATTACATAGAGGTCACCAAGTCCTTCTACGACCAGGTGCCCTATGACTACGTGCGCAAGCAGACCCTTGCCAACGCCGAACGCTTCATCACCGAGGAGCTGAAGACCCTGGAGAGCAAGATCCTGGGCGCCGAGGAGAACGCCATACGGCTGGAGTATTCCCTGTTCTGCGAGATAAGGGAGCAGCTCAAGCAAAACCTGGCCCGCCTCCAGGGCACGGTGACGGGACTCAAGACGCTGGACGTGCTGCTGTCCCTGGCGAAGGTGGCTTTGGAGTACAACTACGTGCGCCCCGCCATCAACGACGAGGGGCGCTACGCCATAGAAAACGGTCGCCATCCCGTGGTGGAGGCCTCCATCGGCAGGGAGCGCTTCGTGCCCAACGACACGGCCCTGACCCAGGACGAGCGGGTGATGATCATCACCGGCCCGAACATGGCGGGCAAATCCACCTACATGCGCCAGGTGGCGTTGATCGTGCTGATGGCCCACATGGGTTCCTTTGTGCCGGCCACCGCCGCGGACATCGCCATCACCGACCGGATATTCACCCGCATCGGCGCGTCCGACGACCTGTACGGCGGCCAGTCCACCTTCATGGTGGAGATGAGCGAGATGGCCACGATTCTGAAGTTCGCCACCCCAAAGAGCCTGCTGATACTGGACGAGGTGGGGCGGGGGACCTCCACCTTCGACGGGCTGTCCATCGCCTGGGCGGCGGTAGAGTACATCGCCGGTGAAAAGTGCGGCGCGCGGACACTGTTCGCCACCCACTACCACGAGCTTTCCGAGCTGGAGGGCCAGCTGGACGGCGTGGTGAACTTCCGCATCACCGCCAAGGAGCAGGGCGAGGACGTGATCTTCCTGCGCAAGATCGTGCGGGGCGGCGCGGACCGCAGTTACGGCGTATCCGTGGCGCGGCTGGCCGGGCTGCCGAAGTCGCTGATCGCCCGGGCCCGCCAGATCATGGCGCGGCTGGAGGTGGAAGGGCAGACCCGGGGTACCATCGGCCAGAACATACTGGACGACCGCAAAAAGCCCCAGGACCGCCAGCTGGGCATGCTGGACTTCCAGCCCATGGAGCTGGTGCAGGAGATCGCCGCGCTGGATGTGGTCAGCATGACGCCCATTGACGCGCTGAACAAGCTGTTTGAGATCAACGAAAAGGCCAAGCGGATATAAACGGAGGATACGACAATGCCGATTCGCATACTGGACGCAGCAACGGTGGGCAGGATCGCCGCCGGCGAGGTGGTGGAGCGCCCGAGCTCGGTGGTCAAGGAGCTGATGGAAAACGCCATCGACGCCGGGGCCACCGCCGTTACCGTGGAAATCAGGGGCGGCGGCATCGACTACCTTCGGGTGACGGACAACGGCTGCGGCATCGAGCCCAACCAGGTGCGGCTGGCCTTTGAAAACCACGCGACCTCGAAGCTGCAAAGCGCCGAGCAGCTGGACGACATCCGCACGCTGGGCTTTCGCGGCGAAGCGCTGCCGTCCATCGCCTCGGTATCCCATGTTGAGATGACCACCCGAACCAGGGGACAGGACACCGGCGTGAAGCTGAACATCGACGGCGGGGCGGACCTGAGGGTAAAGGAGACCGGATGCCCGGAGGGCACGACCTTCGTGATGAAGGACCTGTTCTACAACCTGCCCGTGCGCCGCGCGTTTTTAAAAAAGCCCGCCTATGAGGGTGGACTGGTGGGAGACGTGGTGGCCCGGATGATCCTGGGCAACCCTGAAATCGCCGTGCGATACATCAGCAACGGCACCAACGTCTATCACAGCTTCGGAGACGGCAAGCTGCGCCACGCGGTTTTCGCCGTCTACGGCAAGCAGACCGCGGAGCAGATGGTGGCGGTGGACGCCTGCGAGGGCGGCACCCGCATCCACGGGTTGATCGGCATCGGCGAGCAGGCCAAGGCCACCCGCGCCCACCAGGCCTTTTTCATCAACGGACGGGCCGTGCGCTGCGCGCTGCTCTCCAGGGCCCTGGAGGAGGTCTGCCGCAGCCGGGTGACCATCGGCATGTATCCGATGTGCGCGCTGAACCTGGTGGTGCCGCCCACCAGCGTCAACGTCAACGTGCATCCCAACAAGCTGGAGGTCCGCTTCAAGGACGAGGCGGCCATGCGCACCGTGGCCGAGCGGCTGCTGGCCAGCGCCTTCGACGGCGAAAGGGTACTGCAGCTCGGGGCGGACCGTCGTTCAAACGTTTCCGTGGAGAAGGTCGCCACCGTGCGAGAGATCATACCCACCGCCATCGGCGAAGAGAAGCCGGCGCAGACGCAGCCCATTCCACGGGAAACACCCGTTCCTGCCGCGGAACCGACCTTTGCGCCAAAGCCCGTACAGGCCGTCGTGGAAGCAAAGCCTGCGCCAAGGCGTGAAAAGCCCGTTCAGCTGGACGTGTTCCAGCGCGTGGTGCGCGAGGAGCTTCAAAAGCTGGGAAATGCGCGTGGAGACGCCGTGCGCGAAGACCGTCTCGCCGACATTGCGCCGATTCCGACCAATTTGGCGGAAAGCCAGGCGACGCGGGAAGCGCCTTTGGATGACGCGGTATCCCCGAAGCGGGCGGCCGGGCCGGCGAAGCCCAGCTATCGCGTCATCGGTACGGTGTTGAACACCTACATACTGATCGAAGCCGACGATTCGCTGGTGATGATCGACCAGCACGCGGCCCACGAGCGTCTCCAGTACGAGAAATTCATGGCCCAGCTGGAGGCGGGCCGAGGCTCGCAGCAGCTGCTGACGCCGATGATTTTGCGCCTGTCCGCCCGGGAGATCGCGTTGATCATGGACAACGTGGAGGTTTTGAGGGACGCCGGCTACGACGTGGAGCCCTTCGGTGAGACGGACATACAGGTTCGCGCCGTGCCCTTCATACTGGGCAGAGCCGACCTGAAGCCCGCGTTTATGGACACCGTGAACGCGCTCAACCGCGTCCGCAGCGCCACCGTCGACCTGCGTCGCGCCGAGGTCATGCAAATGGCCTGCAAGAGCGCCGTAAAGGGCGGCGACCCGCTGAGCCGGGACGAAATCGAGGTCCTGATCCGCCAGATGCTCGAGACCGGCGCGCCGCCGACATGCCCCCACGGCAGGCCCGTGATGAAGATCATCACCCGCAGGGAGCTTGAAAAGATGTTCAAGCGCATACAGTGAGGCAGACCATGGAAAAGCAGATCCTGCCGGTGATCGCCGGCCCGACGGCCTCCGGCAAGACCGCCTGCGCGGTGGCGCTGTGCAGGCTGATCACAGGCGAAGTGGTCTCCGCCGACTCCATGCAGATCTATGCCGGCATGGAGATACTCTCCGCCGCGCCCACCGCGGACGAGATGGCGGGGGTGCCGCATCACATGATCGGCTTTGTGGATCCATCCAGGGGCTATTCCGCCGACGCCTACAGGACGGATGCCAGGGCGTGTATCGCCGATATCGCCGCCCGCGGGCGCGTGCCCGTGCTCTGCGGCGGCACCGGGCTGTACATCGACGCCGTCACAAGGCCCATGCGCTTCTCGAGCCAGCGCAGCGACGAGGCCATGCACCGCCAGCTGATGGCCATGGGCCAGACCCCGGAGGGTCGCCGGCAGCTTCACGGCATGCTCCGACAGGTGGACCCCGAGTCCGCCGACAGGCTGCATGAAAACGACGTGCGCCGGGTGAGCCGGGCCATACTGGTCTACAGGCTGACGGGAATGACCCTGACGGAGCACACCCGACTGGATCGCCAGCGGCAGGGCGACTTCCGGGAGATCATCTTCGCACCGGATTGGCCCAGGGAGTTGCTGTACCGGCGCATCGACGCGCGGGTGGACGAGATGCTCAAAAACGGGCTGGTCGATGAGGTTCAAAGGCTGATGGCTGACGCGCAGCGCCATCCGACGGCAATGCAGGCCATCGGCTACAAGGAGATTGCCGCCGCGCTGAGGGGCGAAATCACCCTGGAGCACGCCGTCTACCTGACAAAAAAGGCTTCGCGGAACCTGGCCAAGCGCCAGCTGACCTGGTTCAGGCGCGACCCCAGGGTGATCTGGCTGGCGGCGGAGGGGGAAACCGCACAGTCGCTGGCGGAACAGATGAAACGCGCCATAATTGAGCGCTTTGGAGAAAAGACTATCAGCCAGGAGATGTAGCGGCGGCACCTGCGCCGTCACAATCATTATTAAAGGAAGTGACCCGTTTGCGACGCGCTGTCGCCTTGGCGCTGGCCCTGTTCGCGCTCACTTCGGCGCTGTCCGGGTGCCGGCGGCTGGTACAGGACGAGGAAGCGCCCATATCGGTGTACGCCACGTTCTATCCCATCTACGCGCTGACGGACGCCGTCATGCAGGGCGTGCCCGACGCCGCGCTGCACTGCCTGACGCAGCCCCAGGACGGCTGTTTGCGCGCCTACCAGCTCTCCGATTGGGACGCGGCGCTGCTGGAGCGGGGCGCGGACGCCGTCATCGCCGGTGGCCGCGGCCTGGAGAGCTTTGAAAGCACGCTGTTCGGCTGGGGCGAAAGCGGGCCTGCGATAGCCGCGGTGCTGTACAACCTGGAGCTCTATGAGGGGCAACAGAAGGCGGACGGCGAGGGACAATCCCACCTGCAGGGACCAAACCCGCACCTGTATATGTCGCTGGAGGGCGCGAAGCATATCGTGGAGAGCATTTCCGCGATGATGGTTTCGATGGACCCGGATTATTCACAGCGGTATATCGCCAATTCACAGGCGGCAATCGGGGCGCTGGACGACCTTTTGAAGGCCTCCCGGGACAGGCTGGCGGCCTGTGCGGGCAGGCGCGCAGCCCTGATGAGCGAAGCCCTCATCTATGTGGCCCGGGACTACGACCTCGAGGTCGGCGAATGGATCGAACGGGAAACCGGTGCGGAATTCGGGGACAACGAGCTGGATACCTGGCTGAAACGGCTGGAAGAAGCCGATGTGGACGTTGTTCTGATCGAAAAACAGGCCCCGCAGGCATTGAAGGACGCGCTGGAAGCAGCCGGCTATGCCGTCGCCGCCATCGACGTGCTTTCGACCCATACGGAGGGCGAGGGCTTCGATCGGTATCTTGAAATCCAGGGCGAAAACGCGCAGGCCCTATTCGATGCCTTTGAGCGCGTGGACGCCGGGAAGGAAGAGCATTGAAAAAGGTCATCATCTATACGGACGGCGCGTGCTCCGGCAATCCCGGACCGGGCGGCTGGGGCGCGATATTGATGTACAGGGACAAGAAGCTGGAAATATCCGGCTA
>Ga0310697_10006979_pt1 | contig 10676 bp, 9 predicted proteins | sample 172DNAGHGlowgp2_FD_203883 | JGI IMG/M metagenome (GOLD analysis project Ga0310697, IMG submission 203883) | Sheep rumen microbial communities from Palmerston North, Manawatu-Wanganui, New Zealand - 1728 DNA GHGlow gp2 (v2) (version 2) | ecosystem: Host-associated > Mammals > Digestive system >...
ATGTGGACAGCCTGATGGAACGGCTGAAGGAAGAGCGCGTGAGGCGCGTCGTTGAGCCGGTGATCCTCGGCAGCGAGAACGGCGCGCCGCGCAACGACGACGACTGCCGCTATGTGCTGGACATGGGGCTGCTCAAGGAAGACGAGCGTCACGCCCTTGTGCCGTCCAATCCGATGTACACGGAGATCATCCTGCGCTACCTGTCGCACGACGAGCAGGAGGGGTTCAAGAGCAGGTATCAGACGCCGTTCTGGCTTCGGGCGGACGGTTCGCTCGACATGCCTGCTCTCATGACGGAATTCCAGAAGTTCTGGCGAGAGAACTCCGAGTCTCACCATGAGGTGTACGGCTACAAGGAGGCGATGCCGCATCTTGTGATGATGGCGTTCCTCCAGCGCGTCGTGAACGGCGGGGGGCGCATCATCCGCGAGATGGCGCTCGGCTCAAAGCGGCTCGACCTGTGCGTCGAGTACAAGACGTTCCGCTACGCGGTGGAGCTCAAGATGAAGCGCAACTATTCGCCCGAGAAATCCCTTGCGCAGTTTGCGGGCTATCTCGATCGCCTCGGGCTCAATGAAGGCTGGATGCCCGTGTTCGACGGTGACAAGTCGAAGTCCTGGGAGGAGAAGATTTTCCTGCGGGACGAGGTTGTGGACGGACGGTCCATTCATGTGGTGGGATTGTAGTGTCTATGATGAAACTGACGGGATGGCCACGCGTGATCGTGGGCGGCGTGGCGGATGCGCTGGTGATGGTGGCGGCGTTCGCGGCGTCATTCGCGCTGCGCTTCGAGTTCGAGGAGCCGATCTGGGGATGGAAGGGCGTATGGATCAGCTTCCTCACCGTGTGGAGCGTGCAGACGGCCATGATGCTCTTCTTCGACTGCGGCAGGCGCTGGCGGCTCAGGGCCCGCGACCTGCCGCGCTTCGTGGGCGCGTTTGCGTCCAGCGTAGTGGTTCTCACCGTGATGCGAATCGTGTTTCCAAGCAACGAGCATCTCTACATCCGCCCGCCGTACTCGATCACGCTCATCAACGGTGTGCTCGTCGCGGTGGGGCTCCTGGTCGTCCGTTGGCTGTGGACCCTCTACGTTAACGCCCGCACGCGCGAGGCGCGTCTCCTTACGCGGCGCGAGGCGCCGCCGGTGGATGACGCCACGCGGGCGTACTACAAGGGCAAGCGCGTGCTCGTGACGGGCGCGGGCGGCACGATAGGGTCCGAGCTCGTGAGGCAGGTCGTGGCGCTCGGCGCGTCGCGCGTGGTGATGGTGGAGCGCGGCGAGAACGCGCTATACGAGATCGCGCGGCGCGTGCCTTCGGACATCTGCGTGCCGGAGATGGCGGACATCGGCGACGAGGAGCGGATGCGCGGCGTGTTCGCGCGGTACCGTCCGGAGATCGTGCTCCATGCGGCGGCCTACAAGCACGTGCCGATGGTGGAGATGAACCCGCGCGAGGGCCTGCGCAACAACACGCTCGCCACGCGGCGTCTCGGCGAGGTGGCGCGCGAGGCGGGCGTCGCGAAGTTCGTGATGATCTCCACGGACAAGGCGGTGAACCCGATAAGCGTCATGGGCATCTCGAAGCGACTGTCAGAGATCCTGCTCCTCGACCTCAACGGCGGCGGCACGGTGTTCTCGGCGGTTCGGTTCGGCAACGTGCTGGGCTCGAGCGGCAGCGTGGTGCCGCTCTGGGAGGAGCAGATCGCGAACGGCGGGCCGGTCACCGTCACCGACCGGCGGATGAAGCGCTACTTCATGACGGTGTCCGAGGCCGTGGGGCTTGTCCTCTCCACGGCCGTGTTGCCGGACGACGGCGGGTGCGTCTATACGCTCGACATGGGCAAGCCCGTGCTGATGACCGACCTTGCGGAGGAGATGATCCGCCAGGCGGGCTACGCGCCCGGGCGCGACATCCAGATCGAGTTCACCGGCATGCGTCCGGGCGAGAAGCTTTTCGAGGAGCTGGACGTCAGCGGCAAGGCGTACCGTCGCACTGGCCATGCGAAGATCTACGTGGCGACGTGCGGGGACGCGTCCGCCGCCGAGGTGGCCGCGGACGTGGGGCGCGTCCTTGCCGACGGCGCGCAGGACATCTCCGCCGCCGTCAAATCCCTCGCCCGCTGGTGCTGAACTTTGGTATACTATTCCCATGAAACGATCTTGCAAGCAACAATGCATTCTCTCGCGGCGGCGGTTCGCGGCACTTGCGCTCGGCGCGCTCGGCGCGCCTACGGCCTTGGCCGACCGTCCCGGCGCGAGCAGGGACAGCAGAACACAACAGAAACGGAGGCCTCAGATGGCAGAACTCGCCCTTGAACCGCTACCCTACGCCGAGAACGCGCTGGAACCAGTCGTCAGCGCCAAGACCATATCCTTTCACTACGGCAAGCACCACGCCGGATACGTGGCCGCGCTGAACAAGCTGATCGCCGGCACGCCTTACGAAGGGCTTCCGCTGGAGGCGATCGTGCGGAAGTCCGCCGCCGAGCAGGCTGCGCCGATCTTCAACAACGCGGCGCAGGCGTGGAACCATGCGTTCTACTGGAAGAGCCTTGCGCCGGCCGGCGCGGGCGGCGCGCCGGAAGGCGCGTTCGGCGAGGCGGTCGCGCGCGACTTCGGATCTTTCGCGAACCTGAAGTCCGCTCTTGCCGACGCGGCGGTGAAGCGCTTCGGCAGCGGCTGGGCATGGCTCGTGGCGAAGGACGGCAAGCTCTCCGTCGTCTCCACTCCAAACGCCGAGACGCCGCTCACGCAACCGGGCGTGACGCCTCTCCTGACGGTTGACGTGTGGGAGCACGCGTACTACCTCGACTGGCAGAACCGCCGCGCCGACTACGTGGCGGCCCTGCTCGACAAGCTCGCCAACTGGAGGTTCGCCGCGGGGAACTTCAGCCGCTGACGCCGAAATGCGCGGCCGGCCCGCTTGACGGCGCAAGCCCGATTCGGTAAAATATGCGCGTTTTCAGACAACCTAGGATGATGATGGAAGGAAGTGCTTCGGTGAACGTTATACAGCCGCTGATTGATCTTCAGGACACGGACGGGCAGATCCGCGAACTCGAACGCGAGGCGCGGGACATCCCGCAGCGGAAGGCGCAGGAAATTGCGCGACTAAACGGGGTAAACGCCGCGCTGGAGATCGCGAAGAGCCAGCTGGCCGCGATGCAGCAGCGCATCAAGAACGAAGAGGCCGAGGCGGAGCAGATACGCGCCCGTGTCCGCGACCTGAAGACGGCACAGCTGAACATCAAGTCCAACAAGGAGATGCAGCAGTCGATCATCCAGATCGAGGGGCTGGAGCGCGACGCCGAGGCGGCGGAGAACCGTGCGCTCGCGCTGGAGGAGGACGAGATGCCGGGCCTGAAGAAGCGCGTGGAAGAGGCGCAGGCGCGGGTAGATGCCGACCAGGGCGGGGTTGACGGATACGTCGCGGAGCTTGACGCGCGCCTCGCCGAGGTCAAGGCAGAGCTTGACAGGGTGATGCAGGACCGCGCGGTGAAGGCGAACGAGGTCTCGAAGTCCAACCCAAAGTTCCTTCTCTACTACGAGCGTCAGCGCACGAAGCGGTGGCCCGTGGTGGTGACGCTCAACCACGACGGCGTTTGCGACGGATGCCACATGAAGCAGCCGCCTTTCGTGGAGCAGCTCGTGCAGCACAACAAGGATCTTGTCGCCTGCACGATGTGCGGACGCATCCTATACCGCGATCTTTGACTTACCGGCGATCCGCGCGTGTGACCGGTCGCGCCCGAGAGGGTGAGGAAAGTCCGGACTCCGCAGGGCAGAGGACCCGGCTGTCAAGGCCGGGAGTGCGGCGGCAATCGCCGCAGATGGACAGCGCCACAGAAAACAGACCGCCGCCGCGAGGCGGCAAGGGTGAAACGGCGGTGCAAGAGACCACCGGGGCGACGCGCGAGCGAACTCGCAAGGCAAGCCCTCCTCGGAGCAAGATCAAATAGGGGATTGAACGGGCGGCCCGTCCGGCTCGCGTCCGCGAGGATGCGATGAAATCCCGGGTTGATTGCTCAGATGAATGATCGGAGCCTGGCCTAGCGGCCAGGTGAACAGAATCCGGCTTACTCGCCGCGCGGATCGCCGGTATTACTTTTTCTACGCCGTCAGGGAGAGGGTGATCGCGTAGAGTATCCCGAACAGGCAGTGGATGCCGCCGGAGGCGCGCTCCAGGCCGCGCCACGGGGGATTTTCCGGGGCGGAGCGGTATACGCGGACGGCTATTGCGAACGTCCTCGCCGCAAGGGGAGTTGCAAGCAAAGGGAGCAGCCATGGCAGGGCGTTGCCCGCATGGTTCGCAATACACATCGCAGCGCAGAAAAAGAGTGGAACGGCGTGGAGCGCGCCGTAGAGGACGAGCGCTCCACGCGGACCGAGGCGCGAGGCGGTCGTAGTTATGCCCGCAGCAGTGTCGGTGGCGATGTCGCGCATGTCGTTGCCGTGCATGATGACTGCCACGAGGCAATTTATCGGCAGCGTGAGCAGCAGGAACTCGGCGCACGAGCGCGCGAGCTGCATCTTGCCGTAGGACGGCAGCAGGCCGGGCGGCGGCACGAGGCTCGGGACTGATGCGGCGTAGAAGCCGAAGCATTCGATCGATCCCATCAGGAAGAACACGAACGGGACGCCCAGGCCCCTGTACTTGAACTTGACGCCTGTCGCGTAGTTCGTCGCGCCGAGGAACCCTATCGCGGCGGCGAGCGCGACGCCCCAGTTCACCTCAACGTCGGCGTATCGCCTGAAGAAGAGGAGGGGCAGGCCGAGCGCGCATGTGGCGGCCAGGCATCCCGCCGCAGCGAGAAACACCTGCCGGGACGTGACGAGGCCCTCGCGAAGCTGCGGCGTGGTGACAACGGCGCCGTCGACGGCGTCCACGCCGGAACGGTCGTCGCCCCACGTGTTGAGGAGGTTGCATGCGATCTGGAGCGGCATCGCCGCCGCGAGGGCGAGCAGCCAGCGTCCCCACGAGAAGAGCGGATCGCGCCCGACGAGGCCGAGCACGAACAGCGCGGGCACCAGCGTCGCCGTGACGGACCACGGACGGCAGAGGAAGAACCATGTCTTTACGCGGCTTCGGCTCACTGGATCGTGGAGCGCGTGGTCCTTGTCAAGGCCTTCCAAAGCTCGGCAGGCGTCTTCGCAGCTGCGAGCAGGTCGCGGTTGGCATTCTTGGAGAAGGCTTCCATGAGGCCTGACATGAGGCGCAGGTAGAACGCGCTTACGGCGACCGGGATGACGCTGAAGAAGATGAAGTTCACCTTGGTGCCGGAATCGTCGTACGCGATGCCGTTCTTCGAGACGCCGAGCGCGATCGTGAGCCCGCCGCCCTCCACGCCGCGCACGTGCGGAAAGGCGAGGCCGTTGCCAATCGCGGTCGAAAGGATGCTCTCGCGCTCCATCGCGGCGGCTACGAGCGCGTCGACGTTGGAGACGAAGCGGTTTGCCACCATGGCGTCGGCGAGTTCGCGGATCGCGCCTTCTGCGGTGGCCGACTTGAGATCGCACACCATCAGCTCCTCCGCGGAGAATCGGCTGATGCCGGTCTTGCGGGGCTCGCCGCGCGCCTGCGGGGTGGCGGTGGAGCGTGGGGCGTCCTCCTCCTCGTTGAAGAGCATGCGCCCGCACGAGGAACATGTCTGGATCGACTTGGCGAGGCGCACCTGCTGCACCTGGGAGATCGGAAGCCTCATGCCGCACACGGCGCAGCAGCCGTTGACCATCGGCGACATGACGATGTGGTCCTTCTTGTACAGGCGCTGGTAGAGGGCCTTTGGCTGAGGCTCGAGCTTGTCCACGAGGGAGTCGATGGACTGGTCGAGCGAGTCCGTGTGCGAGCCGTCGCCGATGCGGTGGTGCTCGTCGCGCGTGAGGACAAGTTCCTGAAGCTGGTTGAGTATGTTGAGCTGGCTCTTCATAGATGGTAGTCGGTAGATGGTAGTTGGTAAAGGGCGGGGTCAGTGTTGCGTGTATGTGGAGTTGACCTCTTCCCAGGTGCGGGAGGTGAAGAACTCCGATATGGCGGTGTCGTACTGCGCGGTGTGCGCGAACGCCTTCTTCATCAGCTTGAAACGCGTGTCGAGCCCGATCGTGCCGCCGTGGTCGGCGAGCTCCGTGGCGATGCTGCCGTAGTCGAGCGGGTCGGTGATGGAGGCGACGCGCAGGTAGTTCTTCGCGGAGGCGCGCACCATGCACGGGCCGCCGATGTCGATGTTAGTGCGCGCCATCTCGGGCGTGACGTCGGGCTTGGCGACCGTCTGCCGGAAGGGGTAGAGGTTGACCACGACCATGTCGATCGGCTGGGCGGAGAGGCGCTTGAGATCGGCCTGGTGGGCGTCGTTGTACGTCTCGCTGAGGAGGCCGAGGTAGATCTTGAAGTCGAGCGTCTTGACGAGACCGCCCTGCATCTCAGGCTGTCCGGTGTAGTCGCTCACCGCCACGAGAGTGCCGTCGGCCGCGTCGCCGAGAATCTCCTTGACCTTGGCGTATGTGCCGCCGGTGGAGTAGATCTTCACTCCGGGGCATGCCTTCACGAGGGCCGGCACGAACTCTTCGAGCCCGGTCTTGTCAGAAACGCTCATCAGCACGTGCTTCACAGCCACGCGCGAATCAATGTCCTTCACGATGTTCAACGACATGTTTTTCTCCTAGGTTTGACCGCAGGATATTCTACCAAATTTTCTTCCCTTCCGCCATGCCGTTGCGGGAGGTCGCGTTTTTTGGTAAAATACCGTCCGTTTTTTCGGGGGCGGAATGCCCACAGGAGAAGAATATGAGCAAGCAGTACAATGTCGGCCTAGTAGGTATCGGCGCCGTCGGCGCCGAGATGGTGAAGGTTCTCCGCCAGCGGAAGTTCCCCGCAAAGGCGATACAGGTGTTCGCGAGCCGCGAGCGCGACGAGGTGATAGCGGGCGAGACGTTCCACGTGCTGCCCACGACCAAGGACAGCTTCAAGGGGCTGGACATCGTGCTGTTCGCCGGCGGCACCACGGCCTCCATCGAGTACAAGGACGCCGTGGTGGCGGCAGGCGCGAAGATGATCGACAACTCGCGCGCGTTCCGCCAGGATCCGGACGTTCCGCTTGTGGTGCCGCAGGTGAACGCCGAGGACCTCGACTGGAACAAGGGCGTGATCGCCAACCCGAACTGCACCACGGCCATCATGCTGGAGGCCGTGGCGCCGCTGCACAAGGCCAAGGGCCTGAAGCGCCTTGTCGCCTCCACGTACCAGGCGGCGTCTGGCGCGGGCGCGGCCGGCATGGCCGAGCTTGAGGAGCAGATGCGCGAGATGGTGGCCGGCATGCCCCTCACCGTGAAGGCGTTCGCCCACCAGCTCACGAACAACCTCATCCCGCACATCGACAAGTTCGACGAGACGAACTGGTACACGCTCGAGGAGCTGAAGATGCGCAACGAGGCGCGCAAGATGCTCCACGCGCCTGATCTCCTCCTGAGCTGCACCTCGGTGCGCGTGCCGATCCCGCGCGCGCACTCCGAGTCCCTGAACCTCGAGTTCGAGCAGGACATCACGCCCGAGGAGGCGCGCGCGATCCTGAACGGCGCGCCAGGCGTGAAGGTGGTGGACGACCCGCTGAACAACGTCTACCCGATGCCGCTCGACGCGACGGACAAGTACGACGTGCTCGCTGGCCGCATCCGCCAGGACATCAGCCGTCTCGACAAGAAGGGCCTCGACATGTTCGTCTCCGGCGACCAGTTGCTGCGCGGCGCCGCGCTGAACGCCGTCGAGATAGCGGAGTGTCTCGTCGCCCGCGGCCTCGTGTGACGGCGTCGCGCGCAAGGCGCCATCATGGTAGGCATATCGAAACTCTATTGCGGCACGGCCGAGGCGTCGGACCGCCTGCGCTATCGCGCGGGCGCGCATCGGCGTCCCGTGGTGGTGTGGAACTGTACGCCCGCATGCAACCTCGCCTGCTCGCACTGCTACGCCGCCACGTCGGGTCGGCAGAAGGTGCTCACCACCGAGCAGGCGCTCGCGGTGATCGACGACCTCGCGGCGTTCGGCGTGCCGGTGCTGCTCTTCTCCGGCGGCGAGCCTTTCGCGCGCCCGGACATCCGCACGCTCGCCGCCCACGCGAAGGAACGCGGGCTGCGAGTCACGTTCTCCACGAACGGCACGCTCATCGACGACGACTGGGCGGACTGGATCCGCGACCTCGGCGTCGCCTACGTGGGCATCTCCATCGACGGCACGGAGGAAATCCACGACGCGTTCCGCCGCCACCCCGGCGCGTACCAGCTGTCGCTCGCCGCCATCCGCCGCCTGCGCGACCGCGGCGTGAAGGTGGGCCTGCGCGTGACGATGACGCGCGACAACGTGCGCGCCATCCCCGCCATCTTCGACCTCATGCGCGCCGAGCGCGTGCCGCGCATCTGCCTCTACCACCTCGTCTACACGGGACGCGGACAGGAGATCGCCGCCACCGACCTCGACCACGCCGAGGCGCGCGCCGCGCTGGATACGATCGTCGCCGAGACGAAGGCCTGCTTCGACGCGGGCTTCCCCGTGGAGGTGCTTACCGTGGACAACCCCTGCGACGGCATCGCCCTCTACCTGAAGATGAAGGCGGAAAACCATCCCAACGCCCCCGCCGCGCTCGAGTTGCTCACGCTTAACGGCGGCAACTCGTCAGGTGAGGGGATCGGCTGCATCTCGTGGGACGGCACGGTCTATCCCGACCAGTTCTGGCGCAACCATCCTGTCGGCAACGTGCTGGAGAAACCTTTTTCGGAAATCTGGGGCAACCCGCCGTCCGGTTCGCTTCTCGATCTTCTCCGCCGCAAGAAGGAGTTTGTGAAGGGGCGTTGCCGCACGTGCCGCTGGCTCGACCTCTGCGGCGGCAACTTCCGCGCGCGCGGCGAAGCCGTGACTGGCGACATCTGGGGCGAGGACCCAACGTGCTACCTTACGGACGAGGAAGTGTCCGGAAGCCGATTTCCGTGAACGGCGGGGTTGCGACTGTGCGGATGTTTTGGTAGAATCTCGCCATGCCTCGACAGAGACAGACCTGAAACTGTAAGACGGAGGATGTGACATGTTTAGTCTGATAGGTGCAACATTATCCTGCCTATTGCAGGCGTCAGCCGTTGTTGCCGACGTGATAGTTCACGGAGCCGGCATCGTCGGCTGCGTCGGAACTTGATGTGTCCGCAAGATGAGGGCCCGACGGCGCGGGCCGGTTACTGGGAAGGCGCGAAGCAATGGCATACGACAAGATCAAGGTTCCCGCTGGCGGGAAGATCACGATGGCGAACGGCAGGCTGCATGTGCCGGACAACCCCGTCATCCCGTTCATAGAGGGCGACGGCACAGGCCCCGACATCACGCGTGCGGCGATGGTCGTATGGAACGCCGCCGTGAAGGCCGCCTACGGCGACGCGAGGAAGATTTCGTGGATGGAGGTCTACGCTGGCGAGAAGGCGAACGCCATCTATCTCCCCAACACATGGCTGCCGCAGGAGACGCTGGACGCCTGCCGCGAGTACCTGGTCTCGATCAAGGGGCCGCTCACCACGCCAGTCGGCGGCGGCATCCGCTCCATCAACGTGGCGATGCGCCAGCAGCTCGACCTCTACGTGTGCCTGCGCCCCGTGCGATGGTTCAAGGGCGTGCCTTCGCCGGTGAAGCATCCCGAGCTCACCGACATGGTGATCTTCCGCGAGAACACCGAGGACATCTACGCCGGCATCGAGTGGATGAACGGCACGTCCGAGGTGGAGAAGGTGAAGAAGTTCCTGCTCGAGGAAATGGGCGTAACGAAGATACGCTTCCCGGAGACCGCTTCCATCGGCATCAAGCCCGTCTCGCAGGAGGGCACGGAGCGCCTCGTGAAGGCGGCGCTGGACTACGCGATCGCGAACGACCGCAAGTCCGTCACGCTCGTCCACAAGGGCAACATCCAGAAGTTCACCGAGGGCGCGTTCCGCGACTGGGGCTACGCGCTCGCTAAGCGCGCGTACGGCGCCAAGACGATCGACAATGGGCCGTGGTGCGAGTTCCAGAATCCGAACACGGGCCGCATGATCACGGTGAAGGACTGCATCTGCGACGCGTTCCTCCAGCAGATCCTCACGCGTCCGGCGGAGTACGACGTGATCGCGACGCTCAACCTCAACGGCGACTATGTTTCCGACGCGCTTGCCGCCACGGTGGGCGGCATCGGCATCGCGCCCGGCGCGAACATCAACTACCAGACGGGCGTCGCCGTGTTCGAGGCCACGCACGGCACCGCGCCGAAGTACGCGAACCTCGACAAGGTCAATCCCGGCTCGCTCATCCTCTCAGGCGAGATGATGCTCAGGTACATGGGCTGGACCGAGGCAGCCGACAAGATCATCGCCGCGATGGACAAGGTGATCGCCGCGAAGACGGTGACGTACGATTTCGCGCGCCAGATGGAAGGTGCCACGGAGGTCTCCTGCTCCGCGTTCGGCAACGCGCTTGCCGCAGCGATGTGACGAACTGCGCTCGCGCTACAGGCCGACTATCGCCTTGACGTCGTCGTAGGTGAGTTTCTGTATGGCCTGGGCGTCGGTAGTGCCGACGGTAGCGTCGATGACGAGCTGTTTCTTCTGCTGGAGGGCGAGGACGCGCTCCTCCACCGTCCCTTCGGCGATCATCTTGACGACGTACACGGTCCGCTTC
>Ga0310697_10006980_pt1 | contig 10675 bp, 7 predicted proteins | sample 172DNAGHGlowgp2_FD_203883 | JGI IMG/M metagenome (GOLD analysis project Ga0310697, IMG submission 203883) | Sheep rumen microbial communities from Palmerston North, Manawatu-Wanganui, New Zealand - 1728 DNA GHGlow gp2 (v2) (version 2) | ecosystem: Host-associated > Mammals > Digestive system >...
GTTTATACGGATTCGGTTTATACTCTTGAAGCGAAGCCTTGTTAAGAGCTAATGTACCATACGTTCCTTCCAGTTTTCGTGTGTTACCGGCGGACACACCTTTTTTTAACCCTCCAGCAAAAACCAGATTTGCGACCAAAGCAAGCGTAATACCGATAATTATCTTTTTATTCATTTATTCCCCCATTCATTCTTCCCAGATCCACCACTGAAACTCTCCATCATTATCAACCCAATAATCACCATCGATACTATCCATATGCAAATAATCAGTGGGTGCATATACTTCAGAACCAACGAATACGCTCGCTAAATCCATTGCCAGACAATTTCCTGATGCATCATTTCCGGTATTACAAGATAAAAGCTTAATTGTCATCCCAGGCTCAAAATCTGGATTATACCATATTGCCTCTAAAAGATCTTCAAAAGGCACACCTCTATTATTCATATCAATTATCTCTTCTGGAAATCCATGGGCTCCAATATAAAATGTGTTCGGGTCCCTTGTAATTTTTTCAGCAGCTATATGTATATTAGTACTTAAATGATTTCCCTCACTATCTATTTCATCAGCCTCCACCCATTTATCTTTAAAGAAATTAATATGCACTCCTTTTCCCGATTTCGAACTATAGGTTTCCCATCGCACAGGGCCTACGCGTTCTCCTATTTGTAATTTAGTCGGATCGCCTGTATAGCCGGTTTTCTCCTTCCAGTGTTTTCCGAATTTTCCCCATAAAGTATCACCTTCTTCTGCAATCCACTGACCGTTTCGCCAATCCAAAATCCAATTCCCATTCGGATCCATATAGCGTACTGGATTGTTCCCCGCGTAGTGGTACAAATCGCCATACGCAGGAAAGAATCTTCGTCTGTGTTTGATTTCTATTAGTTTTGTGGCAGAAATCCAGTGACAAACCGGGGCGGGGCATATTTTTTTGCAGTGCATCAGATGCTTCATATAACATATCCATTAATGAAAATGATATTGGACATTGTGTCCTCACGAACCACTTATACAACGGCTTTCAAAAAAAATCAATAAAAAAAAATGAAAAAAGATGAAATTTAAATAAAAAATATGAAAATTTTAATTTTTTTTCGGCATTATTCTATTCTCATTAAAAAAAAATATAAAAAATTCAAAAAAACACTTGATTTTTTTATTTTATGGGTTAAACTTATTTAAATGTAAGGAAGTTAGTACAAAAAGTGTTTTTGAAAGCCATCTTTGCCATTTGCAGGAAATGGATTTCGGGGTCATTGTGCCTTAGCGGGCATGTGAGAATCCGGAAGCCTGTAATTGCGTCCGCATTACTGATCATTCTCTCCTTCGGCCTCGTCCACGCACAGGACTCGGGAGCGTCTGCCTCAATCTCAAGGACGGATGACAAGTATTCCTGCAGCATCAGGAAGGAGCCTTTCACAAGCGTCATAGACACGCTGTTCAAGAAGGGCGGAAGGGAATACGCGCTGATTTCCAGACCGAACATCAGCCTCGAGAACATGTCTTACTCGGACAAGGACTTCGACTCGCTCCTCTCAGTCATACTGCTTCAATGCAACTGCGACTACACCGTAAATGACGGCGTTTATTACATCTACGAGATTCAGAAGAAGGACGCCGTAAAGCGGCTGAAGGAAACCAGGGTCATCCATCTTGAGAATATAAGCATAGAAACGCTGATGTCACTCATCCCGAACGAGCTCAACGCTTCGGCATTCATAAAGCAGGACAAGAACGGCAATTCCATCGTGCTTACCGGAAGCCCCTCGGAAATAAATCCCATAGAGGAATTCGTAAGGCAGATTGACGTCAAGGACGACAAAAGACAGCACAGGAGCATAAGGCTCAAGTACATAAAGAGCGACGAGCTGCTGAAAAATCTTCCGCCGTCGGTCACAAAGGGGAACATAACTGAGACGAACCAGCCGGAGATCGTGTTTTTCTCCGGGACGGAAAACCAATACGAGAAGTTCCTGGAGGAGCTCGCATTGATGGATCAGCCAAGACAGCAGATAAAATACCAGCTGCTTGTGATACAGAGGCAGAAGACCGAGGGACTGAACTGGGGGACATCCCTTAGTGCCGGAAGCACAGACAAGGAATCGGGCTACTCATGGACAGGAATGATCTCAAACATCTTCAACATCAACTTTGACATAATCAGCCAGTTCGGGGTTCAGTTCGCAGGGAGCCTCAACGCCGAGCTCTCGGAAGGGAAGTCCCGCGTACTTGCGGACACGACGCTGAACGGACTGAGCGGCGAGCAGGTGAATTTCTCTAACACGAACACCTACCGGTACAGGGACATAATCGTTGACTCTAAGGGCGACCTGTACACGAGCACGACGCGCGAGATAATGAGCGGACTCACCCTCTCCATAAACGGATGGGCAAGCGGAGACGGGATGGTGACGGTCCAGGTTGAGGCACAGGTCTCAAAACAGGGAAGCTCGGACTCCTCGTCGGGCAAAAGCTCTACGGACACAGCGGCTCCCCCGTCCACGTCGGAGAAGAGGGTCAGCACGAACGTCCGAACGAAAAGTGGGGAGCCCGTCATAATAGGAGGACTGTTCCAGCAGGAGGAGGACGTGTCGGAGAAGAAGGTTCCTGTACTCGGCTCCATCCCCGTCATCGGGAACCTTTTCAAGAGCAGGCAGGTCTCAATGGTGGAAAGTGAGTTCATAATTTACCTCATACCCTTCGTGGAGACAAGCACAGACGACCTTCTTGGGGAAAAGGAAAACCTCGCCCGCCTGAGAAAAAAATATGCGGAGGAGACTCAATAAAATGAAGATGGCCGGAATTCAAGCTGCCCTTACAATGATGTTTCTCCCCCTCATTTGCGGTTCTTGCGTGCTCACGCCGGAGAAGAACATCGATTCTGTCTATGTGATGGTCTATGACTATGACAACAATGAGGTCATGAACGTCTCCATAGCGGTTGACGGAGTGGAAGTGGGTGTGACCGACATCTACGGAAGGCTGATTTTTACGCCGGATGAGGAAAAGGAATGCGTGGTCAGGGCGGAGAAGGAAGGATATGAGACCGTCGAGTCAAAATCCTGCATCCGCGCCGGCCAACTCATTTATTTCAGGCTCGGAAGCGGAGCGTACTATGCAAAAACAGCCGAGCTCCTGCTTGACGCTGATGAGCCGGCAAGGGCACTGGAAATGATAGACAAGGCTCTGGAAATTCAGGAAAGGAAGGACTGGCGTTTTTTAAGGGGCGTCATACTCGGAAGGACAGATGATGAAGAATAAGGGAATTATAGTGCTCGGCTTAATAATGCTGCTGTTTACGGCCTCGCAGATCTTCTTGGGGATGCAGATACTTAAATACGGAGACTCCATTGACAACCTGGCTTCCCGGCTTGACGGACTCAGGGAGAACGCCGACCTCCGCCTCGAACATCTGGAAAAGGAAATTCAGTCGCTGGAGGAAACTCAAAAGACCGGCATCGCAGGTATGGCCGGAATGCTTGAGAGCCTCGACCAGCTGAACAATAAATCGGACGCGCAGATAAGCCTTACCGCAGGTCTGAAAAAGACTTATGACGACCTTTATGAGGAGCAGAGGAAAAAGACACTCGACACCACATCTCAGGACACCGCGATCGCACAGATAAAAAGGGAGGCGGACCGGCTGTACTCTGAGAAAAAATATGCCGCCGCATACAAGGAGTACGTCAAGGTGCTCTCCTATCAGAACGACGACATGGAAAGCCGCCTCAAGAAAATGAAGAGCCTCTACTACAGGAACCGCACGGACAGCTCAAAATACTCGGAAATCCTTGAGGACATCAAGATACTGAGGTCAAACGGACATATTGACAATGAGGCTGCGGAGATTGAGAAGGTCATAACCGCAGAGCGGGAGGGGCTGAATGAATAAAAAGCTGCTTTCCGCCATGCTGATCCTTCTCCTCCACGCATTTTTCATAAGCGCCGAAACAGTCCTTATTGCACCGATAATCATCTATGACAAGGACAGCAATGTCATCCCGCTGGACAGGAATCCTTCGGAAGAGATCTACGGCAAGGTCTCGGACTACTGGTTTGAGGGAATGCTTGACATCCGGCTGCTCTCATCCAGAAAGTACGGAGAAATTTATACGACGCTCGACGCGAGCCGCTGTTGCGTGGCGGAGGAGGCCGAGTATATCCTTTTCGGCTACATACAGAAAAATGAGGGCAGCTGGAGCGGCAGCATGAAGCTGTACAGTGCCAATGCAAAGAAAACCCTCATGGAATTCTTTTCAAGCGACGACATAAACCATTACGAGCGGCTGCTGGACAATCTGAGCGACAAAATCCTGACGGGGCTGGAGGAAATCACAGGGCTCAACCGAAGCGAGGTCTTGAACTCAAAAATACGTCCGTTTGAGCTCAGGATGCCAGCCTCAGTATTTTACTGGACACCTGTTGACACAGGATGGAATTCCACCATGACAGGCATTGCCGGATGTGATGTCGGACTGGAGCTTTTTCCGCGGCAGCCAAAGGTTACGCTGGGGCAGATTCTTGTCGATTTCTCCCTTCGCCCGGAATTGTCATATTCCTACGGAATGGGCAAGGACGGCGTTTACCCGCTGCATTACAACGGAATTTCATTTGTGCTGCCTGTTCTGGCCCGGTTCCATTTCAACATGAGGAATTCCCTTTATATCGGCACCGGCGCGTATTACGAGATCGAACTGATGAGCATAATTCCGAAATATGAGAAACAGCAGTTCCATTACCAGAATATTTTCGGACTCGAATCATTCGTCGGATATGAGCTGAATGTAAATGAGGCTTTTGATGTATTCACCGAGGCACGTTTTGACTTTCATTTTTCAAAGGACAGTTTTCTTGCCGTAAAGGCAGTCCTGGGACTGTCCCTGAGCCTTTATAAGGGGGAGCTATGAAGAAATTACTTCTGTCCACGATAACAGCCGTGCTGCTCTGCTCCTGCTCTGACAACTCCTTCGAGAAAATGCTGTTCAGGACGACCGAGGATCCTTTCTACGACACGCCATGTGCCGATTCCCTGAGACTTGAGCATACGGTATTCCTCTGCTGGAGGGAGGATGAGGGCTGCGACACATTCCGGCTGATGAGATCCTATGACAATTTGTCGCTCAGCTTTACGTGTGTTTACGAGGGCGCAGGAACATCATATATGGACACCGATCTTGAGTACAACTTCAAGTATATATACAGGCTGGACAAAATAAGGGGCACGAAATACTTCGAGGGGAAGGCCTTCGCATACGGTTATTCCTCCGACTGCAGGAAGGACAAGTGGGAGCCGAACGACACTGAGGAGTGTGCCACTCTCCTTGACTATGACCTCATCTGCAATCTTCCTTGTGTTCAGTACCTGACAAACAATAAAAAAGAAATGGACTGTGACTGGTTCTGTGTAGAAATACCTCCATGCCGCATCGCCGATATAGTTGTAAGCCAGCACAACCTTGAGAATGCTACGGAAGGAGCTTCCACGAACCTCAAAATCCAGGTCAAGGGAAGCGAGAGTGTATCTGTAAAACAGAAATCAGCGGTTTCCATAAAAAATCCGTCCTATGAGACGAAGAGATTCTACTTCAAGATTTTCCCGGAGACGACAGGGCTCATGGACGAGTCCAATGTCGCGGTAATCGAATATACAGTGTCGTTGAATCAAATAATCAAGTATTAGATTTGGCAAGGAGAATGAATAGATGAAGTATAGCAGACTGTTTTCCGTCATGGCGTTCACAACGCTGATTGCATCCTGTGAGCTTGCTCCATTTGAGGAGAGTGAGACTGCGGTCGTACAGGATGAGACTGTCGTGGAGGAGGAAAGCTCCCTATATACGGAGAACACAGACTCTGACGGCGAAACTTTTGTCTTTGAAACCAACGACACCAAATATCTGAATGAGGCAGGGTATACAATATGGACTACAAAATATGTCAATGAGTCAGACAATTTCAGCCCCATTTCCGTTACCCTCTGCAAGGAGAGCGGTATATCCGAGGCGGGGTTCGGAATTGTATTTTGCTCTCAGGAAATTGACGGCAGACCTTTCATGCTCACCGTATTGATAAACTCCAATGGTCTCTATACAGTCGGAAAAGTTGATAACGGTGTTTTCAGTCATCTGAACGGCGGATGGAAAGGATCTAGTTATATAAACAGGGGGCAAGGAATACGGAATGAAGTTTCAGTCTCGTATGACGGAGTGGGAAAAAAATTCCTGCTGAAAATTAACGGCTATGAGATTACGGACTTCACAGTGCCGGAGAAAATTAAATTCAAGGACAGCCGCTGGGGTTTTGCAGTTGTCATTGCGGGAAATGAAGCTTTCCCGAATTTACCTGTAAAAGTAATTTTTGAAAAATAGGTGATGGAGGAGCATAAATATGTACGGAAAACCAGTTGAGACGCATGGGGAAAACATTTTCAAAAGAATAACGTCCGCGATAGTTCTTGTGGCGTATGTTCTGGTAATAAGCCCGATTTCATTGTTCGCACAAAATTTTGATGGCGGTCATACGGGCAGGTCTGTTCTCATTGAAAAAGAAGAAAAGGCAGAAGTCCTCATCACGGCTCTGAAAGGCGGAACCGTAACACTTGGGGACGCGTCCATAGAGATACCGGAAGGAGCACTGAAGGAGGACACCCTTATAAGCATCACCCGGCTCTCAAAGGTTGAGGACACCGGAGAGTCCCTTTACAATGCAATACCGCGCTCAGGCGGCTACCGATTTCTTCCCGCAGGAACGAAATTCGAGAAGGACGTAACCATAACGCTTCCTTACAGCGCGGAGTTGAATTCAAAGCCCCAGAGTCTTGAGGAACTGTATACATATTTCTTTGATACGGAAAAGAAATGCTGGACAAAGCTTGAGCGTCTGGAAGTGGACAAGGAGAATCTTAAGGTCCGCTCCCTCTCAAGTCACTTCACCGACATGATAAACGCGACACTCACGCTGCCGGAAACCGCAAGTCCGGTTGATGTCAACCTGAATTCCATAAAGAATCTTGAGGCAGCAAAGCCCGACGGACACCTAATCAAATTCAACCCGCCCAATGCAGGGCCCATGGGGGACGCGTCATTCAGCTTCGACCTGGGAATTCCCTCAGGACGCCACGGAATGCAGCCGCAGGTTTCGGTAAGCTACTCGTCCGGGAGTGGCAACGGAATCATGGGAAGAGGGTTCGATGTCAGCTGGGGTAGCACCATCACCACCGACACGAGGAACGGGCTTCCGAATTACGAGGAACAGTACGTAAATTTCTCGAAGGACAGTTCAAAGAACGATACCTACATGCTGGACGGAATCATCCTTGATATTGAAAGTTATACGGAACGAGCGAATAAAATATATGACATAACTTACAGACCCCAGAAGGAATCTTCCTTCAGCCGCATAATACGCTACGGTGCCGGTTCTGATAATGACTGGTGGGAAGTGACTGATAAGAGCGGAACAAAGAGGATATATGCACAGGGTTCATCTTCCTGCGTCGGAAAGGGAAAGAGGACATTCACGTGGAACCTTACGAAAGTTGAGGACGTGCACGGAAACAACGTAATCTACGAGTATGAAAAGAAGGATGGCTACGTCTACCCCGCCGCAATATGGTACACCGGTTTCAACGGAGCAAAAGGAAACTACTGTGTCAAATTCCATTACGATGACACAAGGAAAGACGTGAGGATTGACGCAAGGTCAAGGGAAATAGTGTCATGCAAAAGACTCCTGACGGAAATAACGACACACTACTGCGGCACCGCGACAACCGACGGCATCAAAATCCTTCTCCCCGACGAAAAAGCGATAAGAAGCTACACATTCAGGTATACAGAAGGACTTCTTGCAGGTGAAAGGATGTTGGAAGCCCTTACGGTAAGCAACAATGCCGGCGAAAGCTATGAGTATGCGTTTGACTACGAGGATTTTGCAAAAGATGCTGACGGGAATACGGTTTACTTTGCCAAACCGGCCAAATGGGAAAACGGAAGCTTTTTGAATGAATCAAGCGGAAAGAGCATCGGGGCAAACGTTCATGCAAGCGCAGGAGTCGGATTCGGCACTGACGTACTTGACGCGCGGGCAACCGGCGGAGTCTCTGGCTCAACGTCAAGCTCAACGGGATACACAAGAAAAACCCTCATCGACATTGACGGAGACGGAAAATGCGAGGGCATCGCACAGTTCGGAAATATGCTCAGAATATACAGGCAAAATTCCTCAGGCACTGGATTTGAATCTGATTATGCCACGATTAATCTCTCCGAATTTTCGAACAACGTGAAAGACTTCCTCATGAACAAGGAAAAATCCTCGTCCAGCTCCTTCGGATGGAATGTTTACGGAGGTCTTGGAAGTGAGGGCGGAATGGCAAGCACAGGTTATACCTACTCTTCTGTCACGCAGGACGGCTCGAACTCGGTCTGCACTGGATTCTACGACATGGACGGAGACGGACTTGTGGACATAGTGACGGACACCGGGCACTACCTTCACAACGAAACAAAGGCCGATGGAGAAATCAGCTTTTCTGAGAAAAAAATATACAACTATCCCAACACATACATCAGGAAGCTTGCCGAGGGCGATGACAAGCTTAAGGAATACAGGAAGTCCTACGCACAGCAGAGGCCATTTTCCGCATGGGTTCCATTATACGAAGGTATGGTGAGTGTAGGAGTCAGCAACCTTGGCAACATAAAGTTCAAAGTCAAGGGTGTCATCGGCAATGATGAAGTAAACCTCGGAGAAGGTTTGCCTGTTAAGCAGGGAGAATTACTCTACCTCATTCCTGATCTTGGTGACAGTCCAACGAAGTCGGAACTGGAAAAGGTGATGGACTGGGAAAATACCATCGAGTATACCCAGGCAAAAGTTTTCGGTCGCAATTTTGAAATGCCGATTTTTTTCCCAGAAAACACGCTTTTACCCAAAGATTATCCAAAGGAATTAGACGGCCTGTATGACGCAAAAAAAAATGATAAAGGCGTTATAATCCGTTACGAACTAAAGACAAATAATCCTGAGAAAACAATGACAAGCTCCAACTGCAAAAAGCTTCTTGAGGAGGGACTTTTTGTTCCGGGCGTACTGACCGAAGAACTCTTCAAGGAATACAGGGAATATGTGGTGGGAAAAATAAGGACGTCCAATGTCTCTGATGTCATTAAGAAAAAATTATACAGGGAATTTGCAGAAGCTTACACATACTCATTCTACGACAGGCTGTATCATCTTACCGGAACACTTGATAATAATTTCTTCAACAATTACATAAAGGGGTTCTTCAGCAATGACAGGCTTGAGGAAATGATGTCCTGCTATTCCTCAGGAGGAGAAATCACGGCGGACCTTTCCGGAGGCAGAGCCACATACAGGAAAACCGCGACGGTGACATACGGCAAGCCGGAAGGAATTTCTGGAGGAAACTTCTCGTCAGGCTCATGCTACATGAAGGACGGAAAGAAACTGCTCAACATCGGGAAGATTGACGGAAAGGATATTATAATTGACGTGGACTCCAAGAAAACTGTTTCCCCGATGGAAAATGAATGGAAAATCACCGTAAAAGAATTCGACAGTGGCAGGTGTGTGCTCGACATTGGTGACGGAAAGTATACGGTCAGCTACGTTTTTAAGGGCGAAAATGTACCAACAAATAATCCAGATGATGATGAAGAGACGTGTCTTCGCTACCAATATCAGGGAGCCGTCATTACCGTCAAATACTCACCTGATAAAAACTATGCCGTTAATAAAGGCAATGCCATCCTGCTTGAGCCGACAGACAAAGGACTTATAAAGACATCCTTCAAGCTGTGGTTCCCGGACGGCAGAAGCACGTTCAGTTCCAAAGATGACTTTGACACGGAAAACCTGTCCGACCACAAGAAAGATTTGCTTACCATTTATGAGAACGAGAATGAAACCATCTCAATTCAATCCAATGATGTTTCCCTATACGGCGGAAAGTACGGATGGTACTACGGAATATGGACCGGAAGCGACAGCGAGCATCCCCTCACGGAGGAGAACATCGACAAGGCGTTCAGGAACCCCGAGGGCAGTGATGACTATGAAAAATATAATACTGAAAAAAAATTTGACGATGACAAGATAAAAAAATGCGGGGAGGAAAAGTCGAATGAGCTTAAGGGCAAAGGAAATGCCGTGCAGCCCACCTACGACTTCGGCGGCTACCTTCCTGAAAAGAAAGAAAAGGATGGCGAATCACGGCTTGAGGGAACGGTATCTACATACATGGTGGAGACAGTCCATGACGCAAACGGCGTCCTTAACTCCGAATCGACACAGGAAGTGTCAAGTCCCTTCATAAGTGCGGGTAAAATCCGGTGCAACAGGCTTGGAGGAGCCTCTTACTTCAACATAGAGGGCATACCGGAGGTTGGAAGTAGCACAACAAGCACGGCCCTGCAGAAGACGCTGAGTTCAGGAACGGACGTGACGTCGGGACCGCAGGCCTCCACCATAATCGGCAGCACGCCCACTTTCACGACGAACAAAGGAAGCTCATGGATGGTGCAGACCATGCAGGACGTGAACTCAGACAGAATTCCCGATGTCCTCAAGATTGACGGAAAAAAATGCCATGTTTATTTCGGAAGCGTTAATTCCAAGGGAGAAATCAACTACCCTTCAGAT
>Ga0310697_10006981_pt1 | contig 10674 bp, 14 predicted proteins | sample 172DNAGHGlowgp2_FD_203883 | JGI IMG/M metagenome (GOLD analysis project Ga0310697, IMG submission 203883) | Sheep rumen microbial communities from Palmerston North, Manawatu-Wanganui, New Zealand - 1728 DNA GHGlow gp2 (v2) (version 2) | ecosystem: Host-associated > Mammals > Digestive system >...
GTGGGGTGGGGTGTTGGGGGGGGGGCCAAACTCAGAGAGCCACAAACGCGAGCCGGAGGGCAGGACACGAAGCGAGCGAAGCGAGCGGAGTGATGTTGTGTGTTCCTCAAGTAAACCATTCCTAGCCACAAACCCAAGCCATAAACCCAAGCCGGAGGGTAGGACACGGAGCGAGCGAAGCGAGCGGAGTGATGTAGTGTGTTCCTCAAGTAAACCATTCCTAGCCACAAACCCAAGCCACAAACCCAAGTCGGAGGGCAGGACACGGAGCGAGCGAAGCGAGCGGAGTGATGTAGTGTGTTCTTCATAGTATTCTCAGCCGGTCATATAAGTGCGCTACAAACTAAATAGTGTGTTCTTCATGGTAAGATAATCAGGTCACATAACAGATATATAAACTCAATCAGTATATAATCAATACCGAAGTACTCAGCTATTTTGTCATATCCTCAATAATGGCTTGTGACCATTGTAGCGCGATAGCCTGAGCAAGTTGTGGGAAAGTTCTGCTCCTATACTTGCCGCGTGAACATCTGACGTACGGTTTAGGGTTAGGGCATTCGATAGTTGGCATGAGTGGTGGCAAGTTCTTCACCCAATACAAAGTTTTCTTTGTATATTTCACCCCATACCATGAAGGACAAGCAAAGAATGACGGTCGTGGCAGCTGTGCAATCTTTAGCGGGATAGGGTTCTCAACTGCTACGTATGGTGCATCAGCATACAAACATCTGAAGAAGAAATTGCGCCCCTGGAGTAGTCTGTTGTATCTGTCCCAATTAATGAAGTTGTCACGACCTGAGCAGTAGATATGGAAGTCAGGATTTCCGTACATCTTAGCTGCAGACATTCTAGTCAAATACGTACATGGTGGGTGGGCAATAATCAAATCCCACTGAGGTACGGAACAATACTTACCTGACTGTGTGACAAATTCCGTTCTACCCTCCAAATATGGTGTAACATCTCCACAAATATGCCAATCAGGATTCCCGCCTTTCCGACACCTTTGCACATCACATGAATACGCATTATGTCCGAGAGCCCGGAACGCTGAACACTCTGCCTGACTTTCTTCGCACGCTATCAGGACATTTAGTACGATTGTTGGTTCTACGCATGGGCGCACGCACGCGGACGCACGCCCCCGAAGAGATTTGTCTGTAACTAGTTCATTCATAACACCTTTGGTCTTTACGAATTGGAAATCCGACAGCGATACTACTGTATCGCTTTTTGTTCTTTATTTTTTCTGTTTCAAAGTTCATAGTAAATCATATAAATCAAGTGAGTACCAAGCCCACAGAAAAGAGCCAAATAGAAGCAAACAACACAATATCAGCAGCACATAACAAAGTACAGTCAAAGAAACCAAATACAAACCAAACAATATCCTACACCCCTAAGAACCGTGACCAAATGTTGTTTAAATACATATCTCAAGTTACGAGAACCGTAAGCAGATTTAGGTTAACAACAACTCACATGTAGTCCTAACCTTTACACATTTCAAGTTTCAAGATACGTAAAAACATTCCTAACGTTGCCTTTTCTTGAGAATTATCCAAAAATCAAAAAAAATCAAACTATTCTGTATCTTCTTCGCTATCAAGTTTGATGGTTCTGTCTGTGATATGCAGGTAGCATTTCACAAGGTCCAGTGCTGCATCGTATGTAAACTCAGGATGATTTATGCGCACAGATAGCAGTGCACGAAGTTCATTCAGTTCTGCACGCGACCAGGGGTTAACTGCAGCAGTCCTGAGGTTATCTTCTTTAAGGGCTTCAACGAGCACGGCACATGCTTTCTTGGTGTCACTCTCAAAAGCGATGTGTTGGTACTGTTCCAGCAGCGTTAAGAGCCTGCTCCATTTTTTGAAGTCCTTTGTGTTGTCAGCTGGGGCATAGTCAGCCCTGCCAACCTTGTACACATTTTGCTGACCTGAGAAATCAAATAGACGTTTATCCTTGCATCGGTCTTTACGCTTTCCCTCCTCGTAGTACTTGAAGCGAAAATAATGCTGAGCGAGTGACGCAAACATCATAAGGATGCGTGGCCGCGTACGGTACACGTCCAAGGTGTTTCGAAGTGACTGCGGCTTCTGAGGGTGTCCGTCAATGTCAATCTTGACCCAATTCTTTACGGCAGATGTCAGGGAAAACTCTACTCTCCACACGTTGACAAGCTCGCCATTGAGTGTGCATCGCTCCCAATCGTCTATTAATCCGCATTGCAGCCATGCAACACGTATGTAAGGTTTTGTAAACACGTCAAATTTGGGGTCGTAGAGTTCAAGTGTTTTATTGTACATCTTGGTACTGACACACGAAGTCTTTGACCCCCACGAAAGTGAGTTCCAATCTTGCCCGCTCCAAGTATCATTACCATGTGCATGTATGCGTCCTTGGTTTATCTTTGAGTATTTGTGTTGGAAGTACCTACGCACAAAAGCGGCAGGGTCATCTCCAAAGTCAAACTTGGAGAAATCCATGCAGATGTCAATGCGTGATATACGCACGTCTGTATATTCATGCAGTAGCAGGAACTGTTCGAACATATCAGCAGCGTTATCGAAGTAGCATGCACGGTTGACGAGACGCAAGTGAGTTTCGTTGCAGTCGTGAATTCCTTTCAGCCCCACGGAAGCAGGTGCACGGCGCACTTCTATTAACGGCTTTCCGTCTGTGCCATATATAACAAACATTTCTTTGTACACACGTGTACCATATTCACGCTCCACGACATGGTATCCCTTGGAACGGTAATAGCCCGCATCGTGCGGCACCAGCATAGGTTCACGTGCATGGATTTCCAACCAATCAAGATTGATACATCGAGTTACGGAAACACTCTTTTCCATTTGTCAGCTGCACAATACGTAGGTCACGCGGGAACAGTTTCAACTCTACGATATTCCCATTTGGGTGTCTGTATCGATGATACCACAAGCTATCATTCTGATATGAGAACACCAGAGTATATCCGTCCTGAGTAAAGCCTTTGCAGCGCTCCAAGAACGCGGCAAAGGCTTTAACGGTGTCATTGAGTGGTTTAGGGTCATTCATTGGCATTGTCGTTTGTTACGGCAGTAATCCAACCCGTTGCACTTGCTTGGTATTCTTTACCATTCTTTGATACCAAAGGAGTTGCAGGGTCTGTGTTCAGTGGCTGCACACATTCGTCTGAATGGTAGAACCTTTTAACCTTGATTTCCTCACCTGTGTCTTTCTTGTAAAGCACGGTTGGCATATCATCAGACTTTGCACCGAGCAGTTCGATAGACTGCACGTTAATAGTCAATCCTGCTTTCATGCAACGGTCTTTTGCGGATGAATACACTCGCAATGATGTAGAGCCAGAGACATAAACCAATTGTCCTTTTTTCAAGAACTCGTTAACCTTGCCTGCACCATTCATTATGCAGTCCACCCACGTTGTCTCTTCATGCACTGTGCCGGACGCATCAGTCCATTTAGAAGTATGAGCAACACGTAGAGTTGTAAATTCTTTACCATTAGAAACTTGTACCTGCGCGTCTGCGCCAAGATAGCCAATAACTGTTGTTTTAAGCATAAAATTTAAGTATTAAAAAGTGAATAATAACCGAATAGGGAGATAGCAAACACTTAGGTTTAAGACGTGCTCCGCTTACGGCATGATGTATTACAGATGAAGAAGAATTTAGGGTCTGTTTTCTGACGAAAATAGACCTCCTGAGGATTAGTAGGGGGCATATTAGGCGTACAATTGAAGTTCCTGATGTGTGCGACCAGGGGTTGCACCCTGACAAGTAGGTTAGGTAGTAGGAAAACTTTTGTGTTCAGGCTTTCGGCAATGTTAAGCATGAACTTATCAGTATATGCAGAACGCATGGCGAAGTATGCCCCATGTTCCCAACACCATTCACGTAACCATCCCAAAGCACGTTGGCAACGTGGTGTTTCACCAACGGCCACGGTGAAGAACTTTGTCTCCATGGTAATTAGGTTTGGTTCGTCAATTAGAATGTAGTACCGGAGCATATCAGTGTAAAACGACAATAAACAGATAGGACAAACCGAAGTAGCCGCACGCAAGTAGCACACACACACATGACAGTATCATTTCCATAGGCGATACACCTAATTTGTCACAGAATTTAGTGAAACACTTTTTCATTTTTCGTCTATTTTTGAGTTAGTTTTCAAGTACAAGCATTTTAGGGGAATTTTGGTGCGTAACATCAGGGTAGAGTGAAGCAGGTATTGCACGAAAGTAAGTGCCCTTTTTTGGCCAGAACACGCCATCATCCAAATGAGGCTTTTCCTCATAGATAAACAGTGCATTACTTTCGTCTCTTGCAATCCATAAGTTCATTATCAACCCTCCTCTTCTTTTAGGTCTTCTATGGTAATTTTGAAACGTCCTGAGTTATACGCAGCTGACTTCAAGATTTGGAACTTGGTAGATGCGTCACAGTACTTGAAAAATGCAGTGAGTAGTTTAATGCAAATGCTTGAGCGCGTCCAATAAGTGTGAATGTTGGCGAGTGCATCGATGTCGGCCAAAACATCTTCTTCAATGCGAAATGAAATCATCCTTGTTTTGTTCATAGTGTAAAATTTTTATTTGGTTAAACAAAATATCCTCGATATTTGTGCGTTATGATAATGTCTGACATACTGCAGTATGTAATACGTTTTCTCAAAGAGAATGACGATTAAGGTAAACAGTAATTACATTCTTAGAATGAAATAAGGCGTGCGAGGTCTTGGACTTCTGCACGCCTAAATTTTGCCGTTTTAGCGTTCGCCTACGTTCACGGGTCGCACCTCTGCGTTGCCCGTTATCCTCAGCTGGGTGCAAAGGTATGAACTTTCTCCGAATTGTGCAATAGGGAAATCCCTATTTTGTATGACAAACTGCCAATTTTCTGTGCGCAGCTGACAAAATCACAATAATTGTAACCAACTTTCGTTAGAAAGATGATACCTAACAATGCGATGTGAGTGTAAAGCACTACCTTTGCATCGCTATGGTTTACAAATTCATTTTATTTTTGGTTTTCTTGGCACATGCCGCAAGGATCATGTGCCAAGTTTCTTTGGCTTACGATACCATTATAGACAGAGGTATCTATAAGAGTTATTTCAACACAAAGTACTCCACAGTATCTTTTGTGAGGTATAAGCTACACAATGGCGGCGGCAGCTGCGCACGTGCAGGCGTGCCATGGCGGCACACTGCGGGGCGTAAGGTGTTCCACTATGCAGGAAGCGGCTACGACAAAGGTCACCTTGCAGCAGCGCAGGACTTCGCCAACGACTGCGAAGCACTGCGGCTGACTTTCGACTACATCAATGCTTTGCCCCAACGGCCTGCACTGAACCGTGGAGCATGGAAGAGTGTAGAGACCCAAGTGCGGAAGTTAAGCCGGACAGATACAGTCTATGTGGAATGCGGAGGTCTTGACTTCATGCCACCCGATTACATGATACCGAAGTATTTCTACAAGATAGTGACCGTGCATCAGGGCAGAGACACGGTCATAAACGTGGTGTTCCCCAACAAGTAAAAACAAAAGAAAAGGCGGCTTTAGGCCGCCAATTTTTTTTCTCCGAAAGTAAATACATAATAGGGAAATCCCTACACACAGATAGGGAAATCCCTATTGCATTTGTCAATACTTTTTTGTACCTTTGTAGTACAAAAGAAAAGAACTGATGTTTAACCAAAAAAACCAAAAGACTATGGAAAAGAAACCTTTCTACAGACAGTTATTAGAAGACGCTATTGCAGACGCTAAAATAGAAGCATTGCGCAAAGCACAAAAGAACCTATTAGAAAGTGCTGAAAGGATAGAGCATCATCTTTACACAAGCGAGGGTTACACAATCTATTGTTATGCAAGAGCCCCGCGATGTGAAAAAATGCACAACCTCAGGAACACACTTCGTATTAGACAGAATGCACTTTATACCGTATGCGGAGAGATTGGGAAGCAAATAAAAGAATTCATGAAGTAATAACCAGGGCAGGGGTGCAACCCCCGCCCACAATATCAGAACATTATGAAAACCTATCATAAAGTAGTGACCCGAATATCATGGAGAAAAAACTCCATTAACTATTGTGGCGAAGTACATGCAGAAGAGAAACCAAGTAACACTTGCGAAGAGAAGCCCTCAATGGATATTTACACCGACTATTTCGACACACAAGAGGAAGCGGAATTATTTGTAAGAACTCAATCTAAAGCACTATAAGTTATGATTACCGAATACATAAAGCATATTAGCAGCGTCAGGGGTTACAGCCCCCTGACATGCTTGGCATACGAGAAAGCACTCCGCCATTTCTCAGCATGGGCAAATGCCAACCTCGAGAGACCACGTTGGAGAAACATAAATCGCCACATCCTTGACCAATACATCATAGATTGCGTGGCGGCAGGAGCAGCCCCCACGACCACCAACTTGCGACTGTCTGCGATTAGCGGATTGTATAACTTCATGAAGGAGATAGGGTACAGAGTAGAAAACCCATGCCAATACGAGAGCCGCCGAAAATTAGCACAGACAACTCCAAACATAATACCTCAGAAAGACCTGCGCGAAGCATACGACCACAGCGCAGGTGTGACCAGAGTAATGTTGGGACTACTGATTTGCTCAGGCATACGCATCGGAGAGTTGATGGCTTTGGAGTTTCACGACATCGACACGGATGCGAACACAATCAGGGTGCACGGCAAGGGAGCCAAGGACAGATTAATCCACGTTCCGGCACACGTACTGCAGGAGATAAAGAGCGTGAAAGAGCATTGCCCCAAGAACGGACGTTTATTCACCATAGGCGAGCGCGAAGCGCGTAAGTTGATATATGAAGCCCTTAAGCCATACAGTAATGCCGCACAACTGTCTCCCCATGCTATCCGGCACACGTTCGCCACGAACCTTGCAGCGCAAGGAGTCAACGTCTGCACCATTGGCACCATATTAGGACACGAGCATATCGAGACCACACAGAAGTATATTGACATGGCAGCAGCACAAAAATGCGAGGCGCCCATTACTAACTCAATAATTAAGTAGAATATGACAGAAAACAAAATCACGCAGGCAGGTACGCGCAAGGCGTACACTGCACGCGGCGAGCAGTCGCAAAGAATGATGTCTTTCAGGCTTGACGTTGAAAACATCGAGTATCTCAGGACAAAGCCCAACAAGGGGCGATTTATCAATGAACTAATAGCGGCGGCAAGAGCCAACGAGCTGCACACAGAGGGGGCAAGTTAAGCCCCCTTTTTCCATGCCCTGCCTGCATAGCCCCCTCAAAGACAAAAACCAATCATCAAGGCGCACGACAGGCACAACACCCCGAAGGGGGTGCGCCTTGATGATAGCGGAGCATGCCGGAACGGCATTTGAAGAAGGTTTATATAAAAAAAGAAATGGGTCTATCAAATGACAAACCCATTCGGAAACGATAAATCTAACCAAAATAAAACCTAAAATCTGTGTATATAGATATTGGATGTCTCACGACATTCATGCAAGTTCATAGCCTTTCTGTATTTTAGACATTGGGACTGACTGTCCGCATTCCACTTGTATCATTGCATCTACTAGGGCATACATTTTGTCTTTGTCTTCATACTTAATGGGAACGTCACCGGGGATGTTAGCCAGCTGCACAACTTTTCTGACGTAGGCATTTGTGTCATTCTCAGAACGTGGTGCCCACCGTTCAATAATCTCAGCAATGGTGTTGATACCATAGTGTCGTATGTATCGCCTGAGTATGACGAATGCGGCACGTATTCCATACTCCATTTGCTTGAACTGTTCGAACGAGCGGTCTGTGGGGTGGTCAACTTCGCCCTGCCAAACGTTCCCTATCCGAATGTTAAGAGGGTTGTTGTTCCGGATTCCCCTTGGGAGTGTTTTTGAGGTAGCCATTTAGCTTTAGGTTGATTTGTTTGACGTAGTAATCAAGTCCGAATATACTGCCTGCGAGCAAGAATGCCTGCGCCACGTACATAAGAAGTCCGCTTGCCACATTTGAGATAGTGAATACTTGGTATGATACAAGAACTATCGAGGATAAAATCAGCAGAAGCGCACAAGCGTATTGAAATACGGGATAGAAGTGACGCATCAGGGCAGGTGCTCCACACCCACGCCACCTGCAATGGCTGCAAGGATGTATGAAGCAATTTGCAATATGAGTTTAACTGTCTTATTCATAGCCTTTGAGAGTTAAAATGCAGGGGAATGCCCGAGGGCAAACCCCTGCGAAATGATTTCACCGAACAAAAAGAGGGATTAATCGTTGTCGTAGTTACCGTTATCGCCCGGGTCGTTGTTTCCTGAGTTAGGGTCGATGAAGATAGCAACCAAGTCCATGTTATCAGAAACAGTGAACGTGTATGTTGCTTCTGTTGAGAGATTAGCAGTAGAGCCTGAACGTCTCCATGCTACGAACTGACAACCTGTGTTAGGTGTTGCCACAACAGTGACGGATGCACCTACATCTACGGCCTTACGGTTGCCCGTGAAGTCATTGCCACTTACAGTACCAGGGCCACTAGCATTGATGTAAACCATCTTCTGTCCGTCACCTGCGTTGACAGTCTCGTCAGCACCTGCGAACAGAGTTGTTCCACGTGTCTGCGTCATTTGAATGTCAGAAGTGTTAAGAGTGCGGTTCATGAACAACTTAGCAACGTCCTGACCGTCCTGAACGGAATAGTTGCCGTACTTTGCAGTAGCAGAAGCGGACATGTCTTTCATGCCGTATGCCCAAATGACGATGTCACCTGCAATGTAGTCGAAAGAAGCAGAGAAATCACCTGCATCTCCTGCTTCGTCCTGAACGGCTGAGCCGATGTACTGGAGTTGGTTCTCGCTAGACTTGGAATAAACCACGTACACTACGCGATTGACAGCTGCGTCTGCAGAAGCAGACAGTTTAACTGTGATTCCAGCCTCTGTTGAACGAGTTGCGGTAATTGCAGGAAGGCCAGCATTACCACTTGTTAGCTGAATGTTCTCATAGATAATCTGTGCAACACCATTGTTGGCCACTACCTGCTCATGGTTGCGAGCGATAAACATGTTACGGCTTGACTTCAAGCCGTCCTTTGGAATGGCAATCACAGGAGCGAGTGCAGCCGCCAACTGTGAGAGCAGTTTCAGTTTTGAACGTTGGTTCATTTGAGAAACAGTGTTAGGGTTAGCCACGTAAGGGTTATACTCCCTTGCAACGCACGCACCTGCAACTACAGAATAGACAGTACCGCCAAGTTTGCCCTTTCCTCGTAAGTTACCTATAACTTTCATAGTAAAAAAGAAATGAAAAAGTAGAACATGTGTGCGCACGTCCCGCGCACTTGGGAGTGAAATCTTACATTTTCACGGTTGCAAAGGTAGCAAAATTTTCCGCGTCGGACAAAAGTCGGAGTTGCGTCGGAGGTTAGTCGGACGTAAGTCGGAGTGTTAACGGTTTGGGGTGGTTTTAACACTCGTTCACATTCGGGATTTTAACACTCTTTTGCAGAAGTGTTAAAAAGCGGTCGTATAACGGTTGTATAACTTTTAACAAAGTTTAGTAGTTTGGGGGCATGGTAGTCGCAATTATTGCGAAATGTCATACACACTCTAGAGCAGATGTGTGGACAAAACGTCTGCAATCGCGGCGGAGAGCGGGGCACGCCCGCAGTGCCGTTTAAGAGCGACGGAGGAGCGGGGCACGCGGGCGAGCCGCCGCCGAAGCCGCGCACAGTGAGAGAGTCAGGCACATAATTGAATAGAAGATAAGGAAGAGAGTAGTAATTGGGGGAGAGGGGGGAGCGGGGGGAGGCGGGAAAGGGAAGCGCGACCGCAAGGGAGCGCGGGCGCCTCCCGCAACATCGCGCTAGCCGACAAACAAGGTTCGACCACTTTAGGGGAGAAGGGGGTGCGGGGGAAGGGGGAAAGGGAAGTGCGCGGCGTAGCGGGGCGGGCGCGCACGGGCTTCCCCCGCATCAATGCGCCAGCCGACAAAAAAGGTTCGACCGCTTCTGGGAAAGGGGGGTGCGGGGGGAAGAGGGTAGGGGTGGGAGCCCCCCGCACAAACAAGGTTCGACCACTCTGCCCATTGCCACCCGCGATAATCATTATTGCCGCCTGCGGTAATATACAACGATTATCGCCAATAAGGGTGGCAACGGGCGTTTCATTGCAGCGCGTAGGGGGCAGTGGCTTCGCGCAAATAGTGCGAAGCCTGCGCCCCCGTAGCCGCAAGCCGGAGGGCGATATGTATGTGCTAACCCGCAAGACAACGAGCATTCGGGGGCAGTGGCTTCGCGCAAATAGTGCGAAGCCTGCGCCCCCGCACCGTGTAATACTTCCCGCAAGCAAGAAACCCGAGCCACAAACGCGAGCCGGAGGGCAAACATTCGGGGGCAGTGGCTTCGCGCAAACAGTGCGAAGCCTGCGCCCCCGCACCGTGTAATGTTTCCCGCAAGCAAGAAACCCAAGCCACAAACGCAAACCGCAGGCAGGGGCGCGGAGCGACCGAAGGGAGCGGAGCAGGGTGGGCGGGCAAACTCAGAGAGCCACAAACGCGAGCCGGAGGGCAGGACACGAAGCGAGCGAAGCGAGCGGAGTGATGTTGTGTGTTCCTCAAGTAAACCATTCCTAGCCACAAAC
>Ga0310697_10006982_pt1 | contig 10673 bp, 10 predicted proteins | sample 172DNAGHGlowgp2_FD_203883 | JGI IMG/M metagenome (GOLD analysis project Ga0310697, IMG submission 203883) | Sheep rumen microbial communities from Palmerston North, Manawatu-Wanganui, New Zealand - 1728 DNA GHGlow gp2 (v2) (version 2) | ecosystem: Host-associated > Mammals > Digestive system >...
AGAACTCGACCGTACAAACCTGACCAGCGAACTCAACACTGCAAAAGCCAATCTGGCAAGTTCTGAGAGTTCGGCAGCCTATGAGCAGGCTAATTATAATAGGTATAAGACACTTTACGACAAGGGACTGGTCAGTGCCGACGATTACGAGAAAGCCCTGCTGTCGTATCAGAAAGCCAAGGAAGATGTGGCAACGAAGCGCGAGAGCGTGAAGAAAGCCCAGACCAATCTGGGCTACGCCACCATCACTTCGCCGATAGACGGTGTAGTGCTGTCGAAGTCGGTAGAGGAGGGACAGACGGTTGCAGCATCTTTCAACACACCTGAACTCTTCACCATTGCCAAGGACCTGACCGACATGCGGGTGATTGCCGACATCGATGAGGCCGACATCGGCGGGGTGAAGGAAGGGCAGCGCGTCACATTTACCGTCGATGCCTTCCCTGACGACGCATTCGAGGGCAAAGTGACACAGGTGAGACAACAGGCCACCACATCGAGCAATGTGGTGACCTACGAAGTGGTTATCTCCGCCCCCAACAACGACCTGAAACTGAAGCCAGGCCTGACGGCCAACGTCACTATCTTTACCCTCGAAAAGAACGGCGTACTGGCAGTGCCCACCAAGGCGCTGCGCTTCACGCCCAACGAAGTGCTCTTAGGCAAAGGACAGCAGATAAGCGATTGCGAGGGAGAGCATAAGTTGTGGACATTGGAAGGCAACGTGTTTAAAGCCCACAAGGTAGAGACAGGCACTGCCAACGGTATGCTGACAGAGATTAAGGGTGGCATTGCAGCAGGTACTGAGGTGCTGGTGGACTTCAAGCTAAACAGCGGAGAAGCCGAAGAACAGCAACAGGCAGGCAACCCCTTCATGCCCAGGCCGAGAAACAACAAAAGCGGCAACAACCAGCAGAAGAAATAAAGTCCGGCAGACTTGATGCATAGAGTGGATACTTTGGAATATGGAAAGGAAAGTAGTCATAGAGTTGCAGAATGTGAAGCGCTATTTCCAGGTGGGTGCCGAGACGGTAAAGGCCCTGCGCGGCGTTTCGTTCAAGATTTACGAGGGTGAGTTTGTCACCATTCAGGGCACATCGGGTTCCGGCAAGTCGACGCTGCTCAACCAGTTGGGCTGTCTCGACACCCCGACGAGCGGCGAGTACTACCTCGACGGCGTGGCCGTGCGCACGATGTCGAAAACCCAGCGTGCCCATCTGCGCAACAGGAAGATAGGCTTCGTGTTTCAGAACTACAACCTGCTGCCGAAGACAACGGCGGTGGAGAACGTGGAGTTGCCGCTGATGTATAATTCCTCTGTGTCGGCGGCAGAACGTCGCGCAAGGGCTGTCAAGGCACTACAGGCAGTGGGGCTGGGCGACCGTCTGGAGCACAAGTCGAACCAGATGTCTGGCGGACAGATGCAGCGTGTTGCCATCGCCCGCGCACTGGTCAATGACCCTGCCGTGCTCCTGGCCGACGAGGCCACGGGTAATCTCGACACCCGCACGTCGTTCGAGATGCTGGTGCTCTTTCAGGAACTTTACCATCAGGGGCACACCATCATCTTCGTGACCCATAACCCTGAAATAGCAGAATATTCCAGTCGCAACATTAACCTGCGCGACGGGAAGATACGTGAGGACACGGTGAACACAAATATCAAGTCGGCTGCCGAGGCATTGGCTCTGCTGCCACAGCCCGTTGACGATTAGTAACGACATTAAGACATGAGTTTATGAATCTTTTGAATCTGTTTAAAGTGAGCCTCAGGGCGGTGGCCAACAACAAGATGCGGTCGTTTCTCTCGATGTTGGGCATCATCATCGGTGTAGCGGCTGTGATTATCATGATGTCTATCGGACAGGGGTCGAAGGAGAGCATCCGCAAGGAACTCTCCACGATGGGCACCAACCTGCTGACCATCCGTCCCGGTGCCGACATGCGTGGCGGTGTCAGGCAGGACCCCTCGGCCATGCAGACCCTGAAGATGGCCGACTACCAGAGGATACTGCGTGAGAAGAAGTTTGTCACCAAGGTGTCTCCCGAGGTGACGGCCAGCGGTCAGGTGATTTACGGCAACAACAACAACACGACTTCCGTCTATGGCGAGAGTCCCGACTATTTAGACATCAAGCAATGGACTGTCGAGCGTGGCGACTGTTTCACCGAGGAAGACATCAAGAAGGCTGCCAAGGTGGTGGTCGTCGGCAAGACCATCGTCGACGAACTCTTTGGAAGTGGTGTTGACCCCATTGGCAAGACCGTCCGCTTCAAGTCCGTACCCATGCGCATCATTGGTGTGCTGAAGTCGAAGGGTTACAACTCTTGGGGCATGGACCAGGACAATGTGATGATAGCACCCTATACCACGGTGATGAAGCGCATAGCAGCGCAGACCTGGTTTTCGAGCATCAACTGTTCCGCGGTGACCGAGGAACTCTCCGATGCCGCCATCGAAGAGCTGACGCAGATGCTTCGCGACAATCATAAACTAAAGGAAGATGCTGCCGACGACTTCACCATCCGTTCGCAGGCGGAGATGATGGAGACGATGTCGTCGACCATGGACACCGTGACCATTATCCTTGTCGTGGCAGCGGCCTTCTCGCTGCTCGTCGCCGGTATCGGCATCATGAACATCATGCTTGTCTCGGTTACGGAGCGCACCAAGGAGATAGGCCTCCGCATGGCTGTAGGCGCCACGGGAGCGGTCATCTCGCTGCAATTCCTCATCGAGTCGGTACTCATCTCCCTCACGGGGGGCTTGCTGGGCATCTTCGTCGGCTGTAGTGTCAGCGGCTTTGTCGTGCCACTCTTCGGCATGCCGTCGAGTGTACCGGCATGGGCCATCTACGTGTCTTTCCTGGTGTGTGTGTGCATAGGCATCCTCTTTGGCTATATTCCTGCCCAAAAGGCGGCAAACATGGACCCGATAGAAGCCATACGACATGAATAGACGGGTATCCCTCATCGTGCAGACGGCAGCATGGATTGTGCTGTTTCTCTCGCCGCTCACCTTCCTGGCCCATGGCCGGAGGATAGAGCCGCTACACTATATCATGCTCTGCGTGCCGACACTGCTGATGATGGTGGTCTTCTACACCAACTACCTCTGGCTGACTCCCCGATACTTCGTTACGGGCAAGCACCGCTACTATCTGGTCGTCAATCTGTTGCTCGTCGTCTGTCTTGGCGTGGTGCAGCACTACTGGATGTCGATGACTCATGTCATCTTCGATACTGCACACAGGGCCCACGGCTATGAGCCAGACCATTGGGATGTGGTCTTCTTCATCCTGCGCGATATCTTCAACCTGATGGTTGTGGCTGCCATTGCCACAACCATCGTACTGGCCATGCGCTGGCATCGCAGCGAAGAGGCGCGCCTGGCGGCCGAGGCGGCCCATGCCGATGCCGAACTGCGTAACCTGCGCTCGCAGATCAATCCCCACTTCCTGCTCAACACCCTCAACAATATCTATGCCCTGACGGCTATTGATGCCGACAGGGCACAGCGTGCCATCCAGCAACTCAGCAAGATGTTGCGCCACATGCTCTACGACAGTCAGCAAGAACTGGTGGCACTTGCCGACGAGGTGCAGTTTCTCGAGAACTATGTCAACCTGATGAAGATAAGGTTGACAGGCAACGTGGAGGTACGCTTCGAGCCCCACATCAGCAAACCGGAACTGAAGGTGGCCCCCCTGCTGTTCATCTCGCTGGTGGAGAATGCCTTCAAGCACGGCATCAGTCCTACGGAGCACAGCTACATCTATATCAGTATCAGGACAGACATCGAGAGATTAGGAGACAGCGATATTCGCGACATCATCAGCTGCCATATCAAGAATTCCTACTATCCCAAGACGGAGCGCGACCGCAGCGGTCACGGCATAGGTCTGGAACAGGTGCAACGCCGACTGGAACTTACTTATGCCGGGCGCTACGAGTGGGACAGAGGACTGTCGGCCGATGGGAAGTCTTACTCCTCACGCATCACCATCCGCCTATAAGACGGGCACCGCAGACGCCGCGTAAAGCATTAAAATGAAGAAGAAACAATAACCAGAAATAAGCAATGATCCTCACTTGTGCGATTATCGACGACGAGCCTTTGGCAGCCGGACTGCTGGAGCAGTATGCCAAGAAAACCCCGTGCCTGCAGTTGACGGGTGTCTATAACAGTGCCGTAACGGCAATGCGCGACCTGCGCGACAATGCCGTGCAACTGCTTTTCCTCGACATCCAGATGCCCGAGTTGAGCGGGCTGGAGTTTGCCGGCATCCTTCCCAAGGAGACTAAGATTATTTTTACTACCGCCTTCCAACAGTACGCCTTCGACAGCTACAAGGTGAATGCCCTCGACTACCTGCTTAAGCCCATCAGCTATGAAGACTTCCTTCGCGCCGTCGACAAGGCACTTGACTTTTTCAACACCTTGCAGAAACGCGAGAACTACCGTAAAGACCGTTTCATGTTCGTCAAGAGCGAATACAAGCTCCAGCGCGTCAATCTCGACGACATCCTCTTCATTGAGGGACTGAAAGACTACGTGCGGATCTATCTGAAGAATGGCGACCGCCTGATGTCGCTCATGAGCATGAAGAAAATTGACGACTACCTGCCGCGCCCGGAGTTCCTTCGTACACACCGCTCCTACATCGTCCACATGTCGGAGGTCAAGACCATCGACCGCTTCCGCATTGTCTTTGGAGACACCTTTATACCCATTTCCGACAACTACAAAGACGATGTGCAGCGCTATCTCGAAGGCCATACCCTGGCTTAGAGAGACACCGGACAGGCGGGAGAGTGGTAAGTGAGTCTTGCAAAACGGTAGGACTAACGCTTCTCATTTGCAAATAAATATAAAAAAAGACAGACTATAGACGTTTTTTCCCGATTCCGTTTTTTGCGTTTCGTTACTTTTTGCTATCTTTGCAGTCGATTCGTTGATAATACTCCTATTTTAAAACAATAAAATTATGGTTAATTACAAAGATTTAGGTCTCGTGAATACACGCGAGATGTTCAAGAGAGCAGTGGCCGGTGGATATGCAATCCCCGCCTTCAACTTCAACACGATGGAGCAGATGCAGGCTATCGTCCAGGCTGCTGTCGAGACAAAGTCTCCTGTCATCATGCAGGTTTCCAAGGGCGCACGCAACTATGCCAACGCTACTATTCTTCGCTATATGGCCGAGGGTGCTGTGGCTTACGCCAAGGAGCTGGGTTGCAAGCATCCTGAGATTGTGCTCCACCTCGACCACGGTGACAGCTTCGAGCTCTGCAAGGACTGTATCGACATGGGCTTCTCTTCTGTGATGTACGACGGCAGCTCACTGCCCTACGAGGAGAACATCAAGATTTCGCGTCAGGTGGTAGAATATGCTCACCAGCATGATGTCACCGTAGAGTGTGAGCTCGGTGTGCTCGCAGGTGTTGAGGATGAGGTTGCCTCTGAGGTAAGCCACTACACCAAGCCCGAAGAGGTTATCGACTTCGCTACCCGTACAGGCTGCGACTCTCTGGCTATCTCTATCGGTACTTCTCACGGTGCTTACAAGTTCAAGCCCGAGCAGTGCACACGCGACCCGAAGACAGGCAGGCTCGTTCCTCCCCCACTCGCATTCGACGTGCTCCACGAGATTGAGAAGAAGCTCCCCGGATTCCCCATCGTGCTCCACGGTTCTTCTTCAGTTCCTCAGGATGAGGTCGACACCATCAACGCCTACGGTGGCAAGCTGCCCGATGCAGTAGGTATCCCCGAGGAGCAGCTCCGCGAGGCTTCCAAGAGTGCTGTCTGCAAGATCAACATCGACTCCGACTCTCGTCTGGCCATGACTGCTGCCATCCGTAAGTATCTGGCTGAGCATCCCGATCACTTCGATCCCCGCCAGTATCTGAAGCCCGCCCGTGAGAACATGAAGAAGATGTACATCCACAAGATTGTTGATGTGCTCGGTTCTGACGGTAAGCTCGCTGAATAATGAACTGCTTATAGAAGCAATAAACAAAATAATGGGACTCCGCACGGAGTCCCATTATTTTGTTTGTCAGTTTTTGCCTCGCCCTTATTTGGCGTATGCCACACTACGCGTTTCACGGATGACGGTAATCTTCACCTGTCCGGGATAGGTCATCTCGTTCTGAATCTTGGTAGCTATCTCTCCGGAGAGTGCCTCTGTCTCGGCATCGCTCATCTTGTCGGCTCCCACAATGACGCGCAACTCGCGACCGGCCTGAATGGCGTAGGTCTTGGTCACGCCCGGATAACTCATGGCAATGGCCTCAAGGTCGTTGAGACGCTTGATGTAGGCCTCCACAATCTCGCGGCGGGCACCAGGACGGGCACCGCTGATGGCGTCGCACACCTGAACGATGGGAGCCAGCAGGGTCTGCATCTCCATCTCGTCGTGGTGGGCACCGATGGCGTTGCAGATGTCGGGCTTCTCCTTATACTTCTCAGCAATCTTGGCACCATAGATGGCGTGGGGCAGTTCGCTCTCCTCGTCGGGCACTTTACCGATGTCGTGGAGCAGTCCGGCACGCTTGGCCTTCTTGGGGTTAAGACCGAGTTCGGCAGCCATCACGGCACAGAGGTTGGCCGTTTCGCGGGCATGCTGCAACAGGTTCTGACCGTAGGATGAGCGATACTTCATCTTACCGATGATGCGTATCAGTTCGGGGTGCAGGCCGTGGATGCCCAGGTCGATGGCAGTGCGCTTGCCGGTCTCGATGATTTCGTTGTCGAGTTGTTTCTTCACTTTGGCCACCACCTCCTCGATGCGTGCGGGGTGTATACGGCCGTCGCTGACGAGCTGGTGGAGCGCCAGACGGCAGGTCTCGCGGCGCACGGGGTCGAAGCCGGAGATGACGATGGCCTCAGGGGTGTCGTCGACCACAATCTCCACGCCTGCTGCTGCTTCGAGGGCACGGATATTGCGACCTTCACGGCCAATGATACGGCCTTTCACTTCGTCGTTGTCGATGTGGAACACGCTGACGCTGTTCTCCACGGCTGTCTCCGTGGCCACGCGCTGGATAGTCTGGATAACGATCTTCTTGGCCTGCTGGTTGGCATTGAGCTTGGCCTCGTCCATAATTTCGTTGATGTAGCTGGCGGCGGCGGTCTTCGCCTCGTCCTTCATCGACTCGATAAGACGGTTCTTGGCGTCTTCGGCACTCAGGCCCGACACCTCTTCCAGTTTCTCGCGCTCCTTGAGCTGCATCTTCTCCAGTTCCTCTGCCTTCAGCGAGAGCAGCTTCTTCTCGTTGTCGATACGCTGCTGCTGGTTGTCGAGCTCGTTCTTGCGGCGGCCCAGTTCTTCCTGGCGCTGGTTGAGCGAGAGCTCGCGCTGCTTGAGTTTGTTCTCACTTTGCTGGATGTGCTGGTTGCGCTGCTGCACCTCCTTCTCCAGCTCGCTCTTCTTGTTGAGGAACTTTTCCTTGACTTCGAGCAGTTTCTTTTCCTTGATGACCTCAGCCTCCTTGGTGGCGTTGTCAATCATTTCCTTGTATTTGCCCGTCAATACATAGCGAAATACAAGATATCCGCCCACCCCTCCCAAAACGAGGGCGCCGGCGGCGATCAGTAGTACAAAAATTAAATCCATATATAAAATCTATATTAAAATGTATGTTCTCGACCGTTACTTCAGTGCATTTTCGATTTCAGAAGTAAGTCCCTGGAGAACAGCATTGTAGGGAGCGGTGTCGTTTTTCGCCTGTTCAAACTCATACATCAGGGCAATGTCAATCAGCGTCATCAGCGAGATGGTGTGATCGCTCTTGCGCCCTTTGTAGGCCTGGGCATAGCGGTTGTAGCGGTCGGTGATAAGTTTGGCCGCGGCGCGGTAGTATTCCTCGTCTTCGCGTCGCACCGTCACTTCTATCTCCTCGTCGTAGACATGCAACCTGATATGTAGTTTCTCTTTGTTTGCTTCTGCCATCGCGTCTTTAGTTTCTACTGCTCGTCACTTAAGATAGCAATGCACTTGTTTACGTCCCTGATAAGTTTCGACACCCGTGCCTTGGCACTGTCGAGGTCGCCGTCGGTAATCGTCATCATCTTGGCCATCTTCAGGGTCTGGTAGTCATTGTCCGCCTGTGTCAACTTCGCCTGCAGGTCTTTGATGTCCTGCTCATACTTCCCGACCGTCGCATACAGCTGCTCGTTCTCTTTCTTCAGTTCCTGAAAGCGGAGAATCATCTGGCGTACGCGCGTCTCGAAGTCTGCTATCGTTTTCTCACTTGAACCCATGACGTCACTTTTTATCCTACAAAGGTAGGCAAAAGTTGCGAAATGTGAAAAGTGGAGGGTGAAAAGTGAATACTCTTTACGTTTATTTAACGTTTCCCTCCACACTTTCCTGCTTATTCTTCTGTCTTACGGGGTTCCTTCTTGGCGAGCATCACCACCTTATAGACAAAGTTGGTGACCCACGTCTGCGAAAAGCCCAGCCGCTGGTTGTACTGCCGCACGGCGACTACCGACTTCAGCACGGCGGGGTCGGTGAAGTCGTTCTTGTTGAAGATGTCGGTGATGGTCTTCTCCGTCATCGTATAGAGTGCCTTCTTCATGAAGCCTGGCAGACGAAGCTTGAACTTCATCAGGTTGCCGGTAAGCATCATCAGTTCCTGTGTGAAACCCTGGAACTGCAGCAGATAGGTCTGTACGTCCTGTATCTTGCGGCAACGCTTGCGCAGACTCTGGTCGATTTCCTTGAAGAAGTCGTCGTCCATGTCATACATTTCCTTAAGCATCTTCTTGCAGCGGGTACGCTCACCCACACCGAGCTTGTTGTTGACGGTGGGCACCTTCAGCGTTGTCTTGAACACGCGCAGGTCGGGCAGGGCTGCCAGGTTGGTTATGCCCAGGTCGGCAGCGATGGCCGACTGGAAGTAGACGCGGATAAGCGTCATGAAGTCTTCCATGCCGCCAACCTTCTCTTCTTCCTTATTTCCGAATAGTTTATTCCAAAAAGCCATATTTATCTTGTTAAATGTCAATCTGGCTGCAAAGTTACGAAATAATCCCCAAAACAACAAACGTAAACTCGCTTTTTCGCCCAAATGATACACCCGACGCGCAGTCTGCCCTAATTAGACAGGGAGTCGGAAGGCATCAGAGAGGGGTTCTGCCTACGCTTCCGAGGGGGTCTGCCTACGTTTCTTCCATAGGCAGCGGACGGGGACAATATAAGCAGCGCCCGCTGCCGATATTGGCAGCGGGCGGGAAAATCATGGGCAGCGGTCGCTGCCAACCTTTTTTCAGGCCTTAAACGTATCTTCGAGCACGATGTAGTGCAGCGTGCGCCCCTCGCGATAGCGACGCAGCCGCGGGTGGGCACCCTCACAGAGGCTGTCGAGATAGCGCTGTGCCGACTTTCGTTTCAGCCGACTGTAAATCATGAATGTACTGATGGTGATGTAGCCGTTATACACACTACGGCGCAAGGCCTCCTCCATCGCCACGGGGTCGTACATCTGGCTGTTGCCCACGCTCTCTCTCACGCGGCGGTATCCGTAGCGCCCGCAGTCGGCACGCTTGACGAACTGCTTGGCGGGGACGAACTCTATGCCGGCATAGGTCACGTCGCGCCCCTTCACCTTCTCCGGGTCGGTATGGTCGCCAAGCAACTTCAGTTTAGGCGCCAGCGAGCCGAAGGGGGTCTCCACTCGGCTACCTTCGCGCAGCCACAAGGTGGCCACTTCGGTGAAGAGTTCGAAGAGCAGCTTGATTTCGCCCTTGCTGGTATGGCGATACTTGTTACAAAAGTCGTCGATGTCATCGATATTGTACTTGCGCTCTATCAGCGGCTGTGCATAGAGCAGGGGTTTGCCGTCCTCGCCCTTCGTAGGGCGCGGCTGCAGTATAAATGGTATTCCGTCAGTCTTACGCGGCATGGTATATCAGCTTTATGACAAGGGGATTCTTAGATTATATTCACTTCTTCAAGTTTTACCAGCTGGTAGCCACGATACTGTGCCACGATGAGGTGCAGCTGCGTGGGACCGCAGAGCAGGCGAACCTTCTCGTCCTGGGCGTAGCGTGTAATCTGGCTCACGGCTTCAGCCCACTGGGCCTCGGCCTCCTCAGCGGTGGCATCCTGCTTCAGGTACTTCAGCTCAAGGATGTAGGAGTGGGCCACCATGGGGTAGCGCCCGAGGTCGGGCAGCAGGAAGAAGTCACAATAGCCGTGGCTGAGCTCCAGCTCCGGGGCGGTGAGGTAGTAGTTGGTCATGTTGAGATAGGCCGTGAAGAAGCCCTGAAGATTTCTTTCGCCCTCGATGAGACAACGCACGGCGCACGTCTTCTCATACTCCTCGCTGATGGTCTTGACCAAGGGCTGCCAGTCGCCGTCGAAGACGGCACTGTCGAAGGCCTGGTCGATGCGCCAGTGGTCGGCGGGACGTATGCGGTCGTACTCCTCAAGCAGATAGCCATAGTACTGCCTGCGAACGTTGTTGTTGGGGATGCCGAGCCGAAGCTTGTCGCCACGAATGCCCGTGATAGTGAGCATACCATAATAATATAGCAGGGAGACGAAGTTGTCGAACTTCACCATCTCCGAGGCCGGGAAGTAGGGCACCAGCCGGCTGTAGATATATCCCTCCTCGGCAATCTTGTAGATGATGCTCTTGCGCTGCGGCTCCAACCGGTCGAG
>Ga0310697_10006983_pt1 | contig 10673 bp, 4 predicted proteins | sample 172DNAGHGlowgp2_FD_203883 | JGI IMG/M metagenome (GOLD analysis project Ga0310697, IMG submission 203883) | Sheep rumen microbial communities from Palmerston North, Manawatu-Wanganui, New Zealand - 1728 DNA GHGlow gp2 (v2) (version 2) | ecosystem: Host-associated > Mammals > Digestive system >...
GCTTCAAACCAACCACCGATCGCAATCTGCCATCGTGGACTTTAACAACCGTTTTTTTGATTTCTACGCTCGGAGCATTCAACAAGATGCATATTACGAGGATGTTACACAAAAAATCAAACCAAACAAAGAAATTGGATTGGTGCAGATTTACGCTTACGAAAAGGAAAAACACAAAGATATCCGTTTGATTTGGCCGGATTGTAAGGAGGATTTCTACCAGAACGTCTATTTGAGCATGCCGATCGCGGAGGCTGAGCTGCTTTATGCGGTTATGGATGCGAAAAGACGCGGTTACTCGTTCGGTGACATGACGGTTCTGCTCAGCGGCAGAGGCAAATGCAACGACTTTGCCCGGTGTTTGCTGAGCGCGGACATTCCCGTGGTCACATCTGAATCCTTGCAATTGTGCGATAATCCGAATATCAACGTCATCATCAGTACCTTGCGCATTCTCGCCAACCCGTCCGACATATTGTCGCAAACAGCTGTTTTACAATATTTTGCCCAAAAACAAAACCTGAACTTCAACGATGTTTTAATAAAAAGCAACGGGCAGAATTTCTTCACTCTGCTAAGCGAATATTTTGATATTCAAGACTTTGCAAAGAAAATGAAAGAGTGGCAGAGCAACCCGTTCCTGGTAATGATGAAGGACATCATCCGTTTCTACGGATTTTCTCCCGATGCGGATCCCTTTATCGCGGATTTCATCGACCTTTCATTCCAATACATGCAAACGCAGATTGCTTCCACGACCAACTTCCTCTCTTGGTGGGACGACTTGAATCTCCACAAAGACACCATTCCGCGACTCTCGCTGGAGGGTGTTTCAGACGCCGTACAGCTCATGACCATACACGCCTCCAAAGGGTTGCAATTTCCTGTGGTCATCACCCAGTGCACAACTTCCTCTTCCCACGACACCTTCTACTGGGTAACCGATGAAGATACGAACCAAAGTTGTTATGTAAAGCATCAAAAGGAACTGGAATACTCTGATTTTCAAAGTGAATATAACGAGGAAAAATCGAAAAAGGAACTTGACTCCTTGAATTTGTGGTATGTGGATTTCACCCGCGCCGTTGACATGTTGTACATTTTGTCGGATTTTTCAAGCAACAAATCAGAAGACAAAAAAGAAGCCGAAGAACCAAAAACGAGTGTGAAACACATATTGCGGCAATTTGTCGCGGATCCGCTCAACCGTTTAGAGAAAAAAGAAGAAACCCTTTACTATTTTGGAAAATGGGATTGGAAAATTAAGAAACCCAATCAAATAACGAGCATTCCCGAATCACCGTTTCAGGTGACCTGCTCGGAACTGACTTTTTGTGGTAACACTTCCTTGAAAGTTCCTCAGACGGAAACCGACACCGAATCCACGGAAACCGGCACACACATCCACAATTTTCTGCAAAACCTGACACATTTTCCAAGCAACAAAGAGGAAATGGACACGCTGGTGGCAAAGGAACCGGTGAAAATTCGGGAAAGGCTCTGCCAACTGTTCTCAAAAATCGCTGAAGAACCCGATCTACGCCCGTATTTCATCCTTGACGAAGGCGACCGCGTGATGAACGAAGCCCCCATCATCACGGAAAACGGCAAGACGAAACGTCCTGACCGCATTGTGTTCAAACCCGACCACGTCATGATTATCGACTACAAGACGGGGCATGAACACAAGGACGAGTATAAAACACAATTGGCTGAGTATCAGAGATATCTCAGCCAAATGGGTTATAAAGACGTGCGTACTAAAATCCTTTACATCGACTGACGCATGGTCAACGACTACTTTCCGTAGGCCACTTCGAATTCCTCGTAGCCCTCGATAATGTCGCCGACCTTGATGTCGTTGCAACCGTCGATATTCAGACCGCAGTCCTGTCCGGAAACCACCTCCTTGACATCGTCTTTGAAGCGGCGCAAGGAGCCGAGTTTGCCAGTGTAGATAACGATACCGTCGCGGATGAGGCGGATTTTGGTGTTCCGCTGCAATTTGCCGTCGAGCACCACGCAACCGGCCACATTGCCGACCTTGGAAATATGGAACACCTCGCGGATTTCGATGTTACAGACCACTTTCTCGCGGATTTCCGGCGAGTGCATGCCGGCGATAGCGTCCTTGATTTCGTTGATGGCGGTATAAATGATGGAATAGGTACGGATGTCGATCTGCTCGGCTTCGGCCATTTTGCGTGCGTTGGCAGACGGGCGCACCTGGAACGCCACGATAAGGGCGTTGGACGCGGTGGCCAGCATCACGTCGGTTTCGGTCACCTGACCCACGGATTTGTGGATGACGTTGACCTGGACCTGCTCGGTGCTGAGTTTCAGCAACTCGCCGGCGAGTGCTTCCACGGAACCATCGACATCGCCCTTAACGATGATGTTGAGTTCCTTGAAGTCACCGATAGCAATACGACGGCCGATTTCTTCGAGGGTGACGTGCTTTTGCGTGCGCAGACCCATCTCGCGGGCGAGGCGTGCGCGTTTGGTGGCGATGCCACGGGCTTCCTGCTCGGACTCGCACACCTTGAACGTGTCACCGGCCTGGGGTGCGCCGTTGAGACCCAGCAACAGCACAGGCTGTGCGGGACCGGCCGACTTCACAGGCTGGTTACGCTCGTTGAACATAGCTTTCACCTTACCGAAACAGCTGCCTGCGAGAATAGGATCGCCGACGGAGAGCGTGCCGTTCTGTACAAGCACTTTCGCGACATAGCCGCGACCCTTGTCCAAAGCGGACTCGATGACCGCACCCACGCCGGGACGGTTCGGGTTGGCTTTGAGGTCGAGCAAATCAGCCTCCAACAGCACTTTTTCCAGCAATTCCTGGACATTGGTACCGTGTTTGGCGTCGATTTCCTGGCACTGGTACTTACCACCCCACTCTTCCACAAGGATGTTCATGTTGGCCAATTCCTCACGGATTTTGTCGGGATTGGCGTTGGGTTTGTCAATCTTGGTGATGGCGAACACCATGGGAACGCCGGCGGCTTGGGCGTGGTTGATAGCCTCGACTGTCTGCGGCATCACGGCATCGTCTGCGGCGACCACGATGATACACAAGTCGGTGATCTTGGCACCACGGGCACGCATAGCCGTGAAAGCCTCGTGACCAGGGGTATCGAGGAAAGTGATCTTACGACCGTCGGGCAGGCTCACCTCGTAAGCACCGATGTGCTGGGTGATACCACCGGCCTCACCGGCGATGACGTTCGTCTTGCGGATGTAGTCCAACAGGGAAGTCTTACCATGGTCAACGTGACCCATGACGGTGATAATAGGATGGCGCGGCTGAAGATCCTCGTCCGCATCGGCTTCGGCAGCATTGTTCATGTTTTCTTCCTCATCAGCATCGATGAATTCGACCTTGAAGCCGAATTCTTCCGCCAACATCGAGATGTTTTCGGCATCCAGACGCTGGTTGATGGAGACGAAAAGACCGATGCTCATGCAAGTGGCGATAATTTTCGTAACATCGACGTTCATCAATGTAGCCAACTCGTTGGCGGTGATGAACTCTGTCACGCGCAGGGTCTTCTGATCTTCAATTGCCTGAAGTTCTTGTTCCTCAATGCGTTCGTGGATCAACTGACGTTTTTCCTTTCTGCGCTTGGCGGCGGTTGACGTTTTCTTCGAATTGCTGTCGAGACGCATTTTGGTCTCTTTGATACGACGATGGATGTCTTCCGCGGAAATTTCCACTTTTTCGGGTTCCTGCTTCTGTTTCTTGTCCTTATCGTCCCTTACATTGGCGTTGCTGGAAGACTTCACCGGCTTGGCCACGCGTTTTCTCTTCTTTTTCTTCTTTTCCTGGCCATCGCCGCCGCGGTGATCGTCCTTTTTGGTATCTTTGTTCTGCAACAGGGAAAGGTCTATTGTACCGAGAATCTTCGGTCCTTTCAGTTGGTCAACAACTGTCTTAATATGCTCAGGGACAGGTTGTTGCGGTTTCTCTTCGACAGGTGCGGGCGTTTCCGTCTTAGGCTTTGGTTTGGGTTCGGGTTTCGCCGTTTCCACCGCCTTCGGTTGGGATTTCTCCTTCTTCTGACCCTTTTTGTCTTTGGATTTCTTCTTGGGTTTCAACGCCTCCAGATCTATCGTTCCCAGAATTTCAGGTCCCGTGATATGGGTCACCGTTTCAATATGTTCTGGTTTTTGCTCTTCTGATGCAACAGGTTGCTGTTCAACTGTTTCCTGATTATTTTCAGAAGCGGGCTCAGCGGTCTTGGGCTCTTCGGAAGACTCCCGGGGATTTGCCGGATTATCCTGGGGAGCGGTTTCCGTTTGTTCGGGTTCAACCGTCTGTTCCTTTTTCTCTTGCTCTGCCGTCTTGCCGGAAGTTTTCTTGGCAGATTTTGAAAGGGAATCCAACGGAACAGTACCGATGATTTTCACCTCAGGGCCATGACTGACGGTTTCAACTGTCTGAACTTCAGGCAGTCGATTCGTATGGATAATGACATGACCTCCTTTTTCCTCCTCGGGGAATTTGTCGGAAGCAACGGGTTTCGCTTCTTCCTTCTTGATTCTCGGGGGGATGATTTGGTCGGATTTCTCCTTCACCATCTTATCCTTGGCCAACTCCTTCTGCAGACACAGGTACATTTCCTCCGTCAGTTTGGAGTTCGGGGTCGGGGCACTGATTTCAAACCCGTTCTTGGTCAGAATGTCGATGATGCGATCATTCGACACGTTAAATTCTTTGGCCGCCTGTCCTAATCGCGGCACTTTTACTTTTTTTTCTTCCGGCATGGTGATAAATCTGGTTATGAATTTCTTTATAGGGTTGTTGAACAGATTCATTATTTTGCTAATTCCTCTTTAACGGCGGCAATCATGGCATCCACGGTTTCTTCTTCAAGGTCAGTGCGGCGGATAAGTTCCTCGCGGCTGAGTTGAAGAATGCTTTCGGCGGTGTCGCAGCCAATGCCGATAAATGTGTCAATCACCCACTGGTCGAAAACATCGTTGAATTCAGTCAACGGAATGACATATTCCTCCTTAATGTCGTCTCTGAAGACATCAATCTCATAACCCGACAATTTGCTGGCCAACTTGATGTTATAGCCGCCCTTGCCGATAGCGAGGGAGACTTGGTCGGACTTCATATAGACGTTGGCGGTTTTGTTTTCCTCGTCGAGCTCGATAGAGGAAATCTGGGCCGGGTTGAGGGCGCGGGCGATGAGCAGCTCCTTCTTGTTGGTATAATTGATGATGTCAATATTTTCATTACGCAGTTCGCGAACGGTGTCGTGGATACGGCTGCCCTTCACGCCGACGCAGGCGCCGACGGGGTCGATGCGGTCGTCGTAGGTTTCCACCAGCACTTTGGCGCGTTCGCCGGGCACGCGGACGATGTCGCGGATCATGATGACACCCTCTTCGATTTCGGGGATGGAGCGTTCCAGCAAGCATTCGAGGAAACGCGGGGAGGTGCGGGACAAGAGGATGCGCGGGGAACCGTTGACCACGTCCACGGAAGTGATGACCGCCATGATGCTGTCGCCTTTCTTATAGACCTCGTTGGGGATTTGCTCCGATTTGGGGAGCACCATCTCCACGCGGTCGTCGTCCATCACCAGAATCTCGCGTTTCCACACTTGGCTCACCTCGCCGATAATCAGTTCGCCTTTGCGCGGCTCATATTTATGGAATATAACATCTTTCTCATGTTCCAGGATCTTGTTGCTGAGGTTCTGGCGCAGCGCCAGAATCTCGCGACGTTGGAAATCGGAAAGCTGGATTTGCTCAATCACCTCCTCGCCGACCTCAAAGTCGGGTTCAATCTTGATGGCGTCGGACAAAGAGATCTGGTTCGCGGGATCCGTCACCTGGCCGTCCTCGACCACCTCCAACGAGTGCTGGATTTCCAGGTCGCCGCGGTCCACGTTGACAATCACGTTGAACTGGGCGTCCGGACCGTATTTCTTACTTAGCGCACTTACGAAGACATCTTCCAGAATATGCATAAGCGTCTCTCTGTCAATGCTTTTGGATTCCTTAAAATCGGCAAAAGTGCTGATAAGATTGATTTGTTCTTCCATTTTTTTTAAGTTTATTGTCTATGAATTTTTACTACTATTGGCAAATTTTGTAAAAAAAACTCCCACCAAATCGGTGAGAGTTTTTAGTTGAGCTAGCAGGACTCGAACCTACACAGGCAGAACCAAAATCTGTAGTGCTACCATTACACCATAGCTCATTCTTTATCATCAATTCGGCGGCAAAAATACACTTTTTTTTAATATATCCGTGTATGAAAAAAATTTTTTTTCGATGGTGCTGTGATATCAAAAAAAGTGTATTTTTGCGCGCTTTTTTGAAGCAACGGCCCCTTAGCTCAACTGAATAGAGCATTTGACTACGGATCAAAAGGTTGCAGGTTTGAATCCTGCAGGGGTCACGAAAGGTAAAGCGCTCGTTTTGGAAAGACGGGCGCTTTTTTTATCGTACCACCGTCACACTCCCCTTCACCGTCCGCTCCGCCTCGCCGCGGGTCTTGTAGCGCACGATGACGGCGTACACGCCACTCATCGCATTCGCGCCGTCCCAGCCGAAGGTCTTCTCCTCCGTGCGGAACACCAGCGTGCCCCAGCGGTTGTAGATTTCCATGCGGTACTCTTCGATTTCATCGGGATAACTGAAGACGGGCAGGAAGACCGGGTTCAGGGCGTCCGCGCCGGGGGTAAAGGCGTTGGGAAGGTAGAGTTCCTGCGCACAGTGCTCGTAGTCGATGTTGGTGACGGCCACCTGGAACGTCCCCGCCGAATCCACCGTGATGGAGGGCGTGGTGGCGCCGTTGCTCCAGAGATAGGAGAGGGCACCGGGCTGCTCCACCGAGAGGGTCGCGCCGGCGCACACGGTGGTGTCGTGCGCGACGGTGATGAGCGGCGGCGGCACCACAGCCACGAACGTGGTGGTGGTGTCGGGGCATTCGTAGTGGAGGACGCACTGCACGGCGAGGGTGTCTAAAGCGGTGAGTAGGAACGAGTAGCCATCGCCAACGTGCGAAACACCATTGACGATCCACTCCACGGGCACCGAGTCGGGGTTGTGCTCCACGAGGAGCGCGAGCGTGTCGCCGAGGCAGCGGTGGACGGTGTCGTAGTCGATGGCACTGAGATTGGAGTGTGGAATCGGTAAAGTCATATAATCGAGACCGGAAGTTCCGTACATGCAATAGACCGGATGCATGGTGTTGCCCCAGCCATAAAAGTTGGAAGGTAGGTAAGAGTATCCTATCTCATGAATATAGGCTGAAAAACCGTGCGCATTTTCCACGGTAATAAAATCAGGTAATATAGGCTTCCTTCTACCCATACATTGTTTCCTCTATATACAATGATCCTCTTGCAATTTGTCGTGATATTGCATCCGCCTGTACAATATACTTCACCTTGGTTCAACATAACAGTGTCGGAACCAATATACAATTGAGTGTTGTCTTCCGGTGCAATCACAAACATTGTATAATTGGATATTGCTCCGTTACTATTATTGTCATAACTTGTAGAGTGCATGTCCGTGGGATATAAAGCTGTCTTAAACGCAGGTCCATCGTATGAAATAGGAGAATTGCAATATGTAAGCGTGTCAGGCAGATAAGGGCAATTGTACGACTGCACCCAGACTTGCACTTTTTTAGTGGTACGGATGACAACAGATCCTCCTTGAAAAACAAATGAACCACCTCCCGAAGAAACAAAATCCCCATAATTAAGAGATGAGATAACCTCTTCAGGAATCAGGACTTTGGTCATTACACCAGGTTGAACTTCAAAATCCACGTGGTAGGAAGTATATGGGTTTTCAATATAGCCCGTACAATAAGTTTGCCCCAACACATAGAAGATGGCACTATCTAATGATTGCCCAGGATAGTAATAATTATTCTGGGCTCCTAAAAAACCGTCTGTAAACCAGAACTCTTTTCCTTCGTTTTGGGCGGAAAGATTCCCGCCCGCGCACAAACAGTAGAGCAGCAAGGCGAGTATTTGGCGGACAGATTTCATCATTTTCCTGATTTTATGATTTTTTTCACCACCTTAACATTGGTTGACCGATAGTTCCTGTACATGTTCTGCGCCTCCGCGACCTGCGCGAAACCCCACAGAACAAGGGTGAGAAAGAGGTACAACTTTTTCATAACGATATGATTTTAGATGAGACTGCAAAGATACACTTTTTAATGATGAATTATGAATGCTGAATAATAGTAACAGCGGATTCGGAACATAAATCAATAAACAAATAAACAAAAAATGTACTTTTGCGGCCTGTTTAAAATCCGAAAAAAAATGAGAAAACTCTTCCTGACCGGTCTGACCATGTTGCTCCTGAGTGCAGTCTTTGCCCAAAACGAACAGATCCACTACGACATTCATCCGAAATTCCCGCATCACGCCACAGCGGAGGAACAGATGATGATTCCTTTCCTGTCGCAGCAGGCGCACTTGCGCGACGCCGTCTATCCCGCCGCGCCCGCCACAGCCGTGGCCGAGTTCCAGCCCATGGGCGGCGTAATGATCGCCTACCCGCTCGGCATCCCCGTGTCGCTCGTCCGCGAACTGTCGCAAGTGACTCAGGTGCGCGTACTCGTGAACTCGGCTTCCGACAGCAACCAAGCCAAAACCTACTTCAACAGCCAGCAGGTGAACATGGCTAACGTGCAGTTCTGGAAAATCCAACACGACTCCTACTGGACCCGCGATTACGGTCCATGGTTCGTCATCGACGGCCACGACTCGGTGGGCGTGGTCGATTTCGTCTATAACCGTCCGCAACGCCCGAACGACGATGCAGCACTGGAAGAGGTGACCGAACGCCTGGGCGTGAGCCGCTACGAGATGCCCCTGGTCCACACCGGCGGCAACTACATGGTTGACGGCTACGGCACCGCCGCCTCCACCCTGTTGGTGCTCCAGGAGAATCCCGCCGAAACGGAATCCTCCATCCTGTCCATGACCCATAACTACCTCGGCATCGACAACTACATGATGCTCCCCGACCCGCTCGGCGAATACATCGCCCACATCGACTGCTGGGGCAAGTTCCTCGATGTGGACAAGGTACTGATCGGACAGGTGCCGGTCAACGACCCGCGCTACAGCAACTACGAGGATGTGGCGCAAACCTTCGCGAACGCCATCTCCCCGTGGGGCAACCACTACCAGGTGTACCGCGTCTATGCCAACCCGAACGCCAACAAGGCCACACCCTACACCAACTCGCTGATTCTCAACGACCACGTGTTCGTCCCCGTCACGGGCAACGCGCACGACAACGAGGCCATCACCGCCTATCAGCAGGCCATGCCCGGTTACACCATCGTGCCGATCATGCAGAGCAACTACACGCCCTGGCAGAGCACCGACGCATTGCACTGCCGCACCCATGAGCTCGCCGACCTCGGCATGCTCTACCTGAAACACTTCCCACTTTTAGGTGAAAAATCCATCAGCGAACCACTTGATATCTCCGTGAATATCAAAGCGTTGAGCGGCGCAAACTTGGTGACAGACTCGCTGCTGGTCTATTTCCGCATCAACCACGGCGACTGGCAGAATGCTACGCTGCAACACACGTCCGGCGACGAATTCACGTTCAGTTTCACTTCCGTAAACTACGCCTACCAGAATGGTGACTCCGTGGAATACTATCTCTTTGCCAAGGACGAGTCTGGCCGGGTGGAGAAACATCCGTACATCGGGGCCGCCGACCCGCACGTCTTCTCCATCGGCGGAGTCGGAATTGAGGAGCGGGCGCCGCATCATTTGCACGTGTGGCCGAATCCCGCCACCGAGATGGTGTACGTCGCATTGGACGGGGGATCGGAAATCGCGAATATGGTGTTATATGACCTGCAGGGACGGGTGGTAGGGACGAATCATTATTCGCCCCTACAGAGCGGTTCCGCTACGCTGAACGTGAAAGACCTCCCCGCCGGCATGTACCTATTGCATTTGACCGACGCCGACGGCAACGAATACCATCAGAAAATCGTGAAAAAATAAGATTAAGCAGATTCTGGTTCCGCTAAACTTCAGCCCTAAACCCTAATCAAAAAAATTCGTATCTTTGCCGCCTTTATCAAGAAAGTATGTCAAAAAACCGATAACCCAATGAAAAATAAAGTCATTGTCGCTGTTTTCAGCCTGTTAGCTTTGGGAACCGCCCTCTTCGCGCAAACCCCGAACAAACATTACCAGCAAGACAAAACCAAAATGGACCAGCTGTTCAACGCCATCAACGCCATGTACGTGGATTCCGTTGACTTCGACCCGCTGACCGACAGAGCCATCGACGAGATGCTCAAAGAGCTGGACCCGCACACCGCCTACATCCCCGCCAAGGACGTGGCCGCCATGACCGAACCCCTGCAGGGCTCCTTCGACGGCATCGGCGTGACCTTCCAGCTCATCAAGGACACCATCAACGTGATGGAGGTCATCATCGACGGTCCGTCGGAAAAAGTCGGACTGATGGCCGGTGACAAGATCATCAAGGTCGATGACACCGTGGCGGTCGGCAAGAGCATCACCAACGACTGGGTACGCAAGCACTTGCGCGGCAAAAAGGGCTCCAAGGTGAAAGTCACCGTGGTGCGCGGCCGCAAAAAAGAACCCATCGAGTTCATCATCACCCGCGGCGCCATCCCG
>Ga0310697_10006989_pt1 | contig 10668 bp, 2 predicted proteins | sample 172DNAGHGlowgp2_FD_203883 | JGI IMG/M metagenome (GOLD analysis project Ga0310697, IMG submission 203883) | Sheep rumen microbial communities from Palmerston North, Manawatu-Wanganui, New Zealand - 1728 DNA GHGlow gp2 (v2) (version 2) | ecosystem: Host-associated > Mammals > Digestive system >...
AATCCCCATATAATAATTTGAATAATAATATTAAAATAATATGTTTAATTTAAATATATTTTTCATGAAATTAAAAAATAAATAATTTTTTATATAAATTTAGGTGTAAAATTTTATCTTTATAAAAATGCTGAAAAAAATATTTATCACTCTAATTTTACTATTTAGCACTGTAAGTGCATCCATAAACGTATGTCCAAAAGCCTTGGATTCATATTATTCTTTTTCGCTTCCACAATTTAAGACATTTATCCAAGAAAATTCAATCTTGTACAAGCTTGAAAATAAAATAAAGATCGATCATTGTTATATGAGCTTGGAAATACCTCCTAAAGAAGTATCCAATATTTCCTTGATTTTATCCAAAGATATTTATAAAAGCAACCTCAAAAAAAATGTTTTAGCATTAGATTTTATTTTCGAAGAAGACAAAGAAGGAATCCTTATCAAAATTAAAAAATGTTTAAATGATGCTTGCTCAGGAAATAAAGATGAAATAATCACAATTGATTCTACCATACAAGAAAGCCAAAAAGGTCCAAATGCAATTAAAGAAACAAATAAGAAAGTATCTAATATTATGAAATTCGATATTTACCTAGAAAAAACAGAAATAAAAATTACGCATTTCGAAAAAGTAGTCTATTCAAAAAAATTTGATATCGAAAATTTATTAGGAGATTCTATCAATGTATATTTAGAGTCCTCCAAAGATAAAAAAGAAAAAGCAATCCAAAATTTTTTAGTCTGTTACTTAAAAGGTGAACCAAATCCTCCGAGAAGCCTTGAAGAAAAAGAAGAAACAGCACTTGATCATTTTGATGTAGATAATTATTCTATTAAGACTTTTCCAAATATATTAAGAGAAGGAAATATAGAAGCAATTCCTGTGGTGATTTTGCATGCAAAAAGTAAAAATGGAAGTTTTCCCTCTGAAATACTAAATTATCCAAGAATTAAATTAAAGAATTTATTCAACCTTGTTCATAGTGAAAATGAATCCTTATATTATCAAGTCAAAATTTTAGATAACGATATATTACTTATAAATATAGTTTGCGAATTTCCCGGAGAATTATATATATCTTCCGATTATTTTAAATATGTTGATAAATATATTATCAATATTGATTTTATTGGCAAACAAATACTAGATATCTCAAAAACATATATTTATCTTAATGAAACAGTATTCATTAATGGAAGAAATTCAACAGTAAAAATAATTCCAATAGACAAATATGACAATCAAATGTCTTCTTTGAATGAATCAGATATAGAAAAATTTAAATTAGCTGCCATATTAGCAAATACTACAGTTGTTAACTTCGGAGAAGCTAGATTTGATCCAGAAGAAAAAGTTATTATTTTTGATATAATTCTAAATTATTTAGGTAAAGCTTATATTGAAGCAAAATATGAAGATACTATTATAACATGTTATAGATGTAATATTTCTTTAGATATAGATGGAGATTGGGAACAAGTAACTAATATAAATTATTTAGAATCAATAAAATTAGGTGAATTCTCCAATTTAACTATATCTCCAAAAGAAGAATCAAGAGAAATATCAGCTGAGCTGATATATAGTATTCTAGAAATCAAATGTTTTTTAAATGATAAACCAATTGAGGCCATTTCCACATTAAATAAAGAAAAAAACATTATTGAAATTCAAACCAAAGAGGCAACAGCTAATTCAGGAAATCTAACTTGGCAACTTTTCTTTGTTAAAAAAGAATTAAATTATACAGTACATGTTATTGCTGAGGCTACAATTACAAATCTTAATTTGGCAATTAATACTAATTCATTAAGTAAAGAAATAACAGAAAATAATACAGAAATAACTTTAGATGTTCAATCGGAATTTAATATGTCTTATGAATTATTAGATATGTATAAAAATTCATTAATTAATATTGATTCCGCAAAAATAAAAGAAGTAAAACTATGTGGAAATGATATGATTCCGATTTTATTTAATATAGAAAGAGAAGGAAATAAATTTAATATCTCTATTCCAGAAAATAATAAAGAAGATTTTCATTATCTAGTATCTGGTTCAAATTACGAATTAACTCTACAATTAGAAAAAGATGAAGTAATAGCACTTTTTTATTTCCCTGTAAATTTAACTTCATCAGAAAATGATGCTGGTTATGGGAATGGCCCTTATAATATCAGTCATTTTACATTCGAGCCAAATATTACTTTATTTGAATTGGTCGCAGGAGAAAAATATACGTTTTATCTACAATTAAGAACAGAAAAAGGTTTATTATACCATAAAAACTTAGATATAAATGAGCATTTAAAATTTAATCAAACCTTTGACGACCAAAATTTCACTTTCAACGTTACAAGTTTAAATTCATCAATAGGTATATTTTTAATTGAATTATATACTACCAAATCAAATGAAAATGATAACCTATTTGATTTGTCATTTGATGGTGAAAAATTTCCTAAAAAATTAAATATTTTAATTAAACCTTCGCCAATAGTAAATATTAGTAATGCAGAAATTTATGATTATACCAAAAATATATATAATGATATAGATCCTATTCAGATATATATAAAATTAAAGGATATTTACTTCAATGATATTCATACAAAAAATATAGAATATAAAAAAGCATTATTTCCCACTATAAATAATGAAAAAGTTGAATTTAATATTGATTTAATTCAAGAAAGTAAAACATATATTATATCATTATATCCTGATTATAATCAGAAACCTATTAGTATGGATATTTATTTTAATAATTCAGATGAAGAAGTTTTAATAAAATCAGGACTTATTGTTCAAAATCATGTTAAAAAAATAGTAGAGCCTGAACCTTTAGCGATTAAATTATCATATAAAACTGGTATTTTTTTTTATATGAAAGTCTAAAATTAGTAAATACAACTATTCATTTAGAAGATGAACCTGATAGCCAAAAACAAAATATGGAAATAAAAGGTGATTTTTTATTTTTTATAAAATCTAGAGATTATGAAAAAACAGATAATGGTGCTAAAGTAGCATTATTTACTGGATATTTAGCTGCTTTGCAATTATCATATTACAATGAGACCACAGGGGAAGATGTTATATATTTATATGATAGGCATTTAATTGAAGTTTATAGTAACATCAAGAACGTGTCAAATAAAGGAAAAAATTATAATATAAATTCTACTGTAAATGAATCTGTCGGTTTTGTTAAAATAGAATTTTATGAAACAGGAGAAATAAAGAAAATTTATTATCCAAAAAAAGACAATTTTAATATGAAAAATATGGATTATATAAGAGAAACTGCTCGATTAATTATTCCTAAAGTATCTTCTAAATTATTTAGTGATGATATTCAAAAACAATTTGATGATTTACAAAAGGGTATAGACCCAGATACTCCGTTTAAAGAAAGACGAAATATATTATTAAGAAGACTTTCTGAATCAAAACTAAAGAAAAAAAGTAAAAAGACAGATAAAATTAGAAAAAGAAAAATAAGAAAATTAGCCGCCGATGTCGGGGAAGTAATTAATGTAATTAATGACGGAATAACTTATGATGAAGAAATATATACAGAAGAAGATATTATTCCTATTGAAGATAATATAGGTATTCAACTTAGAGAAGTAAAAACTAATGAAGATAATAGTAGTAATTTAACGTTATTAAGTCTAGGAAGTATAAATAGTGGTTCTGCTAAATTAACAGGAAGTTTAGATAATAGTACTGTGTTAACAAATATAGATGCAAATGGTAATGTAAATGAAGTAAATTTAGCTCAAAAATCTGAATTTGTTTCAGGAGTTAAGGATGAAGAATTAGATGAATATATTTATGGTAATACTTATGATGAAGATACAGCTTTTGAAAAAGAGCAATTTACAGCAGAAAATGAAACAGAAATGATAGATGAATCTAGTGAATTGAAAATACAAGGGTTAGAAAATGATAATACTAATTCTGTTAAACTTGCGGATGATAATTTTGATGATGGGACAATAATAGAATATTTTGATAGTACTAACTTCGAAGAATTTAATGACACTGTATATGATAATTTTAATTTAGAATCAATGGGTAATGATTATTTGAATGATTCAAATGAATCTTATCAAATAACAGATGAATATTATGAAAATAATACTAGTTTAAGACGTTTAGCTAATTCTGATTATCCTTATTATGGACAAAAAATTATGAGTACAGTAAAAGAAGTTTATTCAAAGTCTTTTGCAGGTATAACAATGAGGACTTATGTTGAAACTATTGTTTATCCACATAATGGACAAACTCTAGTAAATACTAAAAGTATATTTGGAAGTGTTCAAAAAACTTTAAATTCGCAAACATCATATACTAATAGTCATATCATAACAAAAAATAAAAATACTATGGCTTATGATTTAATTAATTTCCTTCTAAATAAATATTTTGAAGCAGAAAATTATAAAAGTAATTCAGAACGTAGATTAATTAATTCATATCTTCCATTAATTTCAATATTAAAACTATCTAAACCATATGAATATGAAACTTTATTTGATGATTTTATAAAAGGAATATTAGATTATACAAACACACAAATAAATCTCTTACATGAAAATTATCAAGATATAATGAATTTTTTAATAAATAATGAAAAATATGTTGAAGGTATATGTAGTAATAATGAAAAAATGATTAATACTGAATTTAATGAATTAAATGAAATTTCAAAAGAAAATATTAATAGATTAAATAGTTTTCTAAATCCTGTAATAAATTTAACTATAAATTTCATAAAAGAAAAATATCCAAATAATTTGACATATAAAGACCTTATATTAATTCAAGAAATCTCAGACGATATAACTAATGAGTTTAGAGCAAATATTACCCAATTTATATCAAGTTATAATAATGATATTTCCCAATTATTAGATATAGGAGAATTTGAGAGGCAATTTAAACAATTTAAATTGAAAACAGAATTTGAACAAAAAATAAATAAATTACTTATGGATGTAAATAGTTTATTTTTTAGTGAAATTAATGATAAAACAAAACAAAAAAATATTATAACTAAATTAAGTGAAAAAATCCAAATAAATCAAAACTATATAAGTAATTTATTTAATAATTTAAAAGAATTGAAGACAAAATTTTATATAAATAAAGAAGAATATTTAAATTTAAATGCCAAAAATTCATTTGATGAATTTTTATCCGAACAATATGAAATACGTGAAGATAACAGAGTTACTATTTGGAGAGAATATATAGTTCCTGTGTATTTTCATTTACACGAATTGTTGTTTAATTTTTATCAGGATTTAAATGATAATATTTTTTATAAATTAAAGGCTATAATAACAACTAAAACAAATTATGAAGATATTAATAAACAATTATCTAATATAACAAAAATTATATTAAATGATTATAAGTTATCTAATGCTGATATTACAGAAAAAATAAAAATATTAAGAGAAAATATTCTTGATTATAATAGAACAATTATAAGCTTTTTAAATTCTTCTGTTGAACAAAGATTAACAAAATTAAGTGGGTATTTTTATCCTGAGAAAATTAATGATAATTTAGATGAATTGGTACAGTCATTTCAAACGATTATAGATAATAAGGAATATTTTTATGAAGATACAGACGAATTAGATTATGTAATAGAAACTGTTAGAGCATTTAAAAGTAAAGTTGGTGGGGAATTAAATGATATAAACGAGTATACAAAAAATATATTAAAAAATAAAATATTTCCTTTAATTCTTGAGGAAAATATTAATCATATAAATCTTTTTCATAGTCAAAATATAATTTATTTAGATAAAAACGGAATCCGTGATTCCGATTTTTTTAGCAATAGTGAAATAGAAAAATTATATAAAAATTTTGAAAATATCCAAACAAATTTACCTAAAATACAAACAGAAATTATTTCTTCTTTAGACAAAAATTTGAGTAATTTTAATATAATGAAACAAGAAGATAGAGATAGTTTGGATGGAAAATTAAATTCTGTCATCAATGATGAGCAAAAGTTAATCTATTTGAGAAATAATATGACATTTTATATTCAACATCTAAACCATAGTGATTTTGGAGAAGAATATAAAAATGATCTGTTAAAAACTCGATTAGAAATGCTGATGGATTATATGAATTTATTCGTTATAAATTCAAATGAAATATATAAAATTAGTCAATTTGATGATATATTTATATCTGAGCAAGATTTCAAAGATATAACAAATAGTTCTTATTTCTTTAAAAAGAATAATTATAGTTATAGTACTATTTTTGATGTTGATACACAGAGTGATGATTTTTTTAATAATTTGAATGAAGAATTAAAAAATAATGTTGATATAAGAACATTTATAGATGATAATCATGATATAATAGATTTTGATATTTTTGATATAAATTATGATATGATATTAAATTTATCAGATGAATTTTTTTTAAATCATACAAAAAACAAGTTCGAACAATATAATGATTCAATTTATTCACTGATAAACGAATATGAATCAATTTTATATAAATATGTAGATGGATATAATTATTATATAATATCATTTGATATATTTGAAGAATTTTTTGATAATTTCACAACAACAATTTCAAATAAATTTGATTCAATAAAAAATAAAACTGAAAAAATTAAAGAATTTAGGCTTGAAAATAATAGTAATTATAATTCTAATGAAAATTTAGAAGATAATGATTATATTGATATAAATAAAATTTTTTATAAAAATATTTCTTCATTTATTAATGATAGAATTCAAGTTTTTAAAGATGAATTATATAGTATAGAATTCGAAGCACCAATACCAGGTAAAAACAAATCAACTTTCATTGATGATGTTGTGGGTGAAACCATATATCATGATAAGTTAAATAATTTTGCTGAAGAGATTGTTACTAAAAATACTTCAATATTCATCAATGAAATTAAAAAATATATTTTCGAATTAGAATACCCTATTAAAAATGTATTTAAAAATGTTACAGACCAATTTTTAATTAATTTCCAAAATGGTGTTAATATATCTGATAAAGATAGAGAAAAATTAATTGATATATATAAAAATACATTTGAATTTCCAAATGATAATAGCTTCGATAGAAAATGTTGGAATTTTAGAGGAATATTTTTCGATGAAATAGTAAAAGAGGATCAAATTAATTATAATAATTATTTAGAATATAAACAAAAATTGAAATCAATAGAAGAATGTGAAGCGGATGAAAATATTAATTGTATTTATGATAGATCAAAATTAGAAGAAGTTGAATATATAAATCAAACTGAATTATATTTAGATTGTTATTATAGTAATAAGATATATACTCATAAACATTCACTTTTTGAAACTATGGAAGATTTTGATTTAGAAAGACTAAAAAAAATAAAAAGTGAATTATTTAATATTTTAGATGAATGTTTTTATTTTGAAAATATAATTTTAAATTATTATTATGAAACATATAATTTAAATCAATATAAAAATTTTACTGAAGAAACAATCACTGAAAATTTTGCAAATATAATAAATGAAACAAAAAATTTTATAGATATATATATGAAAAATTATACTCAAAATTACATCGAAGATATATCATCACAATTTGAAAATATATTTAATAATTTATATAATAAAGAGGGGATATATAAAAAAGAAATTGAAGGATATATTGATAGTGCATTAAATATAGAATATAATATAAAAAATATATTTATTAAAAAAAGTTATGCACTTAAATATTATGAATTTGATAGATTATATAAAGAAATAATCCAAAATTTGACGGTGTTAACTCCTTCTCTTCATCAAAAATCTTTAAATTTTTTCGATGAACTTTTGGATGAACAAGAACAATATTTAGATTGGACTGATGAAATAAATGAAAAAATATCACAACATTATTCATATACTTTTCCTAATATTACAATAGATTCTTATTTATCTTTTATTAAGAATGATATTTCTGATATTTATAATTTATCAGATATATCTTATTATCAAGAAAATAAAGATGCTATTTACAATAAAGTTGAGTCAAAAATAAGATCTTCTACTATATTCTCTGATTTAGTAAATGATACGTTAAATAATGATTATAAGAATTATTCGTATAATATACAATTTGATGACTTGTCAGAAAGAAGAACTAGAGAATTAGTAAGAGAAAAATTAGAGCAAATAAATACAACAACATTTAGCGATGATCAAATGGCAATAAAGGATGAATATAATAAGATTAAAAATGAATTTTTAAATCAAACAAATTTCAAATATGAAAATTTAAATAAGGAAAATAAAATAAAATCATATATGAATAAAATTAATCAAACTTTAAATGATATTTATTATATGAATAGTACTTTAGAAACAATGATTAATAAATTATTCCAAACAACAAATATGACCGATTATATAGAAAATATGCCAAACTTTGCAAAAATTTTTCGCAATAAGTCAATAAATTATTATAAATCAATTTATAGTGATATTGCTAAATATTATAAATTAATAATTAATATATCAAATGAATATCCTTTATATTCAGACTACATTGAGGATAAATTTGGAGAACTAAGTGGCTATGCAATAATAGATGGTCTTAATCATTTAGATCCTGTTTGTCAAAATGGTAACTGCCCTTATAAAATAGATATAAAAAATTTAGCAATAGAAAATAGTGGTAGAAGACTTTCAGAAAAAAAATTTAAAAAAGTAGTAAAAGAAATTGTAAATATATTAGGAGATATGAGAGATTTTATAAAAAATAATCATTATATCCCAAAAGATAATGAACCCTTATCTTTAAGAAAATTAGCTGGATTAAAATATAGTTCTATATATTCAACAACAAGCTCTTTTAATATCGCTAAAAACATTAAATATGATTCATCAAAACCTGGATTGGATAAAAAAAATGTTGAAGCTGTATTATCTCCCTTAAGGACTACATTTGATTCATTTAATGATTTTTTTTATAAAACTGCACAAAGATTTAGCGAAGATGTAGAAAATTCAATTAGAGATAAATTATTTAATTTAGAAAATATATTAGAAAATAAATTAGAAAAATATTTAGATAATTTAAAAAACAAAATTAAAAGTACAGATTTTCAATTACTCAATACTTATTTAAGTAGATCTTATATTTCTTTAGATAATTTTGCTAATAATATGACAGATTCTATATCTAAATTATCAGAATATTATTTAGATTATATAAATAATAAATATGTAGATAATCAAATAGTAGGCTCTCTGGTTATTAATAAAATATTAGATTATTATAAAGGATTAGAAATTTTAATCACTGAAAAAAATAAAGCTATTGAAGAAAAAGATTATTTATATTATTATTCTGGATTAAGAAAAATGGAAATAAAAAATGTAGATGAACAAATAAAATCGGTAGAAGAAGGTTTAAAAATTATTAATGATAATGAAGATAAAATTAAAAAAGCAATAAGCAAAGAAAAACATATACGTTTTGGAGAAATAGAAGATGATGAAAATATACCTGATATTATGAAAGAAGGAATTGATTATGGTTGGGATGATAAAGATAGTGATAATGAAAAAATCGACGACGATGAAAAAAAACTAATCTTATGTCAAAAAATTCAAAAAGAATAGCAAGAAAGAAATTAGAAGAAGCAAAAAAGGAATCTCATAAAAAAGAAGAAGAAAGTGAATTTAAAAAAAAAACAAAAAAGTTACAAGAAAAATTGGAAAAAATACATTTTGAAGCAGAAACTGAAATTACTTTTAGTTTTAAAGAAAGAAAATTTGCGATATCAACAAAAGCTGGTTTTAAATTTGAGAAATCTCTTAAAATTGGATGGCAATTTCCATTTAGTTTTCCTGTTGTTCCATTTATCCAAATTAGAATAGGTATTAAAGCTGAACTTGGATATAAATTAGAAATAGGAATTCAAATGGATTTCAAATATGAAAAAGGTGAAGCAGATTTTGTTATTAGTTTTTATGTTACCTTTAGTATTGGCATTAAACTTTCTGTAACTGCTGAAGCTGGAATTTATACTGGATTTATTGATGCATATGCAGGCGTACAAGGAATTCTCCTTGATGCAACAGCCCAATTCAGATTTTTTGTATATTTTAACAAACTTTATTATGAGTTTTATACAAATTTCAGAATTGCAGCTCTTCAATTCAGAGTTTATGTTGAAGTTTTGGTTCAAATAAAATTAATATTTTGGACTATTAAAATTAGAAAATCACTTTTTGATCAAAGCTATGGACTTACTACTCCTGTATTCAATGCTTATTATTATGTCAAACTTAATTTCAAAAGTCAAGTACTAGAAGAAAGTTCAGACGCAAGACTTTGGCAAGCTAACAAAGATTAAATAAATAATTATTAATTAATTGATAATTTAGAAAAAACTAAGTTAAGTAAAAATAACCATTTTTATTTGTATTTTATATTTTTTTAATTTAATTATTTTTTTTGATTAATTTTGTGATTATTTTCATTAATTATTTTAATTATTAAATATTTAAAATAATTTCAAACATTTGAATGGGGATTGGGGATTGGGGATTTGGGGTTGGGGGTTTGGGGGGGGGGGGGGGGGGCCCAACACCCCCCCCCCAAGCCCC
>Ga0310697_10006991_pt1 | contig 10663 bp, 6 predicted proteins | sample 172DNAGHGlowgp2_FD_203883 | JGI IMG/M metagenome (GOLD analysis project Ga0310697, IMG submission 203883) | Sheep rumen microbial communities from Palmerston North, Manawatu-Wanganui, New Zealand - 1728 DNA GHGlow gp2 (v2) (version 2) | ecosystem: Host-associated > Mammals > Digestive system >...
GGACTTTTACTGTTCCGACAACTGCGAAGCCGTGGCGAAGAAATACGGCCTCTGGGACGGCAAGGGCGACTTCGTCTTCTGGAAGGCCTTCCGTGCCGAATACGGCGGTGGCAAGAACTACAGCGACCGCGAGTTCTTCATCCTCAGCCAGCTGGCACCCTCGCTGAACCTCAACCGCGATATGCCCGAGTTGCCCTTCTCGGTGAAACCCGACGAGAACGTCGACGTGCGTAAGGTGATGGAGCTCTTCCGCAGCACCTACGAAGGCACCGACATGGACATGACGCGCAACGTGAAGATGGTAGCGAAGAAACGTCAAGACGACGGCACGGTGGTCAACGACACCATCGTCAGCCCCGTGGCCAACCCCTGGGTGGGCAGCGCGATGATGAACACGCTCAACTACCTCGCCCCGGGCACCATCAACTTCCAACGCACCGTGGCCGTGGCATGGAGCAGCTACCATCACATCATCCAATGCCGCAGCTGGATGCCCGACGAAATCGGCGCCATCTGCTGGATGGCCTGCGACAACCCGGGGCAAAGCCCTCGCATCCCCATCTTCTCAGGTTCCACCACCCTGCCTGACGGCTTCGACAAATGCGGTCAGCTGCGCTACCGCGAAGAGGCTTGGATATGGCACTACCGCAAGGCCAACAAGCTGGCCACCGTGCAATGGGGCCGCTGCAAGCAGACCCTCCTCGGCACCGCCAACCGCTTCGAACAAAAGGCCTTCGACGAAATCCCCACCCTCGAAGACAAAGCCAAGGCCTTGATTGACGAAAACAAGACCAAGGAAGCCACCGAACTGCTCAACCAATACACCTCCGACTTCGCCGCCTCAACGCGCCAAGCTTGGAAAGAAATGGAGAATAAGTTCTGGTACTGGTTCAGCTTCGGATTCTAAACCCAATCTATCCAAACGAAAAAAGACGGCCTTCCGACCGTCTTTTTTCGTTTCTAAGGCTATGGCATTCACGGATTTTGGTGCACCAAAATGGTCACCATTGCTCCAAAGTCGCCATAGATGATGACCTCAGCCTCGCGTGGCTCCGTACCATGCCATTCAATAACCTTCATGGTCACCTCGGTTTCGCCTGTACCACCTTCGCCAGGAGTACATTGAATCCACTCTGCCATAGGACGAATCACCCACGACTGGTTGGCAGTAATATTGAAAGTCCGTGCCCCACCTTCGGCGGGCATAGTGATTTCGGTCACGTCAGTGGTCAAAATGTTTTCCCTTCCCTCTTGTACCACGACGGTGCTAGCCATAAGTTGTCCATTGCGCTTCACCATGATAAAACCTGTCCTCGTCGTAAACAAACTATTGTACCCCACCATAATATCAATTACGGCATCGCCTGTGCCACTCGTGGTGGGCAGGGTCACCCATGAGGGTGCTTCGATAGTCCAATCGCAGTTGGAAGTGATGGTCATCGACCTGGCGCCACCAGCAAAGCCTACGAAGACAGTATCGGGCTCAATGGCAGCCATGTAAGGGTTATCGCCAGGCTCTTGGGTGACAAAAACCGTTTTTGTCAAGTTTCTGGAGACGACTCTCAATCTGGCCTGGCGAGCCTCATTGATTTCATTGGGCTCAACAGTCACCACTATGTTGCCATTGCCTGAGCCAGATTCTGTCGACAAGCTCACCCAAGTGCCGTCACAGGAAGCCTGCCAATCCTCGTCAGTTTGAACCGTAAACTCATCCGTGCCACCTTCTTTGCCAAAAGTGATTGACCTTGGGGTGACCTCCAGATAATGCGAGTCGGGGGCACCTTCTTGCGTCACGACGAGGAGTGCCACGCAATGGGAAGCAGAAACAAACTTAATCTCAGTATGTCTTTCCGTGAAAGAAGTGTTTTCGGTTACCGTCATCACAATCTGGCCGTTGCCATTGCCTTCCATTTTGTCGAGACTGGTCCAGTCAGCCCCAATATCGACAGTCCAATCCTCGTCACACTCAAGGTCGATTGTCGTGCTTCCACCCGTGTAAGCCACTTCAACCTCAGTCGGTGTGATGGTCAAATAATGTTCTTCAGGATGAACAACAGGTACAAACTCTTGACTTACGGTCAGCGTGGCCGTATTGTCCTTGGTGGTCGCCTGTATCTCGGTACTACGGACTTGTTGGGTGGTGTTGGGTTGTGCCACAAGGGTAAGCGTGACATCGCCATTGCCCGAAGTCGGAGAAACCGTGAGCCATTCCGCCGTGGTATTGATGCTCCATTCACCATTCGAATTCAGTTCAACCGTACAAGACCCGCCATCAGCTGCGATGGTTTGTGACTGAACGCCAAACGACACCTCTATAGGTTTGCGGCAGCCCACGAGAAAGCAGGCCATAACCGCGACAAACAAAAAAAAGTGTAATTTTTTCATGACTTTTGCTATTGTATACAACTTAATTAAGAACGGATTTTTTCAATGATTAGTATTTCATAAAGCAGAAAAGGTGCGTTTTTTCGACGCACCTTTTCTTGTTCGTACCTTTAGGCCTGCTTTTAGAAGATCTCGGTTCTGTTGTCCTTGATCTTGGCCATGTTTCTCAGGGCGCTATATACGTTAGCGGCCTTGTTGGTGAATTGGCTGGTCTTCTCTCTGACGATTTCAGTATAGTCAGTGGTAGGAGCCGGCTGCTGGATCTTCACATTCTTAATGATGAATGCGCTCGAATTGCCAGCGATGGGGCCTACCTCCTCGCCTTCCTTCATACCAAGGATGGTGCCGATGATGTCGGCCTCAACACCGAAGTTGCTGAGCACACGCGAGTCGATAGTGACATCGCTTACTGTTGCCGTTTCAGCACCCAGTTCGTTGATCATTCTGTTCACGTCTGAGCCGCAAGCCTTCATCTTTTCGACGGCGATTTCGCCCTTCTTCTTGTTGAGGATTTGATACTTGGCTTGGTCGGCAACGATATTCAAAGGAGCATAACCTTCTTTGACGATACCTGTCAAGGCAGCCACGACAAACATATTGTCAAGTTCGAAAATCTTCTCAGAGACATCGCCTTCCTTAGTGTTCTTGTCGAAAGCCCAGCGGACGATTTCACGCGGGTTGTCAATGCCAGCGATTTGCGTGGTCGACTTGCTCATTCTAGGCATGGTGCGCTTGGTGAGGCCTTGGTCTTCGATAGCCTTGTTGAATTGGTCATAAGTTCTGTTTTCGATGACGAACTTATTGGCATCAGCGAAGATGGACTTGTAGGTCTTGGTGCTGGGAACAAGTTCGTGCTTCAGGTAAGCCAGGCGCACTTTGGGCTGAGGCTGAGTCTTGTCGGTCACCTTGACGATATGATAGCCGAAAATGGTCTTCACCACATCCATGCTGCCCACGGGGTTGTTGACGACAAACTCGTTGAACTCGGGCACCATTTGGCCATCGGTGAACCAATCCAGGTCACCGCCCTTGCCTTTGCCTGACGGGTCGTCGGTGAATTGCTCGGCGAGTTCAGCAAACAGTTCTTCGTTCTTGGGATTGCTCTTCAACACGTTAAGAATGCTGTCGGCCTTGGCTTTGGCTTGTTCTTCGGTCAGTTTAGACTCACTTCTGAGGGCACCTTCATAGCCAATCAGGATGTGGCTGGCCTTCAGTGAGTCGGGGCGATTCATCTGGTCGACGATGCGCACCAAATTGAAAGCATCACCGTCTTCATAAGGGCCATACACATAACCCACGCCGTTACCGTCCTCAAAGATGGCTTTTTCGATGGCCTGAGGCACGTCTTTCTGACCCATCCAAGTGCTATCGTAACGCTGGTCAGAGTTGGCATTGACGAAGCTGATCACGTTTTCGGTGTTGACGAAGTCGTTTCTCATGTCAGACACAAGCTTCAGGGCTTCCTGACGGTCTTCCTGCGACGGTTTAATGTCGAAGACAACATACTCGATGTCGCGGCGTTCGTCCGTTTCAAAGCGATACTTGTTCTCTTCATAGAAGGCCTTGTTGTCGGCATCAGTGACGACCACCGTGGAATCAGGAATGTTGGAATAGCGCAGTGCGATCACCTCAGCGGTAGCCTTCGTGTTCTTGTTCTGGTAATATTTCTCAGCCAAGGCGGTAGGCAGGAAATAAGAAGCCTTCACCATGTTGAGAAACTTGTTTTCCAAACGGTCCTTCTTCATACCCTTCTCGAAATCGAGCCAACGGTCGTAGTATTCGGCCGGAAGCTGGTCGAGGTTCTGAAGATAATCCAGAGCGCCTTCCTTGTTGAAGGTACCGTCGGGGTTGCTGAAGCTCTGTTGCATCCACGGATGCGGGTGGTCGCCCGTCATCTGGTCGTAGAGTTCCTCAGAGGTAATGCCCACGCCGGCAGCTTCATATTCCTTGGTCATGATGTTGTCCTTAATCATGTCTTCCAGCGTGTTGTTGTAGATGTTGTAAGTCTCAGCGGAAGAGAGGTTGCCATTGCTGGTTTGGGCTCTTCTGTTTTCAAGGTTCTTGTCCTTTTGCTGCTCAAAGTCTCTCACCGCAATCTTGTCGCCATCAACCGTAGCAACGACGGGGCCAGTATTTCTTCCCTGACTTTGGAAAAGGTCTTGTAAGACAAACGCTAACAATGCAATACCGATAATTGCGATCAACAATCCGGAATGTCTTCTGATTTTTTCAATTGCTGCCATAACTTAATTTTCTCTATTATTTTAAACTATTAAACTTCAATTTTGAGCGTGCAAATTTAGTAAAGATTTCGACGCATCGGATTAAATGTTTGATTTTTATTTTTCAAAAAAAGAAAAAACGAATGAAAATTATAGATAACAGTTTAAATATCAACTATTTATCTACAACTTTCAATTCCACTTCATCCAATTTCATGTTGGATGCTTTCAGCACTTTGACCTGATATTTGCCTATGGTCAGCTCTTGGCCTTGCTCTGGAATGCTTTCGCAGTAATGGAGCACCATGCCTGCCAAGGTTTCGTAATCGTCGCTGGTGGGCAAATCGAGCTTATAGGTGTCGTTCACATAGTCAATTTCCAAACGTGCCGAGAAAACAAAGGTTTTGTTGTCGATGACGTGCTCCACTTCTTCCTCCACATCATATTCGTCGTCGATTTCGCCAAAGATTTCCTCCACCACATCTTCCATGGTGACGATGCCAGCCGTACCGCCAAACTCGTCGACGACGGCAGCCACGCCTTGGCGTTTTTGGATAAAATGCTTCAAAAGACGGTCGGCGGTATAGGTCTCAGGGAAGAAGTCGATAGTACGGACAAGGTCTTCCATGGTCACGTCAAGATGTTCGGCGATGGCACGCACCACATCGTTAAGGTGGACATAGCCCACAATGTCGTCAATGCTCTCACCAATCACGATGAGTTTGGAGTGTTTGGTCTCCTCGAAACGGGCTTTCACGGCCTCAATGCTATCAGTTAACTTTACTGATTCAATCTCATTACGCGGTCCCATGCATTCGCGGAGCTTCACCGAGCGGAACTCCATCACATTCTGGAAGAGTTGTATCTCCTGCTGCATGTCCTCATCTGCCTCTTCAGGGTCGGCGTATTCAGCGATATAATCGTTCAGGTCTACGGTGCTGAACTTGTATTCTTGCCTGTCGACCTTTAGGCGTAACACAAAACGTATGATAAACTCCGAGATACCCGTATAAATCAGAATCAGCGGATAGAGCAGACAATAACAGACAAAGGCTGGGAAGGCAAAGAACGACAAGATGGCGTTGGGGTTGATGCGAAACAGCATTTTAGGCAGGAACTCGCCCACCAGCAGAACGAGTAATGTGGCAAGGACGGTCTTCACCAACAGCACCATGAAGTCGTTGTCGAGAGAGAGGGCCTGCAGCCAATGGTTGACAGGTACGTCCAAAATTTGCGACATGCTCATGCCATAGATGATCAGCGCGATGTTGTTGCCCAAGAGCAGAGAGGTGATGAAACGCGACTGGTTCTTGTAGAACAAACTGATGATCTTGGCAGAGAAGGAGTTTTTTGTCAGCTCCACCTCCAGCTGCAGACGGTTGATGCTGTTGAAGGCAATCTCCAGGCCCGAGCATAGGGCAGAGAAAAACAAGGTAATCGCTACTACAATCCAACTATTCATAGGTCATTCCTCCTCGTCGACGTCGAGCAAGGCGCTGCCCGAATACATGGTATATTCTGAAAAATCCTCGCGTGCCACCAGGCTGTCGGCCTCGATTTGCTTGTCGGGCGTGACAATCTTCACATGCGAACGGGTGTATATCATCTTCAAGTCCTGGTACCAGAAAAGCTTGTCAGAGTACATGGTCTCTTCGCTGCCAAAGTTCTTCACGATGACGTTGCCTTGGGCTTCAATTCTTTTACTTGTGCCAAAGCTCTTGCCGTAGTCGGCATGAAGCTCGGTAGTAGGCTCGTTATGGTCATACATGTAGACGTCAAAGCCCAAAGGGAACTCCATGACATCCTCGTCGGTCTCCATGCGCACCATGCGGGGTGTATGAAGCTCGAGGGTGACAAAGCCGGAATCGCTACGATAGAAAACAACGCTGTCGGCGATGATGCCCGACAGCGTGTCGTCCGATCCCATCTCCATCACCACGGCATCGGGGTTAGAACACGAAAACAACATCACAGCCACAAAGGCTGTGATGTTGAGTGTCAATCCTATTTTCAGTAGGTGCTTCAATTATTTCTTGGCTCTGATGGTCGTCGTTTCGCCGATCCAGCCACCGACCTGGAAGCTTTGTCCTTCGTTGTAGTCGTTGAAGAAGATGGTCTCCATCGACGGGAAGGCGCCGCTGTAGGCGCGGATCAGGCTGTTGGCTCTGTCGGCGCAAGTGGGGTCGATAGACTTGGCCTTATTGCACTTGTCGACAGCGGCCCAGAACACGGCCTTGCTTTCGATATCACCGCTGAACTGCTTGGAACTGTCGGCATAAAGCATGGCGATTAGGAGGTAAGGCTCACCATTGGTCGGGTCAACCTGAGCAGCTCTTCTGAAGATGTCGCGAGCGCGAGAGAAGCTACCCATGTTCTGGTAGCACATGCCCAAGTTACGATAGGCACGGTATCTACGGTCGTTGTTGTCGGTCTTCGTAGCCTGCTCGAAGAAGGTGGCAGCATCGCTCCACTTCTTGTCCTTGAAGAACTTGATACCCAAGCTATAGGATGCCTCGGGGCTGGGCTCCAACTCATTGAGTCTGACGGCAGCGTCGAGGAAGAGCTTCGAGTCGGTGCAGTCCTTCTTATCGAGGATGGTGGTGATGCGCTTGAGAAGCACCACGTCATCGGGCGTCTCGGCCATCTTAGCAGCAAACACCTTGATCAGGTCTTCGCAAGAGGCGTAGGGCTGGAACAGGTTGTCGAGGTTGTTTTTCACACCTTTATTAATCATGATGGTCTTCTCGTTCTTTTCAATCTGCTTGTCAAAGCCAGCCACAGCTTCGGCATCGCCTGCGGCTTCGGCGTCTTCCTTAGCCTGCACCAGCTCCGTTTCCGTCTCGGCCAGAGCACTGATGTTATTATCCACCACTTCGGAAAGTTCCTGATAGACGTTGATGATCGTCATCTTCTCAGCCTTGTTGTTGTTCACCATGTCGATGGTGGCCTTGAAGTAGGCATCGATGTAGGCACCCTGCAGCTGCGAGGCGTCCAGTTCGACAGCGTTCTTCAGTACATTGTAGGCTTCCTCGTAACGGTTCTTGTTATAGGTGTAGATAAGGAGGCCTTTTCTACCCATGATGCTGGCCACTTGCGACTTGCCCGTCTTCGGGTCGACGGAGAAGTATTGGGCGCGGGCATCCATCAACATGTTCAGCGTGTCGATGTAGGCATCCTTTTGAGCAGGATTGGTGCGGATGAAGTATTCCATGATCTTCTCACCGTTGGTGTAGGTGTACTGGCTAGCGCGCGGGCAGTTGAGGAACACCGCTCTCCATGCGGCCACCATCTCCATGCTGATAGATTCGGGAGCGTACTTGGCGGCCTCCCATTGCTTGAAGTACTCGCGGTAAGTGGAAAGGTTGGTCACGCAAGCCACACTGTCGGCTCCGTACTTCGATTCCTTAGCCTCTTGGGCCGAAACGCTCATTGCCATTCCGATCATGACGGCAATCAACACAAATCTTTTAGTTTTCATCTCTCTCTTATTTTAATGGTTTAACTTTGTTTACTCTCTCTTCAAATATCGTTCCAAAACGAATTTTGAACCCAAATCATCTGTATTTCCGCTTCATGAACCAATGTTCAAACACCGAGACACCCAGGTTCATCTTGAAATAACGCTCTTGGATCAAGCCTCCCAAGCGCGTGCCATATTGGCCAGCCTCAAACGAAAGGTCAATTTTCGACAAGGTGCGAGGCAACGGGAACGACAAGCCAGCCGTGGCACCAAACCTATTAATAGAATGGTTCTCGTTGTCGCTTCCCAAAAGGTTGATCATCCCTTGTTCGTAGAAACCGCCCAAGCGATACGTCATCTTCCTGAAGTAATTGGAGATGGTGGAATGGGTAGGCGTAATCTCAAATCCCAACGAGACATTCCACGAGTCTTGCAAAGGGTCGGTGACACCTTCACGGGCAAACTTCGACCATTGCGTCCAATTGAAATCGGCAGCGATAGCCCAGTGGTTGTTCTTTTGCAAGGCCACGCCAACGCCAACACCCTGTGGCATCTGCGTTTTGGCGGGCGAGTTCTTGTTGACCAAGGTGTCAATCACATATTCTATATCCGAGTCCTGAGCCTCTTCTATGGAACGGATGAACAGTGTCTGTGTGCCTCTCAGCTTGACGGGTTGCGTATAAGTCGCGCCAACGCTCAACACCATGTCGTCGCCCACATTGGCATTGAAGAGCAAGCCATAGTCGAACATGAAGGAACTCACCATCACATCAAGGTTACGGCGCGAGCCAATCATATAAAGCGAGTCAGGGAAATAGAGTGTGGTTTCCGTCTTTGTATTACCAAACACATAATAGCCATTGGCGCCGATAGCAAAGTGCTTGCCCAGTTTGAAGGCGGTGCCCACAAAAGCTTGGTTCAGTCCGCCCGTGCCTTTGAAGCGCGTGGCATAGTTGCCAATCTCCGATTGGTAGCCGTCCACCACCATGGTATAGCCCGTGCTGCTGAAAGGCTGCACGCCCAATGCCATCTTCCACCACGAGGTGAGGCCGAAGGCCATCGAAACATAATCGAATGAGGCTCCTGATGAACGTTCGGAGAGAGTAGCCGTGCTGAAAGTCGACGTCTTGAAATAGATACCGGCGTCGAAAAGGAAAGCCAACGAGTCGATTTTGGCGTATGAAGCCGGATTCTCAGCATTGATCATGCCGATGCCAAACATGGCATTGGAACAACCGCCCATGCCCTTCAGCCTGACATTCATGGCCTTGTCTCTCACCTGCCCTACTCCAAACAGGGAATAAGGAGAATCCACGTCGGCCTGCGCAAAGACTTCGTTTCCGAAGAAGGCCATCAGGCAAACTGCCATTATGCTTTTAAAAATAGATGTTCTCATAATAATATCGTCTTGGGCATGCCCACTTTTGAGCGTGCAAATATCCGATTTTTTAACTCTTTAGGCAAGTTTTTATTGCCATAATTGCTATGAAATTATTTTATTTTATTGACTATCAATAACAAACAATCCAAAAAATAAAAAAATATCATTTTTCAAAGATTTTTTCTTGCCGATACGGAATTTTGTTGTATTTTTGCAGCCGCAATCGGAGGTACCGTAGCTCAGTTGGTAGAGCAGAGGACTGAAAATCCTCGTGTCACTGGTTCGATTCCCGTCGGTACCACCTCTTTAGAGACGCGATGGTTCGCGTCTCTTTTTTTTGTAATCAATCGACATACCAAAACAAAAAAAGCACCTCCCTAAAGGGAAGTGCTTTTTTCTTATCCTTTCAAGAATTAAAGCACACTGCCGGTGGCCAAATCCACGGAAATGTTCGTGTAAGTGCCAGGGATGGTGATGTACTTCTTGTCGGCAGGAACCTGAATCTCCAATGTGTTGTCATCAGAATAAGTGACAGTGATGGTGAAACCATTCATCAAAGCACCTGGACGAACAGGCAAGAGGAAGAACTTGTTAGCATTAGTGATAGTGATATCACCAATAGTGCTGCAATCGAGTTTAACCTCATTACCAGCAGGAGTGCTCAGATAACCAATCTCATGGAGATAACCATTGAGCGATGAAGCATAGGTTTCGAGGTTGGTACCAGCCTTGTACTGCTGACCGAGGGTCTTCATGGCATTGAGAAGGTTCAAGTTAAGTTTGGGGAGCTCGAGGGAAATCGAACCCGTCAAGTGATGGTGAGGATCATTAATACTAACGCTTTTCACCAGCTTTCCAGAATTGCTGGAGTCCTTCAATTTCACAGTGACGAAACCAAAGATGTGCTTAAAGGTTGAACGCACAAAAGGCACGATTTGATCGGCAGTGCAAGCACCAACGGCTGCCTGAGGATCCATGAAGATACGGCCTGCATAGGAGGTACTCGCAAACAAGTCAGTCGTGCAGATCTGCTCTTCGCCGACATTGAAGGAAGCTCTATTGCTCTCTTCGATAGTCTGTGAAGCCTTCGAAGCAGGATAGAAAGCAAAATAACCAATAGAACCTTGCGTCAGAGGAGTGCCGCTGAACTGAACCGAAGTTTGACCCGTCATCGTGCCAGCGCCATCATAAATGGCAGTGGTGGATTGGGTGTAA
>Ga0310697_10006994_pt1 | contig 10662 bp, 5 predicted proteins | sample 172DNAGHGlowgp2_FD_203883 | JGI IMG/M metagenome (GOLD analysis project Ga0310697, IMG submission 203883) | Sheep rumen microbial communities from Palmerston North, Manawatu-Wanganui, New Zealand - 1728 DNA GHGlow gp2 (v2) (version 2) | ecosystem: Host-associated > Mammals > Digestive system >...
TCATCGACAGCTTCTACGGGCCTCTAGTCCCCTCGACCGGGATGTTGAAGGTCTTTGACCTGATTCCCTATGAGGAAGGTATGCTCTTGCTGGGGCCTGACCGCCAGAATATCACGCAGGTGGCACAATGGGAACCACAGCCCAAGCTGTTCAAGGCGTTTACCGACTACATCAACTTCAACAAGATTATCCGACTGGGCGATGTGGGAGAGTTGAACCATGCTATCAAGGCGGGCTATGCACCACTGCTCATCAACGTGGTGGAAGCGCTCCACAATAAGCACTTTATACAGATTGCCGACGAGATTACCCGCCGCTACAAGGAGGGTGGGGCACGTGTAGTGCTCATTGCCGGCCCGTCGTCAAGCGGCAAGACCACCTCGTCCAAGCGCCTGGCCATCCAGCTGATGACCAACTATATTGTGCCCAAGATCATCGAGCTCGACAACTATTTTATCAACCGCGAGCACACGCCACGTGATGAGAATGGCGACTATGACTACGAGTCGCTCTATGCCCTCGATCTGGAACAGTTCAACAAGGACGTGACCGACCTGCTTGCCGGCAAGGAAGTGCCCATGCCCACCTACAACTTCAAGACTGGTGAGCGCGAATACCTGGGCAACACCCTACAGCTCAACGATGGCGATATCCTGCTCATGGAGGGCATTCATGGCTTGAATCCCGAGCTCACCAAGCTCATCCCCGATGAGCAGAAGTTCCGCGTGTTTGTTTCGGCCTTGACCACGCTCAATATTGATGACCACAACTGGATTGGCACCTATGATAACCGACTGCTGCGCCGCATCATACGCGACTACAAGTATCGCGGCAGCAGCGCCCTGCAGACCATCCAGCGCTGGCCCAGCGTGCGCCGCGGCGAGAACAAGTGGATCATGCCCTTCCACGAGAATGCCGATGCGATGTTCAACTCCTCGTTGCTGTTTGAACTGTCGGCGATCAAGAACACCGCACTGCCCCTGCTGCAACAGGTGCCCAGCAACACGCTCGAGTATGCCGAGGCTTCCCGACTGATGAAGTTCTTGAATTACTTTGAGCCGCTCGACGAGAAAGACATTCCCAGCACGAGCTTGTTGCGTGAATTCTTGGGCGGCAGCAGCTTCAATTACTAGCGATTTCATCGGGCCTTACTGCGGTGTGCAGCAAGGCCCGATTGCTTGTATAAACTGGTACTCCACAGTGAGATAATAACTAAACTAAATATAACTGATGACTGACATTACAGCAACTGCACAACAACACAACAGCGGGCACATGTCGCTGGAGGAATTCTGTGGAACCATCCGTCACCTGGAGGCGCAGGGCAAGGATGGCATTTCACTGTTCAACCAGGTGATTTCAGAGGGCTACGCACCCGATCTCATTGCCGAGGATGAGTACCAGCACAGCCGCCGGCTGGAGCGTATCACCACCGAGATCACGCGCCGCTTCCGCCAGGAAGGGTTGCGCATTGTGCTCGTGGCTGGACCCTCGTGTTCGGGAAAGACCACCACATCGCGCTTCCTCAACCACATGCTGCGCGACAATGGCATCCAGCCCTGTGTAGTATCACTGGACAATTATTTCCTCAACCTCGAGCACAGGCCTCTTGATGCCAACGGCAACATCGATTACGAGTCATTCTACGGATTGGATCTCAAGCAACTGGGCCGAGATGTTGCAAGCCTGCTTGCAGGCGACCAGGTGTCGATGCCCACCTATGACTACGTGAAGGGTGAGCGCACCTATCGCGGCAACACGCTCAAGCTCGAGAGCAACAGTCTGCTATTTCTAGAGGGGCTGCATGCCCTCAACCCCCAATTGATACCTTCTATCCCCGAAGAGCTCAAGTTCAACCTCTTTATCACCGCCCAAGCCACTATCTATTATGGCGAGAAGGCTGGACTTGAAGAACATGACAACCGCTTGCTCAGACGCATCTACCGCGACTTCAATAGCCGTGGTGCCACGGCATTGCAGACGTTGCAGTGGTGGCCTGGCGTGTTGCGGGGTGAGCACTTGTGGATCCTCCCCTTTGCCAGCCATGCCGACGCTTGGTTCAACACCTCGATGGTGTTTGAGTTCTCGGCCATCAAATCTCGTGTGAGCCAATTGCTGCAAGAAGTGCCTGAAACCGAACCTGTTGAATACAAGATAGCACAACGACTGTATGCCATGCTCGCCCGTATCGCCCCGTTGACCCACGAGGACTTTGTCGCTATCGCTCCCAAGCGCCGATTCCTGCTCAGCAACGAGGGTAAATAATTCAAGTTTTTTGTAAGTGGGTTGGCCACTTGAGAAACTGAATTTCAGTCGTCGCTGACGACCTGGAAATCCTTGTTTTCGTCCTCATAGTCGCTTTCCCAGTATTCCTCGCTCCACTGTTTGCTTCCCGAGTCCACCATCTTGCCGCCAGCATCGGGTGCCTCATCCTCGAGTTCTTCGGCGCCAAAGATGAATTCGTCCTCGGCCTGCTCGCGATGGCGCTCGTCCAGGTCGTGGTGAGTCAAGGTCTCGGGGATGCGGTTACGCTCATCGTTGATGGTGCGCCACAACAGGTCCTTCAACTCGGTCAACCCCATCTGGGCCACACTGGATATGAACACACTGGGGACATCCTCGGGCAATTCGGGCCGCATTTGCTCAATGAGCTCCTCGTCGAGCATGTCACACTTGGTGATGGCCAGCACGCGCGGCTTTTCGACCAGGTCTGGATTAAAGGTCTCCAGCTCGTTGCACAGGATGCCATATTCCTTGCGGATGTCATCACTGTCGGCAGGCACCATAAACAGCAGCACGGCGTTGCGCTCGATGTGGCGCAGGAAGCGCAGTCCCAGTCCGCGCCCCTCACTGGCACCCTCGATAATGCCGGGGATGTCGGCCATGACAAATGACTGCTGGCCACGGTAGGAAACGATGCCCAGGTTGGGCTCCAGCGTCGTGAAGGGATAGTTGGCAATCTTGGGTTTGGCAGCACTAATGACACTCAGCAACGTGGATTTGCCCGCATTGGGGAAACCCACGAGACCCACGTCGGCCAGCAATTTAAGCTCTAGGATAACAGCTTTTTCCACGCCTTTCTCGCCCGGTTGCGCAAACCGTGGGGTCTGCCGTGTCGCCGTCTTGAAGTGCTGGTTGCCCAAGCCGCCACGACCACCGCGCAGCAATCGCACGACCTGGCCATCCTCGGTCACGTCACACAAGAACTGTCCCGTCTCGGCGTCATACACCGCCGTGCCACAGGGCACCTCGATCGTGCGGTCCTCGCCATCCTTGCCGGTACACTGGTTCTCGGTCCCGGCCTGGCCATCGGTAGCAAACACGTGGCGCTGGTACTTCAAGTGGATCAGCGTCCACAGGTTGCGGTTGCCCTTCAGGAAGATGTGGCCGCCACGGCCTCCGTCGCCACCGTCAGGGCCTCCCTTGGGAACATACTTGGCACGGTGCAGGTGGGCCGAACCGGCGCCGCCCTTACCGCTGCGGCACAGGATTTTCACGTAGTCAATAAAATTGCTCTCTGCCATAACAGTCTGTATTAATTTTTGCAAAGATAGTATTTTTTCATGTGATTGGAAAATTCTTGCTATCTTTGCCATCAACTAACAACTCAACGATTCAACTCATCATGATACTGGATTCTATCACTTGGACCGCTAGTCCCAACCTGTTCTCCTTTGGCTCTATCACCGTCAGGTGGTACGGCCTGATGTTTGCCATCGGCTTTCTGGTCGGTTATGAGATTGTTTACCGCATCTTCCGTCACGAGGGGGCACGTGAGAGCTGGGTGGGCAGCCTGTTCATCTATGTCGTGGTTGCCACCATCGTGGGCGCCAGGCTGGGGCATGTCTTGTTCTACGACTGGAGTTACTACAGCCAGCACTTGGGGGAGATTCCCAAGATATGGGAAGGCGGTCTGGCCAGCCACGGCGGCACGCTGGGCATCATGATTGCCATCTGGCTCTACAGCCGTCTGGTGACCCGCAAGCCCATGCTGTGGACGTTTGACCGCCTGGTGGTGCCTGTGGGCTTTGTCGCGGCGCTCATCCGCATCGGCAACCTGATGAACCATGAGATTTACGGTGGCGAGACCTCCATGCCCTGGGGATTCCGCTTTATCGACAACGTGGGGCAGTGGATGCAGGGAGCCGAGCCGGTTTTCACGGCTCCGTGCCACCCCACCCAGCTCTATGAGGCCGCCTTCTACCTGTTGACGTTTGCCCTGTGCATGGTGATGTACTGGCGATGGCGTGCCCAGGAAAGGGAGGGATTGATCTTTGGCACCTTCATGCTGGGCATCTTTGTGCCGCGCTTCTTTATCGAGTACATCAAGAACGTGCAGGAGCCGTGGGAAATCGCCATGCGCCAGAATTGGGGCATCGACCAGGGACAGCTGTTGAGCATCCCCTTCATCGTGCTGGGCATCTGGCTCATCATCCGCGCTATGCGCCGCCCTCGCGTGCCGCTGGAGTACCCCGACCGCTTTGCCGACGACAAAACCAACAAGGGTAAACTATAAATAATAAATTCAGCTTTATTTTTATGAAGACTTTTTTCCACGATCACCTCTTTATACTGGTGCTGGCAGCACTATCACTGTGCTGCTGCACCGGCAACAACACCCAGCCAGCAATGGAAAGCAACGACACCATTTCACCCCAGGATGCGCCCGTGATGATCGACGACACAACCGTCGATGGACTTATCGTCTATTACCCCCAGTTTAGCCGCATCGACCTCGTGTGCGAGACCATGCCGTCGCAGCAGGACACCAGCGTCATCTTCACTGCCGAGGCAGCCTTCACCCACGAGCTGCTCGATGAGTTTGCCCACAGCAACATCGATGGCGACCACGTGAGTGGTGGCCAGCGCTACACGGGTGCCAAGTGCAAGGACAACAGTGGCGCGTTTGCATGGTTTGACGACACGACGTGGGAATTTATCCATGGCGAGTATGGCGAACTGCTCGACAGCGTCGCCCAGGCCGGAGGAATGGGCTTTGGGCAAGCGATCATCATCTACAGCGGTGAGAGCATCCGCCCCCTGTGGCGCGACAACAAGGTAACCCATTACCGCGCCCTGTGCGAGAAGGACGGCCACCTGTGCATCGCCGACAGCCGCGACGAGGTGAGTTATGAGGACTTTGTCGCATTGCTCGAGACCTTTGCCCCCACCCATGCCCTCTACATGGACATGGGAGCAGGCTGGAACCACTCCTGGTGGCGCGATGCCAGCGGCAAGGTCCACGAGATACATCCGGTTGCCGACAAGTCACGCTACTGCACCAACTGGATCACCTTCTACCGGTAATTTTATCGGGTGAACCTGAAAATGAGTGAGCCCACTTCATTTTGACACTTCCTCAAGATTCCTGATTCATATTATAGAAAATCCCCGACAATCGATTGACTGTCAGGGATCTTTTTTGGTGCCCAGGGCGGGACTCGAACCCGCACACCTTGCGGCACACGCACCTGAAACGTGCGCGTCTACCAATTCCGCCACCTGGGCAAATGGCTTTGCGCAATTCGTTTTGCGTTTAGCGGTGCAAAGGTAGTACTTTTTTTTTATATACAAGCATTTTGGCAAAAAAAATCCAAAAAAATAGTTTTTTCTAGCCCTTTTGCCCTCGATTGTGGGTCTGATAACAGGGAGTGAACATAAAAAACGCGCAAGGCAGTTGATGGTTTTAAAGAAAAACACTACCTTTGCTAATCAAATAACGAATACATTAACAAACCTGATAAACTCTAATAAGATTATGTTTAGTAAACAAACCTACATCAATCGCCGCGACGAGTTGAAAAAACGCGTGGGCGACGGCGTGATTCTGCTCTTTGGCAACAACGAGTCACCTTGCAACTATCCCAACAATGCTTACTATCCCTTCCGTCAGGATTCATCCTTCCTCTACTATTTTGGTCAGCAGCGCGATGGCCTGGTGGGCGTGATCGACATCGATAATAATGTCGAGACCCTGGTGGGCGATGACATTGACATCGAGGATATCGTGTGGTATGGTTCGGTCGATAGCGTGGCCGACATGGCAGCCCAGGTGGGAGTCGCCAACTCAGCGCCGATGAAGCAGTTGCAGGTCATCTGTGACGAGGCTAAGGCCAAGGGGCGCCGCATCCACTACCTGCCCCCGTACCGTCATGACACCAAGATCCAGATCATGGACCTGCTGGGCATTCACCCCGACAAGCAGGCCGAGGCTGTTTCTCACGACTTGCGCATGGCAGTCATCAATATGCGTTCGGTCAAGACTGCCGAGGAGATTGCCGAGCTGGAACGTGCTGCCGAGGTGGGTTACCTCATGCACACTACAGCCATGCGGCTCATCAAGCCTGGTGTGACCGAGAAGTACATTGGTGGTCAGGTCGATGGTGTTGCCGAGAGCTATGGTGCCAAGGTGAGCTTCGCCACGATTTTCTCCCAGCATGGCGAGATCATGCACGGCAACCCCTCGATGGCCCCGCTGGAGGCTGGCCGCCTTGCCCTGTGTGACTGTGGAGCCGAGACGATGGAGTTCTATTGCAGCGACAACACCCGCACGATGCCCGTTAGCGGCAAGTATGACCAGCGCCAGCTCGACATCTACCGCATTGTCGAGGAGTGCCACGACCTGGCTCTGGACATCTCCAAGCCCGGTATGAAGTATATGGACGTGCACATGGCCGTGTGCAGGCTCATGACCGAGCGCCTCAAGGAACTGGGTCTCATGAAGGGTGACGTGGACGAGGCTGTTGCTGCCGGTGCCCATGCCATGTTCCTGCCCCACGGACTGGGACACATGATGGGTATGGATGTTCATGACATGGAGGGCCTGGGACAGATCTACGTCGGCTTTGACGAGGAGACACGGCCACGCCTCGATCAGTTCGGCACCAACGCCCTGCGCATGGGCCGCCGCCTGCAAGAGGGATTTGTCGTTACCGACGAGCCGGGCATCTACTTCATCCCCGCCCTCATCGACGACTGGCGCGCTAGTGGACACTGTGCCGAGTTCCTCAACTTCGACAAGCTGGAAACCTATAAGGACTTTGGTGGCATACGCATCGAGGACGATATCCTCATCACTGCCGATGGCTGCCGCTTCATCGGCGAGAAGCGCATCCCCTACCATCCCCAGGATGTAGAGGACTTCATGGCTGCCAACTGATCGATGCAACTTCTCAAGCAACCTGGGTATAAGGCATAAGTAACGTGAGTTCGACGAAATCACACTCTGTCCTTCAGTCAGTTACCATCTACACCATGTAGAGACGCAAAATTTTGCGTCTCCGGGCTGGCGTTGTAGTAGCATCTATCGCTGGGAGACGCAAAATTTTGCGTCTCTACAAAGCGGACTAATTGAGTATCAATACTTTATTTTCGTCGAACTCACGTTAAGTAACACCCGCACCCGGGGTTGAGAAAACCAGAAATACAATCCAGATTAGCCCAACAAAAAGAGGGAGCAAAGTGTTTTCTTCGCTCCCTCTTGTCGTCCGCTCAATCATCGAGCGGGTGTAGGGTCAATTACCTCACGCTCACCTTGTAGGCCTGCTTGCCCACGGTGACGATGTAGATGCCGGGAGCCATCGACAGGTTGCGGTGGCCATTGGCCGTGAAGGAGTCAACCTGACGGCCATCGACGGTGAACACGCGCACTTGCTGGCCATCAAAGCCCTCAATGTTGATGCCACCCTTGACGGCAACAATCTGTTCATTGTTAGTCAGCTCATCCACGCCATCGGTCTGGCTTACGCTCGTGATGGAGATGTTGTCGAGCCAGATGCGCTCGCTCATCATGCTCATGTAACCGCGGAAGGCTACCTTGGCAAAGTTGGCGTTCATGACACCCTCAAGAGGAATCTCAAACAGTTGCCACTCGCCGTTGCCCTCGGTAACGTTGATGGTGGTCAGCAGCTCATAGGGGTTGTCGTCACTGCTCAGGTAAACCTCCAGCGTGGGCATCACGGTAGCACTTGAGCTATAGCCCATATAGACGTAGAACGACAGAGTGTACTTGTTTCTAGATTCAATCTTCACCTTGGGCGAAACCAGGTCGGCCCAGTGGTAGGAATTATAGTAGTTGCCGTTATAGCACAGGGCAAAGCCATTGTCACCGTCCTGTGAGGTCATCTCCTCGCTATCGTTCAGCACATACCATACGGTGCCATAGTTGGCCACGTCGCCCTCGGTCATCCAGCCGGTAGTCGAGAGGATAGCGTTCTCGAAGGGCTCATGGAACGGAACAGCCTTCAACATACCCAGGATGATGTCATCCACAACAGCCTGACCTACGCCAGCCGAGGTCGAGGTGATAACGCCATAATAGTGCATCTCCATCTCGTCGGTGGGCTCACGGTCAACAGTGAAGGTGGTCTCGGTCGTCGTTCCGATGACGATTACCTGCTCCTCGGGAGTAGCGCCATTGGGGTTGTACTCGACGATGGTGTATTCCAGTGAGCCGTCAATCACGCCACCATTGGCACCAACCTGTGACGGGGCGTCCCAGGTGAGGACGGCCTTCTGGTTGTCCTCGTTACCGCGGATCCAGAAGTTCTCTACTGCCAGGGGAACATCAACGCCGGCAAAGACGTCAACTGTGCTTGCCTTGCCTCGGCCATAGGCATTCTCAGCCACGATGATATAGGAATTGTTGCCGTGCAAGGGCTGCTCGTCAACCCACTGCAAGGCTGCACCGGGCTCAACGTTCTCAAACGTCATCAAGGGGATGGCCGAACCGCTGCGGTAGATATAGACGGTGAGCGGACCCTCAACAGGACGCTGGGCATAGTCAACAGCAGGAGCGTTGAAAGCAAAGTTGACCAACAACTGGCCTGCCATGTCATGCTCGACAACAAGGTTCTCGACGCTGTAGGGAGCAAATGCCGAACCCACGAGCGTGATCGAGATGTCGTCAATGCTCGGTGAAATATAGCTGCTGGCAACGTCGGCAACCATGAGAACTGAGGGATAGTACTTGCCTGTCTCGGTGGCAATCACCTCGTTCTCGATGAGCACCTTCTCGCCATAGTTGGTGAACGGCAGCTGCTCGGGATAGATGGTCTGGGCAGTCGAGTCGGGAGCCATGCCAAAGCCTGCATAGCCCGGGCAGGTCTGGTTATAGGAACTGTATGTCCAGTTGAAGGCATAGGTGTAAACCATGTCCTTCTCCAGCTTGATAGCGGGCATGTAGAGCCAGATCTTCTCAACGGGATGCTGTACAAAGTAGCCATAGCCGCCCAGTGCGAGATTCTGGTTGTAGTTGCTCCAGATCCAGCGGTACTCGTTGCCGCTGTAGATCGACGAGTCGTTGACGGTGATGAAGTCGCGGGTGTCGGCCTCGGTGTCAAACGTGTTGCTGTAGGGTGCGGTATAGACGCCGATAAAGGCCTCGGCACTCACGCGCTTGCCCTCGCCAGCATCGTTGCTGACGCTAACGGTATAGGTGTGCACGCCCACGCCCTCTACCGTGTTGTCGGTCCAGCTGGCATTGCTGCCGGCTTCAACGGGAACCTGGGCCACGGCGGGCTCGGCACCGTCACGATAGATGTTGGCGGTCAGGGCGCTGCCATTCAGGGGGTTGCCATCGAGTTGGGTGGTGGGAACGGTAAAGGTCACATCGGCAACCATCTCGCCATCCTCGTCGGGAGTAATGGTCAGGTTGGTGACCTCGGCGGGAGCCTCGTTCTTACCCAGCTGATTCACGGCCATCGAGTAAACAAAGATACCCGAGGCGTTGTCCTCCCTGTGGGTGTAAACGCGCACGGCAAAGTAGTAGGTGCCGCTCTCCTCCATCTGGAAGTCGGCCTCCCAGTCGGCAAGGGTGCCATTCACGTCATAGGCCTCGTCCTGGGCCAGCACCTGGAAGGTAGAAATGTCGGTAGGATCGGTGCCGACCATCAGGCTCACGCGCTCCTTGTAGTTGGCAAACGTGTTGCGCATGTTCACAATCAAGGCATAGGAGATGCCCTTCTCAATTTCGATACCCGGAGAAATCAGGTAGTCATCGGCGCTCTCCTGGTCCTCGCCCATGTTGTAGGGACCCGTGTAGATGCCCCAGCACTGGTTGTAGTCATTGAAGCTCCAGGTATATTCGCTACCCCATTCGGTACCATCATGGTTAGCGTTAACGATGGTCCACAGGTCACGGGTGCTCACGTCGCTGAAGTCATCATAATAAGGTGCCTGGAAGGCGTTACCCGTCAAGATTGCGTTAGAAACAGCATCATCACCGCGCTTTCCATCGGCATTGAACGGGGTCACGATGTAGTAGTAGCGCTCCATCTTGGAGGGCAAGGTCTCGCTGAACTCACAGCCACTCTGGTGGTCGGCAACGAGCACGCTGCCGGGCATGCGCACCACGTTATAGGTGACGTTCTCCAGGTAGCCGCCGTTCACGCCTGTGGTGGGGGCATCCCATGTCACGTGGCTCACGCCATCCTCTACCGTCATCGTCACGTTGCTCACGGGCAGGGGGGTGTCATAGCCAGCGTAGATGTACAGGTTGTTGACGGGTGAGTAGCCAGCCTCGTTTTGCAGCAGCACATACACGTAGTGGTTGTCGTTGCTCACCTGCTTGTTGAAAGTCTGCTTGCTGCCTGGTGTCACACTGACGTAGTTGGCGATGGGCTCACCGTCGAGCCAAACGTTCATCATCAACGTGCCGCTCAG
>Ga0310697_10006995_pt1 | contig 10662 bp, 4 predicted proteins | sample 172DNAGHGlowgp2_FD_203883 | JGI IMG/M metagenome (GOLD analysis project Ga0310697, IMG submission 203883) | Sheep rumen microbial communities from Palmerston North, Manawatu-Wanganui, New Zealand - 1728 DNA GHGlow gp2 (v2) (version 2) | ecosystem: Host-associated > Mammals > Digestive system >...
TCTCGGCGTCCTCCCCGATTGGGGCGCTCCCCTCGATCTCGCTGGAGTCGTCACCGTCGACCAGGGTCAGGACGACGGAAACGGAGGCGGGCCCGAAGGACGCCGTGACCGTGAGCGTCCCGGTCACGCTGTCCGGGAGGGCGCTCCAGCCGTTGAAGACGCATCCTTCGGCTGGGGTCGCGGTGAAGGTCCTGTCCCCTATTGTGAGGACGTCCGACTCGGCGGACACCGCCGTCCCGTAGGCGTATGTATAGGTGTTGGTGGCGGAGGGCTCCGTCCCCAGGACGCGCACGGGTTCGGTCGCGGTCTCCGCCGACCCCGCGCCCAGCATGCCGTCTTCGTTGAATCCGTAGGCCAGGACGCCTTCGGAATCGACGACGAACAGGCCGGGGGCCCAGTGCATGTACAGCTTGGCCGAGGATTTGCCCTCCGCGATCCTGACGGGCTCGTCCAGCGCCACGGCGCCGTTCTCCCCGAAGCCCAGGTTGGTCCACACCTCGCCGTCCGAGTTCAGGACGGCGAAGTATCCGTCCGTCGCCACGGCGTCGACGACCGTGCCGACGTCGTATGGCAACGCCTCCGGTTCCCCGACCGAGGGTTCCGAACCGCTGTAGTCCACCGGGACGGCGTACAGGGTGCCGCCGGACAGGACGAGGTATGCGTCGCCATCGAGTCCGACGACGCGGCCGTCGCCCTGCCATATGCGCAACAGCTGCCCAGGGAAGAGGTACAGGCCGTCGGACTTGGCCACGACGGGTTCTCCAACGTCGAGGTTGACGTCTATCACCTCCTCCCCGAACGGGTTCTCGATCAGTTCCTCGGCGTAGACGTACAGCCCGCCCGAGGAGGGGAACAGCCCGACGGCTCCCCCCATGTCCTTGATACGGTCGATCGGACCGAGGTCCGCGAAGACGCGGACGGGGGAAGGCAGGACATGCTCGTCACCGGGAATCCTTTCTCCATCCCCGCAATAGCCGAAGCCGTAGACCTCGCCGTCGGAGTTCAGGACGAAGACGGTCCCTTCGATGGCGCACACGTCCGCCACGGTCCCGAGACCGTCCCCTATGCGCACGAACCCCGTGGAGTCGGACGTGGTCCCGTTCCCGAGCTGGCCGTGTCCGTTGAAACCGCCCCCGTAGAGCGCCCCAGCCTCGGTCAGGAGGTAGACGGTGAGTCCGTCGACATTCACGTCGTCGACGGTGACGGACGAATACATCACCGAGACGTCGGCGACCGGACCCAGTCCCTCCGCCACGCGGACGGGCGAAGCCAGGTCAGTGTCGCCGAGGAGGCCCTTGAACATCCCGACCGGGCCGGTTACGTAGACCTTCCCGTCCGAGGTGCGGAAGAACGTTGCATTTTCGCACACGATCTGCTCGACCTGGGCGTTCGGACCGACCACGGTCCCCATCACGGGGTCGCTCGGTTCGACCGAGACCTCGTATGAGCGGAGCTCCCTGGCGAACCCCGCGGTGAAGGTCGCGTCCCCGGTGACGGTGCCGCCGACGGCGTCCCATCCCGTGAAGGAGTACTCGTACTGCGCCGTGTCCTGGAGGGAGGACGCCGTGACGACGGCGTCGCCGACGGTCACGGTAGCCCCGTCCACCGTTATGGCGGTGCCGTATGGGACCGTGAGGGACCGTACCGATACCGTGCCGCAGGCCGGGTCGGAGGGGACGAAGGTGACGGTGTGCATGGCGACGGAGAACGTCGCCGTGACGGTCAGTGGGCCGTCGATTACCGACGGGACCTCTGACCAGTGGTCGAACACGTAGCCGGTGGCGGGCACCGCCACGTACTCCGCGCCACCGACGGTCAGGACGTTCGAGGAAACCGATACCTCCGCGCCGTCGGGAGCCTCGCTGGAAGGCCAGGCCACGTGGACGGCCGCGGATCCGTTCCTGACGTAGAGGTCCCCGTCGGACGTGAGGAAGGGGAGTTGTACCCTGCTCAGCTCGTTGTGCCATCCTATCACGGGGTCGAACGCGAAGGCGTCCACGGCCGTCCCCTCGGGGTTCAGCCTGATTGGGGAATAGACCGACCCCTCGTCCGCGTCCGAGATCTCGTGGTTGGAGTTGTAGCCCAGGCCGTACAGGTTTCCGCAGGAGTCGAGGACCAGCGTCGTGAACCCGACGCGGATGTCCGCTATGTCGAGGTCCGGTGCCAGCCTGACGGGCCACGACAGGTCCTGGCGGTCCTCGGGATCCACATAGCTGCTCTCGATCTGGTTCCCCTGGGCGTACCAGGCACCGTCGGCAGTCCTGAAGGCCACGGTGAACTCGTTGCACTTGACGTCGGTCACCGCTCCGAGGGACCCCCCGATGCGGACGGGGACCGTCGTATCGAAGTCGTAGGAGTTGACGCCCGGCGATATCATCTGGTAAGAGTTGCTTCCGAGGCCGTAGAGTTCCCCGTCCCCGGTGAGGAGGAACACGTTGTCGTACCCGGGGCACAGGTCGGTTATCCCTTCGAGGGATTCCGCAGCGCGGGCGACCTGCCCGTCCTGGCCGACGTGGTACAGCCGCCCGCCGGCGAGGAGGTAGATGTCGCCCGAGGGGTGCGGGCCCACGCTGTCGCCAGTCATCATGCAACCGATTTCCGAAACCGGCCCGATGGACCCGGTGAGCAGGACAGGGTCGGAGGCCGGGTCGGCCTGGCGGTACAGCTCCCCCGCCGAGGTGAGGTAGTACCACATCGAATAGATGCACAGGACCTCGGAGACGGGGCCCATGCCGGGACCGACGCGAACGGGTTCGGCGAACGAGTCGTCCCCGGTGAACAGGTACAGGGCCCCGTCCCCGTCCATGAGGAGGATGCTGTTGCTGCTGGACGTGTAGTTGTACGCCTTCGCCACCGTGCCGAGCGTTCCACCTATGCGGACGAGGTCCGGCGTCGCATTGACGTCGTCCGTCGAGACGACGTAGGCGCGTCCGTCCTCCGTCAGGACGAGGTCCTTCGAATAGGAACCGTCTGTGGACAGGTCGGCCACCCTGCCGATGCCGTCCCATTGCGAGTCCCCGTTGTGGAGGGCCCCGTCGGCTGTGACGTAGTACACGCCGTCGCCAAGGTTCCCGACGAACGTCTGGACCACCGAGGAGGGTTGAAGCACCTTCCCAGTGCCGGGGGCGTCGATCTCGAAGGTTATCCCGTAGGTCTGCAACTCCCACTGGGCGACGGCGGTCACGGAGCCGTCCGCCGGGACGGGGACCGGGTCCCCCGGCTGGTAGACGGTGCCGCCCACCATCCATCCAGCGAACCGCATCCTGGCAGGGGCCGAGAAGCCGCATTCGGCGAGGGTCACCTCGGAGTCTCCGGAGAAGGTGTCCGTGAGGACGGTGCCGTTCATGTTTCCGGTCCCGCCGTTGGCGTCGTAGAGGACGGTGTGGGTGTAGGTGATTTCCTGCCACTGGGCGACGGCGGTCACGCTTGCGTCTCCTGCCACGGAGACCTTGTCGCCGGGCTGGTGGACCGTCGTACCGACCTTCCATCCGGTGAAGCGGAAACCAGCCTTGGTGAATCCGCACCCGGCCAGGGTCACCTCGGATTCGCCGGATACTGTATCGGTGACGACCGTGTCGGCCATGGCCCCAGTCCCGCCGTTCGCGGCGTAGGAGACGGTGTGGTCGTAGGTGATCTCGCGGAAGCTCGCGTATACCGTTGTCTGACCCGTCACCGACTGGGGAATCTCCGACCAATGGTCGAACATGTATCCCTGATTCGGGTCTGCGTAGTATGCATGCCCATCGACTGACAGGACGTTCGAGGCGACAGACACCTCAAGGGGGCCATTGTCCGCTGGAATTGGAGTGGATACAACCATCCAATCGCCGTCAATCCGCAGGGGCACGTTGACTTCAATCGCAGCACTTTCTCCGAAAACGCTTCTTTCATTGCGCCCGAGACCGTAAATCATCTCGTCAGAGGTCTTGAAGACCACCCGATGATCACCTGATGCCCAACATTCGCAAACAGGAGGGAGATTTTCCCCGATATGTCTCGGGGTTGTCGCGGAGACGGCCACCTGGCCAGATACCTCTCCATAGGTGTTCCTTCCCGTTCCGTAGAGTTCCCCGTCGGAGGTGAGGAAATATGCAGACCAGCCATGGCCGACCACAACGTCGACGACCGTACCTAGGCCTTCGCCTATCCGCACCGGAACATTCGAATCTGTGGTTGTGCCGTTTCCGAGCTGCCCGTCGCGATTGTACCCCGTTCCGTAGAGTTTCCCGTCGGAGGTGAGGAAGAACATGGACCCCACGCCATGGCTGGCCACGACGTCGACGACCGTACCTAGGCCTTCGCCTATCCGCACCGGAACCTTCGAATCAGTGGTTGTGCCGTTTCCGAGCTGGCCAGACTTGTTGTATCCCGTTCCGTAGAGTTCCCCGTCGGAGGTGAGGAAATACGCGGTGGTTTCTCTGTTAACGGTCTGATTGACGACTACCTTGGTAATAGCACCCAGCGTTGGTCCGATTCTGACAGGAACTGTCGAATCGGAGGTAGTTCCGTCGCCCAGGTTCCCTTTACTGTTTATGCCCAAGCCAAACAGCTCCCCGTCGGAGGTAATGAAATACACCACCTGACTCGCAACTTCGACATCGACGATAGTTCCCCGATCTGCACCTATCTGAATGAAGCTGTATGTAACTTGTGAAGGTGCGTAGATCCCTGTCACATACAGCTTGCCGTCGGATGTCAGAAAACATGTGCTGTAGTCGCAAGCAACTACCTTTGTTACATTTCCCAGATTTTCACCGATACGGACTGGTGTTTTGGCATTAGTTGTTAAATTGCCGCCCATATTTCCTTGGGCGTTATATCCCGCTCCGTAGAGTTCCCCGTTAGAGGTCAGGAAGAACACGTTGTTAGCGCCAACACACGCGTCGACGACAGTGCCTAGACCCTCGCCGATCCGCACCGGAACCGTCGAGTCGTCAGTGGTGTCATTGGCGAGCTGTCCATATTTATTGTAACCGACTCCATACAGTTCGCCGTTGTCGAGGAGATAATAGGTCGACGAACCAACGAGCACTTTGGCAACTCCAGCTTTAATAGTGCCCATGTTCGGATCCTGAGAAACTAGTTCGATTTCAAACCCTTCGTTGTCTCCAGCAATGGAGCCGATGGGTACCAGCGCCGTAACAGAAACCAGCGCCAGCACAGCCAGCACCCAAGCTTTTTTTGTTTTCATGTGGTGTGGGACCAATTCATGTTCCAGTCCCATGCATTCATTGGTTGTCATTTTTAGCTCCTTTATAATTTGAATATGTTTTTACGATTCAATATCGGAAGGACCTCTTCCCGCCGTACCCGAATATCGCGTGTATGCGGTCGGAGCCGTCGATGTCGTGGACCCTCATGCGGACCTCGCGCCCGGTCTCCCTGGACAGCCTCCTGCCCAGGTCCTCCAGCTCCGATAGGTCGCCCTGGTACTCCGCGAGCTTCACGCGGATGCCGTTGTCGTAGGTGTACGTGTACCAGTATCCGGGGGCCTTGCGGGCCGTCCGGTCCCTGTACTCGACTATCATGCGACCCCTCCGATCCATATCGTGGCGAGGGCGGCGGCGAGCCAGCAGAGCCCCCTGCGGTAGCTCCTCAGCTTCACCGCCGCGACCGCGCCGACGATCTCCCCGGTGAGGACCAGCAGCAGCCAGTTGGACTGCGCCCACTCGACCGCCGGCGCGACCCATTCCGCGAAGCGGGAGACCGCGTCGGCCGCCTCGATAACCCCGGAGACCCCGTCCATTCACACGCGCCCCCGTTGGAGGGGAGGCCGCCGGCAAGGGCCGGCCGAGCCTCCGTGGATCACGTCAGCCACCTCCAGAGGGGGTCGGCGACGAAGAGTGCGAACAGGACCATGGCGACGCCCGCGACGACGGGCAGGGGGTCCCTCCTGAGCACGCCCAGCACGGCCAGCAGCCCTCCCAGGACGATCAGGAGGACCTTCAGCAGGTTCTTTTTCGCGTCGTCCGGGTCGGGCGGGGTCGGCGGGGACGTCCCCCCCGGACCCTCGTAGCGCATCTTGGAGACCTCCAGCGCGATGCTGGGGACGCTGTGCATCCCGTCGGAGTCGCACGTCGCCAACTGTTGGATCTTGAACGTGTAGCCCTTCTCCACGAAAGCGGTCTCCCAGCCCTCCGAATGCATTCCGGAGGCGTACCACGAGGTGAGCTCCATGCCGTCGTCGGACCACACGGCCAGCAGGCAGTTCTGCGACACGGCGTGGTCGGAGGACACGGACAGGACCACGTCCTCGGACTGGAAGAACGGCGTGAAGATCACGTCGTCGTACAGGGGGTTGCCGAGCTCGTCGTAGACGGACCCGCGCACGAAGGGCGCGTCCATGCCGCTGGCGTAGAGCCCGACCTCCATGCCCGAGACGTCCCCGCCGTTGGCCTCGAAGTACTCGGCGACCTGGCGCATCGCGGACAGGGTCAGGACCTCGTTCATCCCCTCGGACAGCACGACCGAGTCGTAGACGTTGGAGGACATGAGCGTGGTCACGCCCACGTTCTTCGCGTCCATCCTGTCGTAGACGTCCCACACGGCTGCGGCGGCCCCGTCGGCCGAGACCGTGGTCCAGCGGATCTTCTCCAGAAGGGCCTGGTAGGACCTCAGCAGGACCGTCAGGTCCACGTCCTCGGGGTCCCTCCCGTCGGACGGGAGGCCCTTCGGGTCGACGGCAAATTTGATTGTGTTGTAAGTGCCGCCGCCGTATCTCACGGAGTCCCCGTCCAGCACGGCCAGGCTGACGTCTCCGTCCACGGTCATGGCCAGGCCGGCGCGGAGCGTCACGTCCGAACCGCGCACCGCTGCGAGGGAGTCGCCCCCCACCAGGGCCCCGCTCAAGGTGTAGATACCCGATTCCAGGGGCCTGTCCCCGATGACGGAGCGCACGTCGGACACGGCGGTCCTCCCGGGGGAAAGCATGTACACGGTGCCGTCCTCGGCCACCATCCTGGCGGTCCCGCCGAAGTTGTAGAGGTAGGCCGGAAGGTAGCTCGTCGCGCCGTCCGGGAGGGCCTGGGTCGCGACGATGTAGTCCTCGGCCACCTCGCCGACGTAGACCCTGCCGGTGGTCCCGCGCACGTCGGCGACGGAGACCAGCTCCCCCGACACGTCGTTGGAGGAGGTCAGAACCGAGTTGCCGTCCATGCGGAACCCGACGGACATGTCCCCGTCGTAGGTCTCGGTGCCGGAATACCTGGCTACCTTGTCGGAGACCTCGGCCATGAACGAGTTGAACTGCGCGACCGCGTTGGCAGTCATCACGGAGGCGTTCTCGTAGATGCGCGAGCCCTCCAGGACGGAGTCCGCGTCGTACCTCGCCCCGTGGGACCATTCAGCGTAGGCTTCCAGTTCCGCCTGTCTCACCCAGTGCTCCTTGGTGAGGCCCCAGATCAGGGAGTAGTTGGCGACCGCGTTGGAGGAGAACGCGGAGGCGGTCGAGACGGCCCAGCGGAGGTTGTCCCCCTCGGTCTGCCTCATGTATGGCTGGACCGCCGGGTCCGACGAGTCGAAAAAGTCATTGAGGAACCAGCCGACGACCCCTCCGCCGATCAGACCACTGACCGTCCCGGATGCTGCCAGGACGCCCATGAGGTACACCAAGGCAATCGGGACCATTTGGATCACCCCGTCGGGCTCCTCCCTCTCCTCAAGCGTGGCCGTGACGCAGAACGCGGAGCACACCACGAGGGCGACCGCGAACACGGCGAACGCCTTGGGGTTCATAGGAACCTCCTGGCGACGACGAAAAGTGCGAACAGGCCGACGACACCGCCTACGACGCCCACGGTGACCATGTCGGGGCCTTCGCGGTCCTTCTCATCGTCCTGGGGCACCGAATAGCGCAGAACGGCCGTTAGCGTGCCGTCCTGGGTCAGGGCCGTCACGGTGACGGTCCCCTCGGCCCCGGCGCCGACGTCCCTGGCGGGGACGCTGGACCCGTAGGTCGCGGAGAATCCGTCGGAGTACGTCACCTTGGTTGATGCGCTCGCGCAGTCGAGGACCACGCGGACAGACGTCCCGTCCACCACGACGTGCGCGACCTTGACGAACTTGGCCGTGAGGGTCGTGGGTCCGGTCACCGGGTCGGAGAAGTCCCACTTGCTCCCGCCGTCGTACCACCCGAGGAAGGCGTTCCCTTCCGGGGGCGACACCGTCGGCGGCGCGACCGTGCCCCCCGAACGGACCTCGACGGTGCGCACGACCCCCGTCTCGCCGACGACGAAGGTCACGGTCACGGCCGTCCCGTCGCCATCGGAACGGGACTCCCAGACCGCGTAAAGAACCATCGAGAGCTGGTGCGAACCCTCGGGCATGGACATGGAAACCATGTCCCCTGGCATGTGCAGCGCGTTCCCCGAGGGGGTCTCGGCCCATCCGACGAAGCGGAAGCCTTCCAGCCTGGGCGCTGTCTGCGAGAGGTATAGGACCACGGAGTCGGACTGGACCGTGCGCGTCGCTACCCTCGGGACGTCGGAGACGCCCGACATGTTGCCCATGTAAACGATCTGGAAGGTGTTGGCGTCTCCCACGGGCTCAGCGGACCACACCGCGTAGAGCGTGACCGTCCCCGACCCGGTGAACGTCCTGTAGCCGTTCACCGCTGGGATCGAGGGCGCGTCCGCGTATCTTGACTCGGCCCATCCGAGGAAGCTGTATCCGTCGCGGTGGAACGCACACCCGTCGACCGGCATGTAGTATGGGACGCTGGGCGTTGGGTCCGTGCGCGAATTCATGGTGCCGGTACCGCCATTGGCGTCGTAGACCAGCGTGCAGGAGTACGACGTGCGTTCGAACACCGCGTAATAGGTCCTCTGACCGGTGACGACCGACGGCGAGGCGTCGGCGGAGCCCTTCCCGGGATCGTAGCGGGTAGCGGACCACCCTTGGAAGTCGTACCCAGCCAGGGAGAACCCGTTGGTCGGGAGGGCGTAGCGGTATCCGACGAACTCGTCGTAGGTCGCGGACTGGTTCCCGTCGCCCGGGTTGGCGAAGCGAACCTTGACGGTTTCCGGACTCCCCCCGACCCATACGGCCTTCAGCTCCGTGTAATCCGACATGTCGTAGAGGTATCCGGCGGGGTAGACCACGTCGTCGGCCGAACCGGAGGGGTTCCACCCGATGCAGGTCGCACCCTCCTTGGAGACCAGTGTGGTCTGCTTCAGTCCGCCGTAGCCGTCCGCGGGGACCAGCTCCGCCAGGGGGCCGTTGTAGGTTCCCCCGTTGGCGTTGTAGGCGATGACGCCGACCACGCCCGACGCGGCGACCTCGTCGTAGGAGTAGTAGCTGGCTTCGAGGTCCACGTTGTTGCGGACGAGGCTGTAGGACCCGCCCAGCGGGTAGGTCGTCGAGGACCCGTCGACCGCTATTTTCCAGCCGTTCTGCCTCTTGGACCCGGGATCGGCGTCCGGGAGCTTTATCGCGGTGTGGTAGGGGCCGTGGCCGACGTCTTTCCCGTCGAGCTCGACGTACATGATGTCCGAGGGGTCGTTCCCGTCGTATGCGGAGACGAACCACCTGCAACTCAGGTCCTCCAGGTCGCCCCACTGGTGTTTCGACGTCTGGAGGTTCAGGGTGATGCAAAAAGTCCCGATACGGTCGGGGACGCCGGAGAGCGAGACCTCGCCCTTGCTGGAGACGGTGACGGAGAACCAGTCCGCGGATACCGTCCGACCCAGCCCCTCGGCCATCGACGAGAGTTCGGAGATCCCGTCTGAAACGGTAAGCGTGATGCGGACGGAACTTCCCCTTTCCCTGGCGACGTCCATGAGCTGTTTCGCGTAGGTCGCATCGAGGACGGGGCTTTCGCCGACCATCCCCACGACATGCTGGGCCTGCGCCGTGTCCCCTTGGGACGCCCCTCCCATTTTCGACACGGAGACGTATCCCAGCCCGCCCCACACAGCGAAGAGGGTCGTGTCGGAGGTGACCGTGAGTGGTTGTCCCGGGAGGTATTTGGGCGTCTCCGCGTCGCTGGACGTGGACCATCCCATGAGGACGTACCCGTCCCTGTGCGGCGCGGAGTATCCGGAGTCGCTTGGGGCGTCCGACTTGTGCTCGGTGGGGAGGTATATCTGGTTGCCGTTCAGAACGTACTGGCCATACCCGCCGGTGCCCCCGTTGGGGCCGAACACCACGAGCTCGGCCCCGACGGACGGGGAGCCGTAGTCCGTGCGGGAGGCCGCGTCCGATGCGCCGCACGCCGTGACGGCTACGCAGGAGAGCAGGACGGCCAGTGTGACCGTTGCGATGACGATTGTCCTGTTCATTTTAGTGTCCATCCGAACGTCAGGGGGCGGGACGACCCGCCCCTCGTCGGTTCAGATGCCTCCTATGATCCCGTCGCGGGGGGTGTTCAGGAACGCGAGCACGGGCTTGACCACGACCCTGACGGTCTCGGTGTTCGAGTACTGGCCATCGGTGGAGGCCGTCAGCTTGAAGCCGTACTCCCCCGGCTCCACGGCCGAGAGGCGCACCGAGTGCCCGACCGCATAGGCGGACAGGCCGGTGCGCACGTCGGTCACGGAGAGGGAGTAGGTCGCGTCAGGGGAGACGGTGGGTTCGAACTCCGCCGTCCTTCCGGCCACGATGTACTGCGTCCCCACGGACTGGAGGACGATCCGGTCCGACGGCTCCACGGCCTCGAACGTCACG